>Ga0181522_10000098_pt1 | contig 69309 bp, 61 predicted proteins | sample PEATcosm2014_Bin_27_FD_121103 | JGI IMG/M metagenome (GOLD analysis project Ga0181522, IMG submission 121103) | Peatland microbial communities from MTU Mesocosm Facility, Houghton, MI, USA - PEATcosm2014_Bin05_10_metaG | ecosystem: Environmental > Terrestrial > Soil > Wetlands > Peat | place...
CAGAAAAACCGTCGTCACGGGCGTCGAAATGTTCAAGAAGCAGTTGGACGAAGGCATGGCGGGCGACAACGCCGGCTTGCTGCTGCGCGGCATTGCGAAAGAAGACGTGGAGCGCGGCATGGTACTGGCAAAAACGGGATCCATCACTCCGCATACCAAGTTCAAGGCCGAAGTTTATATCTTGACGAAAGAAGAAGGCGGACGACACACGCCGTTCTTCAAGGGCTATCGTCCGCAGTTTTATCTGCGAACGACGGACGTGACGGGCGTGGCGGAACTTCCGGCGGGCACGGAGATGGTGATGCCGGGAGACAATGTGAGCCTGGTGATTGAGCTGATTACGCCGGTGGCGATGGAGAAGGGTTTGCGCTTCGCCATCCGCGAAGGCGGTCACACGGTTGGCGCCGGCACGATTGCGGAAATTATTAAGTAGGGTTTGGTGGTTTTGAGGAAGAGCGTTTTCGAGCTGGAGGGTGACTTATGCGGGAAATTGTGACGTTACAATGCGGTGATTGCAAAGAGCGGAATTATTCGACGACGAAGAACCGTAAAACGACAACGGAGCGCCTGGAGTTCAAGAAGTTCTGCGCCCGTTGCCGCAAGCATACGCCGCACAAAGAAGTGAAGTAATGCCGTTTTGCGGGCGTGAGCGAAGCGGGAGCCCGCAGGCGTTATCTTCATCCTGAGCGAAGCGAAGGATCTCGCGAGGGAATACAGTTAGGGGCGTAAGCTCAACGGCTAAACTGTCGGTCTCCAAAACCGAACTTGGGGGTTCGAATCCCTCCGCCCCTGCCAGATTTTGGAGAGCGTTCAGAAGCTAGAAAGACGGTTGGTGCAGTGATGGGAGTCGAGACGAAGAAAATGGCGAATTCAATCGCAGCCGCGGGTGAAGGGTTCGGTGATAAGGTCAAGGCCTGGCCTGAGCGCATCAAAACGTTCTATAACGAGGTGCGCAATGAAATGCGCAAGGTCAGCACGCCCTCGTTGAAGGAAGTGCAGGGCACGACCACGGTAGTGGTGATTACGGTATTCTTGTTCGGCCTGTATTTCTGGATTGTGGACAACGCCATCGGCAACGCCGTGAACTACGTTTTCAAATACTTCACGCACCGTTAAACAGAGAGGACAGCAGTTTGGGTTTGCAAAACACTATGCTGGACGCAGAGGAAAAAGACCGAACCCCGGAAGCCGGAGCGGAGACGCAGGTGCCTGAAGGCGGAAGTCCAGCCGAGGCTCCGCGCAATCCCAATATGCGGTGGTACATCATCCACTCGTATTCGGGATTTGAGCGCAAAGTCAAGGAATCTCTCGAATCACGCGTGCAGGCGTTTGGCTTGCAAGGCAAAATCGGCAAGGTGCTGATTCCGACGGAGTCGGTCACCGAAGTCCGCAACGGCAAGAAATATACGGTCGAACGCATGTTCTATCCCGGCTATGTGCTGGTGGAGATGGACATGAATGATGAAGTCTGGCACGTGGTTAAATCCACACCGCGGGTGACGGGGTTTGTCGGCACCGGGCAGCAGCCGACGCCGCTCAGCGATGAAGAAGTGCAGCACATCGTCTATCGCGTGAGTGAGTCGAAAGACAAGCCGAAGCTCAAGGTCAAGTTTGAGAAGAACGAGTCGGTGCGAATCACGGAAGGCGCGTTTGCCAGCTTTACCGGCGTGGTGGATGACGTGAATGAGGACCGTTCGACGTTGAAAGTGATGGTCACGATTTTTGGACGCTCGACCCCGGTGGAGCTTGAATTTGGCCAGGTCGAGAAAGTCTTAACTTAAGAATTTATGGCAAGCTTTCAGATGCCGAGCCGAAAATCCTAGACTCGGAGTGAAAGCGGGAAAGAGATTATGGCAAAGAAGGCAACAGGTTTCGTAAAGCTGCAAATCGCCGCGGGTAAAGCGACCCCCGCGCCTCCAGTGGGCCCGGCGCTTGGTCAGGCGCAGGTCAACATCATGGAGTTCTGCAAGCAGTTCAACGCCCGCACCAGCGCGAAAGAGATGGAAGGGCTGATTATTCCGGTGGTGATTACGGTCTACAATGACCGTTCCTTTACCTTCATCACCAAGACCCCTCCGGCTTCTGTGCTGTTGAAGCGCGCGGCGGCGATCGCCAAGGGTTCAGGCGCGCCAAACAAAGACAAGGTCGGCAAGGTCACGGCCAAGCAGATCGAAGAGATCGCGAAGCAGAAGATGCCGGACTTGAATGCGGCCACGATTGAAGCGGCCATGAAGAGCGTGCGCGGTACTGCACGTTCGATGGGCATTGAAGTAGTAGGATAAAGAAGCGAGCCAAACGCGCGATTTTGCGCGCGGCTCGCTCAGGTCCTTCTGCGGCGTAGAGCATCCCGCCTCAGGATGACAAATTTAAGTCACATTTACTACGGCTCGTCAGAGCAGCGTCGAGCGGTGGGAGACGAGGGAAAATGCATAAAGCTGGGAAAAATATCACCAAAGCGCGTCAGGCTGTCGAAGCCCGCGCATATGCGCTGCAGGATGCGGTTCCACTCTTGCAGAAAGTTAAATACGCCAAGTTCGACGAGACGGTCGAAGTCACCATGCGACTGGGGGTTGATCCCAAGCATGCCGACCAGATGGTGCGCGGAACCGTTGTTCTGCCGCATGGCTTGGGTAAATCGAAGAAGGTCCTGGTCATAGCCACGGGCGAAAAGATTCGCGAAGCCGAAGCGGCGGGCGCGGATTTCGTCGGCGGCGAAGAGATGGTCGAAAAGATCAATAAAGAGAACTGGACTGATTTCGACGCGCTGATTGCCACGCCGGATGTGATGAAGTCTGTTGGGCGTCTCGGTAAAGTGCTCGGCCCGAAAGGCTTGATGCCGAATCCGAAGACAGGAACGGTGACGTTTGACGTCGCCAAAGCCGTGCAGGAAGTGAAGGCCGGTAAAGTTGAGTTCCGCACCGATAAGACGGCTTTGGTTCACGTTCCGGTGGGCAAGATTTCGTTTACGCCTGACAAGCTGATTGAGAACGCGACCGTTCTCATCACCAGTGTGGTTAAGGCGAAGCCGGCGGTGGCGAAGGGTAAATACATCAAGGGCTGCTATCTCAGCTCCACGATGGGCCCCGGCATTTCGATTGACACATCAGCCGTGGAAGCTGCGGCAAAAGCATAACTGAGCTCGCGAGTTAATTACTCGAGTTTTGACGACTAAAGACTTCGAAGGATGGGAATATGGCGGTTACGAGAGCGAGAAAAACAGAGCAGGTAGACAAGCTGGCAGCAGACCTGAAGAAAGTGTCCAGCTTGGTGGTTACGACGTACACCAAGATGACGGTGGCGCAAGACTTTGAATTGCGCAAAACGCTGCGCAGTTCCGGCGCGAAGTATGCCGTGGTGAAGAACACGCTGGCTGAGCGCGCGGCCAAGGGCACGAAAGTCGAGGGAGCCCTGCAAAACTTAAAGGGCATCACGTCGATTGCCTATACCGAGGGCGATCCGGTCGCGTTGGCCAAAGTGCTGGCGAAGTATGCCAAGGACAATCCGGAGTTCACCTTCAAGGCGGGCGTTGTTGAAGGCCGCGTGATTTCGATCAAGGAGATCGAAGCACTCGCGACCATGCCGTCAAAAGAAGAGATTTACTCCAAGTTGCTATTCCTGTTGAACGCGCCCGCCCAGCGTCTGGTGACTGTGATGAATGCCGTCGGCAAGGATCTGGCGGTGGTTATCAATCAGGGCGTGGAGAAGAAAAAGTTCAAGGAAGCATAAGAGTTTTGTTGGGAGCGACGGAAGTCGCTCAAAACGAAGGGTTTGCGAGCCGAGGGTTGCGCGGTTTGCGGTTGAAGGCGTTGTCTGGCGCGAACAACCGGAACCTAACGCACTGGAAACTTTGGCGAGCGGATTAAGCAAGACAGAATTTACAATAAGCGGAGAACTAAAATGGCGGATTTACAGCAGTTGGAAGAATCAATCGTTGGGCTGTCGTTGCTGGATGCGGCGGCTTTGGTCAAGAAGCTTGAAGAACGTCTTGGCGTCTCGGCAGCGGCGGCGGCACCGATGATGGTGGCAGCCGGCGGTGGAGCGGCGGCGAGTGCGGCTCCGGCGGAAGAAAAGACCGAATTCACCGTCGTTTTGAAGGACGTTGGATCCAATAAGATCAACGTTATCAAGGCGGTACGTGAAGTCACCAGCCTGGGCTTGAAAGAAGCCAAGGACCTGGTGGATGGCGCGCCTAAGACGGTGAAGGAAGGTGTCTCCAAGGAAGAGGCGGCGACCATCCAGAAGAAGTTCGCCGACGCGGGCGCCACGGTCGAAATCAAGTAGCTGGTGAGCGGGCCTGTGTGGCCCGCGCCGGCTGCGCCGAGGTTCCCGCTGCAAGTTAGCGGGATCCGGCGTTCCCACTTTGGGAAGAAAATTTCGATAAGTTAGCGTAGATTTCTTGCAGAATCTCACTGGTGAATCGCGGGAAGACGTGGTAGCATCTAACTATCCACGCTTCCCCATACTTTCATCAATAGTGTGACAACGATTCCCGCGGCAATTACCCAGGGAAGCGCGGGGGTATCGTTGGCACGGTTGGCAAACTGTCTCGCGGGCGGCGGGACGGACAGGCCTGAAGAACTGACGCGGAACAGAAAAATTATTCAGAGAGCTTGAGTGCCGGTTTCGGCGCCTGCGGGGACGCATGTCCCTGTGGGCGATTTCGCGTCTTTAAAATATTTGACCCGTTTTAATACCGCGGCGCGATGGCGCGCCCTGCACATCCCGCGGTCGGTGGCAGCCCGCAACGCTGCACACAGGAAAGTTTGGAGCATATCCGAATGGCAAAGAACAATGGTTTCCGCACGCGTTTCGACTTTTCAAAAATTCCAGCCACCATCCAGATCCCGAACCTCATTGAGGTCCAGAAACGTTCCTATGAGCGTTTTCTGCAAATGGACCGCTTGCCCAGCGAGCGCGATGATGCTGGTTTGCAATCGGTGTTTCAGTCAGTGTTTCCCATCACCGACTTCCGCAACGTATCACAACTTGAGTTTGTGGATTTCTCCATTGGTAACTGGGAGTGCAAGTGCGGCCATTTGAAAGGCCTGCATCACCTGCGCACGACCTGCAAGAACTGCGGCAATACTGTCATCACCGACCCGTTTCATCCCGGCGATGTGCTGTGCGCCAAGTGCGGCACCTACAACGCGAACACGCCTGACTTCTGCAACAAGTGCGGTGACCCGGTGGGCTTGCAGTTGAAGTATGACGTGGCGGAGTGCGAAGAGCGCGGCATGACCTACTCTGCGCCGCTCAAAGTCACGATGCGTCTGACCATTTTCGACAAGGACGCCGAGACAGGCAATCGTTCGATCCGCGACATCAAAGAGCAGGAAGTTTTCTTCGGTGATGTGCCGCTGATGACCGACAACGGAACGTTCATCGTGAACGGCACCGAGCGCGTCATCGTCAGCCAGTTGCATCGTTCGCCCGGTGTGTTCTTCGAAACCGCGAACAACCGCACCTATTTCCTGGGGAAGATCATTCCCTACCGTGGATCGTGGGTGGAATTTGAGTATGACCAGAAGAACGTGCTCTACGTCCGCATTGACCGCAAGCGCAAATTTCTGGGCACGATTTTCTTGCGCGCGCTGGGATTACGTTCCAGCGAAGACATCCTGCGTACGTTCTACACCGTCGACCGCTTGGCGGTGAAGAACAATAAACTTTATTGGACCATTGATCCCACTGCCGACAAGCCGACCAGCCTCGTGGGAATGAAACTGGCGCACAGCATCAAGAGCAAGTCGGGGGATGAGATTGTTCACTCCGGACGCAAAATCAATGCGGCCGCGCTGAAGGAAATTCAGAAGGCGAAGATTTCGGAAGTCGAAGTGGACATTTCCGATCTCGAAGGCGCATGGGTAGCGGCTGATGTGGTCGATACGACCACCGGTGAAGTGCTGCTCGAAGCCAACTCAGAACTCACGGCCGACAAGCTTTCTAAAATCCTCGAATCGAATGTGGTTGAGTTAAGCGTTTTCTTCCCGGAGCGCGATGACGTAGGCACGGTCATCTGCCAGACGCTGAAGCGCGATGCGATCACCACGCCGCAGGAAGCTTTGATTGAAATCTACCGCAAACTGCGTCCGGGCGATCCGCCGACGTTGGACACGGCCACGGCGCTGTTCCACGGCATGTTCTTCGATCCGCGGAAGTATGACTTCTCGCGCGTGGGCCGTCTGAAGTTCAACATCAAGCTGTTCGAAAATCAGGACGCGAGCAGCCTCGACAACCGCACACTGGAGCCGGCGGATTTTTATGGCACCATCCGCTACTTGCTCAAGTTGCGCAAGAATATTGGCACGGTGGACGACATTGATCACCTCGGAAACCGCCGCGTGCGCGCCGTGGGTGAGTTGATGGAAAACCAGTTCCGCATCGGACTGGTTCGCATGGAGCGCGCGATCAAGGAAAAGATGTCCGTGTACCAGGAAATGTCCACGGCCATGCCGCACGATCTCGTCAATGCAAAACCAGTCATGGCTGCGATCCGCGAATTTTTTGGATCGTCGCAGCTGTCGCAGTTCATGGATCAGACCAACCCGCTGTCCGAGATTACGCACAAGCGGCGTCTCTCGGCCCTTGGGCCGGGCGGTCTGTCTCGTGAGCGCGCTGGATTCGAAGTCCGCGACGTTCATCCGACGCACTACGGCCGCATTTGCCCGATTGAAACGCCGGAAGGTCCGAACATCGGATTGATTTCGTCGCTGAGCTGCTATGCGCGCATCAACGACTACGGCTTTATCGAATCCCCCTACCGGCGGGTGAAGCACGGCAAGGTGCTCGATTATGTCAGCGTGGTGAATGCCGGCGACAGCGATTTGAAGGTCGGCGATCACCTCGAAAAACACGAGCTTGAAAAACTGAACGCGGAATTGAAAGACAAGCGCAAGCGGCAAATTGATTTTGAGCCATTCTCGTTCTATCAATCGGCATGGGAGGAAGATCGCCACGTCATCGCGCAGGCCAACGTCGAACTCGATGACAAGGGCCGCATCGTGGGCGAACTGGTGAATGCCCGCAAGGCCGGCAACTTCGTTCTCGTTTCGGCGGAAGAAGTGGACTACGTGGACGTCAGCCCGAAGCAGCTGGTTTCGGTGGCTGCATCGCTGGTTCCATTCCTCGAGCACGACGACGCCAACCGCGCATTGATGGGAGCGAACATGCAACGGCAGTCCGTGCCTTTGCTCCGCGCCGAAGCTCCGATTGTGGGAACGGGCATGGAAGGCGTAACAGCGCGTGACTCTGGCGCAGTCGTGCTGGCGAAGCGCAATGGGATCATCGATTCCGTGGACTCCGAACGCATCATTGTGCGCGTCGAGGGCGAGCACCATCCGGGGCAGCTTTCCCGCGAAGTGGGTAGCGATATTTATCAGCTGACCAAGTTCAAGCGTTCGAACCAGAATACCTGCATCAATCAGAAGCCGGTTGTGGTTAAGGGACAGCGGGTGACAAAAGGCCAGGTTCTGGCTGACGGTCCCTGCACCGATCACGGCGAGTTGGCGCTGGGACGGAACGTGTTGGTGGCGTTCACGCCGTGGCGCGGCTACAACTTCGAAGACGCAATTCTCGTCTCGGAAAAGCTGGTGAAAGAGGATTACTACACCTCGGTGCATATCGAGGAGTACGAAATCGAATCGCGTGATACGAAACTGGGACCGGAAGAAGTTACCCGCGACATTCCTAACGTCAGCGAATCCACGCTGCGAAATCTGGATGAAGCAGGCGTGATCCGCATTGGCGCGACGGTGAAACAGGGTGACATTCTGGTGGGCAAAGTTACGCCGAAGGGCGAAACCCAGCTTACGCCGGAAGAGAAGTTGCTGCGCGCCATCTTCGGCGAGAAGGCCGGCGATGTGCGCGACGCTTCGCTCTACTGCCCGCCGGGCATTGAAGGCGTAATCGTGGACGTCAAAATCTTCTCCCGTAAGGGGCAAGAAAAAGACGAGCGCGCGAAAGCGATTGAAGCGAATCAGGTGGCGAAGCTGGAAAAGAACCTTTCGGACGAGATCCGAATTCTGACCGATGAGCGCTTGAAGCGTCTGGAAAACATCCTGGGTGGCAAGCTTGTGCAGGCCGATTTGCACGATGAGCGCACCAACAAGCGCTTGTTGACCAAGGATACGGTGCTTGATCGCGACACGATTGAGCGCATTTCCACCCGCAACCTGAAGCGTATTAAATATGCGGATAAAGATCCACGGGTCAATGAGCAGATAGATGAAATCGAAGAGATGACCTCGCGGCAAATTGATGTTCTGAAAAAGATCGTCAATGAGCGCAAGGAGAAGCTCACCAAGGGTGACGAATTGCCGCCGGGCGTGATCAAGCTGGTGAAGGTTTATATCGCCATGAAGCGCAAGCTGAGTGTGGGCGATAAGATGGCGGGCCGGCACGGAAACAAGGGCGTCATCGCGCGTATTCTGCCGGAAGAGGATATGCCTTATCTGGAGGACGGCACGCCGATGGAAATCGTGCTCAATCCGCTGGGCGTTCCCTCTCGTATGAACGTGGGTCAGATTCTGGAGACCCACCTGGGATGGGCTGGTCATGAGCTGGGCAAGAAAATCACAGCCATGATGGCGGAAAACACGAAAGAAGCGGAGATCCGGCGCGAGCTGAAGAGCTTGTTCAAGGACACGGTTCTTGCCGACACAGTGGCCGACCTCAGCGACGACGAACTGATGGCAATTGCTCCGACGTTGAAGCGCGGAGTCTTCACGGGCTCGGCGGTGTTCGATGGCGCGCGCGAAACGGAAATCAAGGCGCTGCTGAAGAGCTCGGGCCTTCCGGAATCGGGCAAGACGTTCTTGTACGACGGCATGACCGGCGACAAGTTCGAGCAACCGGTCACGGTGGGCTACATTTACATGCTTAAACTCTCGCACCTGGTGGACGACAAGATCCACGCGCGTTCCATCGGACCCTATTCTCTGATAACCCAACAACCCTTGGGCGGCAAGGCGCAATTCGGCGGACAGCGCTTCGGAGAAATGGAAGTCTGGGCCCTGGAAGCTTACGGCGCGGCCTTCATTCTTCAGGAACTGCTGACGGCGAAGTCCGACGACGTGTATGGCCGTACGAAGATTTACGAGGCCATCGTCAAGGGCGAAGCCGCCATGGAACCGGGCGTGCCCGAATCGTTCAACGTGCTCATTCGCGAGTTGCAATCGCTCTGTCTTGATGTGGAGTTGATCAAGGCAGGCGAGAAGAAGCCGGTCATGGGAACCACCGGCGCAATGGCAGCAGCCGACTAGCTTTGTCGCTGGCCGTTAGCCGTGAGTTGTTGGCACACGGCCAGCCTGAGATTGGAAAGAAAACAGACCCAGCGGTTTTGCTCTCCAGCCGCTTGGTCTCTACAACAGAGATTTCGCTAGGGTCGAAACGACCAACGACTAGCGACGTATTTGGGGAGCCGTGAGCGGGCGCGTTAGAACCGCAGGAAGCGGAGGAACACCTTGTTTCGTTCGAGCCCCTTTGACCTGGCAAACCCTGTAGCGGATTTTGACGCCATTCGCATCAGCCTGGCTTCGCCCGAGAAGATCCGGAGCTGGTCGCATGGCGAAGTCACCAAACCGGAAACCATTAACTACCGCACCTTCAAGCCGGAGCGGGACGGGCTGTTCTGCGCCCGGATCTTCGGGCCGGTCACCGACTGGGAGTGTTTGTGCGGCAAGTACAAGCGCATGAAGCATCGCGGAGTGATCTGCGATAAGTGCGGTGTCGAAGTTACGCTGTCGAAAGTGCGCCGCGAGCGACTCGGCCACATTGAGCTGGCGTCGCCGTGCTCGCATGTGTGGTTCTTCAAGGGCCTGCCTAGCCGCATCGGGCACCTGCTTGATATCTCGCTGCGCGACCTCGAATCCGTTCTTTATTTCGAAGCGTATGTCGTGGTTGAACCCGGCGACGCTCCGGTAAAAGAGCGCGAAGTCATCAAGGACGAAGCGAAGTTTCGCGAACTTGACCAGCAATACCGGCCCGCGGGCTTCAAGGCTATGATGGGCGCGGAAGCGATTAAAGAATTGCTCAAGCGCGTGGACATCGAAGGCTTGGGCACTGAACTGCGCGAGAAGATGAAGCACGAGAACTCGCTGCAGAAGCGCCTCAAATACACGAAGCGCCTGAAGGTTGTGGAGGCATTCCGCAAGAGCGGCAACAAGCCGAACTGGATGATTCTGGATGTAATACCGGTCATTCCGCCGGAGCTTCGTCCGCTGGTTCCACTGGATGGTGGCCGCTTCGCGACGTCAGACTTGAACGATTTGTATCGCCGCGTCATCAACCGCAACAACCGGTTGAAGAAGCTGATGGACTTGCACGCTCCTGAAGTCATCGTGCGCAACGAAAAGCGCATGTTGCAGGAAGCGGTGGACGCGCTATTCGATAACGGACGCCGTGGGCGCGTACTGCGCGGAGCAAACAATCGTCCCCTGAAGTCGCTGTCAGACACGCTGAAAGGCAAGCAGGGCCGCTTCCGGCAGAACCTGCTGGGCAAGCGGGTGGACTACTCCGGACGTTCGGTCATTGTGGTGGGGCCAGAACTCAAGCTGCACCAGTGCGGTTTGCCGAAGAAGATGGCGCTCGAACTCTTCAAGCCGTTCATCTATCACAGGCTCGAACAGACGGGGCATTGCACGACCATCAAGCAAGCCAAGGAAATGGTCGAACAGCAGGAAGCCGTGGTTTGGGACATTCTGGAAGAGGTCATCAAAGACCATCCCGTATTGCTGAACCGCGCTCCTACCCTGCATCGTTTGGGCATTCAAGCCTTCGAGCCGGTGTTGGTGGAAGGCAAGGCCATTAAGATTCACCCGCTGGTTTGCACGGCGTTCAACGCCGACTTCGACGGCGACCAGATGGCAGTGCACATTCCGCTGTCTCCGGAAGCCCAAGTGGAAGCCAGCGTGTTGATGCTGTCTTCGCACAACATTCTTTCGCCGGCGTCAGGTCATCCGATTACCGTGCCTACGCAGGACATGGTGTTGGGTCTTTACTACCTGACCAAGTCGAAGCCGGGCGCGAAGGGCGAAGGACGCGCGTTTGCGACGATTGAAGAAGTGCTGCTCGCGCTGGATGCGGGCGAGATCGAAACGCTCACGCCGATTCGCTTACGCTATTCGGGCGAAGTGATGGACCTGACCACGGCATACGACGATCAGGACATTACGCACACCGAGCCGGTGCACTACGAACGGCAATACATTAACACGACCGTCGGACGGGCGATTCTGAACGATCATCTGCCTGAGGGTATGCCTTACATCAATGGTCTCCTTAAGAAAAAAGGCATCGGCCAATTGGTGAACTATTGCTATCTGCGCTTCAAGCTGGAAACTACGGTCAAGATGCTGGATGAAGTGAAGTCGCTCGGGTTCCGCTTTGCGACCCGCGCCGGCCTCTCCATCGGCATTGACGACATGGTCATTCCTGATAACAAAAAGCAATTGGTGAAAGACGGCGAGAAGCAGGTGGTTGCGGTTCAGCAGCAGTATCTCGACGGCGCCATCACCAATGGCGAACGCTACAACAAGGTCATTGAAATCTGGTCGGGCATCACGGAGAAAGTTGCCGATGAAATGTTCGGGCAGATGCAGCAGCGTGACAAGGAAGGTTTCATCAATCCGATTTACGTCATGGCCGACTCGGGCGCTCGCGGATCGAAACAACAGATTCGCCAGCTCTCCGGCATGCGTGGATTGATGGCCAAGCCGTCGGGCGAAATTATTGAAACCCCGATTACGGCGAACTTCCGTGAAGGGTTGACGGTGTTGCAGTACTTCATCTCGACTCACGGCGCTCGTAAGGGATTGGCCGATACCGCGCTCAAGACCGCCGACTCGGGTTACCTGACCCGCCGTCTGGTGGACGTAGCGCAGGACGTGATTATCAGCGAATACGATTGCAACACGGTGGACGGAATTTACGTTGCCGGAATCGTGGAAGCTGGCGAGATCATCGAGCCGTTGCGCGACCGCATTGTGGGCCGCGTATCGCTCGAGAAGCTGAAGGACTACGATGGCAACGTCGTGGTGGACATCAACCAGGAGATCACGGAAGAACTAGCCGGGGCCGTGCAAGCAGCGGGTATTGAGCGGGTGAAGATCCGCTCGGTGCTGACCTGCGAATCGAAGCGCGGCGTTTGCGTGATGTGTTATGGACGCAACCTGGCTTCAGGCCGTCTGGTCGAGTTGGGCGAGGCGACGGGTGTGATTGCAGCGCAATCCATCGGCGAGCCTGGAACCCAGCTCACGATGCGTACCTTCCACATCGGTGGTACCGCGTCGCGAGTCTCCGAACAATCGCGGCTGGATGCCAAGAACAACGGCACCGTACGCTTTGTGGGACTGCAAACGGTGAAAGCGAAATCGGGCGATTTGGTGGTGATGAATCGCCAGGGTTCGATTGCCGTGGTGGACGACAAGGGCCGCGAGCGTGAGCGTTACGGCGTGGTTTACGGCGCGAAGGTTAAGGTCAACGAGGGCGATCCGGTTCAGCTGGGCCAAGTGATGGTCGAGTGGGATCCATACACCTTCTCGATCCTGACCGAAATCGGCGGCACGGTGCAGTTTAAAGACTTGCAGGAGGGTGTGACTCTCCACGAAGAAGTGGACGAAGTCACCGGTCTCTCGCGGCACGTAGTTGCGGATTCGCCGGATGAAAAACGTCAGCCTGCGATCATGATTAAGGGCAAGGCGGGCAAGCGATACTTGATGCCATCGCGCGCTCACCTCATGGTGCAGGATGGCGACACGGTGTTTCCGGGCGATGTGCTGGCAAAGATTCCACGCGAGACGACGAAGACCAAGGACATCACGGGCGGTCTGCCTCGCGTGGTGGAATTGTTCGAAGCCCGTAAGCCGCACGAAACCGCGGTCATCAGTGAGATTGATGGCACGGTGAAGTTTGGCGAAGTTTCCAAGGGCCAGCGCAAGATGTATGTGGTTGCCGACAACGGAACGGAAAAGGAATATTCGGTTCCGCGCGGCGTTCACATCAACGTGCAGGAAGGCGAGCGCGTGAAGGCGGGCGAACCGCTGATGGACGGGCCTCTGAATCCGCACGACATTCTGGCCGTGCTCGGCGAAAAGGAACTTCAGGCCTACCTGGTGAATGAAATCCAGGAAGTGTATCGCTTGCAGGGCGTGAACATCAGTGACAAGCACATCGAAGTCATCGTTCGTCAGATGATGCGGTGGCGCAAAGTCGAGGATGTAGGCGATACTTCATTCCTCCTGGAGCAACAGGTGGACAAGTTCCGCTTCGCAGAAGAGAACGAGCGCGTGATTCGCGAAGGCGGACGTCCGGCAACAGGCCGGCCGCTGCTCCTCGGCATCACAAAGGCTTCGCTCTCGACCGATTCGTTCATTTCGGCAGCGTCGTTCCAAGAGACCACAAGGGTGCTCACCGAAGCTTCCATTCAGGGAGCGGTGGATCACCTGCGCGGCCTCAAAGAAAACGTGATTGTCGGACGGCTAATCCCTGCTGGAACCGGCATGGAGTACTACCGCAACGTTCGTCTCTCACCAGAAATGGAAGAGGCGGCCGCGAAGGTGCAAGAAGAAGTCTCTGCCGCATATGAGGAAGCTGAGCGGGCGCTTGAGCTAATGCGTACTGAAGGCGAGACCGAGGAAATGACTGCAGAGTAATTGAAAGCGAGATGGGGCGGGTCTGGTTTTGAACGCCCGCCCCATTTATTTTGCTTCTTTTTATGCACGCGAATCCTCATCATTTACCTGGACCCGACTTGCCGGATCGGGCACCCGCCGCGATTTCCCCATTGCGCCCGAGTTCCGCGCGCAATACTCTGGGGCCATTGATTCTTCGCCTCCTACGACTGCTGCGTCTAGCCTTCTGGCGGGCGTTTGAGCACGACGCTTTTGCCATCGCGAAGGCGTCTGCGTATTCTTCCATCCTTACGTTCTTTCCGGCGCTGCTGGTGGTCGGTTCCGTATTGGCGACGTCGCACAGGACGGAAGTCTATCTGCGGGAAATTTCCTATGCTGTCGGGCGCATTTTACCTGCAGGCGGCGCCACAGCGATTGCTTACTTGAAAGGCTCCTCTTTACAACGGCCGGTGGGATTGCTGGTTACAGCGTCATTGCTGACCCTATGGACCGCATCGGGAGCAATTATTTCCTGGATGGAAGGCTTCCGCCGCAGCTATCAGTTGCCGAAGACGTGGGGACTGGTGAAAGAGCGATTCATCGCATTTTCCCTGGTCATTCTCGCCGGCGTACCGTTGAGCTGTGCTACTGTCTTTGTGGCTTTTGGGAATCGGATTGAAGCTCGGGTTTTGTTCCACATTGGCCACGCCTTTGGACCATTCATACTTGTACTCGGCATGATGCTGCGCTGGACGGTTGCGCTGCTGACCAGCATCGTCGTGATTTCTTTGATCTACCACAACGCCGTACCCCGCACGCAGCCCTGGCACAGCGTGTTGCCGGGTGCAACCCTGGCAACCGCCATGTGGTTTGCCGCGACCCTGCTCTTCGGGTGGTATTTACAGCATTATGCCGATTACAGCATTCTTTACGGATCGCTCGGAGTGGGCATTGCACTGCTGGTGTGGATGTATATGGTTTCGCTGATCATTCTTATCGGCGCGGAGTTTAATGCCATGCTGTTCCCCCGGGCGATGCTGGGACGCGAACTGCGCGAGATGCCGGCGACGACACGATAACCACGACCTTGGTTACCTGCGCGGAAAATAAACCCGTTTACAATCACAAAATGGAAGCGAAGCTCCGATGAAAAAGCACATTTGCCGATCCCTACAACGGATCCAGATGACAGAAGCGTGGAGTAAGTGATGAAGAAAAACGGAGCGCCGAAATCCGGCGGGGAAACGATCTCGCCCGGGCGTCGCGCGAAAATTATTTGTACGATTGGGCCGGCCAGTCACGACGAGTCTGTTATGGGGGAACTGATCCGGCTGGGCATGGATGTCGCGAGGCTAAATTTTTCCCATGGTACGCACGCGCAACACGCGCAACATATGGAACGGCTGCGACGGGCGGCCGCGCGGGAAGAGCGTACGATTTGCATACTGCAAGACTTGCAAGGGCCGAAAATCCGCACCGGACGATTGCGAAATCACACGCCCGTTTTAGTCAAGGCGGGGGCACAAGTCACGATCACGCCCAACGATGTGGAAGGTACGCCCGTGCTGATTGCAACAACTTTCCAGACATTGGCGCGGGAGTTGAAGCCGGGCGCGCGCATTCTGCTCTCCGATGGCCTGATCGAGCTGCGCGTGCTCAAAATTCTCGGACGCGACGTTTTATGCACAGTGGTCAACGGCGGACTATTGGGGGAACACAAAGGGATCAATCTGCCCGGAGTCGCCCTATCCATTCCGGCGCTTACCAGCAAGGACCGCAAAGACTTGATTTTTGGGCTGAAGCAGGGCGTGGATGCGGTTGCGCTTTCCTTCGTGCGCTCCGCCGACGATGTGCTCTCGGTAAAGAAAATCATTCGTGCGCAGGGACGTGCTGTGCCGGTAATTGCCAAGTTGGAAAAGCCACAGGCGCTCGAACATCTTGAAGAAATTTTCGCAGCATGCGACGGGGTGATGGTGGCGCGCGGCGACTTGGGTGTAGAACTGCCGCCGGAGAAAGTCCCGGTGCTACAAAAGCACATCATTCGACGCTCAGCATACTGGCGCAAGCCAGTAATTACAGCGACGCAGATGCTGGAGTCCATGATTGAGAATCCGCGTCCGACGCGAGCCGAGGCCAGCGACGTGGCCAATGCGATTTTCGATGGGACCGATGCGGTCATGCTCTCGGCCGAAACGGCCAGCGGCAAATATCCGCGGGAAGCGGTTGCCATGATGGCGAGAATTGTGGTGGAAGCTGAAATCAATATGGCAGAGTCCACGCAATTAAGGCGGCGTCGGGAACGGCCGGCGTTTACCATCGCCGAGACAATCTGCGAATCGATTGCGCACGCCGCCGACGATCTCCCCATGGGAGCGATCGCGATTTTTACCGAGACTGGCAACACCGCGCGGCTGATTTCCAAATACCGGCCCAAGGTTGCGGTATATGCTTTCAGCCAGTCGGAGGCAGTATGCAACTGTATGAACCTGCTGTGGGGGGTACATCCCGTGCGACACAAGCAGACGGAGAATGCAGAAACGATGGTGGCTGCGGCGGAGAAGGAATTGCTGCGGCGCGGCTCGGTGCAGAGGGGCAACGTGATGGGTGTAGTGGCGGGCACACAGATGGCGTCGGGATCGACGAACTTCATGCGCCTCCATGTTATCGGTGACGACAAGCGAAAGGCGCGCCATGCCTGAAGGGGTCTTTTCCGTTGCGATTTACGAACCGCTGCCCGGAATGGAAGAACGATCGCTCGCCACTATTCGCGAGCTGATAACAATACTTTCGACCCGAGGTTTCAGCCGCGACCGTCTATATCGCGACGGGCAATCCCAGTATGTTCTGCTGCGACAGTGGCAATCGGATGAGGCAAAACGTGCGGCGCAGGAAGATCCGGATGCGCAGCGATGTTGGGCCAGACTTGCCCATGAGATCCGAATTGTCAAAATTTATGAGACGCTGGAAGAAGTGTGATGAACAATTTCCAAGCTTTTTCTGATAGTGCGTGCGATCCCCCGGTACGTGGCTTTTTGCACGCTCCCGATGAAGCGGACGGCAATGGACTTGTCCTGGCTCATGGAGCGGGCGCGAATTGCAATTCTTCGTTGGTTGTAGCTGTTGCAATGACATTCGCTGAGCGTGGAATCACGGTTTTACGCTGTGATTTGCCTTTCCGCCATCAGCGATCATTCGGGCCGCCGCGCCCGGGAGATGCGGCACGCGATCGTGAAGGATTGAAGAATGCGGTCGCAGCGATACGCGGAACCGTTAAGGGGCCCATTTTCCTCGGCGGACATTCGTACGGAGGCCGACAGGCGACGATGCTTTGCGCAGAGGAACCAGGAATCGTTTCGGGGTTGCTTCTGCTTTCCTATCCTTTGCATCCGCCGCGCAAGCCGGAGCAGTTGCGGACGCAACATTTTCCGAAGCTGCGGACGCCGGCACTGTTTGTTCAGGGGACCCGAGATCCGTTCGGGTCAATTGATGAGATGGAAACGGCGCTGAAACTAATTCCGGCGAAACATGTTTTGTTGCCAGTGGAAGGCGCGGGGCATGATTTGGGATTCAAAGGAAAAACAGGCGAAAACGGATTGCCAGCATTGGTCGTCGAGACCTTTGTCGCTTTCTATTCCCGGCAGGCGCAGAACAATTTTTCTCGAGAATCTTAATTTACCCAACCTGACTTCGAACCCCCGTTTTTCTTGTCGTCGTCAGGAGGGAGGTAATTTCCGTGCTCGTCAAACTTGACGGTGCGATCATGCTGGCGCATATAGACTTCGAATTTTTTAGCGGCGCGGCGGCGCTTCCAGCGGTAGTAACCATTCCGCAGGCCGAAGAATTGCTCTGACGCGCCGAAGCCAAATCCACGACGAGGGGCGAATTTCACGTATAGATATCCGAAAAGCAATCCGCCAAGGTGGGCGATGTAGGCGACGGAATCGCCGCGCTGGCGCGGATCAGCGGCATCGATCGCGCTGATGACCTCGATAAAAACCAATCCCCCTACGAAATACTTGGCCTTAATGGATATGGGGATGGGGAATAGCATGATTTCTTGGTTCGCGTAAAGAACGCCAAAAGCCATAAGAATGCCGAGCACGCCGCCCGATGCGCCCTCGGTCCCCGAGAGGGGAGAAACACCTCCAATGCCGGTATAGGCCACCGCAATAGTAGTAAGGGCTGCACCGATGACACAGAAAAAATAAAACTCGGTGAATCTCTTCCAACCCCAGTCCATCTCCAACTGAGCGCCGAACATCCATAACGCCAGCATATTGAAGAGAATGTGGAAAAGTCCCACGTGCAAAAACGAATAAGTCACGACCTGCCAGAGCAACCCGTGCATGACCGCCGCCGGAACGAGAGCGAGAACTCTTTCGATCACGTCGCCCACGCTGGGGTTCGCCACTTTGAGCAGCGTCATGGCCAGGAATACGGCGCCATTTATTCCGACAAGCCATTTTACGGCCTTGGTAAACGGCGGCAGGCTCAGGGAAAATGTTCGTGAACTTCTCATAAAAATCTATTCAGGGCATAGCGGCGTACCGGCCGTCCAATCCACATGAGTTCGCTTCATCTTATCAGGTTCGGGCATTGATTCCGTTTGGTCGCGGGCACGAATGGCCCTGTTGAAACCAAAATAAAATGGCGCGAAGCACTTGACTGCGCCCACAGAAAATCTAATTATTATCGAGAGGAGCAATTAAGCGGAGGCCATCATGGTGACTTGTCCAGAGTGTGAAACTGACCTCGATATTGACGAGGAAGCAGTCGAGGAGGGAGAGGTCGTTTCCTGCCCTGAGTGCGGCAACGACTATGAAATTATTACGATCAATCCAATTGAACTAAAGCAGGTCGAAGAGGGCTACGAGGACGAAGAGGAGGAGTTGGAAACGGAAGATGAGGACGCATAAAGTGCGCCTGCTTCGTCCCAATATATTTTCGCTGCTCTCTGCTGGGCTGAGTCTATGTATCACGATTTTGATTTTGGGTTTGGCGGCGTTGGTTGGCTTGCCAGCGCCGGCGCATACGCAAGATAGCATGGTTATGCCGGGCTTCCTGTCGTATGGAGGCGCTGATCATAACCCCTATGCCCTGCTCTTCCTCACGGTTTGGGGTCCGGATAATCGAGCCGTTTATGGGGTGAAAGTACGCATCCGCCGAGCCGACCAAAAGAAGCCACATTGGGAGGTCTACTCCGATCATCGCGGCGAGGCTGCGCAGCGCCTGCCTCCGGGCCCAGCAGACTATGTCGTTTCCGCCGACCCGAACGGCGTGAAAGATCTTGATGGGAAGGAGCTACAGCCTGGAGATGATGTGAATGTCCACTTTGATAAAGAAGAGCGACAGGATATTGGTTTGCATCTAAAGTGAAACAGCAGGTGGCGGAGGCACTTCTATGAGAAGAAACCGCGTCACGATCCTCGCGATTGCGCTGGTGATGGTGCTGGTTATGGCGCCTCTGGCCACCTCCTACACGCCGAAAGATAAGTCTAAATCTGAGGCTGGCCGGCTGGTTAGCGGCAAGGTGATCGATCGGCAAGACGGCCCTTTGGCTGACTCTGTCGTGTATCTGTCCGATACGCGTACGCATGCCGTGAAAACCTACATTACGGGTCCCGATGGTGCATATCACTTTCCTGCTTTGTCGTTAAATACCGACTATGAAGTCTACGCCCAGTACAAAGGCCGCAAGAGCGAAACCAAGACGGTGAGCCAGTTCGACAACCGGCAATATGTGAACATAAATTTGCGCGTGGATACGAGGTAGAAAGAATTCCGGAATATGAAAAGCCCGCCGGCTGCGGCGGGCTTTATGTTTGGATACTGAAAGTCTAGTTGTTGTCGTTGCCAGCTCGCTTCCAGGAGATCAAATCTCCAATGGTGGAACCGCCGGTGCTGGCCGCGGGATGTTTGTATGCTTCCACTTCCTTGCGCGAAGCTTCCTCGCCGATGGCCTTCATGCTGAGCCCGATCTTTTTGTCATCCTGATTGATTTTAATGATCTTGAACTCACGCTCTTGGCCGGGTTCCAGCGCGACCTGCTGCCCATTCGCACCCACCGCTTCGGAGACGTGACAGAGACCCTCGACGCCCTCCGCGATTTCTATGAAGGCGCCAAAGCTGGCCACACGCAAGACTTTGCCGTGCAGCACATCTCCCACTTTGTGCTGTTGGAAGAAGCTTTCCCAGACGTCAGGTTGAAGCTGCTTGACGCCCAGCGACAGACGACGCTTGTCGGGTTCGATGGCTAAAATAACCGCCCGGACTTTGTCGCCCTTTTTTAGAACCTCTGAAGGATGCTTCACGCGCTTGGTCCAGCTCAAATTGCTTACATGCACCAGACCATCAATACCATCTTCGATCTCGATGAAGGCGCCGAAATCGGTCAGGTTGCGCACACGGCCCTCGACGGTCGCGCCTACCGGATACTTGCTGTGCAACGCGTCCCAGGGGTTTGTCGCCAGTTGCCGCATACCGAGCGAAATACGACGCTCCTGCGGGTTCACATTGAGCACCACGCATTCCACTTGATCGCCGGTGTTGACCAGCTTCGAAGGGTGCTTCATACGTTTCGACCACGTCATTTCACTGACGTGTACCAGGCCTTCGATACCCTGCTCCAGTTCCACAAAGGCGCCGTAATCAGTGACGCTAATCACGCGCCCGCTGACATGTGCTCCCACGGGATAGCGCTGCGTGGCATCCAGCCAAGGGTCGGGTGTCAGTTGCTTGAAACCAAGAGAAACTCGCTGCTTTTCTTTATCGAACTTCAACACCTTGACCTGAATCTGATCGCCGACATTTACCAAATCGCGGGGGTGGGTGAGGCGCCCCCACGACATATCGGTGATGTGTAGCAGACCGTCCAAGCCGCCGAGATCGACAAAGGCGCCATACTCGGTGAGGTTCTTTACCACGCCGGTGGTAATGCCACCTTCTTCCAGGTGTTCCAGCACCTTGGCTTTCTTCTCATTCTGGTCCGCTTCCAGCAACTGCTTGCGAGAGACCACAATATTGCCGCGCTTCTTATTAAGCTTAATGACTGCGACTTGGATGACTTGGCCTTTTACATGTTCCAGATTGCGAACGGGCCGCAGATCCAGCTGCGAGCCAGGCAGGAAGGCGCGCGCACCAGAAATATCCACGGTCAAGCCACCCTTGATACGGTCGATTACAACGGCATCAATAGGCGTTTTTTCGTTGTAAGCTTTTTCAATTTCATCCCAGGCCCGCAGGCGCTGCGCTTTGTTAAAGGAGAGATTGATGTAGCCTTCCTCGCTTTGGCCTTTTTCGCGCATCACGTCGATAGCATCACCCGGCTTGAAGCGTGGGTTGCCCTCGTGATCCAGAACCTCCGCAAGGGGCAACATGCCTTCGGACTTAGCGCCAATGTCGACGACGACGTGCGAAGGAGTCAGCTTAAGGACGGTGCCTTTTATCACGTTGTCTTCGCTGGCGGCCTCTTCGGTTTCTGTGGTGAAATTTTCGAGCGCCGCGGCGAAATCTTCCGTTGTCGCCGGCATTTCTCCGCCGCCTGCCTCTACGGATGCTAGCTCCTCGGCAGCGAGCTCTGGGGAGTTGGAGGCGGGTTCCATCTCCTGGGTTGCGGTTGCGGAATTCTGGGCGTGATCGTTATCTTCGAGCAAGGTAATGGCCTCTCTGCGGTGTTTCTCGCACCAAGTGCGGGACGGATACGGGCTTACTTCGCGGACTGCTGGCGTGAGTCTTAGGTTGTGGTGGGCCCATCCTGGCGGATGAACTCGGACAATCCCAGCGGTCGGACGTAGTAAATAAAACCCGCGTCCAAAGGGAACTCCTTGACTATAGCAACCGCTCCAGAGCGGTGTCAAACCCGAAACTGGGGCGGAACGCAAATTTAATCGCTAATTCATTAAACCGCCCTAGCATGCAAGAAACTCTCATTAATGCGCAATGAAGGCGCATTAGCGCTGCGCTTCTTCGAGCAGCCCCTGTTCCAATTTCTCCTGGCATTCAATGCAATGGCGCGTCCAGGGGACCGCTTCCAGCCGTTTGGCGTTGATTTCCTCGCCGCAGGATATGCATTCTCCGAAGCTGCCTTCGCGCATGCGAGTCAAAGCGGTATCTACCATCTGAAGAAGTTGGCGATCGTTGTTGCTCTGGTGGAACAAAAATTCCTTGTTGTATGAATTAGCCGCCTTGTCGGCAACATCCTGGGCCGAGCCCTCATCCACGGTGCGGCCATCCTGTTCAGTACGAGTCACCATCCGGCGCAGTTCCTGCTGTCGTGTTTCGAGTCGTTTCTTGAAATATTCAAGTTTCTTCTTATCCATGACCAGTTCTTTCCCGCGCCCGGTGCCATCAAGCAGCACCGGAGAAACCAAAATCATATGCGCTTGACTTGGATGCGTCAAATAGATGAGAGGATTCCAGTAGCACCTTTGTCCACTGTACCATCGTGAGAATGAAAGGGTTACCGCACCGGCGCAGTAGGCATTTCCGCAAGAGCGTAGCTCATGACCGCCATCGCGGCCGCGCACTCCTTCAATTGCTGAGGATCGATTTTATCCAGCGTGTCAGAGGCGGTATGGTGATAGCCAAAATAGGCTCTCGTGTCTTGCATCAGGCCAAGTACCGGTACCCCTGCTTGTGACATGGGCGCAATGTCCGCTTCGGGGCTCTTGGTCACCATTTGCAGCAAGTTCGCTCCAATGGGTTGGAGAATCTCGACTACTGGCCGGAGTTGGTTGAGTGCTGCTGTGCTCATCGTGACATTGAATCCTAGGGGATGTCCCGCCCCAGAATCACTTTCTAGCGCTGCGGCATAGTGCGCAAACTCATCACGATGCTGTGAAGCGTAAGCATCGTGTCCACGACCATCTCGCTCTTCGTCCATCCAGGCGATCACTCGCAGTGTTCGCTTGGGCCGCAAGTGGAGAGACTCCAGAATCTCTGCTGCCTCCATCGCAGTTGCCACGCCGGCGCCGTCATCCAATGCACCTGTTCCCAGGTCCCAAGAATCCAGGTGCCCGGAGACGACAACGATTTGCTCAGGATGCTCCGAACCTTTCAAATCTGCGACGACGTTATAGCTTTTGACCTCTGGTCCAGCATGTGAGGTCAGTGTGAGATGGAGGCGGACTGTGCCTTGAACGGCCAAGCGGGCAATGAGCATAGCATCCTCGGCGGCGATGGCTCCGGCAGGTATCGTCGCGGGCAAGCTATACCCTGTATGTGGAATCCGATAATCCGCTGTTCCCACAGAGCGGACGAGGGCTGCAATCGCACCCATGGCCTCCGCCGCCTTGGCCCCGGCTACACGGTATGCCACGGCCTCCGCATAAGCGTCGCCGGAGAGGCCGTTCTCGGCCTTTTGCTTGTCCACGGGGAAGTTGAAGAGGACAATTCGACCTTGAACGCTTTTGGGGTCGAGAGAGCGCAATTCCGCGAAATTGTTGACCACGACTATATCGCCAGTAACTCCTGCGTCGGAGGTTGGCGCGTTGCCGCCCAGCGCCGTGACGACAATCTTCTGGGTCGTGCCGGGAGTTTGTCCCCGCCAGGCGACCAGTTCCGCTAGATCGGTTCCACGCTGCCAACTCCTAACCGTAATCTCTTCGAGGTGAACGTCCAGTCCTAGTTTGCGCATTTCCGTCGCAACGTAGTCCACCGCCGCCTGCGCCTGCGCAGAGCCTGCCGGTCGTGGGCCAATATTGTCACTCAGGTATGCCACCTGTCTGTACGCGTAGTCGTCCTTTAACGCTGTTTCGCGAACCGCGACCAACGAACTCGTCAGTTGCGGTGGCAAAGTCGACCCCGACACCGGAGGCTTCTGAGAAAAAGCGAAAGGCGCAATGAAAAGTATAAGAATGCAAGTCTTCAGATGCACGGTTGAGCCTCCAGTCTAACGGTAAACCATGCAACAGCCCAACCTGAGTTTGAGATGTCCCCGATTTTGAACCCGAAATCGTGCCCAAAACAATCGGCCCCATTTCTGGGGCCGCTGCTCAAAAGAGGCAATGGGTGGGCGATTTAGGGCAGGCGATGCGAGGCGCCATTCCGGCTGAGGGAATGGCAAAAGGCGAGTTGAGTAGCACAAAGATTGAGGGTCATTCTTGCGTTGCGGCCTCTTTCATTTGCACGATATATGAGCACTTGCGCGGCCAAAGCCATGCTACACGCGAGTCCCTTTAGCATGCCTGTAACTGCCTGATATTGCGGCTGATGGCCATTGTCACGCGGCTTTCACGAGAAGCTCTTTTCCCCGCCGGTTGCAGGAAAATGCACTTTGGGTGAAGCAACAGGGAGTTCTTGTTAGCGGCTCCGGTCCCCGAACACCTCGGCGGTGAACGCCTCAATGTGTGCCCCGTGCGCCCAGGCATCCTTTGGTAGTCCTGCCTTGTGACAGGTTTGTTCCAGAAACGCGACTCGGTCCCACCCATGCTCAACCGGCACCTGCGGCAGCAGTAAACCCCGGCGGCCGCCTTGGCTGATAAGCAATCCGTGGCGCCCAATATCCACATCGTCGGCGCTAATCTCGCAAAGCGGCGACAACACGCTTAGCGAAACCTCTAATTCAGGAGCTTCGCTGCGCGTTATAGGGGCAAAGCGCGTGTCTTCAAAAGCCGCGGCCCGGGCGGTTTCCGCGACAGTACGGTACAGCGAGAACACGGGCAGAACATAACCAACGCAGCCGCGCAGCCGACCGTGTAAGTAAAGCGTCGAAAATACACCTCTTGGCCGCTCGAGTTGCGGCGACGGCGGCGTAAGGTCAATTTTGCGGTGATCCAACGTGGCGAGTATCGAGTCGTGGGCGACCTCCAGCAGCAGCTTGCGCGCATCGTCGTCAAACTCCGGCGCACGCATTTTGCGACTAGCGTCGGGAGAACGTTGATCCTCAGATAGAACTTTAGGTGGCGGCAACATTGCGTTTCCTTCGCCGGCTAAGGACGAAGGCCCGCTTACGGCTGCGTACGACTTGCCGGTCGATTTTTGACCAGAAAGCGACAAAATAATCGCCCGCGGAAAACGAAGAGAGCAGAATCATGATCCAGATGGAAAACACCGCGATCCAGTGGATCGGTAAATAATAAGATCCGTAAATCGGCCATTCTCTCCAGCGATGGTCAAGGATGACAGCCACCACCGATACGATTTGCACCAGCATCTTCGATTTTCCCAGATTACTGGCTTCGATGGTAAAGCCTTCGTTGGCAGCAATGGACCGCAGCCCGCTTACCAAAAATTCCCGCCCGATGACAACCACGGCCATCCACGCCGGAACCAGGCTGGGGTTGTATTGCACGAGAACGATGAAGGCGGCGGCAATCAGCAGTTTGTCCGCTAGGGGGTCAAGCAAAATGCCCATCGTGGTGATCTGGCCCCGCTTACGCGCCAGATAGCCGTCAATGCCGTCCGTGATGGATGCAGCGATAAACAACGCCGATGCGAGTAACTCCTGCTCGCCGCTTGTGCCTTGAAAATGGCTGGTTGAAAGAATCCAGATCAGCAAGGGAATGCTGAGGATGCGGGTAAGCGTGATGGAGTTCGGCAGGTTCACTGAGACACGGACACTGGAACTCCCTCCGAGGCGTGCCGGAACCAGTGTGCACTGAAATTATCCTCCAGAGGGAAGCGGAAAGCAACGCACGTAGAGGTCTATGCGACTTTTCCCTGTGGCGTCAGCTTGTCGATGATGGCGGGGAGATATTGCGCCAAATGGGAGGAAGCCTCTTGGGGCGTAATTCCTGCCTTAGCGCACAACTGTTGCACCATTCCGCTGCTGCCAAGAACGCTTTGAATCTGTTCCGCGGAAATAGGCAGGTTCTGGCCGGTGCCAACCCATGAATTTACCACGCTGCCGAGTCCATTGTCGTGAAAATGCTGAATCACGCCGGTCAGGCCCCCGGGCTGTTGATTGAGGGTTTCCATGATGTGGCTGGCGATGGGATTGTTAGCGCTCTCCATCACAGAGTTGACGGCCTTGCTGGCCATTTCGTCAAGAAATCCCATCGTATCCTCCTCAAATGGAAGCGTGCGGCCGGCTGCAATTGACGAATGCAATCGGCCAGCCGCTCAATGTATATGCCGCTACTTCTGCTTCGCAATAATCATGCTCGAAATCTTTGTGTAAGTCGCTTGGGGGATGATTTTCTTGCGCACTAGGTCCGTCTTCTTAGCGTAAGGACGGCCATCGATAATTTTCTGCGAATACGCAGCGCCGATCCCCGGTAGCGCATCAAGTTGGTCTTTCGTGGCAGAGTTTATGTCGACCAGGTCGGCCGTACTGGCCGCAGCCGCAGTCTTGCTCATCCCCGAGGAGGACTGAGCAATGCCCGTCATGCAAGTCATGCCGGCCACAATTGCGACAGCAATAACGAATATCGAGAAACGTGGAACAAAAGTTTTTCGCATTTTCTGTATTTCTCCTTAAACAATTTGTATGCAGTTATTCTTTTTCGGCAGCCTTATAACCTGCTGCTTTTGCCTCATCTTCGGTCATGAATTTGCCGGATTTCGTTTTTCCATACCAGCGCCCGCTCTTGTGATAGACGCCACTGTCGGTATTCACCCATACCTTGCCGCTGGATTGGGCGGCTGCAATGTCGGAGCTCGACGCGGCAGGGCCCGAAGTGGTTTTCGGGGTCGTTTTCTTGGCCGTCGCGCTTGCAGGTGCCATGGCCGTGCTTGCGGTGGCGGCAGACTTTGCTGGCGGGATGGCTGAGGGAGGCGGGCTGGCCGCGGAAGCGCTCGGTGTCGCGGACGTAGCCGGAGCCATCGTATTGTCGCTCGCGGCCGATTTTTTACTTTTGCTTTTCTTGCCAGTGGTTGTACTGGCAGGAGCACTTGTGGCGGCGGCCGGCGCATTGGAGGAGCCGGTGGTCGCTGGCGTCGAAGACTCAGCAGCGGTCGACTTCTTGCTTTTCTTCTTACTTGTACTTGCGGAAGCGGCGGATGTCGCGTCAGAAGCGGATGGTGAGGCATCGCTACTCGCAGATTTCTTGCTCTTCTTTGATTTCGTGGTCGTGCTGCTGTCGGCCGACGCTGCGGATTGGTTGCTCGCCGAGGCATCGGCGGCGGTTTTTTTCTTGCTCTTCTTTTTGCTGCTGTTATTTGTCGTGGTCGACGTAGTGGCAGAGGATTGGTCGCCGCCGGAACTGCTTTGCGCCGGCACCAGCGTGGCCAATCCCAACAATACAAATAACGTCGTAGCGACGAAAAGGATTCTTGCCCGTGGACGGTTCATCTCAATTCTCCTTAGCCCCAGATGTAGGAGGTGGATTTTATGCGGCCACAGTGTACTCTCTTGCGTCTTAGGCGTAAATGCCCCGCTGCCTGATCGTGTACGCCACGCGATCAATCGCGAGCATATAAGCGGCGATGCGGTTGTTCACGCGATGAGTTTCGGCATACTGCACCACATCGCGGAACGCGGTCTTCATGATGTCGCCGAGTTGTTCGTTAACCACCGACTCCTTCCAGAAATAGCCCTGCCGGTCCTGCACCCACTCGAAATACGACGTGGTCACACCGCCGGCGTTGGCCAGGATGTCGGGAATCACGAAGACTTTCTTGTCGGCCAGAATGTCATCGGCAACCGCCGTCGTCGGGCCATTTGCCCCCTCGGCGAGAATCTTGCATTTCACCCGCTCGGCATTCTTGCTGGTGATTTGGTTTTCAGTCGCGGCGGGTATCAAAATGTCGCAATCGGTGACCAGCAGCTCCGCCGGATCGGCTGGTTCTGCGCCGGGGAACTTCTGCATCGTCTTGTTCTTAGTGCGATATTCAGCCAGCGCTTTCACATCAATACCGTTTTTGTTGTATAGGCTACCGTCCATTTCGATGATGCCAATGACTTTGTACCCGGCTTCATGCATCAGGATCGCCGCATTGGAGCCGACATTTCCGAAACCTTGCACTATCACGCGGGTGCTCTCGCGGCTTAGACCGAGCTTCTTGATGGCTTCGTCACAGACGATCATTACGCCGCGACCGGTGGCTTCACGTCGCCCACGTGATCCGCCAATGTTAATCGGCTTGCCGGTAACGACGGCGGTGACGGTTTGCCGCACATGCATCGAATAGGTGTCCATCATCCAAGCCATGATTTGCTCGTTGGTGTTGACATCCGGTGCGGGCACATCCTTTTCCGGGCCGATGAACTCGACCAGTTCGGCGGTATAGCGGCGCGTCATGCGCTCGAGTTCTCCGGAGGACATCTTGTGGGGATCGCAAATCACTCCGCCCTTCGCCCCGCCAAAAGGAATATTGACGACAGCGCACTTCCACGTCATCCAGGCTGCGAGGGCGCGCACTTCGTCCAGCGTGACATCCGGTGAATAGCGAATGCCGCCCTTGGCCGGGCCGCGTGCGATTGAGTGCTGCACCCGGTATCCCGTGAACACCTCAAGCTTCCCGTTGTCCATGGCCACGGGGATATAAACGGTGATTTCCCGATTGGGTGTGCGCAGCACTTTCATCAGGCCTTCATCCAAGTTCAACTTTTTGGCTGCCATATCAAAGCGCACGACTGCGGCTTCTTTCGGATTGAGTTCGAGGTCCAGTGTAGCGGTGGTCATAAGAGTCTCCGGAGCATGGCGGGATTAATGAAAATATAGATCATTGCCGCCGCCGGAGTGATCACGAACGGGCGGCGAGCAAACCTTCCTATAGTAAGCACCCTACCTCGGAATAGGCAAGAGGGGCAGGGTTAATCCTGCAACCACGGTCTTAGTGGTGATAAACTTTTAATCAGAAAGTATCGCGAGAACCTAGGTTGATACAGCTAGCAGCTTCGATTCTGTCGGCAGATTTTGCTCATCTCGCCGACCAGGTGCGCGACGCGGCCGATGGCGGCGCTTCGATCGTGCATTTCGACGTGATGGATGGCCACTTCGTGCCCAACCTTACCATCGGGCCGCCAGTTCTGAAGTCTTTGCGCGGATTTACCACCTTGCCTATCGACTGCCACCTCATGATTGAGAACCCGGATCAATTTATACCGGATTTCGCCGATTCCGGCGCCGACTGGATTTCAGTCCACCAGGAAGCATGTCGCCATCTTGACCGCACTCTGCATCTCATTAAGAGCCACAATTGCCGCGCGGGCGTCGTCATCAACCCCGCGACGCCGGTGGACACGCTGAGCGAAGTAGTAGAAATCGTGGATTACGTGCTGGTTATGTCTGTGAATCCAGGGTTCGGTGGTCAGAAGTTTATTGCAAATTCGCTGCGTAAGCTCCAGCAATTGAGCGATTTGCGCGCGCGTCGCGGGCTGAACTTCCTTCTTGAGGTCGATGGCGGCATCGGCTTCGACACGGTGGGCGACGTTGTGCGCTCGGGCGGTGAAATTCTCGTGGCCGGCAACGCGGTCTTCGGCAAGGGTGATCCAAAGAGTAACGCCCAAAAGCTGCTCAGGACCGCACAGGACGCGAGGATGCTTAAGGTGTAAGTTGTCTAACGGTTCGTTATCTGAGTCATATACCGGTTTTTCATTTGAGGGGCCTCATGTTTCGTCGTATTTCTGCCATCGCGCTGCTCGGTCTTTTAACGCTAGCGGTTGCCTGCACCAACAAGAAAGTCGTCAACCCTATCGCCAACGTCGACTCCAAGCAGCCTGACAAGGTTCTCTTCGACCGTGCCATGGATGCTATGAAGCACGAACGTTATGATGTCGCTCGACTGACCTTGCAGACGCTGATCAATACTTATCCGGACTCCGAGTTCATTGCCCGAGCCAAACTGGCACTCGCGGACTCCTGGTACGACGAAGGCGGCACGGCATCTTTAGCGGAAGCCGAGAACCAGTACAACGACTTCAAGACCTTCTTCCCAAATCTGCCGGAAGCGGCTGAAGCACAGCTCAAAATTGCCAATATCCACTTCCAGCAGATGGAAAAACCTGATCGCGATTACACCCACGCCATGCGCGCGGAAGAGGAATACCGAAACCTCATCACAGAATTTCCAGACAGCAAGCTTGTGCCCGAAGCCAAGCGCCGTCTTATGGAAGTACAGGAAGTGATCGCCGAACGCGAGTTTGAAGTCGGACGTTTTTATTACCTGCGCAATTCCTATCCCGCTGCCATCGCCCGGCTGCATACGCTCGTGGATCGATATCCTCTGTACAGCAAGGCCGATGAAGCCTTGTATCTGCTCGGTCAATCTTATGAGGGCGAAATTGTATTCATGCGGGCCCGGCCCTCCTGTACCGGAGACAAGCATTTCGGCTGCGTGGATGAGGCCGCCAAGTCGCGCCTGATCGAAGACTTTACGAAAAAGGCCGCGGCCGCTTACGACCAGATTCTGACTCGCTACCCGCTGATGGATCGCGCGGACGACGCCAAAGCGCGGCTCACAGACCTGAAGCAGCCGATTCCCCGGCCCACGAAGGCGGCCGTGGCTCAAAACAAAGCCGAGATGCAGAGCCGTCACGACGAAAATGCGTTGACGAAGATGCGTCACGAATTCGGCAAACACCCTGACGTGAGCGAAGCGGCAACGAAAGGCGAGCCCACGATGGTGGATCCCGAGCCGATGAGCGCTACTGAAGTTGCACGGCAGGCCAACCGCGCTGCCTTGGGCAGCGGCACGGAGTCGCACGGGGTTTCTGTGGAGACCATAGGCGCGGGTGCTGCGCCCCCCAATGAAGCCGCTCCCCGTTCTGATACGCCGCCCGTTGCCGATAATGCTGCGACGCCGGCCCCGCCTCCTGATGCGACACCAGATCCTAACGAACTCAAGCCAGGCCAGCCGGCTGCCGATGCCACTGCTGCGTCTGATCCTGATGAGCTGAAACCCAACGTTGCTCCCGACGGCTCAGCCCCGCCTCCGCTTCAGCAGGTCAATCAAATCGGTGCGGATTCATCCCCCGCGTCGACGTCTAACTCGAATTCTTCGTCCTCCGATCAATTGGCCAGTGACAACGACATTTCTTCTAGCAAACCCAAGAAGAAGAAGGGTCTCGAGAAGCTCAACCCGTTCTAGCACCGGCGTAACTATTGCCAGTTCGTATCCTTTGTGACAGAATCACGCTGGTTTAGACGTAACGAGCTCCTGGCAAATGGATAAACCCAATGTACTTGTTGCTCTCACGACCAGGGACAACGATTACCAGGCAGAACAGGCGGCTGCCGTCTCTGAAACGGCCAACAAACTTGGGGTTATGCTCCAAGTCATGTATGCCGAGAACGATGCCGTCAAGCAGACCCAGCAACTCATCAAAATCATTCAGGATGCCAGCCCCAAACCGCAGGCCATTCTTGTGGAACCTGTCGGTACCGGCATGCCGCAAATCGCGAAAGCTGCCGTCTCGGCCGGTATAGGTTGGGGAGTTATCAACAGCGACCCCGACTACATAGGCGAGCTCCGCCGTGGCGGATCCGTGCCGGTGTTCTCGGTCAGCACGGACCAGTTCGAGGTAGGCAGAATTCAGGGGAAGCAACTCGGCGTGCTGGTCCCAAATGGCAACGTCGTTTATATCGAAGGCCCATCCAACAGCACAGCGGCGCAACTCCGGACTAAGGGAATGCTTTCGACCAAACCCGCAGCAGTCGAATTAAAAACGCTCAAGGGTGATTGGACGGAGCAAAGCGCGAATCATGTCGTGAAGTCATGGTTATCGCTGGGTTCCACTCGCCAAATGCAGATTCGTGCAGTGATCTGCCAAAACGACGCGATGGCCATGGGCGCGCGCAAGGCGTTTGTAGATCTCACGGAAAAGGACCGCGAGGCTTGGTTGCAGGCTCCATTCACTGGCTGCGATGGCGTTACCAAGACAGGGCAGGAATGGGTACGCCGCGGCCTGTTGCGTGCTACGGTCATCACCGCGCCTGCCGCCGGCATTGCGCTCGAGATTCTGGCAAAAGCTCTGGCCGCCGGTGTCATGCCTCCTGACCGTACGCTTCTTCCGCCTCGCTCTTTTCCAGAAATCGGCGAATTACGCGGGTCCATCCCTGGTGCGAAATAGCCGCATTATCACCCATCTGCGAGGGTCCGTCGCACCGGCCACATGGCTAAGCACCATCGTAACCTCGGTAACCGCCATCTTCGTTGACTTGGCTTTCCCGGCACGATAACTTCACGCTATATCTCTCTCTACGGACAGATAAAGGACCGACTTTGGCACGGAAAATACTGCTCGCTGACGATAGCGTGACCGCACAGAATATGGGCCGGAAAATCCTCACGGAAGCCGGCTACGAAGTGATCACGGTCAACAACGGCTCGGCCGCGCTCAAGCGGATCACCGAGCAAAAGCCCGACGTCATTGTGCTCGATGTATACATGCCGGGCTATGGTGGGCTCGAAGTCTGCCATCGCCTGAAGGAAAACTCCGAAACTGCTCGCATCCCCGTATTGCTCACCGTCGGCAAGCTCGAACCGTTCAAAGCGGAAGAGGCTCGCCGCGTACGTGCGGACATGCACATCATCAAGCCCTTTGACACAAGTGAGCTTCTCAGCGCCATCGCCAAACTGGAAGACCGCATCGTGGCCCAGGCTGAAATGCCGAAAAAGGGCCGATTCGCCAAGCCCGGAGCCGAGGACCTTCCGCCCGCCGACAGCTATGGCGACCAACAGAGTGGCTGGAAGAGTCGTTTGATCGCGCCCCGCAAAAAAGCTAAAACAGAAAAATCAGAATCGAAGATCGAAGCACGTGAGGAAATCAAAGACGTGCGCCCGGAACCGCCGCGTCCCTTCAACTCAGACGAAGGTGTGGAAGAGGACACTATAAACACGAAGGATTGGCGAACGTTGCTCTCAGCTCGCGAAGCAGAGGAGCGCGCGAGCGCCGTGAAGGCCAGCGGCCATGCGAGAGAAACCGCACAGAAAGCAGAGAGCGACGAGCGCGATCGCGAGTTCGTTACTGCATCCACCGACAGTGCTGCTGCAATCGTCGCTCGCGCCGAAGAGGCCATCAAACTCGAAAAGTCTCAAGAACGCGTTGCCGAAACCCCCGAAGCGGCAGAGCTTTTAGCGCAGGAATCCGCGCAAACCGCAAAGGCGGACATACTGCCCCATGCTGAGCCGATGGGAGATCAAGGCACAGGCGAAAGCCACGACCGCGATGTGGCAGACGCTCTGGCTTCGCTCGTGCCCGCAACGAATGCGGGCGGCAGCGATTTCGCAAATGACCGCGAACTCGTGGCCTCTGGCGTGCATGTTCCGCGGCCCAGCGGGCCCCGTTGGATGGCGCAAGCCGTTCTGGTCAGCCAGGAAGAGTCTTCCAGTCTCCTCGAGCAGGAGATGGAACAGGCATTCAAGCATTTCGCCGCCGCCGAGCCTCCTGCCAGCTTCAGTATGGGTCCACTCGAAGCCATGAGTTTCAGCGCGCCTGCTGATGAAGAGGAAGGGTTAGAGCCCCAGGCTTATGACAAGGCTGCGCAAGTTGCTGAATCCGCGACGCCGGTCGCGCACATGAACGTGCCGGTGCCTGAGCAAGGGCCCGAGCCTCAATTAGCTGCGTCAATACCAGCCGAGACTGAGACCGAAGTGAGAGCAGAGTCGAAAGACAAAGCCGACGACAAAGCCAACGACAAAGCCAACGAGAAAGCGCAATTGGGGCCAGAGTCTACCCCTGCGTCAAACAATTCCATGGGCGCTTTATGGATGTCTGCGCCGGCTGCCTACGTCGCCGCAACGGCAGGCCCAGCGCCAGCGGAAAATCAGGGTGCGCAAATTAGCGCGGAAGCGCCAGCTCAAGCCCAGGCATCTGTCGAGTCGCCGGCTGCCTTCGCCGCCGCCGCAGGCGCGTCGGCTCTATCTTTTGCGGCGGGGCCTGAACCAGAAAAAACAGTCTCCGGAAGCAAAGAATCTGAGCTCGCTGCCGCTTGGCAAAGCTGGCGGCAAGGTCGCGAAGAGGATGCCCCGCCCGCCGCACAAACGTCTCAGGTCCCTAAATCGAAAGTCGAGAGCAACAGCGACGACGAAAACCACGGCGAAGAAATTTCCAGCCTTGTGGATACCATGCTCGCCGAACTCAAGCCCAAGCTTATGAAAGAAATCGCCAAGAAGATGGCTAAAGAAGGTAAGAAGTAGTTTTCGAAGTCAGGCAAAGAACGTCCTGTCCCCTGACAGTCCCGACTCCAATCGTAAGTGCGCCTATCGTGGAATTGATGTTGTGCTTTGCACGCCTTTGAATGCCTCGAGATGTAGATATTTCCCCGAGAGATCGATTGCGAGTGTCTCGCTAGCCGATCCAGCGGGAGATTCCGGGGATCGCGTCAGCGCCCGCTGTTTGGCTCGATGCTATATGCGGACACCCGGCCGGCGGCCCGATTCACCACATATATAAAGACTGACCTGCTCTGGAGTTGGCCCAACGAGCCGCGGCCGCCGCGTGAGTTCGTGCTGCCAGCAGCCGGGATCTTTCGGCCGACAATCGGGCGTATACATCCGGCAGAAGTCGGTGTAGTTGTTCCAGATTGGATCGGTATTCAAGTAATTCTTTTTTTTCTTCGTCCACAGCTTCGAGAATTGTCGGCATTTGTCGCCAATAATCCCTGACCCGTGATATTTCCCAGCGTATACGAAGTAAATCGCCCGTTCTCAATGCCGAAACGTGCCTGCATTCCGGGCGGAGGCGGCAAATGCAATCTCGCAAATTTTTGTTTGCTTCACACAGAGTGCCAAGTGCATTGGGCACAACTATCCCTCCCAATCTACTCGCTGTTCCGGGTTTACCTCTGCCGGCATCACCATTTGGGCACGGATTGAAGGCCATTCGGCCAGTTCGACCTTGATCCAAGCCTCTCTTACCGTGAGCAAATCCGTTTTTATCTGCATCACGCCGTACAATGAAGGGCGAAATTGGACGGCCAGCAGGCGCTGTCGTAAAGAGTCATAGAAAGCTTCCAAGTCGCGCGAGACCTTGCCGCCGCGCGCAAAATCCAGTGTGGATTGCAAGTGCGCCAGCACCAGGATCGCGTGCTTGATGCGGTTAGTCCGTAGCACGATATCATTCTTGCCGATGGCAATCGTCACCTGCCGCATGTCTTCAATCATTTGCTCGTAGAGTCGTACAACGAGTCCCACAGCGCTCGCGCCGTGTACCCCTGCTTCGCGGTATGAATGCCGAATGTCCATGTGTCCTGTTTATCCGGCCAGGCTCGTGCCGGTGGCCGGAGCTGTGTTCGTATTCGTGACCGGTGTGGTTGACGTTGGGGTCGAGGAGAGCGAACCTAAAGCTGCTTCCACTTCTTGCAGGGTAAAAGGATATTCCTCAAGAGTGGCGTTGACCTGGTTGAACACTTGGTCCAACTGCTGCTGCTGCGCCGCCAGTTGCGTCTGAAAGTTAGTGATCTCGGTGTTGAGATCCGTTTGTTGATTTTGATTTGCGGTTAAATCTTCGTTGAGAACCCCGGTGGAAGGATCAGTGAGACCGTTGAGGCTCGTCGTGAAATTATTGGCAAATCCGGCCGAATTCGAATTCTGAAAAAAATTCAGCACCGCCGCGGGGTTGGCCGCCAGGGCGTTGTCGAAGCTGGAAGTGTCAAAACTCAATGTGCCGTCGTTGTTCGTAGTTATGCCGAGCGATGCGAGGCTGTTGTATCCACTGCTCACCGAAGTGGCGTCGGTCGTTGCATAAGAAGCGTCGGTGAACAAACTGCTTTGCAAGATGCGCAATGAATTGTCGGAACCGAGTGGCCCTTGCTGATTGGTGGAAGGGTTGAGAGCAAACTCGCTGTTGATATCGCTGACTACTGTGTTGTAAGCACTGACAAAATTACTGACAGCGTTCGTAATGCCTGACGTGTCAGGGCCCACCGATATCTGCACCGGTGTGGCGGGGTCTGCGCTGGTCAAGTTCAACGTGACGTCTGGAATCGCCCCCGTTATTGCGTTGGTTGTGCTGGCATACGGAATTCCATTGACCGTAAGTTCGGCGTTGGTTCCCCCAACCGGCGGTTCAAAAGCAAGGTTAGTTGTGTTGCTAGAAACGGCTAACCCTCCTGAAGTGCCGCTGGCCTGACTGTAAATCGCAAGGCGGGCGCCGCTCGCATCGGTAACAACGCTCGCCGTAATGCCTAGATTGTCGGCGGCACTCTTCGTATTTATGGATGCGGCGAGGGATGTCAATGTGTCATTGCTGCTCCTAATCTGGAAATCTGCGGTCGTGCCTCCCGTCCCTCCGATTTGCAGTTGCAGATCGCCGCTCGTTTGGCCCGTGGGCAAGACCGAGCTGTTCGCATTCGCAACCGCATCGGTGTAAAGCGTCCCCGAGGATGCCAGACTGTTTACGACGACGTTGTAATTGCCTGCGACCGCTCCGTTTTGAGCACTCGCGCTCACAATCGCCGGCTCCGAGGACGAAGCGGTCAATTGCGTCAACGCCCCCACCGGATCTGACAGTGCCTGCGCAGCATTCGCCAGAGTAGACAAATCATTGTTGATGTTCGTGATGGATGTCCCTTGGGTTTGCAGCGTGCTCAAATCGTTCTGCCATGCCGTCAACTGGCCGCTCTGAGCGGCTTGGATCTCCGAAACAACCGAGCTTACGTCGATGCCATTTCCGTTTAATAGACTGGCCGCGTTAAAGCTGATTCCCATTGGCTTTCACTCCTGTACCGTACCCTGGGGCGGTGCTATTGCTCGCCTGCACTTTTCCAGCCTGTTGAAATTCCTGAGCTATAGCGCTCTCGAAGTCCAGCTCTGCCACGCTCGGCACTTGCAGAACCACGTTCTTTGCTTTGTCCAGGTACTCAACCACAATTTGCCCTTTCACATCGGAATCCTGATGTACTTCGACGACATCCTGCGGCGGTATGTAGTTCACCTGTACAACTTTCGTGTTGGTGCTTTGCTGCGTTTGCGATTCTCCCAAAATCGGCTGAAGTTGTTGCTGATTCGCTCCGCTGGGGTTGCCGGGAACGGCGCGTTCCGGTCCGACAGTTGCGTTTAGGGTAGGGTCTGTCGATGTAGAGCCATCCACTGCGATGTTCATGGTGCGCACTCCGAAAAAGTAGAGCAAAGGAGGGGTGTGCCAGCCGCCTCCTTTGCTGAAACAACTATTGCAGCAGTTTCAAGACAAGCTGCTGCTGTTGGTTTGCCTGGGCCAGAGCCGAGATGCCGGTCTGCTCCAGAATCGAATACTGCGTGAGGTTGGCGACTGCAGTCGGTATGTCAGCCGCGGTCACATCGTTTTCCGCAGACGTTAGGTTTTGCGTCTGGTTGGTAATGACGTTTGAAGCGCTTTGCAAGCGGTTGACCGTCGCGCCAATCGCCCCACGCAGAGCCGCAACCGTCGCGACCGCGCCGTCAATCAGCGTCAGTGCAGACTGCGCGTCGGATTGAGTCAACAAATCGTTGATCGACCCTGCCGTTCCTCCCGTCAGGAAGGAACTGGAGAATGTATTGGCTCCGGAGCCTGTCGTCGCCAACGCGATGCTGTTGCCGGCCGTCCCTTTCGTGATCGCCGTGAGTGCGATCGAGCTCTGTCCAGCGATGGCCGTGGCTGAAGTATTGGCCGTCGCGCCGCTTCCATAGACGTAATTCACGCCCGCCCCGCTTCCACCGTTGATCGCGTTTGCCAGATTTTGCAGGCTGTCAGCTTCCGTGGATCCAACCAAGACCTGCACAGCGTTGGGCGCCGGACTGCCCAGCGAACTCACGAAATTGTAAGTCTGCGTACCCACCGTCACGGTGTCCCCTGCGACTGCTGAGGGAGCGTTCCCGGCCGCCGTGCCTCCGGTAAAATCCACCGACGAGAACGTACCGGTGGTCGCCCCGCCAGTCGCCGTCGTAATAAAGTTTCCACTGGTGCCAGCGGTGTCGGCGGTGAAAAGAACAGTAGTGCCGGTCGACTGCCCCGCTGTAACTTGAGTATTGGCCACGGTGTTAGCGCTGTAACCGCTGCCGCCCGTGCCATTGACGGCAGAGACTAGATTGGCGAGTCCCGTCGCTTCGCTCGAAGAAACCACTTCGTTCGCCGTCTTCGTATGACTCAGAGCGTTCACGAAAGTATAGGTCTGGCTGCCAATTGATACGGTTGCGCCAGCGACGCCGCCGGCCAAATCTGCTGCACCAAAGGCTTCATTGCCCGATCCCGCGGCCGTTGTGGCGATAGAGTTTCCCGCAGTGCCGTTGACGTTCGCCGTTACGGTCAACGTCGTCCCGGTCACTGCCGATGCGTAGGCGCTCGCGTTCGCAACTGTTCCTGCTCCATAAGCAACGCCGGCGCCGCCAGACGCGGCATTGATGGCAGCTTGTAAATTAAGAATGGACTGCGCGGTACTCCCTCCAATCAATACCTGGTTGGCGGCTCCCGTGAGTGCCGTGACGAAGGTATAGTTCTGTCCACCGACCGAAATGGTGTCGTTGGCGGCGGCATTCGCCGTGAAGGTCAGCGTTCCGGTTGCAGCCGCACCTTGCGTGAAGTTGGCTCCTGTCAATGTGTCCGTTGCCGCTACTGCAGCCGCCCCTGGAGCCTGGCTTAATGTTCCGGTCGCCGCAACTGCGCCTCCTAAATTGAGGCCGGTCGACGATAACAGTCCGGTGCTCACGCCGATCGTGCTGCTGCCGGTAGTGCTCCCATCGCTCAGGAACACGTTGAGAGTGTTGGCCGTGAACACTTGGCCGCCGTTGAAGTTTGTCGTCGAGCCGATGCTGTCAATTTCCGTCTTGATCGACTGATATTCTGCGTCCAGCGCGGTACGCTGCGAATTGGATACCGTGCCCGTCGCGGACTCCGTGGCCAGCGTTACCGCCCGGTCAAGAAGCGTTGTCACCTGAGATAATGCGCCGTCTGCGACTTGCAATTCTCCAACACCGTCGGTCGCATTGCTGGCCGATTGCGTCAGCGCGCTGATGTTGGCCGCGAGGCCGTTGGCGATGGCCAGGCCAGCTGGATCGTCGGCTCCGCTATTGATGCGGGATCCTGACGATAACTGCTCGAGGGTTGAAGTGAGATTGTTGCTCGTGACGTTCAGTTGGTTTTCCGCGGCGAGCGCTGCGATGTTATTCAGAATCGTGAGTGCCATGAGTATTGCTCCTTTGAATTGGGGGTCCGTTTCCGCGGAATTGGCACCCCAGATCGCGTTGCCGAGGCCCTGTTCCCATTTTGTCCGCGGAAGCTGTGCCGCTGTTCATACGTCCTATCGGCGTTTCGATGCCGTGCTTTAATGGGCCATCACCCTCGCCTTTCGAACCTCGGTAATCAGCACGGCCCATTCGGTCTCTGCAGGCTGCGGCCACGTGCGCCGATGACCCTGGTATGGGAAAAGTGTCGGCCACCCTCTCGCGCATTCCATCCCGCACCGCCACGCTTATGCCATGATCCAGCTGACACGATTGAACCGCACCAGCGTTACGGTGAATTCCGACCTCATCAAGTTGATTGAGCAATCTCCGGATACCGTCATTACGCTGGTGAACGGCGAAAAACTCCTGGTTCGCGAAACCATCCCTGAAATCCTCGACCGCATCGTGCAATTCCGTCGCTCTATCATTGCCTCAGGCTCCTTGCCCGATCTCCTCACGGATCCCGCACCCATAGGCCCGACATCACCCGCCAGTCCGCCTAGAAAGGCCGGAATTTAACATGCCTGTCGATCGCGCCACTTGGACCGGGCTATTCGTTGGCATAGGCGGGATTCTTGGAGGTCTGCTTCTGGAAGGCGGTCATCTCTCGCAAGTCATTCAACCCACGGCTGCCATGATCGTTTTTGGCGGCACTGCCGGCGCCATTCTCATTCAATTTCCTTTGAGCATCGTTCTCCGCGCGTTTAACCGGCTGCTCCAGGTCTTTGTCGAACCAAAGCACGATCCGCAACACACTATTCAATTGTTGGTGAAATTCGCCAAGCAAGCCCGGCGCGATGGCATTGTCTCGCTCGACTCCGAGTTGCCAAACATTTCCGACGCTTTCCTCAAGCGTTCGCTTATGCTCGCCGTCGACGGCACGGAACCACAGGAACTCCGCAAAATTATGGAACTCGATTTGGACAATCAAGCCGAAGAGGAAGACAAAGTTCCGCAAGTCTTCGAATCGGCTGGCGGATTCACCCCCACCATCGGTATCATCGGCGCCGTGCTGGGACTCATCCAGGTGATGCAGCACCTCGACAAGATCGACGAGGTCGGCCGCGGCATTGCGGTGGCTTTCGTCGCCACCATCTATGGCGTTGGCTCGTCGAATCTCATACTCTTGCCTTGTGCCGGAAAACTGCGGATCCGCATGCGCGACGAACAGGTGCTGCGCGAAATGATGCTCGAAGGAGTTGTGTCCATCCTCGAAGGAATGAATCCGCGTATGCTCGAAAACACCTTGCAAGCCTTCCTGAGCGATGGCACGGGCCCGCATCAGGACAAGGCTAAAACTGGGGCGCCGGTATGAGCCGTAAGCGCAGGCATGCTCGCCATCCCAACCACGAGCGTTGGCTCGTCTCTTACGCCGACTTCATCACCTTGCTCTTTGCATTCTTCGTCGTGATGTATGCCACTGCACAGGTCGACAAGCAGAAAATGAGTCATCTCGCCACCGCGATTAAGCGGGCCTTCGAGGAAATGGGAGCGCTTCCGGGCAATGCACCTGCCGCCGCGCTCGAACCAAACGTCCCGTTGCGACCTGCCCTGCCTCCGAAGCCGTCGCCAGCCATCGGGCCGCCGCCCGGCCCTGACAACGCAGTCCATGATGAATTGGCCGCTGCCCTCGCGCCTGAAATTGCCAGCGGGGCCGTGGCCCTGCACGATGGGCCCGACGGTTTGGTCATCAGCCTCCGTGAAGCCGGATTTTTCCCCAGCGGATCCGCCGGGTTTAAAGTTGGTTCACAGGCCCCCCTGGCCCGCATCGCTGCCATTCTCATGGAACGCCAAAGCCAGATTCGCATCGAGGGCCACACCGACAATGTGCCCATCCACAATTCTCAATTCAACTCCAACTGGGAACTCTCCACCGCACGCGCCACCGAAATGATCCGCCTGCTCATTCAAAATTACGGCTATGACCCGAATAAACTATCCGCCGGAGGCTACGCCCAATACCATCCCATAGCTACCAACGCAACCGAGGCCGGCCGCGGGTTGAATCGGCGAGTGGATTTGGTCATCCTGCGTGATGGCGTCGGAGCCGCTTCTTCTGCTCATGCCAATGCGGCCCCCAATGAGAGCGGCGCCCATGGCCCATCGCAATGAGCCGACGTCCTTTGAAAGAAGTCGGCTGACTAAAGCCCTCCAACATCTTGACCGATGGATAGTTCGTCGACACTTCGCCGCGAAGCCACGCACAGAGCACCATGAGCCTGCGCACAAAGTTCATCACCGGATTTGGTTTGCTCCTCTCTCTGCTCGTTGGCATGGGCGCGGTCAGCTATTACGGGACTGGAAGGCTGGCGCTCTCCGCGGAAAGCGCGGGCCAGGCTCTTGACAAGAAAGAACTCGCCACCGCCATTGAGCTGGCGGCGCGCAAGCAGATGCAGGCGGCCAATGACTATACGTTCACCGGCAGTCAGGCGGCTGAGGAACGCTACCGGCAGAGCCAGCAGGAACTCCAGCTAAAGCTCGATCAACTCGATCAGGCCCTGGCTGCACAGAAAGGGGACGTGCGTACCGAATCCATCCGGCAAAGCATCGCCAAAATGTCCTCGATCACAGACAAGCAGATCGACTTTCGCCATCAAAGCCGCACCTACGAAGCCACCGACTTGGCCTTCAGCCCCAGCATGGAGCAAACCGAGGACGAAATGGCCGCCGCCGCAGCCACGCTCGAGAACTCGCAGGATGTTCTGGCAAAAAAAAGCGTCGCCGAAGAGCACTCCACCGCGGCCAAAGCCCAGGTCATTTCGCTCAGCATCGTTCTAGTCGGCCTCGTGCTTGGCGCTGTTACCGCGACCTTCATCGCACGTTCCATTACTCGCAACGTTACCCAGATGCTGGCCGTGATCCAGGAAATCGCCGCCAATAATCTCGCCGTGGACGACCTCTCCATCGACTCGCAGGATGAAATCGGACACGCTGGCAGCGCCTTGAACCTCATGAAAAATAATCTGCGCGATCTGGTGCGGAAAATTGCCGTCACCGCTGAACACGTCGCCCAGGCGAGTGAACAAATTTCGGAGACCGCCACCCGTCAGGCCCACGCCTCCGAAGTCCAGCGCGATCAATCAGCACGGGCCGCAACGGCCATGCAGGAGATGGCCGCGACGGTGCTTCAGGTATCCGATCATTCCAATCGCGCGGCAGGCGCTTCCCGCGATGCGGCCGAAACCGCCCGCGCCGGCGGCGCCATCGTTGAAGAGACGCTGGCCAAGATGCGTACCATAGCTGGCTCCGTCGAAGCCGCGGGACACAAAATGCAAAACCTCGGCAAAAGCTCCGACCAGATTGGCCAGATCGCAGGCGTCATCGACGATATTGCCGATCAGACCAACCTGCTCGCGCTCAACGCCGCCATTGAAGCCGCCCGCGCCGGAGCCCAAGGCCGCGGTTTTGCCGTCGTTGCCGACGAAGTCCGCAAACTCGCCGAAAGGACCACCACCGCCACCGAAGAAATCGCCCAAATGATCGGGAGCATTCAGAGTGAAACCAAGTCTGCGCTTTCCGCTATGGAGCAGGGCACGCGGCAAGTCGAAGATGGCGTCCAGTCCACGAATAAGGCTGGCGAATCGCTCAAGCAGATCATCCACATGTCGGAACATGTCGGCGAGGTCATCGGTCAGATTGCTTCCATGGCGACCGCGCAATCCAGCGCCAGCCATGAAGTCAATCGCAACATGGATGAGATCGCCCAACTGGTGAAAGACTCAGCAACCGACGCCAAACAATCCGCCAAGGCCTGCCAGGATCTCTCCGGACTCGCGCTCGACCTTCAAAGCATGGTCGCGAAGTTTAAGTTGAGCGAAAACCACGCCAAGTCATCCACGATTTCATTTCTCGAGAGCGAAAGCCACAATCCTCCCACGGCGGACCCTCAGCCAAGTCCATGGCTGCACACGCGTGAGCGCCCATCGTTCCTAAGTACGGGGCAGCCCCTTGCCCGTCCCAGGCAGAATTCCCTCCCTGCCCCTCAACTCCACCCCCCGTTTTGCCGATTGAATTAGCATGCATCCACCATTCCAGGAGCCCAACGTCGAAATCGGCAATCGGCCCGCTGACCTGCTGGCGAACCGCACCACCTCTGCGGATTCCGCTCAATCCCGGCTCGAGCCCATCCAGATCGTCAGTTTTCACATCGGCGAAGAGGAATTTGGTCTCGACATTCTTCGCGTACAGGAAATTATCCGCGTGCAGGACCTCACCCGCGTTCCCAATTCTCCTCCATTCGTGGATGGAGTCATCAATCTCCGCGGGAAGGTCATTCCCGTCATCGCTCTGCGCAAGCGGTTTGGACTCACCGATCTTGCCCACGACAAACAGACACGCATCGTCGTCATTGAAGTCAAGGGCACGGTCCTCGGTTTTATCGTCGATTCCGTCTCCGAGGTTCTGCGCATTCCCGCGGAGACCATCGCGCCGCCGCCGCGCCTGGGTAAGGTTGAGCGCGAATATGTTTCGGGAGTAGGCAAGCTCGACAATCGTTTGCTCATCCTCCTCGATGTAGACCGCCTCATGCACGAATCCGAAGAACTCGCCGGAGCGCGAGCGTCTTAGTTGCACAATCCCGCGGGCCGGGAGCCGCGTCACGGTGGACAATGATTTCCTGCAAGATCCGGCAATGATCAACGACTTCCTCGTGGAATCTGAGGAACTGTTGCAAGGCATGGATCAGGACATGGTTCTGCTCGAGTCCACCCCTAATGACGACGCGCTCCTCAATCGTATTTTCCGCGCCTTGCATACAATCAAAGGAACTTCAGGCTTTCTCGGCTTCGAGCCACTCGTGCGCCTCGGCCATCGAGCCGAAGATGTGCTCAATGATCTCCGCCGCCACGAAATTCCCCTCACCCGCCGCCTCATGGATGTCCTGCTCGCGGTCCGCGATCAACTAGGACGTATTCTCGCCGACATTCGCGCTGGCGGACTTAAAACCTACGACCTCGATGCTCTCCTCGCCGACTTAAAAACCATGCGTGCCACCGGCGTTGCCGCAGGCGAAGCCTCGGAAAACCAGCAGCCAGTTTCTGCCTCCGAGACCCTTCGCATCGTTGAGGCTGCAACGCAGAGTGAGCCGGCCGAGGGAACTCTCCCTCAAATATCTGCCGAACTGCCAATCAGCGCGCCCCGAAGCGCAACATCCTCTGCCATGCCTTCAGCCGCATTCGATGCCTCTGCGCCTCCCGCTCCCCCCTCGCCATCCACCGGCCAAACCGCCGATGTCGCCAAAACCATGCGCGTGGATGTCCGCAAGCTCGATGAATTCATCAACCTCGTCGGCGAACTCGTCCTCGAGCGCAACCGCCTGACCCGCTTGGCCTCCGATGCCAGCCTCGGCCGCATCAGCCCTGACGAACTCCACTCCGTTCTCAATCAATCCGCCGGCCGTCTGAGTTTCATCACCGAAGAACTGCAAACTGCCGGCCTCAAAGCCCGCATGGTTCCCATTGATACCGTCTTCCGCAAGTTTCCCCGCCTTGTCCGCGATGTCGCCCGCTCCGTTCAAAAAGAAGTTGAGCTCATCGTGCGCGGCGAAGAAACAGAAATAGACAAAACCATGGTCGAGCTTATCGGCGACCCGCTCGTCCATCTCATTCGCAACTCGCTCGACCATGGCCTCGAATCACCCGCGGCCCGCCTCGCCGCCGGAAAGAAAAGCCAGGGCTGCATTCGCCTCGAAGCTCGCCCCGAAGGCGATCAGATCGTGATTAGCGTTTCCGACGACGGCGCCGGGATCGACTCCAATCGTGTTCTCGCCAAAGCCATCGAGAAGGGCTTCGTCACTTCCGACCGCGCCCGCCTCCTCAGCAAAAAGGAAATCCTGGATTTCATTTTCCTGCCCGGCTTCAGCACCGCTGAGACCGTCAACGATCTCTCCGGTCGCGGCGTTGGCATGGATGTCGTCCGCTCCAACTTGAAACGCATGAACGGCTCCATCGAAATTGATAGCCTGCCCGGCCAGGGCACCACCGTTCTACTTCACCTGCCTCTCACCCTCGCCATTCTGCCCGTGCTCCTCGTGCAAGTCGCGGGCGACGTTTACGGCCTCCCCATGCGCTCCGTCATTGAAACTTCGCAAATGCGCCCCGCCGACGTTCATCAGGTCGAAGGTCGTGAAGTTCTTCAATTGCGCGGCCTGACCTTCCCATTGTTGCGGCTCGTAGCAATGTTCTAGGACTGCGCTAGTTCGCGCACTTGCAGCGAAAAAGTCGTCATCCTCTCCGTTGGAGAAAAACGTCTCGCCCTCGCGGTCGACCACCTCATCGGCCAGGAATCCACTGTCATCAAACCGCTCGGTTCCTATCTTCACAACTGTGCTGGCATCGCCGGTGCCACTATCGGCGGAGATGGCCGGGTCCGCCTCGTTCTCGATCCCGCCGGCCTCATTGCCCATGCCGACGCACCAGCTCGTCTCGGGGCACTCCAATGACGGTCTTGACCGCCGCCCCCGCCCAGGAAAAATCCCGTTCCCAATCGTTCTCCCCTCCTCATCCCTCTTTGGTCCGCATCCGCGATCTCATCTATCAGGTCGCCGGCATCTTTCAGCCTGACAACAAGCTCCGCATGCTTCAGGAACGTTGTGCCCGCCGCATGCAGGCGCTCGGGGTCTCTTCCCTCAAGGACTATTGCGACCATCTCACCATCAAGCCCTCGCACCAGGCCGAAATGGTTAATCTGCTGAATGAAATCACCATCGGCGAGACTTGCTTCTTCCGCAATCAGCCTCAGTTGGACGCTTTGAAAACCGTTGTCCTTACTCAGATTCTTGGTGCCCCCGGCAAAGCCCTCAAGCGGCACATTCGCATCTGGAGCGCGGGCTGCTCCACCGGAGAAGAGCCTTACACCCTGAGTATGATGATGCTCGAGGAGACCCTCGGCCGGCTGAGAGGGTGGAGCTTCGAGATTGTCGCGACCGACTTGAATGAGCGCTCCATCGCCCACTGCAAGGCGGGAAACTACCGCGATTACAGCACCCGCAATCTCACCCCCTATTTTCGCCAGAAATATTTCACGGCGCGCGGGGATGAGCTCTGCGTCAACCCTGAAGTCAAGGCCAAAGTCTCGTTTTCCCGCGTTAATATGCTCGACGCGCCCCGCATGTCTGCGCTCAAAGGCATGGACGTCATTCTTTGCTGCAACGTCCTGATCTATTTCGATCTCGCTTCCAAGCGCCAGGTCATCCGCCATTTCTATGAGAATCTGCTGCCTCACGGCTACCTGTTTCTCGGCCATGCCGAATCGCTTTACGGCGTCAACAACGATTTCAGGCTCGTGCATCTGCCCTCGGCCACTGCCTATGTGAAGGAGGAGAAATGAACCCGGCTGCCACGCACGCAACGCCCGCTAAATCGGCTGGCCAGGCACTGCGCAGGAAACTCAAGAATCTTGACCACATGCCCACCATCCCCGCCGTGCTTGTGCCTTTGCTTCGTTATCTCGAGCGGCCCGTCGAGCAGATGGAGATACCACAGGTCGTCAGCTTGATCTCTCAGGACGAATCGCTGGTGACCAAGTGCCTCAGCCTCGCCAATTCCCCTCTCTTTGGCCGTCCCAAGGAGGTGGATACCATCCACGGTGCCGTTGTCGCCCTCGGCATGCAGCGCATGCGTGATATTGCACTTTCCTGTTCGGTATTAGATCTGATGCCCAATCAGGCCGGTAACTTCAATCCCACCTCTTTTTGGGAACACTCGCTCGGCTGCGCTCTGGTCTGCCGGGAATTCGCCCGCAAAATCCGCTATCCGGATCCGGGCAAAGCTTATCTTGCCGGTTTGCTGCACGACGTCGGCATCGTGGCTCATCTCTGGCTGGCTCCCCGCGAGTTTCAATCGGCGGTCCAGAATGCGCAGACGCAAAGCATCGCGCTCCACGAATCCGAGGCGCTCATTCTCGGCACGGATCATTGCGAAACTGGCAAGCTCGTCGGCGTCCGCTGGCGTCTTACTCCGGATCTGCTTGCCGTCATCGCCTTCCATCACACCGTCGCCAGCGCCTCCGCGCATCGCGATCTGGTGGCCCTGGTTTCGCTCAGTGATCTACTTTGCCGGATGAGCGGACTCGGCTACGGCTACCCCGAGGCCCGCGCCGTCCGCTTCATCGAAGAACCCGGCTTTTCCGTTCTGCTTCAGGAATGTCCCGCGCTCCTCGATTTCGATTGGGCGCGCTTCACCTTCGAGCTTGAAGCTTACATGGAGGAAGTGCACCGGCTGGTCGCTGCTTTTTACCGCAACCCCAACTAAGGCCTTCAGAAATGAGTATGGAAATCGAAAGTTCGAAGCCTATTCAAGTGCTGGTCGCCGACGACAATGCCTTCATGCGCACCGCCATCACCCGCATGATCGAGTCTGACCCGGATCTGCGTGTTGGCGCGACGGCTCAGAACGGGCCCGAAGCCCTCGAACTCGCCGCGTCCCTTCAACCCGACGTGGTCACGCTCGATGTCAAGATGCCCGGCCTGAATGGTCTGGAAATTTTGAAGCGCATGATGAAAGAGAATCCTCGCCCCGTCATTATGGTGAGTTCGGAAACTGAGGATGGTACCGAAACCAGCCTTGAGGCCCTGGAGGCCGGCGCGTTCGATTGCGTGGCCAAGCAAAAGTCTGTCGGCTCACTCGATATCGTAAAGATTCGTGAAGAACTCATCGCCAAAATCAAGGCCGCCGCCGAGAGCGGTCGCCGCCGGCGCCCCCGCGCCGCATCCAGACCAGCCGCTCCATCGCCCGCATTATTGCCCTCTCTCGCCAAAGCGCCCGGCGTCACCGCGACTGTCGTGGCCATAGGCACTTCAACCGGGGGCCCTAAAGCCCTTCAGGAAATGTTGCCCATGCTCCCCGCGGACCTTGCCACAGGCGTGCTCATCGTCCAGCACATGCCCGCCGGCTTCACCGGCCCTTTTGCCCGCCGCCTCGATAAGACTTGCCGGATGTCAGTCCGTGAAGCCAGCCACCAGGAACCGGTAACCGCCGGCGTAATCTACATCGCTCCCGCGGGTCAGCACATGACCGTCACCCGCCGTTCAACCGCGCAAGTCGATATTCATCTCTCCACATCGCCCGCAGGCATGCTGCACATGCCCTCCGTGGATGTAATGATGCTCTCGGTTGCGCAAACCTTCGGCGCCCATGCCATGGGCGTGATTATGACCGGAATGGGAGCCGACGGCGTTCGAGGTATGCAGGCCATCGGCCAGGCGGGGGGTCTCACCGTCGGCCAGGATGAAGCCTCCTGCGCGGTTTACGGTATGCCCCGCTCCTGCGCGGAATCGGGCGTCTTGCAGCGCGTTGTCCCGCTTCTCAGCATCCCCGAACAAATCATGCTTGCCACCCATTACCGCCCGCGGGGATAAGCGACTCACTTCTCTTGCTTCAGTACCGTCTGCTCGGGATCCAGCAGAATCTTCCGCGTGCCTGCCGGCGCGGTCAGGTGAAACGGCGTCTGCGACCCATCGGCAAACATGCGTCCCAGCAATACCGTGTGCTTGCCCGTCTCCGCGTAAATGGGCACCGAAGTGACCAAATCATCCGGCCCGTCGGTTTGCAGAATTGTGCCACTCACCAAAGTCTCTCCGGAGTGGTCGCTGAACTTAACCCCTTGGAGGCGCAGTCGCGGAATGGCCGCGCCATTGATCCAGCCCTGAAAGAACCAATCAAGAGATTTATGGCCGTCATAGTAGAGCGAGGGCGGCAGGTCAGCTTCAAAGGCGCGGACCAAATCCGCCGTCGTAATCGGCTTGCCCTCATAGCGATTGCGCAGTTTGAGCAATGTTCGCTGGAAAGCGTCGGGCCCCTTTTGTTCGGACGCCGCGTTCTTTTGGTGTTCTGCATCCCGCATCATGCAACGCAGCATGTGCAGCAGCCATGTCCCGCGTTGATAGCTGATGATGTCGTAGCCGTCGGGAAACTGCGAGTTCGAAAGCCTGCCGCCCAGCGTGACCGGGCCGTCTTTGCTCAGGGGCACGCTCTGATCGTTGGTCGACAGAAGGTTTTCGCGGTATTGCTGCATCACCATGCGGAACCCCGCCGGGTCCAGGTTTTCTAACAGCATGAGCGAACTGTAGTTGGCCAGCGCCTCCACCAGCCACTGGTCGCGGTATCCGGCCCAGGTCACCGTGTCGCCCCACCACTGATGCGCCGTCTCATGCACCAGCAGATATTTGTCCATCACGCTGTCCACGTCGCTCATGTGCAAGCTGGCGCGTTCGGTATTGTCAAGAAAAGAAAAGCTGGAAAGAAAAATCAGCCCCGGCCATCCCTGGCTCAAGTTCCCCGGCATCTGGGTGATGGCGAGGCTTCCATACGGATACGGCCCGAATCTGCTGGAGAAGAAATCAATCGCCTTCGCGGCCAAATCAGCTACCGGTTGCGCATTGCGCGCAGGCGAAGGAACGACGGGCATGGCCAGCAGCGGATGCCCCGCATCCACCCCGGGGGTCGCGGCCTGCGGGAATGTTTTTTCCACTCCCCGCGCGGCGTACACATCTATGACCACGGCTCCGGCACGGGCCTGAGCCCGGACGTATTTTCCCAAGTTGAATCCAGCCAGAGGAATGGGGTGTTCCGTCACCCACCGTGACACTTCCTGGTTGGCTGCGGCCGGCGGCCCATCCACATCGTTCGTCTGCTTGCCCGTAGCCACCAACTCCCACGCTGGAGGGTAACGGAATTGCAAATCGTAATCCGCCATGGTCAGTCCCCGGTTTGGATACCAGGTACCGCGAGCTCCAACGTAGAGCAACCCTCGGCCCGCATCCGCTAGAACGTCGCCGCCGTATGTGAACCGCAACCGCATCCGTGCTCCGGTGACCAGAGGCTTGGGAAAAACCAATGCCACCAGATCATCGCCCCGGCTCGCCAGCCGCGAGCCTTCAAGCGCGGGATTATGAATGAACTCCACGGGAATCTCATCCGCTTCGACATGTTCGATCTTGAGGAAGCGCGAGAGCTCAAACAACATGGTTCGTGAGCCACCCTCGCGCACCTGGACTTGCACTTCGGCCGTCGCTTTCAACTCCGTGGGCGGGCGTACCTCGGCGCGGATCTTGTATTTCTCAATCTGAATCTCATCTGCGGCCGCGCCATCTCCCGTGTCACTGGTCAGATCATCCGGAGGCCGCCCGCGTTGGTCGAAGGTGAACGATGTCCATGTGTCGTAGTAGCTCTGGTCTTCCACGGCACGCAATTGGCTCACCCGCACCTGCTCGGGCGAGTGGGTATCGTAATAAACGTCAAACTTGCCTAACTTGCGCCCTTGAATGCGCGCATGCAAGAAAGAATCAGGATGGTCCGGCATTGCCGGCAACGCGCTGGCTGGAGGCAACTCTTGCGCAAAGGTGATCAGAAGCCGCAACGCGTCCATCTGCGCCAGGATTCGGGCGCTCTCGTCCCATTGCCCTATGAAAGCCGTCGCCACGTCCGTCGGCGAAACTTTGTCCTTCCATTGCGGCATCGCCTGGTCGTTGAAACGAAAGTAGGCCGTGGAAAATGTTTCTTCCAAAATGGCGCCACCCGTGAACAGCGCCATGGAAGCGCGCTCCACCCGGTTGGGCGGGGAAACCAGAACTTCGCCGTCGCCTTCAAAAAACGCTCCCGTTACTTTACCGGCCACGTCATGTGTAAAGGCGATGGTGCCGTCATTCAAGGTGATGTGCACTGCACCGCGATCAAGGGAGGCATCGCGGATGTGATACACGCGCGCGGCATCAAGGCCCACATCGCGCAGTTGCATGTAAAGCGCTTCCCCGGGCCCCATGGACGCTTCGCCGGAGGGGGGCGCCGCCGCGCCTTCCTGCGCATACATGGGTAGCAGCAGCGCCAACAGACACGCTGCCGCCCAACCCACATCTTTGCGAATCCGCCCCATTACCACCGTCACCTAGTGTGTGATGCGTTCAGCCTTCTAGAATGCGCCTAAGTGCGAAAATCTATCACTTTTTTCTGGTTTTTGTGTGCCCTATGGGCGCTTGCCGTGGCTCCGTCCGTGGCCGAAACCATTCATTTGAAAAACGGCCGCACGATTTGGGCGGACCGCGTTCGCGATACGGGTACGCATATTGAATACGACGTCGGCGACGACACTTACGCCATCCCCAAGTCAGCCGTGGATCATATTGAAAGCGGAGGGGTTGCGCCGGTTTCGGCCGTTTCGAATCATGCCGCGAGCAACTTGCCTGAATTCGCTCCCAACGTCGATGCGCCCGCAATCGTCAACCCCGAAGTGGCCGACAAAGTTATTCAGCATGGCACGATTAATTCTGACGGGCTCAATGAATTGGAGCAGGCGGGCAATGCGAAATTGACCGCAGCCGGATACTACCTTGCGGGCAAGCATGAATTTGAAGCGCAGAACTATCCCTTGTCGGCGAGTTATTTCGAAAAAGCTGTCCGCTTCGATCCGAAAAATCCTGCGATTCTGAATTACTACGCGGCTTTGCTTGTACGCACCGGGAATGCCGGCGAAGCCCAAGCTTACGCGGAGCGCGCTGTCCGCCTCGCTCCCAACTCGCCTGACGCTTACGCTGTTTTGGGCTACGCGCAGTTTGCCGGCGACCACAACCGCGAGGCCATCGAGTCGTGGAAGCATTCGATTTCTTTGCGTCCGGACGCGCAATTAAGCGCCTTGCTGGCCAAAGCCGAAAAGGAAGCCAAGACCGAATCGACGTATTCTCAACGCGATAGCGACCACTTCGCCTTGCGCTATGAAGGCAAGCAGACATCCGACGCGCTGCGCGAACAGATCATGAGCGCGCTCGAATCCGACTACAACGACCTCACCGGACAATTAAGCACCACGCCGCACGACCGCATCTCCGTGATTCTTTATACCGATCAGGCTTTTTTCGACGTGACGCAAGCGCCATCATGGACGGGAGCGGTGAATGATGGTAAGCTGCGCATCCCGGTGCAGGGGGTCAGCGCGGTCACTCCCGAGTTGGCGCACGTACTGAAACATGAATTGACGCACTCATTCATCAATCAACTCGCTGCCGGACGCTGCCCGCAATGGCTGAATGAAGGCGTGGCCCAGGCAATGGAGCCGAAATCGCTCGCCAACGGTCACCGCCTGGAGCAACTTTTCCACGCCCAGCAGGAAATTCCCTACAACATGCTGGAAGGCAGCTTCGTTCGCTTCTCGGGCGGAGAAGCGCTGCTTGCCTATGACGAATCTCTCGCCGCCGTGCTTTACATCAGCGACACGTATGGCATGGGCGCGGTGCAAAGACTTCTGGCGAGCATCGGCCAAGGCACTTCGACCGAAGCCGCGCTACGCTCGACCATCCACACCGACTACGCCCACCTCGATCAGGAAGTCAGCCAGTACCTGAATCACCGATTTGGCGAATAACGATTTGGCGAGTGAAGGTTCGGAGACTAGGACGCCAAGCCGGGTGCCCCACCCTTGCCGCGCGGTTTTTGCGGCAGGGTGGGGTCTTCGCGCAGAAGGCCCGCCCATCGTGGCTTTCAAACTAAAGCCTTTCAGTTGTCAAAGACCTTCATCCCGGGAACTGGGGCCCTGAGGCCCTCTAACTTGAGTCTTGAGAAATGAAATTGGTCGGTCAATGAAAATCGGAGGAGGGATGAAATACTTTGGGCATGATTCCCAAAATGGGAATCGGTCTCGAAACCTCGGCCTGGGCCATGAACTACGCTCAAGCCTCTATGCACCATGCGGAATCTACCGTAGGCTCACGGGCACAACGGCACAGGTTGCAGCGCCATCCAATCGGGCCGCAGTTTGACTCTCTGAGGTGCCTGTATGTTTCCCAACAAGTTCTTGTCCTTGCCCGTGGCAGCTATCGCCATGGCGTTTGTCGCCTTAACCTTTTCCAACTCTTTGGTTGCGCCAGCCGCAGCTGAAAACCCGCCCAGTTCTCCGGTTGCATATGTCTACGTGGCCAGCAATCCCACAGAAGGGAATTTGCAGATCGATGCCTTTTCCGCGGCGCCGAATGGTCAGCTGACCGCGGTTCCCGGATCGCCTTTTCCCACGAAAGCGAGTTCGCTGGCAGTGATTGGAGCTTACTTATTCGGCACGGACGGCGTGAATATCTACTCTTATGCCATCGCGTCGAATGGCGCGCTCACTCTGGTCTCTACCATCAATGCCCAATCGTTTAACGGAGGAAGCGGAGGGCCGACAAACCTGTTCCTCGATCACACGGGCGCGACGCTATACACGGTGGATTTCGAAGGCGCCAACTATGCTTACCAGTCATTCTCGGTCAACCACTCCAATGGCGTGCTGACTTATTTGGGGGTCACAACCGCTGCCTCCGTTGCTTACGATCAGGTACTAAGCTTCGTCGGCAATAATCAATTTGCCTACAGCTCGGATTGCATACATTTCAACCCCGCGATCTTCGGCTTCCAACGAAACGGAGATGGAACTTTGACCGAGCTCAATATTGCACCCGCGATCCCGGCCGCTCCCGCGGGCGATTTTTACTGTCCGTACCTGGCCGCCGCTGATCCCAACAGCAATCTCGCGGTTTCACTCGCGCCGCTTAACGATGATTCGTGGCAACAGGAAGGCCCGACGCAGCTTGCGGTTTACACCGCGGATGCTTCGGGCAATCTGACCACGGCGAGCACCGACCAGAACATGCCCGGAGTCGCGGTGCAAAATATTACGGATCTGGACATGGCCCCCTCCGGCAAGCTATTGGCGGTTGCAGGAACCGGCGGCGCGCAAGTGTTCCATTTCAACGGAAACACTCCGATTACGCCCTACACCGGTCTGTTGACGAAGGAAGAAGTCGATCAGGTGTTCTGGGACAACTCGAATCACGTCTATGCGATCAGCAGGACCGGAAACCAGTTACTGGCGGGGACGGTGACCCCGACTACCTTGCAGAAGGTTCCCGGTTCACCTTATAGGATCGTGAATCCGGTGAGCATCATTGTGTTGCCAAAGAATTGAGGTGGGTGAGACGACGGATATTTGTCGGGGCAGGTAAGCACATCTGCCCCGACACGATTGTTGGCACCCTAGGGGATGAACTCGAAGGCAACACTGTTGGAGACGCCGTAGAGATTTCCTTGAAAATCCAAGAGCGGGCCGCTGGGATGACATCCATCGCCGGTGTTGGCAAATGAATACACCGCGTTGAAGTTCCACGACCCCGCGGAGGGCGATAGTTCGAAAATCGTGCCGCAGTTGAATTGGCCGCCTTGGGGCGCGACGCCCCAAAGATTTCCCGCGGCATCGAAAATCAAGCTGGTACCCGGCTGCTCGCCGTCTTCGGCAGCAAACTCATGAAGGATGGTTTCTTTCCAGTGGCCTTTTGGAGTGGGCGAGAGTTCGAAGACGGTGCCGTAGTTATTTGTGCCGCCTAGCGTTGTGGCGCCGTAGAGATTGCCGGATGCGTCCATGACGAAGCCAGCAGTGGGTTGAGAGCCGTCTTCAATGGCGCTATTGCCGAAGGCGTAGAGCGCAGTGAAGGTCCAGCCACCAGCTCCGGGAGCGAGGCGGAAGGCTGTTCCCTCCCTATATTGGCCGCCGGTTTGCGCTGTGCCATAGAGATTGCCCGCCCCGTCGAGAATAAGCGGGGCCACTGGATTGGTGCCCTGGTTGCCTTTTTCAGGATAGAAAGAATAAAGCGTGGAGAACGTCGCGCCGCCTGCCCCGGGAGAAAGCTCAAACACGGTGCCCGGCGTGGATTTGAATCCGCTTGTGGTGCCGTAAACATTGCCCGCGGCGTCCATGGTCAGGCTGTCGTGAGGATTTTCGGTTGTGCGAAAACGGTAGTTATATTCTTTCCAGGAACCGCCGGACTGCGGGGCAAGCTCAAACACGGTGCCACAGAAGTCGGTGAAGGCATGGCCGCAGCTGCCGCCTTCGTAAGTGGTACCGAGCAGACTGCCGTTCGGGCCAAAGATAACGCCTGCCAGCGGATCCAATCCGTCGTGCGGTATTTTGTAAGGCTCGAATTCGTAGAGGATGCTTTGCGACCAGACGCCGGCGGAGTTGGTCAGTTCATATACTTCGCCGTAAAGGCCGTCGGCGGGGGAATCATCTTCCGCCTGGATTGTTCCATACAGATTGCCATTGGCATCGACGATCAATCCGCCGTTGGGTGTTAGTCCCGGCGCGAATTGGTAGAACGGGACGAGCGTTTGGGCGTGGAGCGGCATGGAGAAGATTTGCAGGGCGAGAAAAATTGCGGCAAACGAAAGCAATAGGAATGATGGGCGGGTAAATGTGTGCAGCGAGGGGTGCGGCATGGCAGCCTCCAAGGCCGAATCCAGAGCCGAAGTAGTTTACCTCACTGGCGCCGGTTAGGCTCGTCATCCAGATTCGCGGGCCCCACCCTTCGAAAACCACGAATGGAGGGGCAGCCTCGGTTGAATGATTCAAACGGAAATCAAGTGGGCAGATCACTGAGCCTCGCGGGTGCGGTTTGGCCATCCCAGCTGCGCGTGATATTTTCTTTTAGTCATGGCTCCCAGCTTCCTTTCTTCAGTTTTTTCGCGTAAAGCGCCGCCGCCGCGGGAGATGTTTCAAGCGGAGACGCCCCACATGCAGGGCGCGGAGATTGCGGCGGCGTATTATGGCCAGCGCATGGGCGGAGACTTATACGATTTTTTGCGGGTCCATCCCAAGCGCGTGCTCTTTGGATTGCTCGATGTGGCCGGACGAGTGGAAGACAACCACGACATTGTGGCCGCGGTGCAGGCGGAATTTCGCGCGCTGGGGACGGAACTGCTTTCGCCGGATGACGCGAACGAAGCGGAAGCGATGGGGGAATTGTGTCTCCGGCTGAACCAGACGCTGATTAAGGCGGCGAACGGCGTGCGTCCATGCCCGGCGTTTGCGGCGTGTTACAACGAGGACCTGGGCATTCTCTGCTACTTCAACGCTGGGCACACGCCGGGTTTGGTGCTCGATAGCCGGGGCGTGACCGAACTGCCCGCGACCGGATTGCCTCTCGGACTATTTACGCATGTGGCCTGCGATGCGGCGGTTGTTGCGCTCGAACCGGACGCGGCGCTCATGCTGGTTTCGCGAGGTGTAGTCGAGGGGCGCTGCAAAGGCGAAAACGCGAAGGGCGAGGAATTTGGACTGGAACGGGCGCAGGAATGCTTCGCCAAAATGACGCCCACGAATGCGCGAGAGATGGCGTTGAGCGTGCTGAATGATATGCAGCGATTCATGTGCACTCCGCCCACGCATAACGATGTGACGGCGCTGGTGCTGCTGCGCGATCCGGCGAGCGGGGCGCGCGGGTAAATGGAGAGCGACTCGCGGCTCTCGTGGCCGCCTAATCCCCAGTGTTTTTAATCGGTTACCATTAGCACTTTCCACGGGATCAAAGCCATTGGAGGGCAGGCGGGAGTAAGGTAAACTTGGATTGCGGGTAAATTATGGCAACGCGTTCACTGGCATATTCAGAACGGAGATCGCCGAAGAGGCTGGCGGCGGACCGCATGGCTGATCTCATAGAGGATTCTTTTAGCAAGATGGGTTTATCGGAGAACGAAAAGAACAAGAGGGTTAAAAAGCTGGCTAACTACGTGAACCGTGTTGCTCCCGCCAAACGGAAATAATCGCTTTGTAGTCGGGTGTTTGGCTGTAATTCCCAAATTCTCCTCTAAGGCAACAAGGAATTTTCTTTCATCTTTTTCCTCCATCAGCCGTGCCATAAGCCTGCTTATCTCTCTTTCTCTCTTCCTTGCTTCGGAGCTTCCCGTTCTTGGCCTGGCTTCGTCGAAGGTGGTCATGGGCGAGCGGATTATACCTCTTTGGTTCCGTCGCGTATGTGATCCTGCGATCACTTTGACCCTGCTGCGCGATCCGGCGAGCGGCCTTCACCCCTAGCATCAGGCTTTTCCCGGAGTTACAATCAAGTCGGAGCCCAACCCTTCATGTACAAGCACTTTCTTCGCGTTTTTCTAGCGCTATCGCTATTTGCGGTGGTGCTGCACGCCGACACGGTGGTGGAAGAGATCGTGGCCCGGGTGAACGACCAGATCATCACGAAAAGTGAATTCGAGCGCAGCCGCGAGCAGCTACGGACGGAAGTGCAGCAACAGGACCCCGCGAATGCCGAAAAAATCATCGCCGACCGCGATAAGGACGTGCTCCGCGACCTGATCGATCAGCAGCTTCTGCTAGGCAAAGGCAAAGATCTGGGCATAACGGCGGACACAGAACTGATCAAGAAGCTCGATCAGATGCGCAAGGACATGAAGCTCGACACCATGGAAGACCTGGAAAAGGCCGCGACGGCGCAGGGCGTTTCGTTCGAGGACTTCAAGAACAACATCCGCACGCAGATCATTACGCAGCAGGTCATCGGACGGGAAGTGGGCTCGAAGCTGACGGTGAGCAAGGAAGAAGAACAGCAGTTTTACGATCAGCACAAGCAGGAAATGGCGCAGCCGGAAGAGGTGAAGCTGAGCGAAATTCTCATCTCGACTGCGCCGAAAGGCAAAGAGTCGCCGGATGATCCGCAGTTGCTCGCGGCCGCCAAAGCGAAAGCCGACGATTTGCTGGATCAGATCAAGAAAGGCGCGTCCTTCGACGACATCGCCAAGAAGGATTCCGATGGCCCCAGCGCTCAAAATGGCGGCGAGCTGGGATTTTTCAAGCGTGGCTCGCTGGCCAAGGAACTGGAAGACATCACGTTCGCCATGAAGCCGGGCGACGTTTCGAATGTGATTCGCACCAAGCAGGGCTTCATCATCTTGAAGGTCACAGCGCACCAGGATGCGGGCATCCCGCCGCTCTCTGAAGTGGAGGGGCGGGTGCAGGACGCGCTTTACATGCAGAAGCTCCAGCCGGCCCTGCGCGCTTATCTTGAAAAGCTGCGTGAAGATTCGTTTATTGATATCAGAGCGGGCTACGTGGACACGGGCGCCAGCCCCAACGAAACCCAACCGATCGAAACCGCAGAAAAAGATCCCAACGCGAAGCAGCTGAAGAAGAAGAAAAAGCTGGGGCTGTTTTAAAGCGCAGGCTCTGCCGCCTTGGCTGGTTTGCGCTATGCCATAATCTTGCTGGATGGGCGTTTCTTCTCAGTCCGATCTGCTTCGCAAGCTCCCTTCGGTGGATGAGTTGTTGCGTTCGCCGGAGATTTCAGCTCTGCTCGAACGCAATGGCGCAAACGCAGTCACGGAAGCTACGCGGGCTGTGCTGGCCAGGTTGCGCGCTGAAATTCTTGCGGAACGCGTTGATGCGACCGGCGTGTCGCTGGCATTGAGCGGGCTCTCCACTGTGATTGAAATTGAGCTGCGTTCTGCGCTCGGCTATTCTCTTCAACCGGTCATCAATGCCACGGGGGTGATTCTCCACACCAATCTTGGGCGCGCGCCGCTGGCTGAGAATGTTTTTGGGCATATCCGTGAAATTGCGCGGGGCTATTCGAATCTGGAATTTGATTTGGAATCCGGCGAGCGTGGCAAGCGCGACGGCCATGTGGACAAGCTGTTTGCCCAGCTATTCGGCAAAGAACACGCAGACAAGAATGTCCACGCCACGCCAGCAACAATTGTTGTCAACAACAATGCGGCGGCAGTACTGCTAGCGCTGAATACGCTGGCGGAGAATGGCGAGGTAATCGTGTCCCGCGGGGAGTTGGTGGAAATTGGCGGGTCGTTCCGTATTCCCGATGTGATGGGGAAGTCACAAGCCACGCTGCGCGAAGTGGGCACGACGAATCGCACGCGGGTTGCCGACTACGAGAAAGCCATCAACGAAAATACGCGGCTGATTCTGCGGGTGCACCGCTCGAACTTTGAGATTTCAGGATTCACGGAGCAGCCGCGGCTCGAAGAACTTGCGGCATTAGCGCGCAAGCACAACCTGCCATTGATGGAAGACCTGGGCAGCGGCGCGCTTTTTGATTTGCGAGCCATCGGCGTCGGCGGCGAGCCGAGTGTGTTTGAGAGCCTGCGAGCGGGCGTGGATGTGGTGTCGTACTCGGGCGATAAGTTGCTGGGTGGGCCGCAGGCGGGAATCTTGAGTGGGCGGGGAGATTTGATTGCGCGGATGCGATCGAATTCGCTCTTTCGCGCGCTGCGTGTGGACAAGTTAACTTATGCCGCTCTCGAAGCGACGCTGCTGGCCTACCTGAAGGCGGAGCATGAGGCGATGCCGGCCCTGCGCATGATGCACTTGTCGAAAGAAGAAATTGGAGCGCGAGCAGAAGCGATGGTGGCGAAGATCCGGTCAGGGAAATTAGTTGCGCAGGTGATTGATGGCGAATCTTTGCTTGGGGGTGGTGCTGCGCCCTCGGCAACTTTGCCCACACGATTGATTGCCATGACGCATAAAGACCTATCCGCCGATGAATTCATGAAGAGATTGCGCGAGTCGAATCCGCCGATTATCGCGCGCGTGGAGGATGGCCGCGTGTTGCTCGATTTGCGGACGGTTTTTCCGGAGCAGGATGAGATTGTTGCCGGCGCACTGAAGGGGATTTAGATTTGTCAAAAGCAGGTTCCTCGCACGTTCTCGCTGCTTCGCAGCTGCGGACGGCTCGGAATGACAAGGTGTTAAGGGCGGTTGCGCTGAGAAGCGGCCACTAGATTGCTATAAAGCCCTGCCGGCGGCGGCGCCTGAGGCCCAAGCCCACTGAAAATTGAATCCGCCGAGATGGCCGGTCACGTCCACGACTTCTCCGATGAAGTAGAGGCCGGGGACTTTCTTGCTCTCCAGCGTCTTCGCGGAAAGCTCGTCCGTGTTCACGCCTCCCGCAGTGACTTCAGCCTTTTCGAAGCCTTCAGTGCCCGCGGGAAGGATTTTCCAACCGTGCAACTCGCGTTCCCAATCAGCCAGCGCGTGATTTGTCCAGGATGGTGGCTTATGCATCTCGACCCAACGGCTGGCGAGGCGGGACGGGAGCGCTGTTTGGAGCGCGTTGGTCAAGGCGCCGGGAGTGCGCACGGTGGTGTGGAGCAGCGGCGCCGTGACGTTGCGCTCAGGTGCGAGATCGATTCGAATCTGCTTTTCACTCGCTTGCTGCTCGGTCCAATAAGAAGAAATTTGCAGAATCGCGGGGCCGCTGAGTCCGCTATGCGTGATGAGCATTTTTTCGCGGAAACGATGGTTGCCGAGCGCAGCAACGACTTCTGTCGAAACTCCGGCCAAGTCGCAGTAAGCGGCTTTGTCTTCCGCATTGAAAACAAGCGGCACCAGTGCTGGGCGTGGCTGGATGATTTTCAATCCGAATTGGCGGGCTATGTCATAGCCGAAGCCGCTGGCGCCCATCTTCGGAATGGAAAGGCCGCCAGTGGCGACCACGAGGGCCGGTGCGCGAAACTCGGCATTCGCAGTGCGAACGGTAAATCCGGTCTCGTGAGTGATTTCGGTAATTTGCGTGTTTGGAAGAAGTTGCACATGGGCGTCGCGGCATTCGGATTCAAGCATCGCGAGAATGTCGCGAGCAGAGCGATCGCAGAAAAGCTGGCCCAGCGTTTTTTCGTGGTAAGGGATGCCGTGTTTTTCGACGAGCGCGATGAAATCTGCCGGAGGGTAACGGGCCAGGACAGATTTAGCGAAATGCGGATTGGCGGAAAGAAAGTTCGAGGGCTGGCAGTGCAGATTCGTGAAATTGCAGCGGCCGCCGCCGGAAATCAGGATTTTCTTGCCCAGGGTGGGCGCTCGCTCGAGCACCGCGACCTTGCGTCCCCGCTTTCCGGCCTCGATGGCGCACATGAGTCCGGCCGCGCCGCCGCCGAGAATTATTGCATCTAAGATTGGTGCATCAGCAACCATTTAAGCCTAGTTCGGCGAGCTGAACGTAAAAAGATGTAAACTATTGAAAATAAAAATTGAAAGAGTGTGTTCCCGCAACTTTTCCTCACCCTGAGGGTTGCTAGATTAACACCTTACGGAGGATCACCTTGAGAACCAAGACATTTGCAGCATCGCTATTGGCATTTTTCCTCTTTTTCTTGATGGCCGCGGCGTCGCAAGCGCAGCAGATCGACGCAGCCTTCGGCGTGAGCACTCTGACGGCGCCATCCAGTTCCAGCGCCTCATCTAACTATGCGGCCCAGACCATTGGCGGCGGCACATATCCCGGATTCAGCTTTGACGTGCTGCTGCACAAGCAGCTCGGGCTGGAGACCGAGTTTTACTGGCGCGCCACCCAGAACACCTATCAAGGGTATCAGCCATTCCGGCCGCTTTTCTGGGATGTGAACGCGATGTGGTTGCCGCGTATAACGCCGCGAATTAGCGCCGAAGTGCTGGGTGGCATCGGCGTGCAAGACGTCCGTTTCTACAATAATTACTACACCTGCAACTACTATGCGGGCTGCACCACTTACAACACGCAAGCCAAATTTGTGGGCCACTTCGGCGGCGGCATACGCTTCTACCTGACGAAGAATATTTTCGTCCGCCCGGAAGCGCATCTTTACCTGACCGCCAATAACAGCGACTTTTCGTCCTACCATTCGCAGCGTTACGGCGCTTCGATCGGTTACAGCTTCGGGAAGTAGGCTTAATCTGAACGAGGCAGACGCAGGGATCGACTCAGCTCGATCCCTGTCGCTTTTTGCGGCTCACATGTCGTAGTAGCGGCCGTTGACCTCTTCGCCCATCATCGCCACGTCACATTTTGATGTATTCATCGGGTCCGATTTCCAGGAGAACCCGATGGATGGCACTTCAATTTGCGCTTCCATCTGGCATAGGGCCTTTGTCCCGGTGAAACCAAAATGCTTTGCCGCGTCTTCGATCTTCACCGGCTCTCCGGTGGATTTCCAGACCATTTTAAAGCTCATTCTCGCGGGAGTTGCGACCGAATCCAGCGCCGGCCAGCGCGGCTGATCCACCACCGGCACATCGCGCATTTCGAGCGTCATGGTGTTGCCGTCGGCGCTGACGATCAGGCCACCTTCGGGCACTGGGACAACCCAGTAAAGTCCTGACGGGGCAATGGGAGGATGGCAATCATGAATTTGATTGGCAGGGACCACCGGTCCCTGAAATAGCGTCAATCATATGTGCGTGAATGTACCCTTCTGCGCCGCCCGCGCGGCCCAATATTCGCCTTGCATAACGCCATAATCAGTTGTCGGACTGCCGAATGGGATGCGATTGCCGTGATTGTCGGTCCCCATGCCGGTGAAGGTGCTGCTGCGGGCGACGCGGCCCTTGAAGTGATAAATGTGCGAAGGCTCAAGATTGAACGATGCTGCCTGGTTGTGGCTGCCATTTTTGTCCAGCCACGGAATTGGATAAGGATCACTGCCCCCGTTCGCCGTCATCGGCGTCTGATCATCGAAGGCGAGGCTTGCCCGGGGAATCAGAAGAGGGAGCAAGGCCAACCCTCCTGATTTCAGCGCCTCTCTGCGAGTTTGAATCAAAGAATTCATGCGAACCTCCGGCAAGAATTGTTTGCGATTTATAGTAATCCCGGCGTGGCGGAGATCCAAGTTCATTGCTAGTGGACGGCGAACTGAGAGGTTTCGCTTATGCTAGATTCAGGTAAGGCGGGCCTATAGCTCAACGGTTAGAGCAGCAGACTCATAATCTGTTGGTTCTAGGTTCAAATCCTAGTGGGCCCACCAAATTTCGAGGTCCTTCACTGCGTTCAGGATTTCGGCTACGGGCTCCCGCTGCGCTCACGCCCGCAAGACACCTCAAGTTCAAATCCTAGTGGGGCCACCAAATTACGAGGTCCTTCACTGCGTTCAGGATTTCGGCTGCGGGCTCCCGCTGCGCAGAATTCTATAACCGGCGACATGGCTTGGCTAGAGGCATCTCACACGTACTTAAACGGCCTTCTCGCCATACTTTTCCAGAAATACGCCAGAATAATCACGCTCGCGACGGCGGCGTAGGCGCACCACAGCGAAGTGAAGGCGTAGCGTTTCACCGCCATCACGGTCAGCAGAATAATCAGGTTCGCCCACCCGAAGATGACCATGTCCCGTACCTCCGAAAAGAAAAGCGAACCGCACGTCGCAATAACATAAGCGACGCCGACGATCGTGTGGTTCGTAGCGGGGTTGACGTAGTCGAGGCTGTTTCCCCGGACGAACACATCGAAGGAGTAAGCCGTCAGCGCCCAGAGGATGTAGAGCGTAGTGGCACCGCCAACGATGAGAAACGGCACCATGCGCCGGCGGCGCTTCGCCGTCCGCTCAAAGAGCCAGACGCTCAGCGGAAGCAGGAATGGAAGCAGTCCCTGCGCATAGAGCATAAAAGCCGCTCCCATGATGCGCGCTGTTTTCATGGAGAGAATGCCGTCGAACCCGAGCCATACGAAGCCTTCAGTGAATTGGTGAATGGCGAAGAGCATTGGCAGAGACGCGAAGAGCAATTCGCGGCGATGCTTGACCCGGGTCATGGTGACCGCTCCCACTGCGCCCAAGACGCCGCTGCCGACAAAATTCGCCGTCGCTGAAAAGCACATAGCCATGCCTCCAAGGGGAATTCGCAATCATAGAGGCTTTGGCGAGGATCTTCCAGAGTGTGGTGTCGGACACAAAAAAGCCCCCGTCCAAGTTCGGAACGGGGGCTTTCTGCCGCCTCGTACTCCCAGGCATCTTAGGTGGCTACATCGTTTAGCGGCGATAGCCGTAATAGCGCGGGCCGTAATAACGGGGTCCGTACCAGCGCGGCCCGTAGGCGTAAACGCGGGGTCCCCAATAGGGACGCCCGTAGAAGCGCGGGCCATAGGCGTACGGGTAAGGTCCATAGACCCACGGACGCGGGTAAACGTACGCTGGAGGCCCGGCATAAACGGGGCCGCCAACCACCACGGGGCCAACCGCTACCGGGCCGACCGCGACGCCAACCACTACGCGCGCATGCGCCGGCGATGGTGTGAACGCCATCAGGGCCGCCAATCCAGCTAAAACCATTAGAGTCTTTTTCATGTTCTTCCTCCAACTCTGAGGGTACAAACACGGCCCGCCGCAAAAAGTTGTGGCTTGCAAACTGGCGGCGAAGTGGTAACATTCGGGTCGTAAATCTCGGTTTCTGGCGGTGTTACATGAAACTCAATGACCCCATTGACTTAGTCTTATGTCAGAAAGAGAGAAAGGTGCTTTCCGTCTCGCCGAATCAGTCGGTATACGAGGCGATCGAAGTGATGGCAGAGCACGGAGTGGGCGCGGTGCTGGTGCTTTCGGATAATCGCCTGGTGGGCATTCTCTCGGAACGCGACTACGCCCGCAAAGTGATCCTGAAGGGACATTCGTCGAAGGAAACGGCCGTGCATGAAATCATGACCAGTCCGGTGGTTTTCGTGAATCGGCAGAGCACGGTGGATGAATGCATGGCGGTGATGACCAACCACCACTTCCGGCACCTGCCGGTCATGGAGGGGGACCGGGTGGTCGGCGTGGTTTCTATCGGCGATCTGGTGAAATGGATCATCAGCGGCCAAGCTGAGACCATTCACGAACTGGAAAGCTACATTACGAGCGGCTACCCAGGCTAAGGGCGATTATGCCTTGGCCGGGCATCCCTCAACAAAACAATCTTCCATAACACGCAAAAAGTTATTGTTATTCTCCCGCGGCGGGAGTACGATTCGCCCAATTAAGGCGGCGGTTTTTTTCGCCACGCCTGCTTGGGAGCGAATATGCTGTTGCGCCGCGTCCTCGTTTCACTCTCCCTTACCGTTTTTCTTGTTTTCCTTTCCCACGCACAGGAGCGAACTGGTGACGTGCAGGTGCGCGTGAGTTATGCCAACGGCGTCGCCTGCAATCAGCAGCTTCGGCTTGACCTGGTGAGTTCAAGCGGTACAAATGTTAGCGCCTACACGAACAGCGATTGCATGGCGACATTTAATGACGTTGCCGTCGGTGAGTACCACATTGTGGTTTCGGGCGAGGATATTCAAAATGTGGACGGCCCGTCGTTTTCCGTGGATGAACGAAAAATTGGCCAATATCAATTCATTTCAGTGCAGAGAACCAGCAAGGTGAAACCGGGCTCGGCGGGCGACGCGATGGTATCGGCGGCGGCCTTACAAATTCCGCGGGATGCACGAAAAGATTTCGACAAGGCAAGCGAGTCGATTGCGAAAGAAAACTGGCCGAAGGCAAAGGAAAAACTGGAAAAAGCGCTCGCCATCTATCCCGAATATGCCGAAGCTTACAACAACTTGGGCGTCGTGATGGGTCGCATGGGCGATCGCGGCGGCGAGAAGCAAAATCTTGAGAAGGCGATCCAGTTGAACCCGCATTTTGGCGAGGCCTATGTTAATCTCGCAAAACTCTCGATCAAGCTGCACGATCTCCCGACCGCGGAGAGTTATCTGAATAAGGCGGTAGCGGCCGGCACCACGGATTCTGGAACGCTGACCTTGCTGGCCAACGTGCAGTTGCTGAACAAGCAGTACGAACAGGCGGTCACGACTTGCCTGACCCTGCACAACGGGCCGCCTGCGCCCCATATGTTTTGCCATTACATTTCCGCGCATGCCCTAGAGAGCGAAAACCGCATCGATGGGGCCCGACAGCAATTGCAGCTGTTTCTGGCCGAGGAATCGAAAGGGCCGCGCGCCGATCAGGTGCGCAAGGAACTGGCCGGACTACAGACGAGATGAAGTTAGTGCCAGAACGCGCCCACGATAAGAAAGATCATTTCCGCGGCGGCCAGGCCAATCCACAAACGCGCGCGTAAGCGGGAACGGCGCAAATCGCCCTTCAGTTCGCCCATCTCATCGCGAAGCACCTGCACAAATTCGACTTCCACCGGATCCAGCCGGGGCGGCGCTTGCGGGATTTGCACGGAATAAGTCGCCTTCGGCTTGTCCGGATGAAATATCTTTGGCCCTTCAATCACCGATGACCAGCGGGGCAGGAGCATGAATCCGCCCGTCATACTGGCATCTTCAAACGGGGCGGAGCTGAGTTGCAGAGCGGGCAGACGCTCCGGCGCGACCGCGTCGGCAAGATTACGTAACAGCGAAGTCCACCACATGTGGCTCATCTGATCAGCGATGAGTTCGCCCACGTCCACCGGGCGGGATTCCAATTGCAACGGCGGAAGATTCTCGGGCGAGAGAACGTCGCCGATATTCGTGAAGATCGACCGGTACCACGGCACGCTTAGAAGGTCGGAAGGCAGTAGCCCAATATCGATCGGCCGCGAGGTCAGGTGCAACGGCGGCAATTTTGGCGGCGCGAAGGTAAAACGAATGTTCCCGGCAAGCGACTTCCAGAGCGGTTCGAAGAAATCCGCAGGTAGTAACAAATCCAGTCCCGGATAGGCTCCAGACTGGTTCTGGGCCGGCGCGCGGTCGAGCGGGGGCGGCGAAGATAAACTCATGCGTAAATTGATTTTAGATGCTTTCTCGGCTTCTGGCACCAGTTTAGTGAAAAATCAGCATAGCGTTTTCCTAACACACCAACGTGCCACTCATCGGTTACCGAAGTCACGGCTCTGCCTCTGCAAGTTATTGTAATAAAGCCTGTTAGCTAGTATTAGTGGAGTGGGGATTCTCCCGGCCCGCTGACTCGATCGCTTTCGGAGGAGTATTGTCTAGCCGTACGCATGACTGGAAGACCCTGCCCCGACAAGCGGTCGTCTATAGTGGCGCGGTCATTACGCTGGGCACAGCGATATTGGTCTATGCCGCAATCCATCCTTTCAGCCGGGATAGCGCTCAATTCTTTTGTTATCTGCTGATTGCTGTTCTAGCTTCGCGCTTGAAAACCAATTTGCCCGAGGCCACGGGCACGATCCCGGCGGAATTTCTCTTCATCTTGCTGGGCGTTCTGGAATTAAGCTTTGCCGAGACCCTGGCTCTTGGCTGCTTTACGGTCTTGCTCCATTCGCCTAAACGTTCGCGGCGTCGGGCCTTGCAGATTACTTTTAGAGTTTGTCTGAATGCAATTGCCGTGACCGCGACCTATGCGGCGTTTTACTTCACACAAACGCACTGGCAACTCGATAATGCCACTCTGCCCCTGCTGGCGGCCGCAGTCACCTATTTCATCGTCCACACGGCTGCCAGCGCGGCTGGCACCGCACTACGATTATCTAAAAGCTTCGCTGAGATTTGGCGGGGGTATTTCTGGTCATTGCCCTATCACCTCGTAGGCGCGGCGATCGCGCTCGGAATTCGCTGGTGTAACCGGCTTTATCACTGGCAAAGCTCCTTGCTGCTTCTGCCCGCCATGTACGTGCTCTATTGGTCCTACCGGCTTTACCTGGGCAAGCTTGAGAGCGAAAAGCGTCACATGGATGAGATGGCCGATCTCCACATGCGGACCATCGAAGCGTTGGCGCTGGCGATTGAAGCCAAAGACCACACGACGCATGACCACTTGCAGCGGGTGCGCGTCTATGCGATGGAAGTCGCCAAGCAACTGAAAGTTTCACCAGAGGAACAGGAGGCTCTCAACGCGGCGGCATTGCTGCATGACATCGGCAAACTGGCCATTCCTGAGCACATCATTTCCAAGCCTGGGCGGCTTACGCCGGAAGAATTTGAGAAGATGAAAATCCACCCCGTGGTTGGAGCGGAAATTCTTGAACGTGTACGTTTCCCCTATCCGGTGGTGCCGATTGTCCGAGCCCACCACGAAAAGTGGGACGGGTCGGGTTATCCCTACGGTTTAAAGGGCGAAAACATTCCCATCGGGGCCCGTATTCTGTCCGCCGTGGATTTTCTCGATGCCATGGCCTCGGACCGCCAATACCGGCGTGCACTGCCCCTCGATGACGTGATCAAACGGCTGGTGGGCGAGTCGGGAAAATCCTTCGATCCCCGCGTGGTCCGCGTACTGGAAACTCGCTATCGCGACCTGGAGAGAATTGTTCGCGGAAGCACGGATGGCGAAACCGGCTCCAAGCTTTCCACCGAGGCAAAAATCGAACGCGGTCTGGCGCCCGCGGCCGGCTTTGAAAACAGCAGCGGCAAGCCCGCCCAAATTCCGGAAACGAATTTCCTGGCCTCCATCGCGGCCGCGCGGCAGGAAGCGCAGACGCTATTCGAACTCAGCCAGGAGCTGGGATCTTCGCTCAGCCTGGACGAGACGCTCTCGGTCTTTTCCGTGAAATTGCGGCGACTCGTGGCGTTTGACTCCATCGCGGTCTATGTCCGCAAAGGGGAAGAACTCGTGCCCGTGCACGTGAGCGGAGAAAACTTCCGCTTATTTTCATCACTCCGCATTCCCATGGGCCAGGGTTTATCCGGATGGGTGGCGCAGAATGGGAAGCCCATCATCAACGGCAACCCCTCGGTTGAACCCGGCTACATGAACGACATCTCGAAGTACAGCACGTTGCGGTCCGCCTTGGCCATCCCCTTGGATGGATTGAAGGGTGTGGTGGGAGTGCTGGCGCTTTATCACGCCGACCGCGATGCTTTCACTTCTGATCACTTGCGGGTGCTGCAAGCGGTGAGTTCGAAGATGGCGCTGGCGATCGAGAATGCGATGAAGTACGAGCAAGCCGAAAGCTCGGCGACGACAGATTATCTGACTGGCTTGCCCAACGCGCGGGCGTTATTTCTGGAGCTTGACCGGGAAGTCGCGCGATGCAAGCGCGATGGCTCGCATTTGACGGTGATGGTCTGCGACCTGAATGGCTTTAAACAGATTAACGATCGTTTCGGCCATCTGGAAGGCAACCGCGTGCTACGCATGTTTGCCATGGCCATCAAAGACAGCTGCCGCGATTATGACCATGTCGCGCGCATGGGCGGCGATGAATTCGTGATAGTTGCGCCAGGCTTGCACCCAGATGCCATCCGGAAAAAGATTAATACGCTTGGCGAATTAGCGCGTATGTCGGGACGCGAAGTCTGCTCGGAAGACATCCTCTCGCTTTGCGTGGGGCAAGCCAGCTATCCACACGACGGAGAAGACGCTGAAAAGTTGCTCGCCGAGGCCGACCGCCGCATGTATCTAGAGAAGCAGCAGAGGCCAGAACAGCGCAACCGCAGGCTTTATCCCCGCATGAAGTGCCGGACGACGATTGAGTTTCTGCCATCGGGATCGAGCATGCAGGCGTTAGGCAACCTGACTGACATCAGCCTGGGCGGGTGCTATCTCGAAACCAGCGCCATGCTGCCCGCAGGGACGAAGATCCAAATCAGTTTTTCCATTGGGGGCGGTGACTTGAGGGTCGAAGGAACCGTGGTCCGCTTCGATCCGGGCTTCGGCGTGGCAATGCAGTTCAATGAATTGCCTCGTCAGGAGCGGGACAAGATGCTGCGAGTGCTGGAATTCGTGCACAACTCTTCCGTCCAGCGTGACAATTTTTACATGAAATCACTGCGAAACGCGGCCTTCAAATAAAGGCCCTTCAAGCCGTGTGTGGAACTCCAGCCGGCTCGGTGACGCCCGCATTCACCATATCTTTCAATTCTTTACTGGGCTTGAAGAAGGGGATCTTCTTGGCGGGAACTTCCACGCGCTCGCCCGTTTTGGGGTTTCGTCCCACCCGCGGCTTGCGCTGGCGCGTGCGGAAGCTGCCAAAGCCGCGGATTTCGATTTTATCGCCCACATGCAAAGAACGCACGATGCTGCCGAAGATCGTTTCCACTATGACTTCGCTGTCTTTGCGCGTCAATTCGGCTAACCGGGAGACTTCTTCGATGAGATCAGCTTTTGTCATACGCCCTATTTTCTCCTGCCCTGCTGCGATGGCGGCTGGTCAGGTTTTGCCTGGCAAGCTCGCCTAAGCGGGATCCACAGTGTTCAAGTGCTGTGAGATAACCTTCTCAAATTTCAGGGGTTGTGCGCAAGTCTTGTGTCCAAATATTTCACTCCCC
>Ga0181522_10000100_pt1 | contig 68617 bp, 66 predicted proteins | sample PEATcosm2014_Bin_27_FD_121103 | JGI IMG/M metagenome (GOLD analysis project Ga0181522, IMG submission 121103) | Peatland microbial communities from MTU Mesocosm Facility, Houghton, MI, USA - PEATcosm2014_Bin05_10_metaG | ecosystem: Environmental > Terrestrial > Soil > Wetlands > Peat | place...
AGAAGAGAAAGCCGTACGACAGCGGCACGGGCCCCTTCGCCACGGGGGCCGGGCCCGGTGGCGGCTTCGGCGGCTTCGGCAACTTCGACTTCGACGGCGCCTCCATGGGCGACATCCTGTCCAACCTGTTCGGCGGCTCGACCAGCGGCCGGCGCGTGCGCACCCGCCCCCGCGAGGAGCGCGGCCCGGACCTGGAGGCCCAGGTCTCGATCACCTTCGACCAGGCCATCGCCGGCGCCCAGGTGCCCCTGCAGGTGCCCATGCACACGACCTGCCCGACCTGCCGCGGCACCGGCGCCAAGCCCGGCACGACCCCGGTCGTCTGCCCCCGCTGCGAGGGTCGCGGCATCGAGCCCCAGGGCCAGGGCATGTTCTCCATCTCCAGGCCCTGCTCGCGCTGCGGCGGGGCCGGCACGATCATCGAGGACCCCTGTCCGACCTGCCAGGGGGCCGGCGCCGTGCGCACCGTCAAGAAGATGCGCGTCAACATCCCCGCCGGCGTCAAGGACGGCAGCCGCGTCAAGCTCGCCGGCAAGGGCGAGCCGGGCCGCAACGGCGGGCCGCCCGGCGACCTGTACCTGATCACCAAGGTCGCCCCCTCGCCCGTCTTCCGTCGCAAGGGCGAGCACCTGGAGGTCGAGGTGCCCCTGACCATCCCCGAGGCCCTGCAGGGCGCCGACGTGCAGGTGCCGACCCTGACCGGAACCAAGACGCTGCGAGTGCCCCCCGGCACCGTCCACGGCACAGTCCAGCGCCTGCGCGGCGAGGGGCCGCCGAAGCTCGGCAGCGGCAGTCCGCCCAAAAAAGGCGACATCCACTACCGCTTCGTGATCGACGTCCCCGAGAACCTCAACGAGGAGCAGCAGAAGGCCGTCGATGAGCTGTCACGGACCTTCGGCGGCGGCGACCCCCGCGGCAAGCTGTTCGGCAACGGCTCCAGCGCCGGCCACGACAGCGGGCCGACCGAGAGCTCGACGGCCGGAGGACGCTCATGAGCGGCGAGACCCCCGGAGGCGAGGGCACGCCCTTGCCACGGCGGCGCTCCATCCCCACCGTCACGCGCCTGGAGGTCGAGACCGACCGCGGCGTCTTCATGATCTCCGTGGCCGCCCAGCTGGCCAACATGCACCCGCAGACGCTTCGCATGTACGAGGCCCGCGGCCTGATCGAGCCCCAGCGCTCGCCCAAGGGCACCCGCCTGTACTCCCAGGAGGACGTCGACAAGCTGCGCCGCATCCAGGAGATGACGGCGGAGCTGGGATTGAACCTGGCAGGCGTCGAGCGGGTCCTCGACCTCGAGCGCGAGATCGAGGGCATGCACGATCGCATCGAAGAGCTGGAAGTCCAGACCCTGAAGGCGCAGGTCCAGATGGCCGAGGAGCTCGAGCGCGTGCGACGCTCGTTCCGGGCCGAGCTCGTCCCCACCCAGCGGGGCAGCCTGCAGATCGTGCGGGCCGAGGATGCGCGATCCCCCTTCCCCCTCATCCCCAAGCGGCGTCCGCCCGGCCCGCCCCGCACCGACTCGCCCGGAGGCAAAGATGCAGCCTGACCGTTTCACCGTCAAGTCCCAGGAAGCGCTGGCCTCGGCCGCCCGCCTGGCCCAGGAGGCCCGCAACCCGCAGGTCGTCCCGGCCCACCTGCTGCGCGTGCTGCTGGCCGACGGCGGCGCCACCACCGCCGTCGACTCCCCCGGCGGCGTCGTGCCGGGCGTGCTGGCCAAGCTCGGCGTCAACGTCAAAGCCCTCACAGACCAGCTCGACGGCGTCCTCGGCGCCCTGCCCAAGTTCAGCGACGGCGTCCCCGGCGAGGGCACCCAGCCCTCCGTCGAGCTGACAGACGCCCTGCGCAAGGCAGAGGAGGAGGCCAGGGGCCTCGGCGACGAGTACGTCTCCACCGAGCACCTGCTGCTGGCCCTCGCCGACGTCAAGGGCAGCCCGGCCTCCGAGCTGCGCTCCTACGGGGCCGACCGCGACGCGATCCTGGCCGCCCTGCGGGAGGTTCGAGGCTCCAACCGCGTCACCGACCAGAACCCCGAGGAGAAGTACGAGGCCCTCGAGCGCTACGGGCGCGACCTCACCGCCGTCGCAGAGCAGGGCAAGCTCGACCCCGTCATCGGACGCGACGAGGAGATCCGCAGGGTCATCCAGGTGCTCTCCCGCCGCACCAAGAACAACCCCGTCCTGATCGGCGAGCCGGGCGTCGGCAAGACGGCCATCGTCGAGGGCCTGGCCCAGCGGATCGTCTCCGGGGACGTGCCCGAGACCCTGCGCGAGCGCCGCGTCATCGCCCTGGACATCGGCTCGCTGATCGCCGGTGCCAAGTACAGGGGCGAGTTCGAGGACCGCCTGAAGGCCGTCCTGAAAGAGGTCTCCGAGGCCCGGGGCACGATCATCCTGTTCCTCGACGAGCTGCACACGATCGTCGGCGCCGGCGCTGCCGAAGGCGCCGTCGACGCCGCCAACCTGCTCAAGCCGATGCTGGCCCGCGGCGAACTGAGGGCAGTCGGCGCGACGACGCTTGACGAGTACCGCAAGCACATCGAGAAGGACGCCGCCCTGGAGCGGCGCTTCCAGCCCGTGCTCGTGGGCGAGCCCTCCGTGTCCGACACGATCGCGATCCTGCGCGGGCTCAAGGAGCGCTACGAGGTCCACCACAAAGTCCGCATCCAGGACAACGCCCTGATCGCCGCTGCGACGCTGTCCGACCGCTACATCGCCGACCGCTTCCTGCCCGACAAGGCGATCGACCTGGTCGACGAGGCCGCCTCCAAGATCCGCATCGAGATCGACTCGCTGCCGACGGAGATAGACGAGGTCGACCGTCGCGTCATGCAGCTGCAGATCGAGCTCGCCTCGCTGGCCAAGGAGACCGACACGGCCTCCGCGGAGCGACGGGAGTCCCTGGAGCGCGAGCTGGCGGAGCTGCAGGAGCGCTCCGCCGCCATGAAGGCCCAGTGGCAGAACGAGAAGGCCGCCATCGGGCAGGTCTCCGAGATCAAGGAGCGCCTGGAGCAGGCGCGCGTCGATGCCGAGAAGGCCCAGCGCGACGCCGACCTGGCAAGGGCTTCAGAACTCCTCTACCAGGACATCCCGAACCTGGAGAAACGTCTGGCCGAGCTCGAATCGGGCGAGTCGGAGGGCGGCACGGCCCAGCCCGTCTTCCTCAAGGAGGAGGTCGACGCAGACGACGTCGCGGAGGTCGTCGCCCGCTGGACCCGCATCCCCGTCAGCCGCCTGCTGGAGGGCGAGACGGAGAAGCTGATCCACATGGAGGATCGCCTGCACGAACGCGTCATCGGCCAGGACGAGGCAGTCGAGGCCGTCGCCACCGCCCTGCGCCGCTCACGGGCCGGCCTGCAGGACCCCGACCGCCCGATCGGCTCCTTCCTCTTCCTCGGCCCCACCGGCGTCGGCAAGACCGAGCTGGCCCGGGCACTGGCCGAGTTCATGTTCGACTCCCAGGAGGCCATGATCCGCATCGACATGTCCGAGTACATGGAGAAGCACTCCGTGTCCCGGCTCGTCGGCGCTCCCCCCGGCTACGTCGGCTACGAGGAGGGTGGGCAGCTGACCGAGGCAGTCCGCCGCCGCCCCTACGCCGTCGTCCTGCTGGACGAGATCGAGAAGGCCCACGGCGACGTCTTCAACACGCTCCTGCAGGTCATGGACGACGGGCGCCTGACAGACGGCCAGGGCCGCACCGTCGACTTCAAGAACACCGTCCTGATCATGACCTCCAACATCCCGATCCCCGAGGGGCTGGACGACACCCAGGCTCGCAACGCCCTCCTGCAGCACTTCAAACCCGAGTTCGTCAACCGCCTCGACGACATCGTCCGCTTCCTGCCCCTCAGCCGCGAGCAGATCTCCGAGATCGTGGAGCTGCAGGTGCGCCTCGTGCTCGACAGGCTGGCCGAGCGGGGCGTGCAGGTGACGCTCAGCGACGAGGCCAAGACGCTGCTGGGCAACATGGGCTACGACCCCGCCTACGGGGCCCGGCCGCTGCGGCGGGTGATCCAGAAGCAGCTGACCGACAAGCTGGCGCTGGCGCTGCTGCAGGGGGAGATCAAAGAGGGGGACAGCGTGGCCGTCGAGGTCGTGGACGGGGCGCTTGCGATCGAGAAGAGCGGGCGCGCGGCGGAGGTCGCTGTCTGAGCGCGATGCTGTCCTGCGGCGACCATGGACATGGTAATCTTCCATGGCCATGGTGAGACGTCTTGTGATATCGCAGGGTGGGCAGGTGTCTGTACCGGCGGCTGTACGAAAGCGCTGGGGGGTCCGCACGGTTCTGGTCGAAGACCGCGGCGAGGAGTTGGTGCTCCGCCCTGCGCCCGATGATCCTGTAGCGGCGATCCGGGGGGTGTTCGCGAAGCAGCTCGAGGGCGGTCCGACGACCGATGAGCTGCGCAAGGCAGCACGCGCCGAGGACGACGAGGCGGGGCGGCGCGCCGCGGCTCGGTGATTGTCCTCGACGCCTACGCGCTTGCGGCGCTGCTTGCGGACGAGCCCGCGGCCGCGGAGGTGGAGGGGTTGATCGCTGAAACCTCAGTCGCCGTGCCGGCTCCCAACCTCGCTGAGACGGTCGATCGACTCTGCCGCGTGCATGGAATATCCCTCCAGCAGACGCGGTCGGCGGTCGAATGGCTCGAACAGACGGTGGATCTCGAGGTCCGTCCGATCGAGCGGCGTCACGCCTGGCAGGCTGCGGCCTTGAGGTCAGCTCATTACCACCGCACGAAGTGCCCGCTGTCGCTCGCTGATTGCCTTCTGCTGGCCTCGGTGGGCGATGACGAGCGGCTTGCGACATCGGACGGTCCCCTGCTGAGGGTCGCCGAAGCCGAGCGGATAGCACGCATCGCCTTGCCCGACTCACGTGGCAGGCGCTATCAGCCCAGAAGGTAGCTCCAGGACAGGCGGGCTCCGCCGCATCGGTAGACATATCTCCGATTCAGGCAGTCCGGGTCGGCTGCGACGATGGCCCTCTCGCCAGGAGCTGACTTGCAGCATTGGCGATCCTCATGGGGCCGGGGGGGATTCCGGCGCAAATCGCAACGACTGGAGTGCCACAAGATGTCCAGGAAAGTCCGCAGCCGCGGGATGCTCGCGACCGCAGCGACCGTCGCGCTCATGGCGAGCGCCTTCGTGGCCTCGTCCCAGGCACAGGCCTCGACGCTGTACGCGTGCGTCAAGAAGAGCGGGACGGCCAAGATCTACTCCAAGAAGCCCAAGTGCAAGAAGGGCGAATCGAAACTGTCTTGGAGCACGACGGGGCAGGCCGGGAAAAACGGAACGAACGGCACGAACGGCACGAATGGAACGAACGGTGCCGCGGGGCAGCCGCAGAGCGCTGTCTCCTTCAGCAGCTCACTTGAAGCCTCGCTGCTCTCGACGGTATCCACGTCGCTCTTCTCCCTGAACGGGGTATCTGTTTCGCTGGCTTGCACTAACGCGCTTTTCGTTGACACTACGAGCTTGGATGCGGCCGGACCGACGGGTACACGTGCAATCTCCGGCATGGCGGCATCGAAGGCGAACGGCAAAGCGGCCACCGAAGAATTCCAACAGCCGGCTTACAACGTGGCAGTCACTCCCACGGCGTCGGCGTTCGCCAACCTGACGACGAACGGAAGCGCGCCCAAGGGCAATATCGCCCACGTCAACGCGAGCATCGTCACCTCCGGGGCCGTAATCGTGATCGACGCTTTCATCGAAGCGGGCGAAAGCCCGAAGAACTGCGTCGCCTCGGGCGTGGCATTCTCGATTCCCGCGTAATCGGCTCACCTGGAGGGACCGGCATTCGCGTCGGTCCCTCCAGGACGTGATTTGACGCCGATCGACACGGTTAGGATTCTCCCGAAGGCAGCCGATCCGATCTGCGAGGAGCCCACATGCCCACCTACATCATGCTCTCGACCCTGACCCCCGAGGGAGTCCAGACGGTCAAGAACAACCCGCAGCGCATCCTGGAGGTCAACAAAGAGGTCGAGCAGCTGGGCGCCACCGTCAAGGCGCAGTGGGCGACCCTCGGCCACGTCGACTTCATCTCGATCATCGAGGCGCCCGACGAGGCGACGATGGCCCGCGTATCGCTGGAGCTGGGCTCGCGCGGCACCGGTCGCTACGAGACCCTCTCGGCGATCCCGGTCGAGGAGTTCATAGCCTCGCTCTGAAGGCCGGTCACGGTCAGCCGGCGAAGTAGGCGGGCAGCCGCACGCCGAGCCCGCCGAACCCCGACGTGTAAGCGAAGGACGGCAGTCTGGCCTGGAACGCAAGCAGCGCCCGACCCTGCGCCGTCAGCCTCCCGTTGGGGAACTGCATCGCCCACCCGCCGGCGCTGCGCGAGTAGACCAGCAGCGCCCGCAGCCAGCCGGCCCGGTGGTAGGGCACGGCGTTCTCCAGCGCTTCCGTCAGGTCTCGGGCCGCCTCTTCCCCCGTGGCGGTCGAGGGGCTGCCGCATCCTCTGCCCCCGTTGACGTTGCGGGCGCAGTAGCCGAGCTCGGAGACGATCAGGTTGTTCTGTCCCGAGGTCATCTGCGCCTGGAGCTGGGGCAGCGACTGGATGCCTTCGCTGCCTTCTCCGGCGACGCCGTTGGGCGGTCCGTAGGGGTGCAGGTACCAGCCTTCCACTTCCGTCTGCAGCTGGGGACTGGCCCTGTACATCTCGCTGATCCAGCGCCTGCCGGTCGCCGCGACGTAGACGTCCTGAAGTGGTATGCCCGCGCGGCGTGCGGCCGGCAGCAGCCTAGCGATCACGGCTGCGTACCGGGCTCCGTCGAACTGGGGCGTCGTGTAGCCCCACGGCTCGTTCATCGCCTCGAACAGGACCTGCTTGTGCGGATGGGCCCGCAGGATCGCCTTCGCAGAGGCGACGAAGCCTTCGACGTAGCGCTCCAGCGACTCCGAGCCGCCGCGCACTCCCGGGAAGTGCGGGTCAGGTTCGTATTCGCCTTCGTAGCCGCCGTACTCGATTGTCACGACAGGCGTCATGCCTGCGCCGTAGTCCCGGCTCAACGCCGTCCCGCCCGGCGTCGGCCGGCCGTCCCGCTCGGGCAGCTCGCCCGCGATCCAGTCGATCTGGCCGCTGCGGTCATAGACGATGCCCGCCCGCTCGAACCTGTCGATCGGCCCGAGCTCCGTGTCGCCGTTGCCGTTCAGGCCCAGCCAGTGGGCTGAAGGCAGTGGGTCGTAGGCGAACTGGTCCACGGGAGCGGCAGCGGAAAGGCCCGTGCCGTCGGACACGCGAACGCCAACCAGGCCGCTGCCCGCAGGACTCGTCGCGACGATCGTCGAGGGAGAGAGGACCCTCACCGAGCTTGACGGGGTCGCCCCGAAGGCGACGGTCGCGCCTGCGACGAAGCCGCTGCCCTCGATCGTGACCGACGTCCCGCCCGCCGCCGCCCCGTTGTTCGGGTCGATCGAGACCACCGACGGGGCCGCCATGGCGGCCCGCGCCATGCACGAGCCCAGGCCGACGAGCAGCAGGGCGGTCGCGATCGACGTCCGCAGCGAAAGCGAAGACATCAAGACATCATCCTAGCTATGCTTTGATGATGCGCACCACCCTGACGCTCGACGGCGATGTCGCCGCAGCCATCGAGCAGCGCCGGCGCAAGCTCGGTCACAGCCTCAAGCAGGAAGTCAACGAGCTGCTGCGGGCGGGCCTGCTCCATGCCGAGGAGGACAGGCCCAAGCGACCGCGCTTCGTGGTCGAGCCGCTGGACGTCGGCGAGCTGCTGATGCCGATCGACGACGTCGCGGGCGCGCTGGAGGCGGCGGAGGGTCCCTGGCACAAGTGATCCTGCTCGATGCGAACCTGCTCGTGTACGGGTATGCGCCCAGCTCGCCTCATCACGAGAGAGCTCGCGCATGGCTGGAAGACGTCTTCAACGGACCGTCGAAGGTGGGACTGCCCTGGGCGACGATCGTGGCCTTCGCGCGGCTCATCGGCAACCGCCACGTCGTCGCGAAACCGCTGACGCCCGCGCAGTCCTGGTCGCACGTGCGGAGCTGGCTGGAGCTGGAGCAGGTCTGGACTCCGCTTCCGACGGAGCGCCACGAGCACGTCCTCGGCGAGCTGCTTCTCCACGAGTCCCGTGCCGAGATCGTCCCCGACGCGCATCTGGCTGCGCTCGCGATAGAGCACGGGCTGACCGTCTGCAGCAGCGACAGCGACTTCGCCCGCTTCCAGGGTGTGCGCTGGGAGAACCCGCTGCGCGCCGGCCGAGCCTGACGGGCCCTACTCCGAGACCACGTAGCCCGAGAAGTAGCAGGCCGGTTTGACCTTGCCTTCCAGGAAGACGCCCTCGTTTGCAGCTCCGTCCAGGGCCACTTTGGCTTTCGCCGATTGGGCCGAGAAGAGGCCTTCGTCTGGCCCTCGCAGCTTGGATTCTTCGACGGTCGTCCCTTCCGATTCGCCTTCCGCCACTTCATCGGTGACTGGGCGTTCGACTCCTGCCGTCAGCTCTGTCGCTTCGCTTTCGTTGGATTCGCTGGCAAAGGTCCCGGCTTCGACGGAGAGGATGTAGGTCGCGGCCACCGTGTTGCCGTTCGCGCCCTTGTAGCAGCGGCCGACAAGGCGGAACGGGGCCACTTCCTTCAGCGTGACCTTCTTGGGAGACGCTTCGCTGCCGGCTTCTTCGGTGACGTTCCAGGTCAGGATCTGGCCGCCGGCGTCACCCTTTTCGCCCTTTTCGCCCCGTTCCCCCGGTTCGCCTCTTTCCCCTCTCTGGCCGGGTTCTCCCCGTTCTCCGCGTTCCCCCTTTTCCCCGTTCGCGCCATTGGTGCCGTTGGCGCCGCTGCTGCCGGCCGGCCCGGGCGCGCCGGCTGCGCCCTTCAGTTCCTTGAGCACCTTCGGGCTGATCTGCCTGGTCGACGTGATCAGGTAGTGCGTGGCGGCGACCGCGCCGCCGGCCATCGCGAACAGCAGAGCCAACGTCGCCGCGACGTTTGCATATGTCAGGTGGCTGCGAAAGACACGAAGCACTTGACAAGACTAAACCGTGGCGGGGCAAAGTGGACGTATGTACTACTCGCGCACTGCGCCTCACGGGAGAACCCCCACCGCCCGCCCGACGCCTTATGCTCCCGCCGACATGACAGCCCAGGACAGCACAGGCGAGCAGCCGACGGCACACGAGGGACGCCCGGCGGGCGCCCCCGGCATCTCCCTCGTACCCGAGCCGGGCACGAGCGAGGAGGTGCAGGCGCAGTTGGAGGAGTTCGACGTCGACGGCCCCGTCGTGGGCATCGTGATGGGGTCTGCCAGCGACATGGAGCTGATGCAGAAGGCCGCCGCCGAGCTGGAGAGCCGCGGCATCGCCCACGAGATACAGGTCATGTCCGCGCACCGCGAGCCCGACCTGGTCGCCGAATACGCCAAGAGCGCCCGCTCCCGTGGCCTGCGGGTCGTCATCGCCGGCGCCGGCATCTCCGCTGCCCTCCCCGGCGCCGTGGCCGCCCACACCGACCTGCCCGTCATCGGCGTGCCCCTCTCCGGCCGTCTGACAGCAGCCGGCGGCCTCGACGCGATCCTCTCGATCGTGCAGATGCCACCGGGCGTGCCGGTGGCCTGCGTCGGCCTGGACAACGCCCGCAACGCGGCCGTCCTGGCAGCCAAGATCCTCGGCGCCTGACTTGCGCAAACCGGCCGGCAGGGTTCCGGCCACCGCGCGCTGAACACCCCTCCTCGAACCGCGAAAGCGCGGTGAGACATTCGACGAAGGGGGACCCGTGCCAGCCGCCAAGATGCTTCGCCCAGCAGTCCTCGCAGCCGCGACCTGCCTGCTGGTGGCCCTGTCGAGCGCAGCGGCCTCGGCTGCAACGATCACCGCCTGCGTCGCAACGAAGACGGGTGTCACGAGGATCGTCAGCGCGAAGGCGCACTGCCGTCGAGGCGAGCGCAAGCTCTCCTGGAGCACGACGGGACCCGCCGGCAAGAACGGGGCCGCCGGCGCAAACGGCGCCAACGGAGCGGAAGGCAAGCCCGGCGCCAGCGGCCAGGGCCCCGTCTACGCTACGAGCGACAGCGAATCGGTGAAAGTCGGTGCCAGCGAAACGACGCTGCTGACCAAGACGATCCCGCCGGGCACCTACTCGATCTCGGCCAAGGCGGACGTCGGCTCGGAATCCGCCACGGAAGCTGTGGCGCTGATCATCTGCGGAGTCGTCGACTACCCGGGCACGATCCCCGCCGGAACGGCCAAGGACCTGGACCTGAGCTTCTTGCAGGCGCCACTTGGCAAAACGGGCGCGAGCAAATATGCGGCGGACATGGCGGTGCCCTTCGAGGCGACATTCTCGAGCACCCTGACAACGACGCTGGCTCTCGTCTGCGGCGGCAGCCCGTCGGCGGTCGCGGGTTACACCTCTCTGCAGGCCCTGCAGGTCAGCGGGATCCTGTGAGCGCGCGATGAGATAATCAGGGGAAGTGATCCCCCGCTACACCCGCCCGGAGCTGGGCGCCCTCTGGACCGACCATGCACGCATGGAGACCTGGCGCCAGGTCGAGGTGGCGGCCTGCGAGGAGCTGCCGGGGCTGCTCGGCGACCGCGGGCCGGGCGAGCAGGAGCTGCAGGCGATCCGCGCGGCGACCTTCACGGTGGCGGCGGTCGACGAGCGAGAGCGCACGACAGACCACGACATGGCGGCCTTCGTGGACGTCCTGGCGGAGTCGGCCGGCCCGGCGGGTCGCTGGATCCACTTCGGCCTGACCTCCTCGGACGTCCTCGACACGGCCCTGGCCCTGCAGCTTCAGGCCGTCGGGAAGGTCGTCCTGGCCGGTGCCGACGAGCTCGTGGCGACGCTGGCGCGCCTGGCCCGGGAGCACGTGGCGACGCTGTGCATCGGGCGCACCCACGGCGTCCACGCGGAGCCGACAACCTTCGGCGTGAAGCTGGCCGGCTTCGCCTTCGAGGCGCACCGCAACCGCGAGCGCCTGGCGCGGGCCTTCGAGACTGTCAGGGCCGGTGCCATCTCGGGCGCCGTCGGCACCTACTCGGCGACGGAGCCGGACTTCGAGCGGCGGATCCTCGAGCGCCTTGGCCTGCGCCGCGAGGACGTCTCCACGCAGGTCGTGGCCCGCGACCGCCACGCCGAGCTGCTGTCCGCGATCGCCCTGGCCGGGGCGGGCCTGGAGCGCATCGCCACCGAGATCCGCCACCTGCAGCGCACGGAGGTCAGGGAGGTGCAGGAGCCCTTCCGGGCCGGTCAGAAGGGCTCCTCGGCGATGCCCCACAAGCGCAACCCGATCAAGGCTGAGCAGATCTCGGGCCTGGCCAGGGTGCTCAGGGGCAACGCCCAGGCGGCCCTCGAGGACGTGGCCCTGTGGCACGAGCGGGACATCTCCCACTCCTCGGTGGAGCGGGTGATCCTGCCCGACTCGACGATCCTCCTGGACTACCTGCAGCACCGCACGATCCAGCTGCTCTCCGGCATGACAGTCGAGCGAAACAGGATGCTGGCCAACCTGGAGCTGACCCACGGCGCCCTCTTCTCCCAGCGGGTCCTGCTGGCCCTGGTCGAGGCCGGCTCGACCCGCGACGACGCCTACAGGGTCGTCCAGGAGCTGGCCCAGCACGCATGGGACGAGGGCATCGCCCTGCGTGAGCTGCTGGCCGCCGACGAGCGCGCAGCAGGCCTGGACCTCGACGAGATCTTCGACTTCGGCCACTACATCCGCTACTCCCACGAGATCGTCTCCCGGCTGGACGGGATCGCGGCCTGAACCGGCCGGACGCGTTGGTAGCATCGCCCCACGTGAGCAGCCTCGCCGACCTCTCCCTCATCTCCAGCGGGAAGGTCCGTGAGATGTACGCCTTGGATGGGGATCCCGCCCACCCCCGGCTGCTGATGGTGGCAAGCGATCGCATCTCCACCTACGACGCGGTCCACCCGACGCCGATCCCGGACAAGGGCAAGGTGCTGACGGGTCTGTCCGTCTTCTGGTTCGAGAAGACCGGCCACATCGTCCCCAACCACCTGATCTCGGCCACGGAGGGCGTGCCCGAGGAGGCCCTGGGCAGGGCCCTGGTCGTCAGGCGCCTGAGGATGCTGCCGGTGGAGTGCATCGTGCGGGGCTACATCACGGGCTCGGGCTGGAAGGACTACCAGGCCACGGGCTCGGTCTCGGGGATCGAGCTGCCTGCCGGCCTGCAGGAGTCACAGCAGCTGCCTGAGCCGATCTTCACACCCTCCACGAAGGCCGAGGAGGGGCACGACGAGACGATCGACCTCGACAGGGCGGCCGAGCTGGTCGGCGACAGCGCGCTGATGGACAGGGTCCGCGACGCCTCGATCGAGCTGTACTCCTTCGCGGCCCAGCACGCCCGCTCCAACGGCGTAATCCTGGCCGACACGAAGTTCGAGTTCGGCCTGGACGAGGACGGCAAGCTGGTCGTGGGCGACGAGGTCCTGACCCCCGACTCCTCCCGCTACTGGCCCGCTGACGGCTACGAGGTCGGCCACGGCCAGCCGAGCTTCGACAAGCAGTACGTGCGCGACTGGGCCTCCGGCAGCGGCTGGGACAAGCTCCCGCCGGCGCCGGCGATCCCCGACGACGTGGTGGCGGGCACACGAGCCCGCTACATAGAGGCCTACGAGCGCATCACCGGCCAGCCCTTCTCGCAGTGGCTGGCCGAGACCGGCGGGGCATGAGGGCAAGGGTCCTGATCCGCCCCAAGGCGGGCATCCTGGACCCGCAGGGCGAGGCGGTGCAGCGGGCTCTGCCGGCGCTGGGCTTCGAGGGCGTCTCCAACGTCCACGTCGGGCGCGTCGTGGAGCTGGACGTGATCGACCCCGACCAGCTGCAGCCGATGTGCGAGAGGCTGCTGGCCAACCCCCTGGTCGAGGACTACGAGATAGTCGCCGTCGAATAGATGCGTTTCGGCGTCCTGCAGTTCCCTGGCTCCTGTGACGAGGTCGACGCCCTTGAAGCAGCGAGGATGGTCGGCGAGGCGGAGCTGATCTGGCACCGCGACCGCGACCTGCAGGGGGCTGATGCGATCGTCGTCCCGGGTGGCTTCTCCTACGGGGACTACCTGCGGGCGGGAGCGATCGCCCGCTTCTCCCCGGCGATGGAGTCGGTCATCCAGTTCGCCTCCGAAGGGGGCCTGGTGCTGGGCATCTGCAACGGCTTCCAGGTGCTGTGCGAGGCGCGCCTGCTGCCTGGCGCGCTGCTGCCCAACGCCAACCGCCGCTTCACGTTCCGCCAGGTCCGCCTGGAGGTGGTCCAGCCCGACACGGCATTCACGAGGGCCTGCCCGACAGACCGCTCGCTCAGCATCCCGGCCAAGCACTCGTGGGGTCGCTACCACGCGGAGGAGGCGACGCTGACGGAGATGGAAGACCGCGGCCAGGTGATCCTGCGCTACGCGCCCGGGGAGAACTTCAACGGCTCCCTGCGGGACATCGCGGGCGTCACCAACGAGGCGGGCAACGTGATGGGCCTGATGCCACACCCCGAGCACGCCGTCTCGGAGCTGACGGGCGGCTCGACGGACGGGCTGAGGATCTTCGAGTCGATGCGGATGGCGGTCGAGGCGGGGGCGGCCCTGTGAGCGCCGCTGCGACCCTCCCGACCCTCCAGGACGCCCTGGCACTGGGCCTGACGGAGAGCGAGTACGAGCTGATCTGCGAGAAGCAGGGCGGCCCGCCGAACCAGGTCGAGCTGGCGATGTACTCGCTGCTGTGGAGCGAGCACTGCGCCTACAAGCACTCCAAGAAGCTGCTGCGGACGCTGCCGACGGAGGGCAGGCACGTCGTCATGGGTCCGGGCGAGAACGCGGGGGCGGTCGACGTGGGCGACGGCCTGATCTGCGCCTTCAAGGTGGAGTCCCACAACCACCCGAGCGCCGTCGAGCCCTTCCAGGGGGCGGCGACGGGCGTCGGAGGAATCCTGCGGGACATCTTCGCGATCGGGGCCCGCCCGGTGGCGGTGCTGGACTCGCTGCGCTTCGGCGAGCCGGCGGACAGCGCCCGATCCAGGTACCTGCTGGACGGGGCGGTGTCGGGGATCGGCCACTACGGCAACTCGATAGGGGTGCCGACGGTCGGCGGGGAGGTCTACTTCGAGGCCCCCTACGAGCAGAACTGCCTGGTCAACGCGATGGCCCTGGGCCTGGCCCCCCGCGAGCAGCTGATCAGGAGCGCTGCGGCGGGCCCGGGCAACGCCCTGGTCCTGTTCGGGGCCTCGACGGGCCGGGACGGCATCGGCGGGGCGTCGGTGCTGGCCTCGGCGGAGCTGGGGGAGGACGACGACAAGCGCCCGACGGTCCAGGTCGGGGACCCCTTCGAGGAGTCGAAGCTGCTGGAGTGCTCGCTGGAGCTGCTGGAGCTGGGCCTGCTTGTGGCGCTGCAGGACCTGGGGGCGGCGGGCCTGACGTCCTCGGCCTCGGAGATGGCCTCCAAGGGGGAGGTGGGCATCGACGTGGACATCGCGGCGGTCCCCCTGCGCGAGGCCGACATGGAGCCCTTCGAGATCATGGTCAGCGAGTCCCAGGAGCGGATGCTGTGCGTGGTGGAGCCCCGCAACGTCGAGGCCGTGCTGGCCGTCTGCGAGAAGTGGGACCTCAACGGAGCCCAGATCGGGACGGTCACGGACAGCGGCCGCATGCGGGTCCTGCGGGAGGGGGAGCTGCTTGGCGACATGCCGGTGGCGGCCCTGGTGGACGACTGCCCCTTGTACGACCTGTCCCCGGCCAGGCCGGCAGAGCCGATCTATCCGACCCCGCCGGCGAGGCTGGCCCCCGACACGGACCCGGCCGAGACGCTCCTGGCCCTGCTGGGAAGCCCCAACATCGCCTCTCGCCGTCCCCTCTTCGAGCAGTACGACTCGATCGTGGGCTCGAGGACGGTGCGCAGGCCCGAGCAGGCGGACGCTGCCGTCCTGGCGCTCCCCGGCGGCGGCGCCCTGGCGGTGTCGATCGACGGCAACGGCAGGCGGGTGGCGGCGGACCCGCGCAGGGGCACGATGGCGGCGGTCCTGGAGTGCGCGGCGAACCTGGCCTGCGTGGGGGCGGAGCCGCTGGGCACGACGAACAACCTCAACTTCGGCAACCCCGAGAAGCCCCACATCGCCTGGCAGCTGACGGAGGCGGTGGCGGGCCTGGGCGAGGCCTGCCGCGTCCTGGAGGCGCCGATCGTGGGGGGCAACGTGTCCCTGTACAACGAGGGCGCGACGGGTCCGATCTACCCGACCCCGGTGATCGGCATGGTCGGGCGCCTGCCGGACGCGGAGCGGGCGGGGCGGATCGGCTTCGTAAGCGAGGGCGAGCGGATCGCGCTGGTGGGCCCCTTCGTCCCCTCCCTGGCCGCATCGGAGCTCGCCAAGCTGCAGGGCCTGCCCCTCCCCGAGGGCCTGCCGGAGGTGGACCTGCAGGCGGTGGCGCAGACGCTTGCGGCCGTGCGGGGCGCGGTGCGTGCGGGCGTCGTCAGCAGCGCCCACGACGTGGCCGAGGGCGGCCTGGCGGTGGCCCTGGCCGAGTGCTGCATGGCCGGGGGCACGGGCGCGCGCGTGGAGCTGGGGCGGGGAGGATGGGAGGAGATGGGGGTCGCGTCGCCGGCTCCGTGGCCGGATGAGGCGGCCGAGCGCCTGTTCGGCGAGGGCCCGGGGGCGATCGTCCTGAGCGGTCCCGAGGCGGGGCTGCGGGAGCTGGCGCAGAGCTGCCCCGTGCGGCTGATCGGCGAGGTCGGCGGGGAGTCGCTGCGGATCGCCCTGGACGGCGCGCCGGCGCTGGAGGTGGCGGTGGCGTCGCTGGCGGAGGCCCACGGGGGCGGCCTGAAGGACTGGTTCCAGTGAGCCCAGACGCCCCTGCTAGCTTTGTGAAGACGATGCGTGATGGACCGCGCGACGAGTGCGGCGTGTTCGGCCTGTACGCGCCCGGCCACGAGGTGGCTCGCCTGTCGTACTTCGCCCTGTATGCGCTTCAGCACAGGGGACAGGAGTCTGCAGGCATAGCGGCTGCGGATCGCGGGGGGCACATCGTCACCCGCAGGGAGCTGGGCCTGGTCAACCAGGTCTTCTCCGAGAACGACCTGAGGACGCTGGCGGGGGACCTGGCGATAGGCCACGTCCGCTACTCCACGACGGGCTCGAACGCCTGGGAGAACTCCCAGCCGGTGCAGCGCTCGGAGGGGCTGGGCGGCACGCGCAGGGAGATCGCCCTGGGCCACAACGGCAACCTGATCAACGCCCTGGAGCTGCACGAGGAGCTCTCGGCGGACGGCGTCGGCTTCAGCTCCACATCGGACTCGGAGATCATCGCGGCGATGATCGCGACGCACCCGGCAGAGCAGGTCGAGGACGCGATCGCTGAGGTCCTGCCGCGCCTGCGGGGCGCCTTCTCGATCGTCGTCATGACCCGTGACAGCATCGTGGCCTTCCGCGACCCCCACGGCCTGCGGCCGCTGTCGATCGGCGTGCTGGACCCCGGCCCGAAGGACACGGGGCCCCGCTACTGCGTCGCCAGCGAGTCGTGCGCCTTCGACATCATCGGCGCGAAGTTCCTGCGCGACGTGGAGCCCGGCGAGGTCGTGACCCTCGACGAGCAGGGCCTCAGCAGCAGGATGGTGATGGGGGGCCGGCGCAGGGCCTTCTGCGTCTTCGAGTACATCTACTTCGCCCGGCCGGACTCGCGCATGAACGAGCAGGTCCTGCAGGTGGCGCGGGGACGGATGGGGGAGATCCTGTGGCGGGAGTCCCCGGTCGAGGCGGACATCGTGATCGCAGTGCCCGATTCGGGCAACGCTGCGGCCCGCGGCCTGGCCCGGGCGGCGGGCCTGCCCCAGGACGACGGCTTCGTCAAGAACCGCTACGTGGCGCGGACGTTCATCCAGCCGGGCCAGGAGCTGCGCAAGCACGGCCTGCGCCTGAAGTTCAACCCGCTGCCGGAGATCGTGGAGGGCAAGCGCCTGGTCGTCGTGGACGACTCGATCGTGCGCGGCAACACGACCCGCCAGATCGTGCAGATGCTCCGCGACGCGGGCGCGGCGGAGGTGCACATGCGCATCTCTGCTCCCCCCATCAAGCACCCCTGCCACTACGGCATCGACATGTCGACGCGGGAGGAGATGATCGCCCACGGCCGCACGACGGAGGAGGTGGCGGCGGAGCTCGGCTGCGACTCCCTGCACTACCTGTCGCTGGAGGGCGTCTACGAGGCTGTCGAAGGCAGTCCGGCCAGCCACTGCGACGCCTGCTTCAGCGGCAGCTACCCGCTGGCGGGCAGCGAAGAGGCGGGCGGCAAGCTGGCGCTGGAGGAGGCGCAGTCCGAGCAGCCTCCGCTGGCCCCCGTGCTGGGCGCCTGAGCGGCGGCAGGACCCGGACGCCCCCGCCACCGCTCCCGAGCGCTCAGCTCACTTGACGGCCTCGAAGCTCTGCTCGCCGTTGCAGGCTTTGGAGGCGGCTGCCAGGAAGGTCGTCTTGGCCTGACCCTGGAAGACGGGCGTCGATTTGCCGAAGGTGTAGAAGTTGCCTTTGACGAGGACGTCGGCGAAGACCTTGTGGGTGGTAGAGGAGGTGAAGGCGACGGTCGCCTTGACGGCCCCGGACTTCGAGATCGTGGCGGGCCTGGTCTTGGAGGTGACGGGTCCCGAGCCGCCCTGGCAGTAGGCGGGCAGCCCCTTCAGGGAGACAGTCGCGGTCTTGGCGTTGCCCGAGACCTTGACGGAGATCGTGACGTCATCGACGACGCCCGTGTAGGTCGCGCCCTTGACGGGCTTGAGGCTCACTTTTTCGGCCCCCGCCACGCCGGTGGCGAGCGCCAGCGCCAGGCAGGCGGTCAGCGCGGCGAGCACACCGGCCGAGGCCGGTGCGAGCGAATGGGAACTGCCCATCGATGCCCTCCTTCGGTTTGGTCCGGCGAGCGGTTTCGTTCGCCGGGCTGGAAGCTACCCGAGGTGGTCGTCGCGTGCAGCTGCAGCGTCGCTGTGGTGGTTGTTGTAGGTGTGGTGCTCGATCAGCTCGCTGCCGCCGAAGGCACGTGTCCCGTACCAGAGGGCCGCGAGAGCTACGAGGGCGATGATGAGAAGCATGGGCGTTGTCCTGTGTCTTGGTCCATCGAGGGGGACTCCCTCGAATGGTCGGTATTCGGACTCTCCGCCCTCTCCGTACATGACGGCAGATCTGCTGCGGGAACTGTGTGAGGTGCCTCACAGCTATCGTCCGCGTCCGTGACGCAGCCGCTGCCCATCGCCGTGCTCGTGTCGGGCACGGGCACGAACCTGCAGGCGCTGCTGGACACGGTGCACGGACGGGAGGCGCGGGTGGTGGCGGTGGCCTCCAGCAGCCCCTCGGCTCCCGCGCTGGCCCGTGCCGAAGACCGGGACGTGCCGGCCCGGGCCTTCCCGCGCGGCGACTTCCCCGACCGCTCTGCACGAGACGCGGCGATGGCCGCATGGGTGGCGGACAGCGGCGCGGAGCTGATCGTCCTGGCCGGTTACATGGAGCTGCTGGGCGACGCCTTCCTGGGTCGCTTCCCGGGGGCCGTCATCAACGTGCACCCGTCGCTGCTGCCGGCCTTCCCGGGCCTGCACGCTGTCGAGCAGGCGATCGACTACGGCGTGAAGGTCTTCGGGGTGACGGTCCACTTCGTGGACGGGGGCGTCGACACGGGCCCGGTGATCCTGCAGGGAGCCGTGGAGCTTCCCCATGCGGGCACGGCGGAGGAGGTCATGGTGGCGCTCCGGCCCCTGGAGCACTCGCTGCTGCCTGCTGCGGTGAGGCTGTTCGCGGCGGGGCGCCTGAGGCCGGACGGGCAGAACCCCCGTCGCATCGCGATCGAGGGCCGGGAGGGATAGGCTTGTGGCAGTGCAGTCTGACAGCGAGCTGAGGACCCCCAGAGCAGCCGGAATGGAGGCTGCGGAGCCGGGCGAGGTCAGGGTCCGCAGGGCGCTGCTGTCGGTCTCGGACAAGACGGGCCTGGTCGAGCTGGCCCGCGGTCTCGGCGACCTGGGCGTGGAGATCGTCTCCACGGGAGGGACGGCGAGAGGGCTGGCGCAGGCGGGCATAGAGACCCGCCCGATCGAGGACTTCACGGGCTTCCCGGAGATCATGGACGGCCGCGTCAAGACGCTCCACCCGCGCCTGTATGCAGGGCTGCTGGCGCGCCGCGACGAGCCCTCGCACCTGCAGGCGGCCGGCGAGCAGGAGATCGAACAGGTCGACCTGGTCTGCGTGAACCTCTACCCCTTCGAGCAGACCCTGGCCCGCGGCGACGCGGACGAGCAGGAGATCATCGAGAACATCGACATCGGCGGCCCGACGATGATCCGTGCGGCGGCCAAGAACAGCGACTTCGCGGCCGTCCTGGTCGACCCGGCCGACTACGAGCCGGTGCTGGCGGAGCTGCGTGAGAACGACGGGCGCATCAGCCTCCAGACCCGCAGGCGCCTGGCGCACAGGGCCTTCGCGACGACGGCCCGCTACGACGCCGCGATCTCCTCGTGGTTCGCATCCCGCGAGGGCCAGCCGATGCCGTCGTCCTTCAGCGAGGCCTTCGAGAAGGTCATGGACCTGCGCTACGGCGAGAACCCCCACCAGCAGGCGGCCTTCTACGCCCGGGCGGGAGCGCCGACGCACCTGCTGGCAGGCGTGGAGCAGCTGCACGGCAAGGAGCTGTCCTTCAACAACCTGCTGGACCTGGCTGCGGCCAGGGAGCTGGTCGAGGAGCTCGAGCAGCCTGCGTGCGTGATCGTCAAGCACAACAACCCCTGCGGCTGCGCCGTCGCGGAGACCCTGCAGGAGGCCTACGAGAAGGCCTTCGCGTGCGATCCCGAAAGCGCCTACGGCGGCGTCATCGCGCTGAACCGCCGAGTCGACGAGGCATGCGCAAGGAAGCTCGACGGCCAGTTCATCGAGGTGCTGCTGGCACCGGGCTACGAGCCGGAGGCGCTTGAGGTGCTGCAGTCCAAGAAGAACGTCCGCATCCTCGAGCTGGCCCACTGGCCCCGGCCGGTCGTGGAGGTCGAAGGCAAGCCCGTCCTGGGCGGCCGTCTCATGCAGTCCCGCGACGTCGTAGAGGAGACGCGTGAGCAGATGAGCACGATGTCCGAGCGTCAGCCGAGCGAGCGGGAGTGGGCGGACATGCTGTTCGCCTGGGTCGTCTGCCGCCACGTCCGCTCCAACGCGATCGTGCTGGCGGCGGGCGGCGCCACGATCGGCATCGGCGCGGGCCAGATGAGCCGCGTCGACGCCGTGCGGATCGCCGTCGATAAGGCACGACGCTTCCGCGAGGAGGCGCTGGAGGGCTGCGCGATGGCCTCCGACGCCTTCTTCCCGTTCCCCGACGCACCCGAGATCGGCCTGCAGGCGGGCGTCGGGGCGATCATCCAGCCCGGCGGCTCGGTCCGCGACGAGCTGAGCGTGGCGGCCGTCAACGAGGCTGGCGCGACGATGGTCGCGGCCGGGCGCAGGCACTTCCGCCACTGATCGCAACGCCGCCCTCGACCGGCGTGACGGGAGTACGATCGGGGCATGTGCCGAAACATCAGAAACCTCCACAACTTCGAGCCGCCCGCGACCGACGACGAGGTCCGGGCCTCTTCGCTTCAGTACGTCCGCAAGATCAGCGGCTTCACCAAGCCCTCTGCTGCCAACCAGGCGGCCTTCGAGCGGGCCGTCGAGGAAGTCGCCGCCGTCTCCCGGCGTCTGCTCGACGAGCTCGTGACGAACGCCCCGCCGAAGGACCGCGAGGTCGAGGCGGCCAAGGCCCGGGCCAGGGCTGCGCAGCGCTACGCCGCATAGGGGTACGCGCGTGATGGTCGAGCCTTCGGCGGCGGCGCCCGTCCCGGTTCCCGTCTTTCGCGGCGGCGAAGGTCCGCTGCCTGGCCTCGACCTGCGCTCCAACCGGGCATTGCGAGCGCGCCTGGACGAGGGCATGGAGTTGAGCCAGCTGCGTTGAGCCGTTCGGCGTGAACGTCGTCCGCGACGGCCTCTCGGACTTCGCACGGTTTACGAGCATCAAGTGGAGTCGGCCCGCCCCCGGGCGCCCCCGAACCCCCCACTCCTCCACTTCTCCAGTCCTGGCACAGCTCGTCCGCAAGGGCAGGACTTGACGGATCGAAGATAACGATATATCGTGATGCACATAAGTTAGTTCACGATAGGAGCTTGATATGTGCAACGACCATCATCACCATCACGACCACGTCCACGATCGCCCGGGCTTCGAGGAGCGGCTGCGCCGCCACCGCCGTCACGGCTTCGGGCCGGGGGGCGACTTCGGTCCCTTCGGCGGAGGCTTCGGCCCCCGCGGCCCGCGCGGGCGTGGGCGAAAGGCCCGACGGGGCGACATCCGCACGGCTGCGCTGCTGCTGCTGGCGGAGGAGCCGCGCAACGGCTACCAGATCATGCAGGAGGTCCAGGAGCGCAGCGAAGGAGTCTGGACGCCCAGCCCCGGCTCGGTCTACCCGGCCCTTCAGCAGCTGGAGGACGAGGGCCTGATCGCCACCCGGGAGGGAGAGGGCCGCAAGGCCTTCGAGATCACCGAGGAGGGCCGCAAGGCGCTGGCCGAGCGGGGCGCGGACAGGCGGGCTCCGTGGGAGCAGATGAGCGAGGACGTCAGCCCGCTGGCCCACCAGCTGGGCAGGCTCATGCGGGAGGTCGCCTTCGCCTTCGCCCAGGTCATGCGGACGGGCAGCGAAGAGCAGATGACGAGGGCCAAGGACGTGCTGACCTCGGCTCGGCGCGACCTCTACACGATCCTGGCGGAGGGGGACGACCCAGACGCTACGGTGGGCGAGGACGCCTGACCGGTCCCCATGCAGATGACAGACGCCCCCACCCCGGCAGTCTCGGTACTCGACCTCGTCAAGCGCTACGACGAGGTCGAGGCCGTGCGCGGCATCGACTTCGACGTGGCCACGGGGGAGACGTTCGGCTTCCTGGGCCCCAACGGAGCGGGCAAGTCGACGACGATCAACATGCTCTGCACGCTGGTCCGTCCCACCTCCGGGCACGCCCGCGTGGCCGGCCACGACGTCGTCATTGAACGCGACGACGTCAGGCGCAACATCGGGCTGGTCTTCCAGGACACGACCCTGGACGGCTACCTGACGGCCGAGCAGAACCTGAGCCTGCACGCCGAGCTGTACGGCGTGCCGCGGGATGCCGTCCGCCCGCGCATGGAGCAGGTCATGGAGATGGTCGGGCTGTGGGAGCGCCGGGGCAGCCTCGTCAACACCTTCTCGGGCGGCATGAAGCGCCGGCTGGAGATCGCAAGGGGCCTGCTGCACTCCCCCCGGGTGCTGTTCCTGGACGAGCCGACGGTGGGCCTGGACCCGCAGACCCGCAGCTCGATCTGGCGCTACATCCGCGAGCTGAAGGCCAGCGAGGACATCACGATCTTCCTGACGACCCACTACATGGACGAGGCGGAGTACTGCGACCGCATCGCGATCATGGACCAGGGGAAGATCATCGTGCTGGACACGCCGGAGGCGCTGAAGGCGAGCGTCGGCAAGGACCGCATCCAGATCCAGACAGACGACGAGCAGGCCGCCATCGAGGAGGTGATGGAGCGCTTCGGCGTGGAGGCGACGATCGCCGAGGGCCACGTGACGTTCGGCGTGCCCGAAGGGGAGCAGTTCGTGCCCCGCCTGTTCGCAGAGCTGTCCCAGCCGATCCGCGCGGTCAACGTGTCGCGACCCTCCCTGGACGACGTCTTCATGTCCTACACGGGCACGACGATCCGGGACGCCGAGACGGGCGCCTCCGACCAGCGCCGCAAAGCCGCCAGAATGATGAGTCGCTGATGGCGAGCACCAGCGCGACTCCCCAGACAGTCCCCTCGACGGGCCGGCCGGCCAGCCCGCACCCGCCTGTCGCCGTGCGCGTGCCCACCCGCAGCTGGGGCGGGGAGATGCGTGCCGTCAAGGTCGTCTGGAAGCGCGAGCTGATCCGCTTCAGCCGCGACCGCCTGCGCATCCTGACCTCGTTGATGCAGCCCTTCCTGTTCCTGTTCGTGCTCGGCACGGGCCTGTCCAAACTGGCCTCGGCCGGCACGCACGGGGTCAACCTCAAAACGTTCGTCTACCCGGGCGTGCTGTGCATGGCCGTCATGTTCACCGCCATGTTCTCGGCTGCCTCGCTGGTCTGGGACCGCGAGTTCGGCTTTTTGAGAGAGATGATGGTGGCGCCCGTGAGACGAAGCTCCCTGGTGCTGGGCAAGTGCCTGGGCGGGGCCACGGTCGCCGGCTTCCAGGGCGTCATCGTGCTCTGCCTGGCGGGCCTCGTCAGCGTCCCCTACGCGCCGGGCCTGGTGCTGGAGGTCTTCGCGATCCAGCTGCTGCTGGCCTTCGCGATCACGGCCTTCGGCGTCATGGTCGCGGCCCGGATCACCCAGATGCAGTCCTTCATGGCCCTGATGCAGATGGCGATCATGCCCATGTACTTCCTCTCCGGCGCGCTCTTCCCCGTCTCAGGGCTGCCGCAGTGGCTGGAGATCCTCAACAGGATCGACCCGCTGACATATGCAGTCGACCCGATCCGCCGGGTCGTCTTCGCCCACCTGAAGATCCCCAACGCCGCAAGGCACGTGCTCGACCCCGGCGTGACGTGGTGGGGCTGGCACGTGCCGACGGGGATGGAGGCGGGGGTGGTCGCGGCGCTGGGGCTGCTGATGCTGGGGGTGGCGATCCTGGAGTTCAGTCGGGCGGAGTAGGCGGGCTCCGGTCCGGCGCGGGACGGGCGGGCGCCCTCCGGTGGTCGCGACTCAGCCTGCGCCGGGGCCGGCCGGCTCGTCGCTCTCGGGTGCCGCCCGAGGCTGCGGCGTCTCGGCCAGCACGTCGCGTACCCGGCGGTACTCGTGCTCGTCGATCTCACCGGCCGCGTAGCGGTGCGCGACCGCCTCGTGCGGGGTTCGCGGGGAGGGTTCGGGCGGCTGTTCGGCCACAGGCAGGTGTCTGCCCTGCACGGCCCAGACGACGAGCGCGACGATCAGGGCTACCAGCATCACCATGATGGCGGTCGAGACGACCCAGCCCAGCGTGGTCATGTGTTCGGGGTAGACCATGATCGGAGGCTACGGCGTTGGGCGCCGACCGCCATCCGGTCAGGTACGAGCGGTTGCTGCGGGAAAGTACCGATCGACGCAGTTGGGGCGGGGATCCGTGCCGGCGGGCCGTGCGGGCGCTCAGTCCCGGCGAAGGGCCGCTGCGGCCACGCCAAGCACGGGATGGTGCTCGTCCGTCTCGGCGGCCTCCTCGGCAAGGCGGACGCCTTCGGCCAGGCGGGTGAGGTCGCGCAGTGCGCGGCGTTCGCTCAGGGGCTGCAGCAGGCCGCGCAGGTAGAGCATCGGGCCGATCCAGCGGGGCGCCCATACGCGCGGGGAGCGTTCTGCGACACCGCGCTCGATCGCCTCGACGGCGGCAGACAGCGGCGCCGGGTTGCGCATGAACGAGGGCATCGCACCCGTCATGGCCTGAGCGGAGGGGCGGGAGAAGGCGCCGCGGACGAGGTCGGTGTCGAGGAAGCCGAAGTAGGCGCAGCCGACGGCGACGCCCTTGGGGGCGGACTCCAGCCGCAGGGCGTCGGTCAGCGCCTCGACCCCCGCCTTGGCGGTCGTGTACGGGCCCATCATCGGCGCATGGGCGATGGCCGAGAGCGATGAGACGTTCAGGAGGTAGCCACGGCTCCGCTGCAGCTCACCGATGACGGCCCGGTCGGTGCGCCAGACGCCCAGCAGGTTGACGGCGAGGGTGCGCTCGACCTGCTCGACGGGCGCCGTCGCCAGGGTGCCCGTGAACGAGATGCCGGCGTTGGCGATGGCCACGTCGATCCCGCCGAAGCGCTCGACCGTCGCAGCGACGGTTCCTTCGAGGGCGGCCAGGTCGGTCACGTCGGCCTCGAAGGCAGCCGCCCGCTCGCCGAGGCGCTCGGCGCGCTCGGACAGCAGCTCCGGCTCCAGCCCGACGAGGGCGACGTTGGCGCCGCGGGCGTGCAGCCGCTCGGCCGTGGCCGCGCCGATGCCCCGGGCGGCGCCTGTGATGTAGGCGGTCTTGCCGCGAAGGTCGAGGTCGGCCATGCCAGCGGCGATTCTATGCGCGCACGGCAAGCCGGGGCTGGACAGCGGCCCGGCCGGACGTCCAGCGCAAGCGCCAGCCGTTGGGGTTGCTGTAGGGTCGCGCCATGGCCGACCTGGGACCGTCCTCCTCAGCGCTGGAGCTGGCTGGCGCCCTGCGTGCCAGGGAGCTCTCGGCACTCGAGCTGCTCGACGCCTGCCTGGCCGAGGTCGACGTCCGCAACCCCGAGCTGAACGCGGTCGTCTGGCGCAACGACGAGGAAGGGCGCCGCGCCGCCGTGGCGGCCGACAAGCGCATCGCCGACGGCGAGGAGGCTCCCTTCCTGGGCGTGCCGATGCCCATCAAGGACCTGACGCCCGTCGCCGGATGGCCCGTCACATATGGGTCGAACGGCGCTCCGGAGGGACCCAGCGAGCAGAGCGAGATGGTCGTCACAGCTCTGGAGCGGGCCGGGTTCGTGCTCTCCGCTCGCACCAACACGCCCGAGTTCGGCGTCGTCACGGCGGCCGAGAACAGCCGCTACGGGGCCAGCCGCAACCCTTGGGACACGAACCTGACGCCTGGCGGCTCCTCCGGCGGGGCCGCATCGGCTGTCGCCGGCGGGATGTTCCCGATCGCCCACGCCAACGACGGCGGCGGCTCGATCCGCATCCCCGCCTCCTACTGCGGCCTGGTCGGCTTCAAGCCCAGCCGCGGTCGCGTCCCGCGGCTGGCCCAGAGCTGGCTGGGCGCTGTCGTGGAGGGCGTCGTGGCACGGACCGTCGCAGACTCCGCTGCCGTGCTGGACGCGATTGCGGGGCCCGATCCGCTGGCCTGGTACAACGCCCCAGCCCCCGAGCGCCCGTTCGCCGCCGAGTCCGCTCAGGCGCCCGGAAAGCTGCTGATCGGCCTGATGGCGCAGGCCCCGCTGGGCATCCCCACCGACCCGGACTGCGTCCAAGCCGCCCGCTCGGCGGCAGCTCTGCTGGAGGAGCTCGGCCACTCCGTCGAGGAGGTGCAGGTGCCGACGATCTCTGAAGAGATGGTCCCGCCCTTCATCGCCCTCACCCAGGGCGGCCTGGCCGACTACGAGGGGGTCGACTGGGAGCGGACCGAGCCGCACATCCAGCACACCCGCGCCCAGGCCAGTCAGACGGGCGCCTACGAGTACGTCCTGGCCGCTCGCACGCTGGAGCTGCTGAGCCGGCGCGAGGTGGCGCGTTGGGGCCGCGACTTCGACGTCCTGCTGACACCGACCTCCGCGATCCTCCCGCCCAAGGCAGGATCGATCCTGGCGACCCAGCATGCCGCTCCCGATCAGCCCGTACTGGACGTCGTCTCGAGCGTCTCCTTCACGGCCTTCGGCAACGTCACCGGCCTGCCCGGCGTGAGCCTGCCCCTGCACTGGACCGAGGCGGGTATCCCGGTCGGCGTCCAGCTGCTGGCCGGACCGTGGCAGGACGGGCCGCTGCTGGCCCTGGCGGCGCAGCTCGAAGCAGCCCGTCCCTGGGCGCAGCGCCGCCCCGGCGCCTAGCCGCCCGCGGGCGTCCCGCCGGCCTTCTCTCCCCGCTCGACACAGAGACAGCGCAGCCGAACTGCCTGCGTCAATGGCGCGTCGCACGGTCCATTGCCGGGCGAGGGACTGTCACCTGCGAACAAGATTCAGCGGCCAATCAGAAAAACTGATGTTCCCAAGTGACAATAGTTAAGCCAAGTGCACAAAATCGTCTCTGAATGCCTTGACTAGCTTCGGCGAGCACGGCTAGGTTAGGCCGCGTCAGCGCCCGGGACGGAGAGGGTGAGATTCATCTCGAGGGGTCCGCGGGCGACGTTCGAGGAAGGGGAGAGGGAAACAAAATGGGTAAGAAAACCCGCATGGTAGGTCTGGCCGCGCTCGTGGCCGGGATGCTCGTGCCCGCAGCGCAGGCCGCTGCATCGCAGTACGCAGCGCTGGGGGACTCGTACTCCTCCGGCGTGGGGTCGCGTGTCTTCTACGAAGAATCCGGAGAATGCGACCGCAGTCCCTACGCATACGGTCCGAAGATCGCCGCCAACCGCGGCTACACGCTGGACTTCGAAGCCTGCAGCGGCGCCAAGACGACCGAAGTCAACGAAAAACAGCTGGGGCACCTGAGTAGCACGACGGCGCTCGTGACGATCACGATCGGCGGCAACGACGCCGGCTTCAGCAACGTCATCATCAACTGCGCTCTGTACTACTTCACCTGCGGCAGCGCCATCAGCGAAGCTGACGAATACATCGAAAAAACGCTGCCGGGCAAACTCGAAACGACCTACAAAGACATCAAGGCCAAAGCCACCACGGCCGAGGTGATCGTGCTCGGCTACCCGAAGCTCTTCACCAAGGAAGGCAAGACCTGCAACGTCAACTTCCTCACCTCGGGTAACGAGAAGAAAATGAACGAATCGGCCGAAAAACTCGACGCCGTCATCAAGGCGCGGGCGGAAGCCATGAAATTCAAGTTCGTCAACCCGACGAGCGCCTTCGAAGCGCACGAGGTCTGTGCTTCTGAAGAATGGCTCAACGGCCAGTCGAACCCGCTGTCCGAAAGCTACCACCCCAACGTCAAAGGCCAGGAAGAGTTCACCAAACTCGTCGAAGCCGCAATCTAGGCACAGATCTCGGCGTCCTGTCGCCCGTGGCATTGGTCCCGCGGGCGACAGGAGTTTGGTCCTTCCGTCCGGCCTGTGCGCAAGACTCCGCGCGTGGCAGCTACCCAGAAAAGCGCGGCGGGTACAGGGCTCAAGTCTTTGATCCGCAACCGTCTTCGGGGGGCCGACGGTCTTCGCGTGGTAGACAGCGGTGCGCTCGCCCGGTCCAACGGTCATCCGAGAGGGACTGCATGGGTGGAAATCGAAGCCGACAGCATCCTCGATTGTGAGGTCGCAGAGTTCCGCCTTGATCGGCTTGATGCGCTCAGGCCAGCGCCATGGGAACAGGGCTGGTCACTGGCGGAGAACAAGCAGCTTGAGCCTTCTTTCAGGCTCCGACTCTTCGGGGTCTAGGGCGTCGCTGCTACGAGGGACCTCCAGCGAAGGTCCCTGCCGTTATTTGGATTTCGCGATCTAGGTCCGGCGGCCGAGCTGGTACTTTGGTCCCCTTCAGCGCATCCCGCTGTCGGCAGAGCTGCTCGAAGTTGCGCGCATCGTTGTTTCTGAGATGCTCGGCCAGAAGTTCGTACTGCGCCACGTAGGAGCGATGATCGCTCGCGATGTAGTCGTTTAGGTAAACGACCCGTTGTACGCCTGCCTGAATCGCCTCCTTCAGGCATCCGAAGCACGGCTTGTGTGTGGTGAAGAGCGCGCTGCAGTCCGTCCGCGTTCCAGCGCGCGCCGCCGACAGCAGGCGCATTCGCCTCTGCATGCACGCAGATGCAGATATCCAACTGCTTTGGGCCTTTGGCCAGTCTCTTGTCCGCCATCTCCTTCTTGCGCCCGGCCTTGTACAGGGCGCGGTCCCGACAGCGCAGGCAGCCACCCTCCAGGCAGTTGGGAAAGCCCGCGGGGGTCCCGTTGAATCCGGTCGCGATTATCCGATTCTCCGCCACGAGCACCGCACCGACTCTGGACCCGGTGCAGTTGGCGCGCTTGGCAACTGTGCGTGCGATCTCGATGTAATAGTGATCCCATTGGACCTGCCGCACGCGATCGAGAAAGCGTGGATTGAGGGCTGGCGGCACCGGATCGATCCGAGGAGCTGGTGACATCTTGCGAAGACCTTCACACGCGATTCGGCGGAAATTCGGAACTTTGCGAGCCGCGGGCGTGGTCGATCTGTCCCGATCTCAGGCGCTCTCGAACATCTCCACGAGTCGTTCGCGGCAGTAGGGCCACTGACGCTCGTTGCGCCCGCCGCCCGGGTGAAGCGTGTCCAGCAGCGCCAGGCCCCGCATCGTCGCTGCCGCCATCTCCAGCAGGCCGTCGAAGCCGGGCTGCTCGGCCAGCTCTCCGAACAGGGTGCGGGCCAGGCGCAGGGTCTGGCGGTCCAGGTCGCGCTCCACCGGCGCAAGGCGCTCGCGCAGCTCCGGGTCCGTGCGGGCGTGCGTCCACAGGTCCAGCGCCGCCTGGTAGAGGGGGCTGGCGTAGCCCGACCACAGCAGGTCCAGGCCCTTGGCGATCCTTTCCCGTCCCGCCGGCAGCTCAGCCGCCTCTGCCAGTAGCCGCTCGCCGCGGCGCTCGGCCAGGTGCTCCATCGCCGCCGCCACCAGCGCCTGACGGGTCTGGAAGTGGTGCAGGTGCGCTCCCCGCGAGACCCCCGCCCGTTCGGCGACCCGCGCCGTCGTCGTGTTGGCATAGCCGTCCTGGACCAAGCACTGCACCGTCGCGTCCAGGAGCGCCTGGCGCGTGCTCGCGCTGCGCTCCGCCTGGCTCCTGCGGGAGGGCGTCGTCGTCGGTGTCGCGGCCATCTCTCGATCCTAACCATATTTGCGTTCACGCATGAACGTTTGTGGTAGTTTCCCGACCGGCAGGCAAACCAACTTCTTCCCGCCCGCGACCGACTACGACGGCACGGGCGCAAACCCGGAGGTAAGACGCTGATGGCAGCGACAGAGGCGCTGGTGTTCGACGCGATCAGGACGCCACGCGGCAAGGGCAAGTTCAACGGGTCGCTGCACGGCACCAAGCCGGTCGACCTGGTCGTCGGGCTGATGCACGAGACGCTCGTGCGCAACGAGAAACTGGACCCCAAACGGGTCGACGACGTCGTGCTGGGCTGCGTCTCGCCCGTCGGCGACCAGGGCATGGACATCGCCAAGACAGCCGCCATCAAGGCGGGCCTGCCCGACACGGTGGCGGGGCTGCAGATCAACCGCTTCTGCGCCTCGGGCCTTGAGGCCGTCAACATCGCCGCGCAGAAGGTCGCCTCCGGCTGGGAGGACCTCGTCTTCGCCGGCGGCGTCGAGTCGATGTCGCGCGTGCCGATGGGCTCCGACGGCGGCGCATGGGCGATGGACCCCGAGACCAACTACGACACCTCCTTCGTGCCCCAGGGCGTCAGCGCCGACCTGATCGCCACGATCGAGGAGTTCTCCCGGGAGGACGTCGACAGCTACGCCGCCCGCTCCCAGGAGCGCGCCTGGAACGCCCAGCAGGAGGGCCGCTTCGCCAACACCGTCATCCCCGTCAAGGACATCAACGACAACGTCGTCCTCGACCACGACGAGTTCATCCGCCCCGGCACGACCGTCGAGACTCTCGGCGGCCTGAAGCCATCCTTCGCCGTCATGGGCGAGATGGGCGGCTTCGACGCCGTGGCGCTGCAGAAGTACCACTGGGTCGAGAAGATCGAGCACGTCCACACCCCCGGCAACTCCTCCGGCATCGTCGACGGCGCCTCGCTGCTGACGATCGGCAACGAGAGGACGGGCGAGCAGCTGGGCATGAAGCCCAAGGCCCGCATCCTCGCCACTGCCCTCTCTGGTGCCGACCCGACGATCATGCTGACCGGGCCCGCCCCGGCCAGCCGCAAGGCCCTCGAGAAGGCCGGCCTGACCGTCGAGGACCTCGACCTGGTCGAGATCAACGAGGCCTTCGCGGCCGTCGTGCTGCGCTTCGTCCGCGATATGGGCCTGGACATGGAGAAGGTCAACGTCAACGGCGGCGCGATCGCGATGGGTCACCCGCTGGGCGCCACCGGCGGCATGATCCTCGGCACCTTGATCGAGGAGCTGCACCGCACCGGCGGGCGCTACGGGCTGGCGACGCTCTGCGTCGGCGGCGGCATGGGAATCGCGACCGTCGTGGAGGCGATCTAGATGGCAGAGAGCACAACCATCAAATGGGAGCAGGACGAGGACGGCATCGTCGTCCTGACCCTGGACGACCCCAACCAGTCGGCCAACACCATGAACCGCGCCTACGCGGAGTCGATGGCCGCCACGCTGGACCGTCTGGAGGCCGAGAAGGACTCGATCACAGGCGTCGTCATCGCCTCCGCCAAGAAGACCTTCTTCGCGGGCGGTGACCTCAACGACCTGAAGCGGGCCACCAAGGACGACGCCCCGGAGCTGGCCGAGATGGTGCGTGCCGGCAAGGCACAGCTGCGCCGCCTGGAGACGCTCGGCAAGCCCGTCGCCGTCGCCATCAACGGGGCCGCGCTCGGCGGGGGCCTGGAGATCTGCCTGGCCTGCCACCACCGCGTCGCCCTCGACGACCCCAAGGTCAAGCTCGGCTTCCCCGAGGTCAAGCTCGGCCTGCTGCCGGGCGCCGGTGGGGTCGTGCGCTCGGTGCGTATGTTCGGCATCGTCGACGCGCTGATGAAGCTGCTCATGCAGGGCCAGGAACTGCGGCCCGAGAAGGCGCTGGAGATGGGCCTCGTCGACGAGGTCGTGGCCACCCGCGAAGAACTCGTGCCCGCCGCCAAGGCGTGGGTGAAGGCGCAGCCGACCGACGAGCCGACGGTGCAGCCGTGGGACGTCAAGGGCTACAAGATCCCCGGCGGCACCCCCTCGAACCCGAAGCTCGCGCAGAACCTGCCGGCCTTCCCGGCCAACCTGCGCAAGCAGCTCAAGGGCGCCAACTACCCTGCTCCCCACCACATCATGTCGGCGGCAGTCGAGGGCGCCCAGGTCGACTTCGACACGGCCATCGAGATCGAGGGCCGCTACTTCGTCGACCTGCTGACCAGCCAGGTCGCCAAGAACATGATCCAGGCCTTCTTCTTCGACCTCCAGCAGGTCAACGGGGATCGCAACAGGCCGGAGGGGATAGAGCCCTTCAAGGCGACGAAGGTCGTCGTCCTGGGCGCCGGCATGATGGGCGCCGCCATCTCCTACGTCTGCGCCAAAGCGGGCATCGAGGTCGTCCTCAAGGACGTCTCCCAGGAGGCGGCGGACCGCGGCAAGCAGTACTCCGTCGGTCTCTGCGAGAAGGCCGTCTCACGCGGGCGCTCCACCCAGGAGCAGGCCGACGAGCTGCTGGCGCGGATCACCCCGACCGACGACGCGGCCAAGGCGGCCGGCGCCGATCTGGTGATCGAGGCCGTCTTCGAGGACCCGGCCGTCAAGGCCCAGGTCTTCGCGGAGATCGAGCCGCACCTGGCCGACGGGGCGCTGCTGGGCTCCAACACCTCGACCCTGCCGATCACCTCGCTGGCCGAGGGCGTCTCGCGTCCCGAGGAATTCATCGGCCTGCACTTCTTCTCGCCCGTCGACAAGATGCCGCTGCTGGAGATCATCAAGGGCGAGAAGACCAACGAGGAGACCCTCTACAGGGCCCTGGACCTGGCCAAGCAGATCAAGAAGACGCCGATCGTCGTCAACGACAGCCGCGGCTTCTTCACCAGCCGCGTCATCGGCACCTTCATCAACGAGGGCGTCGGCATGCTGCTGGAGGGCGTCCCCGCTGCCTCGATCGAGCAGGCCTCAAACCAGGCCGGCTACCCGGCACCCGTCCTGCAGCTCTCGGACGAGCTCAACCTCAACCTGGCCAGGAAGATCCGCGACGCCACCAAGGCCGCCGTGGAGGCCGAAGGGGGGGTCTGGGAGGACCGCCCGTCCTTCCAGATCGTCGACAGGATGCTGGAGGCCGGGCGGGGCGGCAAGCTCGCAGGCGCCGGCTACTACGACTACGAGGACGGGAAGCGCACGGGCCTCTGGAAGGGCCTGAAAGAGATGTTCCCCGAGACCGACGACCCCGCCTCGATCTCCCTGAAGGACCTCGAGGAGCGGATGCTCTTCATCGAGTCGATCGAGACCGTCAAGTGCCTGGACGAGGGCGTCATCGAGTCCGTCGCCGACGCCAACATCGGCTCGATCTTCGGGATCGGCTTCCCGGCCTGGACGGGCGGGGTGCTGCAGTACGTCAACGGGTACGAGGACGCGGACGGCCAGGTCGGCCCCGCCGCCTTCGTGGCCCGTGCCCGCGAGCTGGCCGAGAAGTACGGCGAGCGCTTCGAGCCGCCCGCCTCGCTGGTGGCCCTGGCCGAGAGCGGCGAGACCTACAGCGACGCGTCCTCCTCGCTGGCCGGCGTCTAAGTCGCACAGCCTCATAGGCAGGTCCGCGGGCCGGGGTGGCTGATCCCCCGGCCCGCAGTCGTTCCGGGGCAGACCTGGAGCACGTCCCGATCATCTATAATGCTTGCTGGCAAGCAAGTAATCATCTTGGACGGTGCGATGACGGCGGGAACGGCGAGCAGGAAGTCCGGCGAAGCGGCCAAGGCGATCGGCGCTGCTGCGGGACAGGACTCCCCGCAGGCGGAGGAGTTCACCCGCCTGCGCGCCGCCATCGGCAAGCTGGGCAGGCGCCTGCGCTCGACCCAGGCCGGAGCCGGTCTGTCGCCCTCCCAGATCTCGGTCCTGTTCACGATCGTCCGGCGCGGGCCGATCGGGCTCTCCGAGGTCGCCTCCCTGGAGGCGCTGAACCCGACGATGCTCTCCCGCATCACCGCCCAGCTGACGGAGGCGGGACTGATCAGGCGCAGCGCCGCCTCGCACGACAGGCGGGCCGCCGTGGTCGAGGCGACGCCGGCCGGGCGACGTCTGCGCGAGCGCATCCACCGCGAGCGCACGAAGGCCCTGGAAGTGCACGTCTCCCAGCTGCCCGAGCGCGAGCAGGAGCGCCTGTGGCAGGCGCTGCCGGCATTGGAGCAGCTGGCCGAGATGCTGGCAAGGGAGCGGCGATGACGCGCCTGCGCCGAGCCGGGCGAATCACCTTTGCTGCCCTGGCCGTGCCCAACTACCGCCGCTACATCGCCGGCCAGTCGGTCTCCCTGATCGGCACCTGGATGCAGATGGCGGCCCAGTCCTGGCTCGTCCTGACCCTGACTGGCTCCCCCACGACGCTCGGCCTGATCGTGGCTCTGCAGACGCTGCCGGTGCTGCTGCTCGGCCCCTACGGCGGGGTCATCGCCGACCGTGTCGACAAGCGCAGGCTGATGATCGCCCTGCAGGCCGCCATGGGCGTGCAGGCGCTGATCCTCGCGATCCTGACGATCACGGGGTCGGTGCGGCTGTGGGAGATCGGCCTGCTGGCCTTGGCGCTGGGTCTGAACAACGCCTTCGAGAACCCCGCGCGCCAGTCCTTCATGCTGGAGATGGTCGGCTCGGAGAACCTCCGCAACGCCGTCAGCCTCAACTCGGTGCTGGTCAACGTGGCCCGCACGATCGGCCCGGCTGTCGCGGGCATCATGATCGCGACCGTCGGGGAGGGCTGGTGCTTCCTCCTCAACGCGGCCAGCTTCGCGGCCGTGATCGCATCGCTGAGGACGCTCGACCTGGAGGCGATCCATCCCAGCCCGCCCAGCGGGCACCGCCGGGGGCAGCTGCGGGAGGGCTTCCGCTACGTGGCCGGCAACGCCGAGCTGGCGATGCCGCTGGTGATGATGGCCCTCGTCGGCACCCTCGCCTACGAGTTCCAGGTCAGCCTGCCCGTGATGGCCAGCCGCGGGCTGCACGCGGGCGCAGCCGGATACGGCTTCATGTCGGCCGCTATGGGCTTCGGGGCCGTCTTCGGCGGGCTGTTCGTGGCGGCCCGCGGACGCACCGGCCTGCCGACCCTGGTCGTGGCCGCGGCAGCCTTCGGCCTGGTCCTGAGCGCCGCCGCCCTGGCGCCCAGCCTCGGCCTCGAGATGATCGCCCTGGCGCTGGCCGGCGCCGCCAGTATCTCCTTCATGTCGACGGGCAACTCGACCCTGCAGCTGGCCGCCGCGCCTAGCATGCGGGGGCGTGTCATGTCGCTGTGGTTCGTCGCCTTCCAGGGCTCGACGCCGATCGGCGGCCCGATCGTGGGGTGGGTCATGGCGGCAGCCGGCGCACGGGCGGGACTGGGCATCGGCGCCGTCACGTGCGTGCTCGTGGCCCTGCTCGGGCTGACGGCGATGCGCCGCCCCGGTGGCGGGCGGATCGGCCGGATGTGGGGTCCCGTCGGCGGGAGCGCCTGATGGAGAAGGCCCGCCGAGCGCTGCTCGACGAGCTGGCGGCATTCGGGCGAGAGCACGACGCGGCCAGGGCCGACAGGCGCGAGCGCCTGCGCAACGTCGAGCCCGAGACGGCCGCCATGCTGGCCGTGCTGGTGCGGGCCTGCGGGGCGCGCAGGCTGCTGGAGATCGGCACCTCCAACGGCTACTCGACCATCTGGCTGGGCGACGCCGCCGAGGAGCTGGGCGGCACGCTGCTCAGCGTCGACCTCGACACGGGCAGGGCCGCCCAGGCGGTCGAGAACGTCGCCCGCGCCGGGTTGCAGGGCAACGTGGAACTGCGCATCCAGGATGCGGCGGTGACGCTTGCGGGGTTGCCAGGGGGGTCGGTCGACTTCGTCTTCCTGGACGCTGAACGTCCCGCATACGTGGACTACTGGCAGGACCTCGTACGGGTGCTCGCTCGCCCCGGGCTGCTGGCTGTCGACAACGCCGTCTCCCATGCCGGGGAGATCGCGGCGTTCAGGGAGCTGGCCGAATCCGACGCCCGCGTAGCCGTCGCGCTCGTGCCGGTCGGGGCGGGCCTGCTGCTGATCGCGCCGACGGCGTAGGCGTCTTCAAGGGCTCAGCGTGCGTCGTACGACTTCGAGCGGGATCATCAGTGTGTCGGGTGCGAGCGGTGAGGGCTCGAAGCCGAAGCTGCGGTAGAACGACGCCGCGCGGTCATTGAGCGTGTTCACGGTGACTGCGCGTATCGCGAGCTGGTCGGAGGCGCGTAGAACACGCTGGAGCGCATCGAGCAGGAGGCTGCGGCCGAGGCCGGCACCCTGGTGCTGGGTGGTGACCGCGAGGCGTGCGATCAGCGCGACAGGTATCGGGAAGTGCCGAGAGATTCCCTGACGCACGGCGGACGTTGCTCGCTCTTGCTGGACTTGGGCTGCTACGAGCGTGTAATAGCCGGCGACCTTGCCGTCTGGCTCGGTGGTCACGAAGGTGCGGGCGGCATCGCGCCGCTGGTTCTGTCCCGCGTAGGCGATCAGCCACCGGTCCAGCGATGCCTCGCCGCAGCCGAAGTCGTCGACGCGGTGTGCCTTGCGGTCGAAGGGGGCGGTCGCGCTGAGCCGCGGCGTCACGCCTCGGGCAGGACGCTTGGCTTCTCGATGAGGCGGCGCAGTCCTCGCTCGGAGGCGGCGGAAGGCTGCTCCAGTGCGGCCAGGAATCGCTGCGCCGCTTCATCGTCGAGGATGTAGCGGGTGCGCTCGGCGAGGGTGCGCTCGGCCTCGTGGCGGGCGGCGCGTCGTACGAACTCGCTCAGGGTCTCGCCGCTGGCGGCTGCGGCTGCCTGCTCGAGGTCGCGCTCCTCCTCGGTGATCCTGATCTCGATCCTGCGTGTCTTGGTCGGGCTGGACGCCATGACTGAAGTGTACGGGATTCGTCCGGACAATTCTAGGTGCCCATCAAACCACGTGCTCCCACAACCCCTGCCTGCCCGATCAGGTGCAAAATCCCCGTTGGAGGCAATGTCATGAAGACTCCGATCGCCAACCTCGACGACTTCGCAGCGCTCGACCAGTTCTTCCGCATCGTCCAGGAAGGCCTCACCGGTTTCGTGGAGGGAGACCACTTCTTCGACCTCCTGGCCGAGGACGTCGTCACCGAATACGTCGTGACGGTCCCCGGCTATCCCTCGCGCGTCGACGGTCGTGCTGCGCTCGCCGAGCTCTACCGACCGTACGGCACCCGAATGATCGTCGAGCGCTGCTTCGACCTCGCCGTCTACCACGATGCGGCCAAGGGCGTGGTGGTGCTCGAGTACGCCTGCGAGGGGCACGCCGTCGAGACGGGGAACCGCTACAGCAACCGCTTCATATCGGTGCTCACGCTCCATGACGGAGAGGTCGTTCACTGGCGGGACTACCTGAACCCGGTCGCCGTCTTCGAAGCGCTCGGCTGGCCGGCACGCTGACGGGCCTTCTCAGACGCCCGCGACTCAGCCTCTCGCCCCTGCCGCCACAGGCCGCCGAGCCGCCAGCACGGGTATCTCCGGCATCGCCCGTCCCGCCATCAGCCCGGCCAGCTTCTCGGCCGTCTCGTTCTCGGGCAGCGGCGAGTAGAGGATCAGGCGCTGCTCGGAGCGCTCCTGCGGGTGGAAGACGGCGTGGGAGAAGGACAGCATCCCCACGATCGGGTGGATCAGGTCCTTGCGGCCCTCGCCGTGGCTCGTCACCTCGTGGCGCTTCCAGGCCCTGCAGAACTCGGGGCTTGACTCGCGCAGGGCCTTGATCAGGGCCTCGAACTCGGGGTCGCCCAGGTGGCGGGCCGAGTCCGCACGGAACTTGGCCACGAGGATCCGCGAGCTGCGCTCCCAGTCGGTGAACATGTCGCGGCGGGCCGGGTCGGTGAACGTCAGCCAGGCGTGGTTGCGCTGGGCTCGAGGGATCGCACCGAGGTCGCCCAGCAGGGCCACTGCTGCATCGTTCCAGGCCAGGTAGTCCCAGCGGCGGCCGAGGATGTACGCGGGGTTCGGTCCGAGGTTCTCGACCAGCCGCCGCAGTGTCGGCGAGACACGCTCGGCAGGGCCCTTGCAGGGAGGGGGCTGCTCGCCCCGTCCCAGCAGGATCAGGTGGGTGCGCTCGGCGCTGTCCATCCGCAGGGCGCGGGCGATCGCCTCCAGCACGTCCAGGGAGGCGCGGACGTCCCGGCCCTGCTCGAGCCAGGTGTACCAGGTCGTGCCCACGCCCGCCAGCTGCGCTACCTCCTCGCGGCGAAGACCGGGGGTGCGCCTGCGGCCGCCCGGCGGCAGCCCGACCTCCTCGGGCTGCAGGGCGGCCCTGCGCCGGCGCAGGAAGTCCGCCAGCTCGGCCCGTCGTCTGGCGCCCGAGGCTGGCGTCTCACGAATCGCGGGGGGGCCGTCGTTCATGTCGATGACTTGTGTCGAGATCTCGGGCCTGCCTGCGTCTTCACTTCGTACGAAGCCCAGCCGGGCACCTTCAATACCAGGATGAACTGTCCTCTTCTACCTGGATAAATACTATCCCAGACTGAGCCCATGAGCACAACGAGCATAGCCCCGAGCCGCATCTCCTCCAAGACCGCCCTGCTGCTGATCGTCTGCCTGGCGCAGTTCATGGTCATCCTCGACGTCTCGATCGTCAACGTCGCCCTGCCCTCGATCCACAACGGTCTCGGCTTCTCCACGACGGGCCTGCAGTGGGTCGTCAACGCCTACACCCTGACCTTCGCGGGCTTTTTGATGCTCGGCGGGCGGGCCGCAGACCTGCTCGGTCGCCGCCGCGTCTTCCTGGTCGGCACGGGGCTCTTCAGCCTCGCCTCGCTGGCATGCGCCCTGTCGGACTCCCAGGGCCTGCTGCTGGGCGCCCGCGCCGTGCAGGGCTTCGGCGGCGCCGTGCTCTCGCCCGCGACCCTGTCGATCGTGACCAGCTCCTTCGCGCCCGGCCCGGAGCGCAACCGTGCAGTCGGCATGTGGGGCGCCATGGGCGCCCTCGGCGGCTCATCGGGGGCGCTGCTGGGTGGCATCCTCACGCAGGGTCTGGGCTGGCCCGCGATCTTCGCCGTCAACGTGCCCCTGGGCCTGCTCGTGATCGTCATGAGCCTGCGGCTGGTGCCGAGCGTCGCGCCGCAGGCCTCCTCCAGGAACTTCGACGTCGCCGGCGCCGTGCTGGTGACGGCCAGCCTCGTCAGCCTGACCTACGGGATCGTGCGCACCGACACCGTCGGCTGGGGCTCCACGGGCGTGCTCGTGCCCCTGCTCGGCGGGGTCGCCCTGTTCGCGGCCTTCCTGGTCGTCGAGGGCCGCTTCGCGAAGGCCCCGCTGGTGCCGCTGTCCGTGCTGCGCATCGGGCAGCTGCGAGTCGCCAACGGGGTCGTGACGCTCCTGTACGCCTCGACCTTCCCCGTCTGGTTCTTCCTGACCCTGTACGTGCAGGACGTCCTTCACTTCGACGCCATCGAAGCCGGCCTGTCGTTCCTGCCGATGACGGGCTCCATCTTCCTGGCCTCCACGATCGCCCCCCGCCTGGTTGCCCGCCTGGGCGCTCGCACCGTCATCGCCGCCGGCATGACCGTCGCGACGGTCGGCGTCGCCCTGCTGGCGGGCGTCGGCCCCGGCGGCTCCTACGCCGGCGACGTACTGCCCGGCGCCGTGCTCTCGGCCATCGGCATGGGCTTCGCGCTCGTGCCCTCGACGATCGTCGCCACCCAGTGCCTGCCCGGCCACCAGAGCGGGATCGGCTCGGGCCTGTTGAACACCTCGCGGCTGATGGGCGGGGCGCTGGGCCTGGCGATCCTCTCCACGATCGCCGACGCCCAGACCCGCCACGACGCGGCTGCCGGCGCCGCCCATGCCCTCAGCCACGGCTTCGACGTGGCCTTCCTGGTCGGGGGCGCCTTCTGCCTGGCCGGCGCGCTGCTGGCGGGGCTGCGGCTGCGCAACCCCAGCACCGGAGCAGTCGAGCAGCTCAGCCCCGAGACGATCGCCCAGGCCGAGGAGGGCGAGGCGCTGGCCGTCTGAGCCCGGGGGCGCGCGCCTTCCGCTCGGGCGAGCTCTCGGGCGGGCCGTCGTGGCGACACCACGCGGGCCCTCAGCGTCCCGTCGAGCCCAGGCCGCCGGAGCCGCGGGCGCTGACCGACAGCTCGGCAGCGACGGCGCGAAGCTCCCAGCCGCCGGCATCGGCGATCAGCAGCTGTGCGATCCGCTCCCCCGGCTCGATCTGGAAGGCCTGCTCGGGATCGGTGTTGAGGAGGATCACCTTGACCTCGCCGCGGTAGCCCGCGTCGATCAGGCCTGGAGCGTTGAGGACCGTGACGCCGTGCTTGGCTGCCAGGCCGGAGCGGGGCAGCACCAGGCCGCACGTCCCATCCGGCAGGGCAAGGGCGATGCCCGTCGCCACGACAGCCCGCCGTCCCGGCGCCAGTGTCGTCGCCTCGTCCGCGCAGAGGTCGAAGGCCGCATCTTCGGGGTGGGCTCGCTCGGGCAGCCGGGCAGTCGGGCTGAGCAGCCGCACGGGGACTTCCATCGCGGGCATCCTAGATGTCTCCCTCCGGGCCCGCCGGTGCCGCGCCCGCTTCTCCTCTGATCTCTTCACCCAAGCGCTCCAGGCCCTGCCCCTCGCCCTCGTCGAAGTGGCTCATGGCCGCCGCCACGGCCGGATGAACGGTCGCGACCAGCCTGTGCATCTCGCGGGCCACAGACCTGTAGGTCGCATGGCCCTGGCGGGCCGAGCGTAGCTCGATCAGGTGGATGGCCTCGCGGGCGTCGAGGTCGAGCACGTACCTGATCCTGTAGGCCATGCACAGCGCGTAGGCGGCCTGCAGCTCCAGACCGGAGTCGTGCAGCTGCTGCCAGGCCTCCCGGGAACGCTCCAGGGCCCGGCTGTAGGGGTCGGCCAGCCCCGCCTCCTGCACCTCCTCGGGCACGTCGGCGCCGAGGTGGGGGGCCAGGCCCTGCCATTGGACGGTCAGCATGCGATGGCGCTGGAGGTCGCGGAAGGCGCCGTAGTCCGAGACGATCTCGAAGCGGTAGCGCAGGGCCTCGAAGCCTCGCCCGGGCAGGTGACGGCGGTTCTCACGAGGGCCGACGAGCCGGGCGATCGCCTCGGCGCGCTCGTGCTCGGTCATCTCCAGGATGCGTGCGCGGACCAGCTCCTCGGAGATCGTTGCCCCCTCGGCGAGCAGGGCAGCCAGCAGCTCGGTCTCGCTGCCGCTGAAGCCCAGCAGGCGCACGCCCGCAGGCTGCTCACCCTCGGGCGCGCGAAGTCCGAGGGCCGTGGCCTCGCTCCGCTCGGCGGCTGCTCGCTCGCGCAGGTGCTCGAGCCAGCGCCCGCCGCGATCGTCCCGGCGCACGCGGGAGACGAAGGCCGGGATCGTCGCCTCCAGCGCGCCCAGCAGCCCCTCCCCGCAGGCCTGGGCCTCCGGCAGGGGGTCGGCCAGCAGGTGCAGGACCAGCCGTTCATGGGTCTGGCCGCTGGCGAAGACGCCGACGTGGGAGAGGGTCGCTGCAGGCAGCAGCCCACGCAGCAGATCTAGCGCCTTGGCCCGCACGGCCCGCTCGTGGGCCCGGGGGGAGGAGCCGGAGGGGAAGCGCTCGGCCAGCCAGGCGCGCATCGGCTCCAGCAGTGTCGAGTAGGTCGCGAACAGCTCGTCCATGGCCTGCTCGTAGCGCTCTCCCAGCTCGGGCGAGCGACGGTAGCGGTAGCGCCCGTCGGGGCCCGGCCGGTCGTAGGGGATGTACCGGGTCGACTGCTCCAGGTAGGCCCCCAGGCGCGGGCGCTCGATGATCTTGGTCAGCAGGTTCGAGCACCACTCGCAGGCGACGTGGGCGCCGCCGAGCTGCGCCACGGAGTCATCGCCATACTCGGCCAGGACACGCTCGTACAGGGCCTCCGAGCGCCCCTCGCGGACGTACGCTCCAGCCTGCCCGAGGTTCGCGCTGAGCCGGTCCAACTCATCTCCGAACTCCTCCAGCATCAGCCTGCGCAGGGTGCCTCCGTAGCGCGAGTAACGCGCGAACAGCGCCCCCCTGGTCGTCTCTGGCAGGTTGCGAAGGGCGAAGACGGGCGCCTGCAGGTCCGTCACGAACGGGGCCAGGCGCGCCTGCTCGGCTGCTGTCAGCTGCTCGCAGACGGTCACGGGGTCCCATGCTATGTTCGCGCGATGCCAGAGCACCCGCGGACGTTGCTCGCGCTGGCGCTCGCGGTGGGGGCGCTTGCAGGGCTGATCGGACAGGCCGGCCTAGCGCCGACTGCTGCTCCCGCCGCCGCCGCTCGCCAGGCTGCCACGCACAAGCAGGCGAAGTCCAAGAAGAAGCACAAGGCGATCCCGCCCTCGGAAGTCCTCCTGAGCAGCTCGCTGACCTCGACCCCGGGGGCCGTCCTCACGATGCCCCCCGTCGGCCTGTCGATGGAGTACCCCGTGATGGCGGCAGCGCTTGGATCCGGCGCATGTCCCGCGCCCGCGCTCGTCTCGACGCTGAAGGAACTCGGCTCCCCGCCGATCTCGCTGGCCGGGCAGAGCCAGGACATGACGGCCCCGCCGGGCGCCCTGACGAGCTCGACGGCCAGCTGGGAAGCGGCCACGACCTACAACCTGCCTAGCCAGTTCTGGGCGCAGATGCACTGCCTGCTGAGCGCCACCGGCGACCCCGTGACGGTCGGCCTCGACGCCCGGGCGGGCACGCTTGCCTGGGCGCAGCAGATGGTCGGGGAAGCGCAGGGCGCCGTCCCCTCGGGCCTCAGCTTCTCGATCGGCAACGAGCCCGACCTCTACTACCTCCCCAACTACTCCTCCCTGGACAAGACCCAGGCAGGCGAAGAAGCGGCTGCCGTCAGCACCTACCTGCGCGTCGCCGGCTACCTCGAGCAGGCCGTCGGCGGGGCGCCGCTGGTCGGCCCCGAACTGGCCCGCCCCGAACACTGGCGGGCGCAGCTCAACCAGGTCGTCGGCCAGCTGCACGACCAGGTCATGGGCGTTCACATGTATCCCCTGAGCGCCTGCGTCACGCCCAAGGCCGTGACCGTCGGAGGCCTGCTCGACAGGTCCGTCGGCGAAGCCCCGACGAGGATGGCCTGGGTCGTCGCAGACGCCGCCGCCGAGCACGTCCCGGCGATCATCTCGGAGGCCAACTCGGCCTCCTGCGGCGGCGTCGCGGGGGTCTCCGACAATCCCGCCACGGCCGTCTGGGCCGTGCGCTTCGTCATCAGCGCCCTGCGCACCGGCTTTCACGAGGTCCGCTTCCACTTCAGCGGCGATCCCTACGACCCCTTCGTCGTGGCCGGAAGTCAAGTCCTCCCCCGCCCGATCGAGCCCGCCCTGGTCGCGCTCAACCAGTGGCTGCCCGTGGGATCGACCATCCGGGGCCTGACGGGCGTGCGAGAACTGTCCGGGGCCGCGATCGGCCAGCCCTCTGGCAGCGCCCTCGTGGTGCTCGACAACGAGAGCGGAAAGCCGCGACCTGTGCTGCTGAAGGGAGCGCAGAGCGTGCACGTGCAGATCTTCGATGCAGCCCTCGCCGGCCTTCACCCGCTGCAGCTGAGCGCCGTCGCGGGCAAGGTCCGCTTCACCCTGGCCCCCAACAGCGTCGCCAGCCTGTCCTGGACTGCTGCGGCCGGCAAGGGCTGAGCTTGCGCATCCACGCGATCAGGACGGGGAGCGTCCGGGTCAAGCGGTCCTTCCTCTTTCCCCGTCAGGGCCTGCGCAGGCAGCTGAGCCTGTTCCTGCCCGACCAGTGGTCCGAGCCCCTGCCGATCCTGTGCTGGGCGATCGAGCACGAGGACCGCCTGCTGCTCGTTGACACCGGCGAGAGCTCGAAGGTCCGCAACATCCCCTTCGCCCGCTTCGACGTGTCCCTCGAGCAGGAGCTGCCTGGTGCGCTGCGGGCCGCCGGTCTGTCCGTCGGGGACGTCTCGGAGGTGATCCTGACCCACCATCACGGGGATCACGTCGACGGGCTGCCCCACGTGCGGGCGCCGGTCTGGCTCCACTCCCGCGAGCTGGCCTACGCGCGCTCGCCCTTCTCGGCTGTGATGCGCAGGGTCCTGCGCCAGCCGCTGCCGAGCGGCTTCTCGCCTCAGGCCTTCGACCTGGACGGCGCTCCCTTCGGCGCCTTCCAGAGCAGTCGCTCCTTCACTGCCGACGGCAGCATCGTGGCCGTGCCGACTCCCGGCCACACCCCCGGGCACATCTCCGTCGTATGCATCGACGACGAGGGGCGCCACATCATGCTGGCCGGTGACGCGACAGACACCCTGGAGCAGCTGCAGGCACGACGGGCCGATGCGATCGGACCCGATCCGGCCGTGCACGTCGCGACGCTGCAGCGGATCGGCAGGCACTGCGCCGAGCACCCGACGGTCTACCTGCCCTCCCATGACCCCGAGTCGGAGGAGCGGCTTGCGGGGATGGTCACGGTCATGCCCCGTGCGGGACTCGAACCCGCCCCACCGGATTAAAAGTCCGGCGCTCTACCAGATGAGCTAACGGGGCCTGCGGCGGACAGTCTGGCAGATACGCGGCAGGCCGGGGAGGGGGCGTCCGGCGGCGGACAGGCGTCTGCCGGGGCGGACCTGGGGAGATCCGCCCCGGCAGTCATCGAGGGACGAGAGGGGCTAGCGAAAGAGCACCGACAGGGTCGCCGAGGAGGCGGCTCCCGACGTCGGCTTGAACTGGAGCTTCAGGACGAGCTTGAGCCGCTGGTGGTGTTTGCGCAGGGAGGCAGTGCCGGCACGGGTGAGGGCTGCCGTCAGCGTCACCCGCTCGGACCTGGCCGTCTGGCGGCTCAGCGACCGGAGCCCTTTGGAGCTCATGGTCAGGTAGCCGGCCGAGGGAACCTGCACGACGATCGTGGCCCTGTGTCCCTTGACGTGGTGGCTGATGAGCTTCAGCTTGCCGACGACCGTCGTCGTGGCTTTGGCGCCGGCGCCGCCGGGCTGGCTGTTCTGCACGACGACCGTCGTACCGCTGCCGCCGGACCCGCCGTTGCTGCCGGCTCCACCGCTTCCACCGGTGCCCCCGCCCGAGCCGCTGCCGCCCGACCCGCCCGATCCCCCGCCGAGGCCTTCGACGGTCTTGCCTGCGCCTTCGAGCAGGCCGAGGGTGACGCCTTTGAGGCCGTTGAGCACGGCCAGTTCCTTGCCGCTGGTCAGCGGGGCCGTGAGAGCCATGGCCGTTTCAGGCAGTTCTGTGGTCGTCTTGCCGAGCTCGCCGACGAGGTCTTCGCCGGTCGTGCCCACCTTGCCGGCCACTTCGCCGACGTTGAGCTTGGAGAACGGTTCTCCTGTCAGGCTGGAGCCGAGCAGTTCCTGCAGGTGCTGGGGATCGATGGCGGCGAGGATGTCTCCGATGAGCTGCTGGGGCTGTGTGGCTTTGCCGAGCAGTTCGCCGAGGACACCCTGGACGTTCTCGGTTTTCAGGGCTTCTGTCAGCTTGGTGAGGGGGTTGCCGCCGAGCAGCGTCGAGAGGAGGCCCGAGAGCGGGCCGAGGGCTTCTTCCAGGCTTGCCTTCAGGTCGGTTGCGCCGCCGCCGGAGAGCAGTTCCTGCAGGTTGCCGCCGTGTGAGGTCAGCGTCGAGAGGGCTTTTTCGAGGGCTTCTTTGAGCTCGCCGGCGTTCACTCCTTCCAGCCCAGGCACCCTTGAGAGGATCCCGACGAGCTGGCCGGATTCGAGCGTGCTCAACGGCGTCTGCCCGAGCACTGCTTCCACCTGTTCTGTGGATATGGGGGCGATCGCCGGTGAGCTGGCCTGCGCTGCGCCTGTGGGCAGAGCTGCCAGGGCGCCCAGCAGGGACGCTGCCAAGACTGCTCCAAATGTCCGTCGGGTCCGCGGGGCGGACGACGGACGAGTCCATCTGATTGACCTGCTGAGCATCTGGGGCCTACCTCCGTGAGGGAACGAGGAGAACGATTCGCAACAGCCGTATCGAACGACTAATCGAGGTAGTTCAGGTATGCAGAATTAATTACAGACAGTCGTCCAGTTCTGCACCCCGACCACGATCGATCCAGCTGATCGTCTGGTTCTGTTGAATCGAACAAACAGCTGCAGACCGGGGATACCCGCGACAGGCCTCGACGATCGACGCCTAGAACAGATGTTGAGCCCGGCCGCCCAGCCGGGCCGCTGCTAAGGGGTTTCGGCTGCTGCGATCTCGAGCATCTGCTCGATCGAGGTGACCTTCACGCGGGGCCGTCCCTGGGCCTCGCCCAGAGCTCGCTCGTGGCGGTCGATTGCCTCCCACCCTGCATAGATGACCAGGGCGGGCTGGCGGCTGCGCATGAGAGCCTCGATGGAGTTGGCGTCGGGCGCTGCAGGCTCGATGCGGGGTCCGGCGGTGCCGTTGGAGGAGGCGAGGTCGGCGAGGATCGCGTCGACTGTCTCCTGGGCGTCCTTCTTGTTGGTCCCGATCACCCCGGAGGGCCCTCGCTTGATCCAGCCGACGACGTACTCGCCGGCCTGGAGTCCGTGCTCGGGGTCGGTCACGCGACCCTGGGAGTTGGGGATGATCCCGCCGCGCTCGTCGAAGGGGACGCCGGGCAGGGGGACGCCCCTGTAGCCGATGGCGCGGAACAGCAGTCCCGCCTCGATCGTCTCGGCCTGGCCGATGGGGCGGGCCTGCAACCTCCCCTCGGGGCCGGCCACGAGCTCGTTGTGGACCAGCTCGACCCCTCCGAGGTGGCCGTCGGGGCGCGCCAGCAGGGCTGTTGGCGAGAGCAGGAAGCGCAGGACGATTCGCTTGGGGCGCCCGGCCGGCGGACGCTGTGAGTACTCGCGCAGGATCTCGACGTTGCGCCTGGCGGTGGCGTCCTGCTCGGCGGCGGGGTCGGGCACGGCCAGGCCGGCCTCCAGTTCCTCGGGATCCACGACGATGTCCGCGTCGGCCAGCTCGCCCAGCTCCAGCAGCTCGGGGTTGGTGAAGGCCGCCTGGGCGGGCCCGCGCCGGCCGATCACGACGACCTCCTGCACGTTGCTGGCAGCGAGGACCTCCAGGGCGTGATCGGCGGTGTCCGTGGGAGCCAGCTCTGAGGGGGCCAGCACGAGCATGCGGGCCACGTCGATGGCGACGTTGCCGTTGCCGATGACGACGGCCCGGCGGGCGGAGAGCAGGTCCACCTCGAGGTCGGTGTGGTCGGGGTGGCCGTTGTACCAGCCGACGAACTCCGTGGCAGCATGGGAGCCGGGAAGGTCTTCGCCGGGGATCCCCAGCGGACGGTCCGACGGTGTGCCTGTCGCGTAGACGACTGCGTGATAGTGGCGCAGCAGCTCCTCCCGGCTGACGTGTTGCCCGAAGGTGACGTTGCCGAAGTAGCGGAAGCGGGGGTGGGCGGCCGTCTTCTCATAGACACGTGTGACGGACTTGATCTTGGGATGGTCGGGGGCGACGCCCGAGCGGACGAGCCCCCAGGGCGTCGGCAGGCGCTCGATCATGTCGACCTCGACGGTCGTGGCTGTGTCCTTCAGGAGATGACCTGCCGTGTAGAAGCCGGCCGGGCCGGAGCCGATGACGGCGATGCGGATCGGGTTCTCGTCGGTCATGAGGTTGGGGAGTGGGGCTGCTGTGGGGTCTTGATGGGCGCGGCCCGACTCGAACGGGCGACCCCCTCGGTGTAAGCGAGGTGCTCTAGCCAACTGAGCTACGCGCCCCCGGCCTTCATGAAGGCTAGCGAGCGAGCCTGGGTGCCCGCTGGGCGAGCGCCCAGGACATGCGAACCTTCAGCGCCATGGGCAGGTTCGAGGGCAAAGCCGGGCGAGCCGCTCTGCTCGGGATCGGCCTGCTGGCGGCGCTGGCCGTCGCCCAGCAGGTCGCGCTCCCCCGCATAGCGGCCTCGCGGATCTCCTCCAGGGTCGGGCGCTATGGGCACGTGCAGAGCGTGTCCGTGTCCGCCTGGCCCGCGATCGAGCTGCTGTGGGGCCAAGCCGACTCCGTGACGGTGCGGGCCGGCAGCCTGTCGCTATCCCCCCAGCAGGCGGCGAGCCTGCTGTGGGAAGGCAGGGGCGTCTCGCGCATGGAGCTGAGAGCAGCCACGGTTCGGCTCGGCTCGCTGCAGCTGCGAGACGCGTCTCTGAGTCAGCGTGGAGGGCAGCTGACGGCCCGAGCGCAAGCCACGAAGGAAGCGGTGGGGACAGCTCTGCCCCTGGGCGTGTCCGTGAGCCTGCTCGGCAGCGGCGGCGGCAAGGTGGAGGTCCTCGCGACAGGCCAGCTGTTCGGAGTGGGCGCCTCCGTGCAGGCTGTCGCGGAAGCCAGCAAAGGAAGGCTCGTGGCCCACCCGCTCGGCCTGCTGCTCGAAGGCTTCCAGCTGACCCTCTTCGCGAACGACCACGTGTCGATCGAGGGCGTCGGCGCCACCGCCTCCGCCGGCGGGAGCGCCTACGCGCTCACGATGACGGCACGTCTGCGCTGAGAGGCTCCCCGACCAGCATCGGCAGCCCGTCACGGGGACTGATCGTGGGCATCTGGCGGATGCCCAGCTGGAAGTCCGGGGGCAGGGCGAGGGTGCAGTAGGACAGGAGCATGGCCGCGATGGCGCGCACCTCGAGCTGCCCGAAGCGCATCCCTATGCACGTCCGCGAGCCGCCCCCGAAGGGGACGTAGGCGCCCTTGGGCAGGAGCGCCTTGGCCTCTGGCGCAAAGCGCTCGGGCAGGAACCGGTCGGGCTCGGGGAAGACGTCGGGCAGGTGGTGAGAGGCCCAGGAGCAGTAGTTGACGAAGGCGCCGCGCGGTACTCGGTGGCCTTCGAACTCGAAGCCCTTCACGGCCCGGCGGGGTCCGACCCAGGCCGGGGGGTACTTGCGGAGGGTCTCGTCGAGGACCATCTCGAGCACGGGCAGCTCCCCGGAGAGCAGCTGGTCGTGGCTGGGCCGGCCTGCGCCCAGCAGCTGTCCCTGCTCCTGTACGAGCCGGCGGGCGACGTCAGGGTTGCGGGCCAGCTCGTAGAACATGAAGGAGACCGTCGAGGTGGTCGTGTCGTGCCCTGCGAACATCAGCGTCATGACCTCGTCGCGGATCTGCACGTCGCCGAGGCGGTTGCCGTCCTCGTCCTGGGCGTCCAGCAGCAGGCTGAGGATGTCGCTGCCCCGCTGCCCCGTCTGCCGCCTGCGGGCGATGTCCGCGTAGATCAGGGCGTCAAGGCGCTTGGCTGCGCGCTGCATTCGCGCCCAGGGGGAGCGCCGGTTGCGCAGCACGCGCAGGAAGTAGTCGCTGGAGTAGAAGGACAGGGCCTCCTCGAACAGGCCCGGGGCGTCGATCGAGCGCGCCTCGGCGCCGTCGGGGTCGAGCCCGAACAGGGCTCGCATGGCCACCCGCAGGGCCAGGTGCCGGGTCCAGGCGTAGAGGTCGACGGTCCTCCCCGGCGCGATCTGCTCCAGGGCCCGTTCGGTCTCCTCCAGGATCAGGTCGACCGATTCGGCCAGCCGCTCCCGATGGAACGCCGGCAGCATGATCCGCCGGGAGCGCCGGTGGAAGTCCCCGTCGATCGTCAGCAGCCCGTCGCCCATGAGGCCGATCAGGTCGCGGAAGTGGGACTCCCGCCAGTGGAAGTTGGAGGCATGCGAGACGGTCACGTAGTGGTTCGCCGCCGGCCCCAGCATGAACACGACGTTGCTGTGGAAGAGCCGCAACGTGAAGATCGGGCCGTAGCGCTCGTAGGCCTCCAGCAGCAGCGACAGGGGATCCTCGGCGAAGCGCCTCGTGCGAGACAGCGACGGCGTCTTCTCGCCGGGAGGGAAGGGCACCCCCTCCAGGCGCTCGCTGCGCAGGTCTTCGATCATGACCGACAGGGGCCGTCGATCGAGCATCGGAGGAGGGCCGACGAGCGCCATGGCCCCGATCCTAAAGGATGGACTGGCCGGCCAGCCAGGTGGACGGGGGCCGGTCCTGCGGCTCCGGCTTGGCATACTGTTGACTCGCCGCGGGCCCCGCAGGTTCCGTGGGTATCGCGGGGGCGTAGCTCAGCAGGTTAGAGCGCTGCCCTGTCACGGCAGAGGTCGCGGGTTCGAGTCCCGTCGCTCCCGTACTTTACGCCCCATAGTTCCGGGGGCTCCCCCGGCGCAGTTCTCAAAGAAGGGCAGGAATGATGGCTTGGGCTGGACGGCGACTACGCGCCGTTCGTCCAGCCATACGCCCTCGAAGATGAGCGTTAGGAACTTTCGCTTGGCCTCGTGTTCAGTCTCGGTGGTCCAGAACTCCGTGAAGTCTTCGAGCACGCGGCGGGCGTCAGTCAGGTCCGTGGTCGGCTCGGGCGCGAGCGCGGTTAGCTCGGCGTTGATCGCGTTGCGGCGGGCGACGTACTCGCCGCGTTGGAGGTCGCCAAGTTCGTAGAGGTCACGCATCCGACGTAGGCGCTCCTCTAGCATCGCGCGTCGCTTGATCGTCTCGCCGCTGTCGGGACCGCCATCGTCGGCGAGCCGCCGCAGAATCTCGTCGCGCACGTCTGCGTCGGGAGAGAAGTCGGCTACGAATCTCACGAGCTGCTGCTCTACCTCATCCGCTGGCACCACGGGCTGATCGCAGCCGTGGCCCTTGCGGCGTGTGGAGCAGTGGTAGCGGGCGACGTGGTTTCGGCCGACGCCTGTGCCGTGCATCTTGCCGTTGCAGCGGCGACAGTGAGCGAGGCCGCGCAGCACGTAGCGCTCGGACGGCCTGCCTGGCTTGAGGGTCCGGGCACGCTGGCGGCGTAGCTCCTGCACGTGGTCAAACAGCCCCTCGGGCACGATCGGCTCGTGTAGTCCCTTGATCGTCTTGGTGCGGTCGCGCTGCCCGGAGACGTAGCCGCAATAGGCGGCATTGCAAAGCATGTCTCGCACAGTGTCCGCACCGAAGCGCCGCCCGCGTGTGGTGCGCTGTCCTTGGACGTTCAGCCACTCCGCGATCGTGCGATCAGTGTGCTGGCCGGTCGCGTACAACTCGAACATTTGCAGCACGTATGGCGCCTTCACGTCGTCGTGTACTGCGATCCCGTCCTCGCCCTTGACGAGTCCCCACGGGAGACTGCCGGTGAGCTTGCCTTGGCGGGCCTTCTCGTGAAGGCCCATCTTCGTCCAGAACGAGAGCGAGACGGAGTAATACTCGTCAAAAATCTCGTGGACGGACTCCGAGAGGAACGCAGCGGGATCGTCCACGTCGGCGCCGAGCGGTTGGGTGACGGAGATAACGTCGATCCCAAGCTCTGAGCGCAGCAGCTTCTTATAGCGCTTGGCCTCGATTGTGTTGCGCGCGAACCGGCTGGTGTGGAAGATCAGCACGCACTCGAACTTGTGCGCCATTGCGTCCTCGATCAGCCTCTGAAACCCGGCTCGCTTGTCGGCTTCCCTGCCGGTCTCAAAGTCGATGTACTCGTCGATCAGTTCGAGTCCATGCTCCTCGGCGTAGCGCGCGATGGCTTGGCGTTGTCCGTCGGGTGAGTAGCCACGACCCTGCTCCTCGGTTGACTCGCGGATGTAGGCGACGGCGCGGCGCAAAGCCTCCGTCGCGGCTCTACTCGCTCGCCTCATTCGTGCCTCGCTCAGCAAAGAGACGGGCGCCTCGGCTGCGCCAGTACGTGACGAACCAAGCGGCGAACGCCTCATGGTCGGGTGAGAGAACGCGCGGGGACGGGCTGCATCTTCGACCACCGATCAGAGCAGAACTTGGCCGTGATCTCAAGCCCTTGCCGGCATGGGTTGTTCGGCCCGTCCGATTGCGAGCTTCGCAACCGTTTCGGGTGCTGGCGACTTGGCGCGTTTGCGCCATCACGCGGCCTTTCGAGCGGCACTGGACTTGGCTACCGGCTTGCGGAAGACGAGCACGTCTTCGTGCGCGACGACATGGGTACGCTCGCCAAGGGCGCGCGCCCGCCGGACGTTGAGCACCTGCCATATCGAGGGGCGCATCACGAGTTCGCTTTCGCGCAGCGTTGCCAGCAGTCCGATGACGCGCTGCCAGTAGTGCAGGCCGGCGTCCTGGCAGAGCCGGATCGTCTCACCGCTGAGGTTGCGCAGCGCGCCACCGGAGCGCATGTCCTTCGTGACGAGCACGAGAAAGCCACCCGGCTTTAGGACAGTTGAGCACGCCGCGTACACCTCGGCCATCGCGGCAAGGTAGGCGCCTCCGCGTGCGTGTCCGAGGTTGCTCCGGTCGGGGCTGTAGTTGGTGGTGTCCTCCCGGCGCAGCGACCCGACGCCTCGCTTGACGTTCTCGGCGGCAAGGTCGGCTATCTGGCAGGCGTATGGCGGTGAGGTGACGATGAGATCGACTGGCGGGTGCCCCTGCGGGAGCAGCAGCGGTGTCCGGCGCGCATCGCCTTCGATCACGCACGCCGGGTGGCTCGCGCCTTGGTGGTGGGCGTGCTCGATGTTGGCGCGGGCGAGCTTCGTCCACCGGGGCTCTAGCTCGATGCCGACCGCGCGGCGGCCCGTGTGGATCGCCTCCACGAGCGTCGTCCCGATCCCGCACATGGGGTCGAGGGTCAGGTCGCCGGGGTCGCTGTATGCCTCGATCGCCTGGCGCGCAAGCGCGGGGAGCATCTTCGCGGGGTGCCGGTGCGACTCAGGGAGGTAGCGGCGGTGGCGCTGCCACTGGCTTGTCGTCTGCGCGCACGCCCACACGGCCAAGGGAAGGTCGTTTGAGAGGTACTGCGAGCGTGGCCTTATCCGTGATCGTCGCCGCGTTGCCGGGCATCCCTGGTCGGGTGCGCGACGGGTTGGGAGCTGGATTACCTTTTGGGTCTGCGCGTGCATCTGTGATTCACCTTTCGGGGTGGGCGGGTGTGTTGTCGAGCCAGTCGGTGAAGTGATCCGGCTGCTCGGCGGGTATGAAGATCGGCGCGAACGGGCCGCGTGCGGTCAGCTCCGCGAGCGTCGTAAAGGACATGGGCACGGTGCCGTAGCGGCCTTGTGCGGGATCGGAGCGGTACAGCGCAATCGTCTTTTGGATACGCCGACGAGCTGCCGCAGGGGTTTGGTCGGCGAGCACCACGAGCACCGGGGGAAATGTGCGGTAATAGGCTCGCCACAGCGGTCCCTCGGGGGTGTGGTTGCTCGGGCTGTAGTGGTTTAGCTGCGCGTAGCGGGCGAGCTTCGCCGCAAGCTGCTCGGGCGGGATCGTTCCCCGGTCAAGCTCGATGAACCGCTGGTGAAGGATCAGCGACTCGTCGGGCGCCGCTTGGAGGTAGGACAGCAGCGCGTCGGCGATCACCAAATGTGTGCCGTTGCTGCTGCGCCCGGCGGTGTAGGGGTGCGCGATCTCATGCCGCCACGACAGCGGCCCGCATCCGTCGCCCTCGCGCTCACGGGCGGCTTTGACGAACGCGATCCCGGTGTCATTTACCGCGATGGTGTGCGCCCGCAACGGGCCTGCCGCCTGCGCAGGGGTCGTGACCCGGCGCCGGGGCTCGGCGAGCGTGCCCGCCGCTTGGATCGTGTCAGCGCCTCGGGCTGTAAGGAACCAGAGCCCTTGCCGATGCGGTCCTGCTACATGGTCGGCGAGCCCACGCTCGGCGAGCCCGGCGAGGATGCGATATGTCCAACGCAGCACCGTCGAGGGCGTATGCAGCGCATGTACCTGGCGCACCGTGAGCAGCCGGTGTTGGTGCAGGCTTTCAAGCACCTCGACCGCGACGGTGGACAGCGCTCTTGCCTCTATGGGCCGCTGGGGCGCGGTCATGCGTCCGCGCTCTCGAGATCGGGGAGCTTCGGCAACGCCGCGCGCTCCGGCGCCCTCGCTGCCGCCGTGCCGGCTTTCGTGGCGAGGTGCGCGCGGATGCGTTCGTCAAGGGTGTCGAGCGCCCGGATGGTCTCAGCGGCGCTCGCGCGGCCGGATGCCTGGTCGATCGTGCGCTGTATGCCGGCGACACGCTCAGGGTGGTGAGCATCGGCGAGCAACTCAGTGACGGCAAGGTTCTCGAACTGGAACGGGTGGGTTAGCTCGCCGTGGTGTGTGGCCTGCGCGATGAACGTGTGGCGCGGCAGGTTGGTGATCGCGCTCGCTGGCGGCTCTGACGCCCACTCGCGCGTAATGAGTGCGGCGGCGTGCGCGTTCAGCGCAGTGACGATCAGGTGCGAGCGGTTGGTCGTCAGCGCATTGAGCGTCGCGTTGGTTAGCCGCTCGGGATTCTGATTCAGCAGGGTCGCTCGGACCCCGTACTTCGCTGTCTGCTCCAATAGCGCGGCGAGGTTTCCCGAGGATGCGCCGTCGTAGGTCTGGACCTCATCGAGCGTGACGTAAAACTCGCGGCGGCGCTCGGGGGGAATATGGGCGCGTCCCTTCGCGGCGTGCAGAAGGTCGAACACGATCAGGTTCGCCACGAGTCGATCGCGGGCTCCCCCGGCGCCGGGACACGCGAGCACGATCCGCCCCTCGCTCATCGCCTTGGCAATGTCGTAGGTCGTGTGCTGGGAGCCGAGCAAAGCGGCGAGCTGCGTGGATGAGCGAAGCCGGTCGATCAGGTTCGTGACCGGCGTGATTGCCTCCTCGGCCATCCTCGGGAACCGCTCGCTAAAGAACTGGCGGCGCGGAACTGAGAGGTACGACAGGATCGCCGCTAGCCACTCGGGGTTGCCCAACAGCGTCGGGATTTGGAAGATCGTCGGCTGTAGGTCGGCGGGCAGAATCGTGGATAGCTCGATCAGCGCGGCCGTGGCCTGTGTGGTGAGTGTGAGCGCCCGGTTGTTTCGCTCACCCCACTGCAATGCGCTTGCGAAGCTGTCAACGATGGCCTCGACGCGGCGCTCCCTGGCATCGTCTGTGAGGCCGCGTGCGGCGAGCAGGTTCCAGCCGGGTTGCCCCTCCCGTGAGCGCTCGCCGACAAGATCAAGCTCGATGATTCGCTGCGCGTGCTCGGGCTCGGTTAGGCAGCTCTTGATCCTGCGGATTGCGTCCTCGTGCGGGTCCAAGAACATGCCGCCCTGCCCCGAGCGCACAAGGCTTAGGAACTGTGTGATCGCAAGCTCGGTCTTCCCCCATCGGCTCCTACCGGCGACGTAGGTAAAGAACGTGTCCGGCAAGCGGAGCCCGACGAGCCGCTGTCCACGCTCGCCGCTGACGCGGCCGAGCGGCAGCACTTCGCGCTGCCCGGTGTACTCGGGGAGGTTGCGCGGCGGTGGGTACACAGCGGCGCCGAGGCGCAGCACATCGGGTGCTGCGCAGTTGACGGTCGGCGGCTTCAAGAACCCTGCGATCTCGCGGGCGCTCACGACGCCTTGGCGGGCGGGGCGGAATAGTCCGGTGTCCATGCGTCGGTCAAACCAAGAGCGGCGGCCGGGAAGGTCGGAGCCAAGAAACGCAAGGCCGAGTAGTCGCACGCCGACGACGCGGAATGAGTTGGCGCCTGCCCATGCGTCGAGGCATCCGAGAATGGCTTGCAGCCGTTCGGCGACCATGCCCTTTACCGGGGCTTGGCAGCGCACGAGCACCTGTAGGTGAAACAGCGGCTCATTTTGGAGCACCTTGGCGGCGATCTGCTCGCGCTGCGCTCGCTGCTCGACAACATCGGCGGCCGGCTGACGCCCAGCGTGGCGCCCACCGCCAGTGAATACGTCGAGCAGTCCGCCGGCCGCGTATGGGGCGGCGGGGTGGTCGCGCCGCGCCTGGCGGAGTAGGGAGCGTCGCAGCCGGCGCCGTGCCCCGGCGGTGCAGGGCAGGAGATCGACGGCTACCTGCCCGCGCTCCCGCGAGGGGTCAAGGCCGGCGAGCGCCCGCGCGAAGCTCTGCAACGGATCGGGGTCGAGCGCGAGGTGCGCAAGCGGCTCGCTGCTCGACCGGGCAAGGCGAAGCTCGGCACGCAACACAACCCCGCCCTCCCGCAGCGGTGGTTCGGGCTCGGTGCGGCGGACCTGTACCCGGTCGTAGTTGCTCAGCGCCGAGCGGATCGCCGGCAGGGCGCGCTCGGGCACCACCAGCGAGTAGCGCATCGCACCATCCGCCGAGCCGTCGAGCAGCACCCGCACGGCGCTCGCGCGAGGGTCGAGCCAGCCGCCGACGAGCCGCCGGACACGGGAAAGCTGGGCGGCACATCGGAGTACACCGTCGAGCGTCGGCGAGAAGCTGTCGGGCGCGAGTACCACGAGCCGCACACGCCGGGCAAGCGAACGACGAGTCACGACGACACGACACGTGAGCGCCGCTAGGGCAACCACGGCTGTCGGTGCCGCCAGATACAGGGTGAGCACTTCGGCGTGCTGAGCGACCCATGCGGACAGCAGCTCGCGGCTACGCACCAATGCGAGCGCTACCAGCACGCCCACGACACCCACCAGCGGCCGAGCGTCCTGTGAGGGGCGGCCAGTCACCCCAAGTCACCACATATAGAGATCTCGAAAAACGCGAAGCCGCGCAATCCCGCACCAGCAAGCCGGAAACCGGGCATCGCCTCACCTGCGGGAGTGAACCGCCGTTGGTACCGCCGTTGGTACCGCCGTTGGAACCACCGTTGGTACACGGTGGGAGCCGTCATCCCGACCGCCTCCCCGTGTGCTCAGTCGTGACGGTCGGAGGTTGCGCGTACCCGTAGACCGGGGCGGCCTCGCCGACTGGATGGCTTGGCTGGAATGGGCCGACGCGGGTTACGTGCCCGGCGTAGTTTCCCTCGATGGTGACGATCTCACCGTTCGGGAGCACTTGCGCGACGATCCCGACGTGTGCGCTTTCGCTTGGCCCGGTGCCGTAGAAGATCGCGTCGCCTGGCGCTGGTGTCGCGCTCGGCGGTAGCACTCTGCCGCCGTGTTCCTTGGCCCACGTGTAGAGCGACCCGGAGTATCCGTAGGCGGCGGTCTGGCCGGGGAGCGGCACCCCGGCGTGCTGCCAAACCCACGCGGCAAACAGCGAGCACCACTCCTCGCACGGCCCGTAGATCGTGCAGTTCGAGCCGGGTGGGTTTTCGCCCTGGCCGATTTGGCTTTCAGCGACTTTGACGATCGCCGAGCTGCTGGCGGCTTCGGGTGCGAACACGCTCGCTTCGCATCCCCCGGTGGAGACGGGCTGCGCAAGCGGCGGGCTCGTGGCGGCCGGCGCTCCGCTGCCGGTGAATCCGTACTGCACCGCGCGGGCCATCACTTCGTCTGCGTAGCTGACGGTGCTGTCGGCGCACGCTCCGTAGTAGTGGCACGCCGCCTGGTGATATTCGGCGTAGCTGCCGCCGGTCGGTGGGGCGCCCATGTCCTCGCGCAAGATGCGCGCGGCGGTGTAGATCGCGTCCGCTGGATCGTTGATCGACAGCGGGTGGCCGGGGTCGGCGTTGACGGCGTAGCGTTCCCACAACGTCGGGCCGGCGCCGGGGCTGCACGCGCTCCCCCGGACGTAGGCGATCTGCATAGGCCCAGCGCACCCCGAGCTGTTGGTGCCGGCGCACTCGCCGTTGCCGCACTCCTGCGCCCCAATGCTCGCCAAGAAAGACCAGTCAAGATCGAAGCGTGCCCCGGCCTGCTCATACAGCCGCAGGCGTTCGGGCGGGATGCTCTGCACGGCGTAGGCCGATGGCGTCGGCCCGCTCGTCGGGCTGGCGGGTGCGGCGCTTGGCTGGCAGCCGGTGAAGCTCGCGCCGAGCACAGCGACCGCGAGCGCGAAGATCGCCACGACCACAAGGCCGGTCACGCCGATGCTCCCGGCGAGCCACAGCCACAACCCCGTTCGGCTGCGCTGCGCGTCCATCAGCTCTGCTCCAACGCTGTGACGAGCAGCCGCCCACCTCGCGGCGCGAGGATCAGCCCGAGCGTGTAGTCGATCAACCCGCCGCTGTTGACAACGGCGCTCACCCCAACCTCGCCGGGCGGCGCCGGGGCGGCGTGAAGTTCGACCACGCGCGGATAGGTGGAGCGCATCGCGGGCGACACTCGCGGCGGGTGCGCCGCCAGTGCTGCGAGCAGTCCGCCGGTAGCGTCAGTGATCCGCCCAGCGGGAGCGCGACCGCAGGTATAGGCGAGGTAGCCCACGAGAAACGCCCGGCTCGCCTGCGCCGCGACCGGCGAGGGCTCACCGCCTGCCGAGGATTCCGGCGTGGGCTGGCGAGGGTCGGGAGCCGTGGGCTTCGTCGTCTTGACAGTCGCCGCGTGAGCCGGTGTGCCGTGTGCGAGCGGGCGGGTGCTTGCGAGTCCGAGCGCGGCGGCGATGAGCACGACGGCCGTCCCCACGAGCGCGGTGCGGCGCTCGTGCTCGGCGAGCGGCCGGTCGCGCTGCCGGCGCACCCAAGTAGCCGGGCTCATCGCCTGTGCCCCTGCGCGTAGCTGAGCCGGCGGCTAACGGCCTCGTTGCTCGACGGGTCGATCTCGACGCCGAGAAAGTCACGCCCACGACGAACCGCGACCGTGCCCGTCTCCGGCGTAGTGGAGAACGGGTCGATGACCAGACAGCGCCCTCGGTCGTTGTGGTGCTGGCACGTGGGCCGCCAGTGCCGGCCGCTTCGCGTTTCCTTGACTGTCCGGGTCCACGGCGCTCCGCACGCGCCGCACGAGTACGGCGCGGTGCTCGTGAGCACGCACCACTCGATCACCTCGACTGGCAGTACGCCGGCCGCGCCTGGTGATGGCACACACCACGCCCGGCGAGGCAACGGGCAGCTCGCGCAGCCGCGCCCCGGCCGCTGCGCAAGCGGGTATCTCGGGCAGCCCGGTTCTTGCGGGGAGCGCGTGACACCTACGCCGCGCCGGGGGTTAAAGAGAAACCGCTCGCTCTTGGTGAGCAGCACGACCTGGCGCGGCGTGCTGAGCGGCGCCTCGGGCCGCAGCCACGGCGTATCTCTGAGCGCCTGTGTCAGCCGGTGTGAGTTGCCGCCCCTGGTGAGCGCGAGCCAGAGCGTCCCGTCCTCGCGCAGTACCCGGCGAACCTCATCGAGCACCGCGAGTAGATAGGAGACTGGCTCGTCTCGCCTCGGGCTAGTCACACACGTTTGCGCCCACTGGCTAGGTAGCTCGCCCAGGAGGGTGAGCGGGTCTGTTTGTTCGACGCGGTAGCTCATGCTGGCTCCTCGTCGGGGTCGAACTCGTCGTCGTCTGAGACGGGCAGCGGCCCGCCTTCACTACCGGCGATCGGCTCGTCGTAGTCATCGCCCGGTTCGGGTACGTCCGTGCCCCGTGGTGGCGAACTAGGGGTAGCCACGGTGGCCTCCTCGTTTCGGTCGGTGGTTGGTGAAAGTGAGTCGCCGAGGAAAATGTCGATTTTCGGCGGGTCTTTTTTGGGTTGTTTGCGCCGCCGCCGCCGCGCCATTTGTGTGAGACGGGTGGCGTAGTAGAGGTTCTGAAGTCGCCCGGTGTGCTCTTGTGCCGCGTCCGGGCCGGCGGTCGCCGCGAGTAGGTCTTTCGTCAGTCGCTCGCGCTGGATGAACACGGTCCACAAGAACGCGGCCTGCAACACGAACGCGAGTAGCCATCCGAGGTTTGAGGTCGCGTCCCCGACCGCTTGGCAGACGGCGAGCACGATGGCGAGAATCAGGCTGTATACGATCTTGCGCATGAGGTAGCCCGCGAGCTTCCCGAGCCATGAGCGAAAGAAGTCGTGGCCGCGTCCGGGGAATACCGCGAGCACGAGCGCGACGGGCGCGAAACAGAGAAGTGTCAACAAAAGGATTTGCGCGAGGATCACCCCGAGCGCGAGCGCGCCGAGTAGCAGGAACGCCCCGATCTCGCAGCCGAGAATCACAATCGACAGCAGCATCCGCTGGTATTGGCCGCCCTTGCCCATCGCTTCGGCGGCGGGCTCATCCGCCTTGCCGAGCCGATATGTGCCGTTCGTCTTTCCGGGGTCAGAGCTGGGGAGATCCCCGGTGTTGCCTTCTTCGAGCGCTTCGTGCTCTGAGTTGCGATCTTTGCTCTGGAATGAGTAGGCGAGAAAGTGCGGCGCGTACTTGTCGCGGTTGTTGATGCACGTCTTACCTTCCGCGTGGACTTCCACCCCGTTTTCGAGCTGCGCCGCGAGCCGCGTATCTTCGCCGGGGTCTCTGCTCAACGGGCGTACCGCGACGGAGCGCGTCTTTCCGCCGCTGGTGGTGGTGCAATGCTCGATCCCGCCGAACTCAAGGACGGTCCACGGGTCCAGCACGAGCAGGTTGAAAAGCTGGTCGCTGGCGGCACTCTTGGCCTGCTGTTCACTTGAGAGACTGCCCTGGTTGGTGAGCGACAGCAGCCCTGCGGAAATCTCGTTAGACAGCTTGCTCGCGGGTGCGATCGTCCGTTCGGGCTGAGTGACAATCCCGATCGCAAGCACGCAATACAAAAGGGAAACGGCGAGCGCGCCGGCTGTCTCGGTGTAGCGGCGCTGCACGAGCGCCTTCCACATCGCCCAGCACCCCGCGCACACGATGGCGACCACCAGCCACGGCGCGCCGAACGTGCTCGCGTAGATGTTGTGGATCGCACTCGATACAGGGGTCAGCGCACCAGAGCCGGGGCTGCCGTTCCCGTTAACCAAATCAAGGTTGAACGCGAACCCAAACAGGGTGATTACCCCGTAAGCAAGCAATGAGGTGATCCCCCAAAGCGCCTGCGCGAAAAAGTAGGCGATCATCGGCACGACGCCGGACACGTCCACGCCGCTCGTAAGCCCAACGCTGATCGCGGGGAAGTATTGGTCTAGCTGGTAGTTGGCGATCGGGTAACGACCAAAGATGCCGCCGCCCGTCACCTGCGGAGCCGGGCCGATGTTGCTGTAAACGTCCCCGGCAAACGCGGGCGCAGCTATCAGCAGCAGACCCAGCACGGTTGCGACGGAGACTGTGAGTGCGACACGTCGGCGTGTTACGCGACGAATCACACTGATGATTAGGGGTTTCATTGTGCGGTCCTCTGCTGGCCGGGGGTTGTCTGAAACGCTTGGAGTAGGTGCGGGTAGACGAGATCGACTTGCACCTCGCCGACGCGACCGGATAGGTCGCGCATCAGGCACCGGCCCGCGCGCAGTTCACGCACAAGCCCGACAAGCTCGCGCGTGGGCTCAAGGCCGATGAAACGCAGGGCCGCGCTCGCGGCGTCGTCGGAGTCCTGCCCGAACACGAGCACCACACCGATCAGGTCCGCGAGGTCGCCAAGATCACCGATCCTGTGCGTGCCCAAGAGAAGGGTCGCGTTGAACGCGCGTCCCAACCGAACCAAACGGTTAATGATCTGGCGCCCCTGCGGTGATGCCAAGAGAAACCAAATCTCGTCAAGGCCGACAACCTTGTGACGCGAGCGATCCCCTGAGATCAACTGGAGCGCATACGCCGCAACCAAGCTCAAGGTCGCTACGGACACGCGCTCCGCACGGGTGTAGGTGTCCCTCGCCGCCGATGGTTCGGGCAGCGACAGGCCCGGCATACGAATCGTCGTCACCGGCTTGACCGCCTCTATCCCGGCGGTTTGGCCGTCACCAAAGCCAAGACGCGCGAGGCCGAAGTCACGGATTACCTCCAACGCTTCGCCGGCATCCCGCGCACCCGCCCGGTCACTCGTGAGCAACAGCTCGACAACCCGCGAGAGGCTGCGCGACCCCTCACGTACCGTGTCCTTCACCGCCAGCGAGACGGCGTTCTCCCACGTACTCGACGGGCCGGGCAAAAGCTCCAAGAGGTAGGAGCAGGCAAGCTCCTCGCGCAAGTCCTCGAGACCAATCGCCAGCGGGTCGAGCTTGCCCTGCTGCGCGGGGTCGCCGGACAGCTCAAGCACCCCAACCCGCTCGCCCAACTCGGCGAGCTTGTGCAGCCCGTGGTCGGGCTTCGGGTCGAAGTCCACAACCAAGCTGCCCCGGCGCTCGGCGGCGTACTCGATCGTCTGAGCCGCGACCGTCTTACCCGAGCCGAGCGTGCCGATCAGCAGCACCGCCGACGCACGGGACTCTCGCGGCGCTTGCGTCGCGTCGAAGCGCACCGGCAACGGGGCGCCCGTGGGCGTGTAGCCAAGGTAAGGGCCACGCCCCGAGCCGACCGTGCGCGTCGCGGTAGCGACCATGCCACCGAACTGCTCGACCGTGAGCTGCTGCACGTAGTCGCGCATCACAGCCACCCGTCCGCTCGTGGCACATGCTCAAAGAACATCGCCCGTTGCAGCCCAGCCGGCCGGTGCAGCGTGATATCGCCGTACTGCTCTTTCAGCGCCGCGACCCGGCGCTCAAGCTCCTGCTCGCTCGGGGCACCGACCGCAAGACCAATGAAGGCGTAGAGCATCGGCGGGTGCCCGCCCGCCTGTAGCTGCGCCTCATACTCACGCGCGAGCACCCTGTCCTCGCCGGCAAGCAAGCTCGGGCCGTGCGCCGCTCCCTGTACCTGCTCGTGGAAGGCGTGCTCAACGTCAGCGATCCGCTTACGCACCTGCGCAAGCGCCTGGCGATTGCCGAGCCACCGAGCGTGAACCACCGCATCGACGGGAAACCCGACAGCCTCCAATGGCGCGAACATCACCTCGGCGGTCGAGCCGGGAAACTCCGGGGCGTCAGCGAGCGCACCCACGGCGAGCATCGCCTGGTAGCAACGGCCCTGCTCACCGTCCACGGCGAGTGTCTGCTGCTGCTCGGTGATCGCGGCGTTCGCGCACCTGGCGAGGTCGTGCCCTAGTGGCTGAAACCCAACGCCGCCGCCGGGCGTTTGGACAATCAGCGCGTCCGGCTGCCAGTGACGGTCAAGCTCGGGCTCAGAGAGGCCACGGCACGCCGCGCGACGCAAGAGCCATTGAAGCTCGCTCGTGCGGGCACGCCGCGCTCCGATGACACCGCCTACGCGCTCAAAGATGCGCTGCTCGCGCGTGAGAAGTTCTGACAGCTCCCCGCTCGATATGGGCGACTCGGCGCCGATGCCGGCCAACTCCTCGACGCGGCGGCGAACACGATCGACGCTGCGCACCAGCCCAGAGCCGACGCCGGCATGGCCGGGCGCGGCGAGTGACACCGCCAAGTAGCACTCGGGTATGTGCGATCCGAGCTGACGCAGCCGGTCGCGGTGGCCCTCCAAGAACGCCTGCCACGCCTGCGGCTCCTGGTGGCGCGCGTCCAAAAGCCCGGCGGTGTGCTGCACGTAACGATCGGCCGGGTAGGCACGACTAACACGCCAAAGTGAAAAGTCAGCAGAGATCGTGTGTGCAAGGCGTTGTAGGCGGCGCTGTAGCGCCCACTTCTCACCCGTAGGCAGATACGGATAAGAGGTCATCGCCAGCCGGTACAGACCGGCGGCCTCGCCACCACGACCTACGAGCACGTTGCCGTGCGCGTAACGCAACGGGAAACTCACGGCCGCACCTCCACGACCTGCCCCGCCGACAGCTCGATCACTTCCGCGCGGCGCTCACCCGCACGCATCCGGTGTCCCTCGGCCTGGCGGACTATCAGCCTGCCGCGCGCCGGGATCACCACTACGGGACGCCCGAACACCAGTCGCGCCGGGCCGCGCACCTTCCCGTGGTGCAACACGGGCGAGTGCTCATCCGGTGCGACCCAAACCTGCGGCGCCCAAACATGCACGACGCCCTCGACCGGGATCGGCCGCTCAAGCGAGTGACAAGCCGGGCGCAGGCGAACCGACACCCAAGAGGTCAGATAACGGTGAGCTGGGCGACCATCGGGTGACGCCTGGCCTGCGAGCGTGGCGAGCATCGCGGGCGCGACGATCAGCCGCAGCGGCCACGCGAGCCACCCCAACACGACGCCCACCAGCAGCGCGCCAAGGAAACCCACCGCACCAGCGAGCACCGCTCCCTTGGCGCCGTGTGAGCTTGCGCCGAGCAGAGCACCGATCGCGCCGAGCACGAGCGCGAACACGACCTGGCGCTGGCTGAGCACGAGCACCAGCACGAGTGCGCCGAACGCCCAACCAAGCCATTCAAGCGGCACGCCACCGGGGACGGGCAGGCGTCGCCCGTCGATCTGGTAGATACGCCGGTCGGGCCGGAAAATCCGCTGGTAGGAGCGGATCGGGTGTGAGGTGTCACTCATCGCCCAAGCCCTCAGCCGAATATCTGTTTGCCGATGCCTTCGGCAGCTTTGGCGATCTCAGCCGGCGCGAACACCATCCACGCCACTACGATCGCGGCGAACAAGAACACCGCAAGCTCGGTGTAACGGCGATTCAGGAGAAACACGAGGCTGATGACAGCGACGATCCCGCCGTACAAGTCACCCGCGTAACCCTTCAACAGATTGGCGACGTTCTGGCCGACGTTGTTACCCGACGCAAAAGCGTCCGCCGGAAACAACGCCAGCACGCACACCGTCAGTAGGCACACGAACCGTAGGGGTCGTTTGTGTGACATGCCGATCACTTCCCTTCCGCGCTAGACGGCGCGGTGCTCGCGGGCTGTGTGACAGTCACCCCGGCGCCGCGTGTTGTGGTCACTACATGCGAGTCGGTGCTGAGGTATGAGGCCATGCCGCGAATAAGCAGCAACAGCACACAACCCCACAACAGCATCCGGCCCACGAAACGAGTCAGGCGATTAACACCTACAGCCGACCCGTCCTGCTGTGATTTGGACTTACCGAAAATACTCATGCAGCGAAGGTAAGACCGCCGCCGCTCGAACACCACAAGCGCACATCATGTGAAAGTGATCGCGTACATCAAACGTGAAAGCGTCGGCTTTCATAAGGCCCCGCAAAAAAAGCCCGGCGCCGGACAATCCCGGCACCGGGCTCAAGGTGAACGCCGATCAGCTAGGCCGCGAGCTTCACCAAATCCGCCAGCTCGTCAATCTGGCCGGTGATGCTCTCAAGCGTCTGATCCAGCAGACGACACGCGGAGTAGTCCACCAGCGAGTAGTAAGTTGACGCGCCCTCCCGCCGTCGCGCGACGATCCCCGCACGGTGCAAGATGCACAGATGTCGGGAGACGTTCTGCGGCGTGCTGGGCATCTGGTCGGAAAGCTGCTGCACTGTTCCCTCCTGCTGTTCGAGCAGCGCGAGTAGCCTTACACGAGTCGGGTCCGCGAGCAGCGAGAGGCGACTCGTCACCAGATCAACAACGGGCTCAGACCATGAACGGGCCATCGCTAACCCCTAACGACCTAGATAACCGAACTGTTCTGTATTACCGACCTGGCCCGTGCTAGTGGGACGGCCAGTACCGACGCTTTCGGTCCTAGTGGGACGTTCGGGTCCACTATTGGGCAGCACAACGACTACTTTTGTCGCAACTACCGGAGCCGATGCTTTTCCCGTCAGCACTCGACGGCTCATCGCGGGCCGTCGCCTATGCCGTGGTGCGCGCGCACGCGGATGATGCCTACGCACCGCCCCGTGAACCGGATGGCGCTCGGGCGACGGCTGGCCCGCATTTAGAGCGAGCACAGCCACTACTAGCAACACCAGTGCAGCAATCACATACAAGACGCGGCGCGGAACACCCTCGCCGTGCAGTCGCGTTGCTGCACCGTTGGACGGCACGGTGAGTGGGTCCGTCGCTCCGTCTGTGTCAGAAAATGGGACGTGCGGAGCGTCGTCGTCAAATAGCTCGCTGTCCGTAAATGCGTCCATAACTGTTAATGCCAGCAAGGCGCCCGGAGTGACAGCGAATCCTTGGGTTGTTAAATAGTTACGCCCGCCAAAGCGGCGGGCGTAACTATCCGGGGAGGGGAGCGCGGCCTGGCGTCAGTGTCGCACGGTTATGCGTACTGGCTTGCTGTGGCTGCTCGTGTATGGGTAGCCACCGTTCGGGACGGTCGCGGCCCTAAACAGATACGATGAGCCGGCGCCGAGAGTGAACACATATTTGTATGTCCACCGTCCGCTGCTTGAGGTCGGTAGCACTTCGATCGTGCGCCACCTTCCGCTGTAGAAAATCTCCATCTGCACCGACTCGCCACCAGCGGGAACGTATCCCCCGTGGAGCTGGCCGGCGAACGTGACCGCTTGCCCGAGACGCGCTCGGCGTGGAGCGTGCATCGACACCGCACCTTGCACGTTCTCGTGAAAGGCGAGGCTTGACGCTGGAACCGTGTCGAGCGTGTGCGAGTAGAACACAACCTGTAGTAGCCGCGACGGCCCTGCCGGCGCCTTGATCGACCACGACCCGTCAGCGTGGGTTGTCGCACTGGCAATCTGCGTCACCACAGCCGACCCACCGATCTGCTGTAGGAGCTTCACCTGCGCATCCTTGATCGGCGCACCCGTAGGGCTTACGAGGTGACCTGTGAGTGTGAGCGATGCATGGCCGAGGGCACGAGCGAATGTCTTGGGCTCGCCCGCAGCGGTAGCGAGTTTCGCGGCTTCGTCGCAGGGAGTACCGTTGCACGGTCCTCTTTCCGGCGGCGGGATCGAAACGACCGGCACAGTGGGCGGCTGATTGTCAATCGTGATCGTGCCTGTGTATACGGTCGCCTTATTGCCGGCTGCGTCTTCGACTTCGACCTTGAGTTGGTGCTGGCCTTCGGCGAGTTCGCTGGTCTGCACTTCGGTATGCACATTGGTTTCCTGCGGGCACGGCTGCTGGTTACGAAACTTCATAGCGCCTTCGTAGGTGCCGTGCGCCATGCACTCGCCTTCGTTCAGATCGGGGGTGCCGGACCAAATGGTGTGACCGTCGAGTTGGACTGTCGCGCGGTACACGCCCGGCCCGTGTTCGTCGCGCGCTGTGAAACTGAGGCTCGCTTTGCCACTTGCAGGGTTATTCAGCAGCGTTCCGCCGAACCCCGTCCCGGTCGGCTTCGCTTCGTTTGCGAGCAAGACTGTCGCGCCTTTTATGTTCATTTGTGCGTCAACGCCACTTGAGCAATATTCTTTGCCCGACTGTGGGATGCACTCGGTAACGGCGTATAGGTGTGACCCGCCGTGGTAGTAGTCCGTGAGTGTGCTTTCTTTGACGGTTTTGCACAGTTCGGTGCACATCACTACCAGTTCGCTCACGTCGGTCGAGTTGTTTGGTGTGGAGAGGTACGCTTGCCCGCCGGGGCTCGCTAGGCTCAGTGTTATAAAGCCGCCTTGGATCGTGGAGAACGCCGGGGCGCTATAAACCCACATGGGTCCGCTGTCGGCAATCTGGTAGCCAACTTCGTCTCGCAACGACAGTGAACCTCCCACTTGTCCGCAGGTATTACCGGGTTCGGTGACGGATACGTAGCCGCCGATCGAGCCGGGCGCCCACCCTTCGGTTGAGACGGGTTCGCCACCGTCCGAGCACGTTGCTTGTGCCCACTCGCCAGCGTTCGCTGCTGATATGGGGGCGATCAGTGCCCAGCCCAGCACGAGCACGCTTGCCAAAAGCGACCCGGCGGCGAGGCGACCACGGCTAGATGTAGAGAGTTGGTGTATGGGTCGGGTGGTCATCGGTCTTGGATTCCTTTCCAATGTGTGTTGGGTTACTCAGCGTCCGAGGTAGCCCAAGCTGCTCCCACCGCCGCTACGCGACGGTGCGGGAGCTTCACTGCCGGACCCGTTAGACGGCGTTGACGCTGCGGTTGCTACAGACGTGCTTGGTTGAGAGCTGCCACCGCCCGCGCTCCCCCCGATCGCCAGATAGCCGAGACTCTTGCTCGGCGGCGACACGTGGGGTCGTGTGGGCGCTTTGGCGGCAGGCTTCGGTGAAGTCGTGTGTGTCGAGGTCAGCCCGCCGGCAACAGTGGTCGTCGGCGCGACGCTCGCTGCGGGCGCACCCGACGCCGAACGGGCGGTGACTTTGTGATGGTGGCGGACTGGGGCGGTTGATTCGAGCGAGTGAACGACTCTCGACCCAACGCCGGCACCAGCGACCACGATCGCCGACGTGACGGCCGCGGCCTTCACCAGACCGCCGCCGCCGAGCAGCCCGGCGGTGCGCTCAGCCGTCGCGGTGCCGCTCGGCGCCCGGCCACTCGTGAGCAGCGAGGCCAGTCTCTCGATCCACCGACCATGCAGCCCAGCGACAAGCACCGGGGGCGGCAGAAAAGCCGCGCTCGCTGCGCGCTGGTACTCGCGACCACGCATTTCCCGCACGAGAGTCGCGTAAGAGGTCCGGCAACTCGCGCACGCGGCGAGGTGCGTTCGGGCGGCCGTCTCCTGCTCGGCCTGGGCCGTCCCCTGCGCGTGCGCGTGGATCGCCTGCTGACGGTAGTCGCACATGCGCCCAGCGGCCGTGATCGCCGCGACCTGATCGAGCTTTCGCTGCGCGCTGCGGGATGCTGCGAGTACGGTCTTGACCGGCTCGCCCATCGCCTTCGCCGCGCGCTTGACGCCAAGGCCATGCGCGGCCATCACCGCCATCACGCGCTGCTCGAACGGGTCGAGCTGCGCCATGAGATCAGCGGCCGTGGCGATCCGCTCTCGCGCGGCCACGAGATCGAACGGCTCGTCATCATCGCCGGGGAGCACTTCGGCGACGGGCTCGAACTCCACACGGCGCTGCGAGCCGACATGCAAGTCTCGCCGGCCTGAGCGGTGCGCCATGAGCAGGTAGCCGATCGTCGCCCAAAACGCGCCCTGTAGATGCTGCTCATCACGGATCGGCTTGCTCGACATGACCACCACGCCGATCGCCTCATCCACGAGCTCGTCACGGACATGCTCCGACAACCCGGCCACATCCCGGCGCCAGTCAAGACGCTTGCGAAGCTCAGCGCGCTGGGCCTTCAAGACGTGAGCGGCCTCCTCCGGAGACAGCGCGCCACGCTGGCCCGGAGCACGCACGAGCCAACGCGCGTGACCACGCCGTACCAGCGGCAGCCCTGCGGGGCGGGGGATCGCTGCGGACTCGACAGAACTAGCCATCACCCCTGTAATGCAGGCTGGCCCGTCAGCGCGACAAGAACTTTCGCCCACGGGCAAAGAAGCCGTCGCCGACGACGGCCCCGAACCGGAGCGACGGCTGTTCCAACGCATATCGATCACGTCCCCTGTGTCTGTCCAAGTTCGGCAGGCCGGACTTGTCCTGTAGCTGCGCAATCCATCCCTCAGCGCGTCTACGGTTGGCAGCAAGCGCGCTCAGAACACAAGAACGCACCAATCAGCGGGTAAGGCGCCGATACAATCAAGGGGCTATGGCTGATGACAAGAAAGACCAGGAGGGCTTGGAGAGGCGCCGAAGGGTTGATCCAACGAAACCAGTGGTCGAGTTTGGAGGCGCATCGGCCCTAAAAGCAATCCAGGAGCAGCAGCGCCGGGCTGCGGGCATCACGGAGTTGCCGGCGGTCAAGGCTCTCCTGGAGCAGCAGCGCCGGATGGCGGGCTGGCTGGACTCCCCGGCGATGAAGGCCATCCAGGAGCAGCAGCGCCGGATGGCGGGCTGGCTGGACTCCCCGGCGATGAAGGCCATGCAGGAGCAGCAGCGCCGGGCTGCGGGCATCACGGAGTTGCCGGCGGTCAAGGCTCTCCTGGAGCAGCAGCGCCGGATGGCGGGCTGGCTGGACTCCCC
>Ga0181522_10000101_pt1 | contig 68348 bp, 52 predicted proteins | sample PEATcosm2014_Bin_27_FD_121103 | JGI IMG/M metagenome (GOLD analysis project Ga0181522, IMG submission 121103) | Peatland microbial communities from MTU Mesocosm Facility, Houghton, MI, USA - PEATcosm2014_Bin05_10_metaG | ecosystem: Environmental > Terrestrial > Soil > Wetlands > Peat | place...
ATTGCCGGAATTTGTTACCTGAAGCGTTTTGGCAATGCTTCCGATATCTTCGGTCGTGGTGGTCTTCACCAGGTAGCGCACGCGGACATTTGCGATCGCTTTCTCAGGCTGGCTGCTGTCAGGACGAGTACTCCTATTCAAGGGAGAGAGACGGACAACGAAGAGTTTATCGCCAACAAAATCATGCATTGTCAACGTTTGATAATCGGCGTGCTGAAAGTCGAGGGTGATGGCTTGGCGACGCCGAAAGCCTTTAGGTAACGTGAGACTGAATTGCCCCAACTGGTCTGAGGTCGTATTGCTCGCAGTCGTCCCAGTGATGGCGGTGACGCGTACCCCGGTAATTGGGCTCTGTTTGTTGGGGTCGGCATCCTGACGCAATACTGCGCCCGTAATGGTTACACGACGATGTTTGCGAATGACGCTGAAGGTTATCCACAAGCCCATGACAAGGATAATTACGATTACGGACGCACCGACAATCTTTGCTGTCCTATTCATGAAGAACCGGGCCGGGTTAAGCCAACAAAAATGTTAGATGAACGATCCCGTGGTCGCGTTCCACCATCTAAAATTGTACGATGGCCGCTCATGATCGACGATCCTGCGGGCTCTCCCGTCGCCAGTTATTGAAGCAAATTGCAACTGTAGGATGGTGTCTACCATTAGCCTCGAAAGCGCTCGCCGCACCCTGGTTTCAAGAAATGAAACCAGGGACGAGTTCGACCGAAGAAATTTCCGCCGACGATGACCACTTGCTGGAAGACATTGAGAGAACGCACTTTCAATATTTTTGGGACCAGGCCAATCCGCAAACAGGATTAGTTAGGGATCGCTGCAATGCTCATAGCAACGACAATAGTATCGTCGCCAGCATTGCAGCGACCGGCTTCGGTCTAACTGCATTATGTATTGCCGATAGCCGTCATTACATTTCCACGGACGATGCGCGCAATCGCGTCCTCGCCACACTTCGCGCACTCTGGAAAAAAGTGCCGACGCACCGAGGCTTCTTTTATCACTTTGCGAATGTGAACACTGGTGAACGTGTGTGGGACTCCGAAGTATCTTCGGTGGACACCGCCATTCTTCTATGTGGCGTTCTCACATGCAGGGCACACTTCGAAGCGCATTCGGAAATCAGCAACTTATCGTACGAAATCTTCAATCGTGTGGACTGGACATGGCTTTCGGAAGACACAAGCCTGCTTCCGCACGGATGGCGTCCTGAAACCGGTTTCCTGCCTTATCGCTGGGACTACTACAGTGAATTGATGATGATGTATCTGCTCGGGCTGGGTTCCCCAGCCTATCCTTTGAATGTGGAAGTGTGGAACGCATGGAAGCGCGTGAAGTTCGAATACGATGGGCTGAGTTATATCGGTTCATTTGCTCCTCTTTTTGTGCACCAATATTCGCAAGCATGGTTTGATTTTCGTAACAAGCGCGACAAATATGCGGATTATTTCGAAAATTCCATGATTGCCACTGAAGCACATCGCAGGTTTTGCATTGAGTTGGCGAAACAATTTCCCGATTACTCCGATGATCTCTGGGGGATAACATCATCCGATTCACAATTTGGGTACGTGGTATGGGGCGGGCCACCGGCGCTTGGGCCTATCGATGGAACGGTTGTGCCTTGCGCGACCGGCGGTTCGCTGCCGTTTCTACCCGCGGCGACCTTGAGAGTGCTGCGCAATATACGTAATCGTTATCCTTCCGCATGGAGCCGTTACGGTTATGTGGATGCGCTAAATCCCCTCAAACAATGGTACGGCCACGACGTCATCGGAATCGACTTGGGCATTACTCTACTGATGGCTGAGAATTTGCGGACAAATTTTGTCTGGGAAACATTCATGAAAAACGCCGAAGCTACCAGAGGCATGGAACGCGCCGGATTTCAGCTGTACTCTCCCAGCAAGAAGCCGCTGTTTTAGCGTATCTCAATCAAGGCGAGGCCGTGCGGTGGGATCGAAATCATCAGTTCTTGGTCTCTAATTGTCACTTCATCGGGTTGGGGCAACTCGGCTGCTTCTTGCAAATCTCTAATCTGGCTTTCGGTTGGGTACGACGGCGATCCCATTTTCGAGTAAGCCTTTAGAGCGTTCCCGTGATTATCATCGACGCGGTAGATCAAAGCGTGGCCCGCATCTTTCCCGGTGAAGCTCAGTTTAAGCATTCGCAGCTTGCCCGGCTTGTCGGGGTCGGCGTAATTCCAGATCGCAATGGCATAAGTACCGTCATCGCGTCGTGTTGCTAAAACTGAGTCAGAGCTTACTGCGATGCGCTGTTTCCCCAGGTGATGAAGGATCAAAAATGCATTGTAAGCGGGTTTTGGAATTCCCCGTTCCGCAATCAAACCGTATCCGCCGTAAAAGGGTGTCTTAACAACTCCTTGCTCTTCAAACACGTCGGAGAATGTCCAATACGACATCATCGTGACCATGCCGTTGCACTGCCGGATCGTATCAGCCAGCCATGGCCCCATAAAGGTGGAGTCAGTGATCTCGGGGAGGTTGCGGTATGTGGCATTAAATTCGCTCCAGATCAAAGGGAGCCGCGGCATGGACGAGGCCGCAATTTGATCGTGCACCTTCTTTACTGCCCGGCAAACCATTTCGCGGCGAGGGATTTCTTCCCGAGTACCGAAAACATCCTGCGATCTATCGTCACCATAGACGTGCGTGGAAACGAAGTCCAAGGGAACGTTATTTGCGGCACAGTGGGCGATAAAAGCATCCACCCACGCCGACTGAGCTGTCGCGGGGCCGCCCACGCGGAGCCGCGAGTCGACGCTTTTCACTGCTCTCGCGGTGTGATCGTAAAGCTTCCAATAGCTTTGTTGTCGTGGTTCCCCCGACCAAAAATCGAGATTTGGTTCGTTCCAAACCTCAAAATACCAGGAACGAACTTCGTCAACCCCGTAGCGATCAATCAGGTGCTTGACGAAGGCAGAAATCATCGCGTCCCACTTGGCCCAATCTTTTGGAGGTGACGTGTTCGGCTTGTACCAAAAGGGATGCAACGCGGCGGGCGTGGAAGCTAATTTCGCGGGCATAAAGCTCAACTCGACAAATGGTTTAACGTGTTCCGCTAAAAGCCCGTCGTAGATTTGGTCCACGTAAGAAAAATTGTAGATTGGCTGCCCCTGGGCATCTTCCCCATATAAGCCGACTTCATCATGGAAGATCGCGTGAAACCTGACGTACTTCAAATCTGTCGCAGCGTGAATGGCATGCAAATCGCTCCGATAGTCGCTCCTCAGTGAGAGGATAGCCCGTCCTGAACCAAACATCTGCTCCCAAAAATGGGGGAATTCAGTGGTTGGACCATCCAAATTGATGAGGACTTGCTCTGGCATGGGTGTTTCCGCGGTTTGCGCGCCACAAACTCTAGGTGCAGAGCTACAGCAGAAGAAAAAACATAAAATAGGATAAGTACAGCGCATGCTGACATTCATGATTTCACGCCGCAAGGCTGCGTGACGGTAAATTTATTCGCGTTACAGGCCTTTCTTGAAGTAAAAGTTCCGTAGCCTGCACATTTGGATTTTTGTGAAACCACCTGCGAATGATGCCATCACACGAGAAGTTAGCGATTGCAAGCAGGCTCATGCCTTGATGGTGCGCCATCCATGACTTAACGAGCGCTGGCTGGCGAACACGCTTCTTGGTCGCAGGATCCGTATAGTCAGCAGCTTCATAAAAGCCGAGCGAGCCCAGCCAATCCGAGCGCTCCATCGTATGTAGGTTCTTCAAGGCTTCCAGCGGCGCGATATGCAGTGCAAGGAGAGTTGAATAGGGCGAGATGACCAGCCGCTGATTTTCTTCGTCGCGTAATGCGAGATCGGGAACGCCAAAAGCAAAATACTTGTATGCGCCGTCAGGATCTTGGTCGGCGCAACCTGATTCCGATATTCCCCACGGCACGCGTGCATGTTCCGCATAAGTGCGTTGTTCATCCATGGCTGCGGCGCAAGCACGGGCAAGCAAAGTGCCGGGGTAGGTCTCCATCCATAGGGAAGGCATCAGATATTCGAACATCGTCCCGGCCCAGGAAAGTAAGACGATGCGGCCATGAGTGAGTTTGTGGCGGCGGCCGAGAGAGAACCATGACTCCTGAGGAACATCGTTCTTGGCTATGGCAACGAACGACGCCATACGGGATTCCGAAGCCAGCTGATCGTAGCAGGCAGAACTCGCCTTTTGAGATGCGACGTCAAAGGAGATCGATAGCTGCTTGCGCTGCGGATGAAGCATAAATTTGAAGTCTGTATTGTCCGCAAAATGCCCGGCTCGAGAAGCTGTCGTTTCCAATTGGTGAATCAAGGCAACGATGTTAGCGCGCACGCCGGGCAGCAATTCTGCCAATTCTTGACAGGCGTGCCGCATGGGGGCGCCGAATGAGGTTGATTCTGGCAATTCCGAAATTAGCGCGATTTCGAGTTGCAAGGCATCGATGAAATCGGGCAACTTGCTCAATGCAATTGTGTTCCATTTACCCCAATCGAGGCCCGGCAAACTTTCTTCGAGCACCCGAAATTCCGGTAGAAGCCAAGGAGCGTACGAGTGGAGAGTTGTGCGAATACGCTCGATTCTTAATTTCGTTTGATTCCTGAACCACGACGCATCGTTGGCGCCGGAGTGCTGCCTTTGCCTGCGATCAATCTCTTTGAGGGGGAGTCCGGTTGCCTCGATCCAATCGCGCCGGCTAAGGCGAGCAAAGTTCCGGGCAATACGCTTGGGCAATGCCCGCAGCCTCACAAGTTCGTTTAGATGATCTAACAATCCGTTGGCTTGCGCGCTTTCAATCACTGGCTTACGAAGACAATCGAGACATCCTTGTTCGAGCGTCCATAGAGATGCGACCAGATTCCCACTGTCCACGGATGACACGACGCTAGGGGATAGCGGCTGCAACGTGATGTTGTTGTACCAATTGTAGAAATGTCCACGGAACTTCGGGAGGCGGTCCATGGTGCAGAGAGTTCTTGCCGTTAACTCGCTGAACTCGGGCAGTGTTAAATAGCCTAGTTTATGAGCAGCCTGTCTTGCATTCAGCAAGAATCCCAGATTGGTCGGTGAAAGCCGGTTGTCGACAACGTAAGGACGCTCACGTACGTTATCGGGCACCAGCCAGTGGTTCGAATCATTACTATGCTCGACAAAGTATCTCCAGGTCCGTAAGCCAATTCGCCGAAGCAAAAGTTGCTCCTTCTGAAGTTCCGATTTAAAGGAGGCACGCGGCGGCTGATTAAGCCACACGGAGACCAATTTGCTAGAAGCCCAGAGCCCGAGGACTGGCAACGCAGCCGGCAGCGCGATTGGCCGAATCGCCAATATGAGAAGTCCAATTGTGAAGGCAAGCACCGGTGTCCAGTCCAGATAAATGTCAAGAGGTGTACGGTGGCCTGAACCCAATTCCTCTTCGGCCGAGGTAACCCATTCCAGCATCTTCTTGCCGGTCAAGAAACGGCGAATTAAGGCCCGCATCATGGCATCGAGCGATACCAGCATCTGGTGGGCGAGGAACATTACAGTCAGCGTGGCGCCGAAGGTCGCGGCCAATAGATTCGAGAGAACGGCGCGCGCTTCCGCCGAGTTTCTCTTTAACGTTGCCTGTGCGAATTGGACGGCGGAACGTACCCACTCAGGTAGAAAGAACAGGGTGAGCGTTGCAATTGTCCACGCGATTGGAGAGCCAGGGATCACAAGCCATCCAAGAAGAAACAAGAAAAATGTCGCCGGCTCGACTACACTCCGTCGCAAGTTGTCGAGAATTTTCCATTGTGAGATAAGCGAAATGGGATTGTCGATGCGCGCACGCCGGCCGTCCGGAACTTTGCCGAACAGCCATTCGATAATCTGCCAGTCGCCTCGCAGCCAGCGATGTTTCCGGCGATTGTAGGCGTTATAGTGAGACGGATAATCTTCAATAACTTCAATGTCGCTCACCAGACCCGAACGGGCATACGCTCCTTCAATGAGATCATGGCTGAGCAACAAATTGTTGGGGAAGCGTTGATCCAGGACACGATGGACGATGTCCACGTCGTATATTCCTTTGCCCACGTAGCTTCCTTCGCCGTAAAGGTCTTGATAGACGTCCGACACGGCCCGAGAGTAGATATCGAGACCGGTCTGTCCTGAGTAAATCCTCGCCAGGCGTGATCGTGCGACACTTTGTATGCTAATTCCGACGCGCGGCTGCAAAATCCCATAACCGAGGGCGACTACATTGCGTTCCGGATCGATGATTCCCTGGTTTAGCGGATGCGCGATTGTCCCGATCATTCGCTTGGCCGTACCTCGCGGCAGGAGCGTATCCGCGTCGAGAGAAATCACGTAGCGAATCGTGCATATGACGGATAAGTTGCCGACTTCCAAACTGTAGGGCCTGCCGCCACCGCTCAGGTATTGGTTGAACTCTAACAGCTTCCCCCGTTTCCGTTCCCACCCCATCCACGACTGTTCCCGCGGGTTGTAGCATCTTTTGCGATGAAACAGGAAGAATGTTCCTCGCTGGTCGGTGTCATACTTGCGATTCAGCCTCTCAATGAGCGCGCCGCAAAATGTCGCCAGGGAGTCCTCTCCCTTTGGCGCGTGCAGCGAGTCTGGAAGATCGGTCAGCAAAGCGAAGTGGAGGTTTGGATCAGAATTTCCCAAGAACCGTACTTCTAATTCGTCCACTAATCTTTGCACCTGCTCTTGGTTCAGCAGCAACGCAGGCACGGCGACTATGGTTGTACATGAGGCCGGTATGCCGATGTTAAAGTCAAGCTTGGGAAGGCATGCCGGTTCCAGGAATGATGTAAAGAAATAGTTTGTAAGTTGCACGGCTGCTTCTGAGCAGGGCAAAAGCAGTGCTGCCAAAATAAGGCATGAGATCGAAAATGGTGCGTGCGCCATTCCTAGCGATTCAGCGAGAGCGCCCGCTAACGCAAAAGTCAAAAAAGCGATGCTCGGAATATAAAAATCGTCAGCGCAGGTTTTCATCAGGATCTGGACACGCTGTCTCAGTGGAGGCCGAAATGATACTTTTTGCCAGAGCCTCGGGGCCCCCTCCGCGACCAGGTAATATCCGATATGCGTTACACGAAGAGCCATTCGCCCATCGGGATGCGGCTCGCGTCGTGCGTTTTCGGCCAACAACAGCGCAGCTTTTGCCACTTCGACTTCGCTGGCGTCGGAATACTTCGCAATATTGGCAACTTCATTGCGATAGCGATTGCGGCTGTCGGACTCCATCCTCAAGTAAGCTCTCGCAGGATCTTTCTGCAGATAGAGGTCAAACACGATAAGAGGTTCTATGAACGCCCACCAATCGAGATGATTAATCCGGCGGATGTTTTCGATACAGGTGCTGAGGTGCGGTATGCCGTTCCGCCCTTGCTTGTCCGATGCGTCGCCGATATATTCCAGCCATAGCAGTACGAGCACGGAATTGAGCGCGCGCAATTCCGCCAGAGTGAGGATTGCCGTTTGTTGAAATGCCTCGATATAGAGTAAGAAGTACGTCGCATTCCACTGCCCGTTGCAAGCCTTAGTGAAACCCTTGGCGATGGCGAGAATGCGCGGGATCACTCCACCATCGGGCGTTTTGACGTGAGGTAGTGTTCGTAAGAGACGAAGCGTAGCTGCCACATCGTGCAGACTGCATTGCAAGAGTGGCGCAGAACTGCGTACTGCCTCAGGCGCGGTTGTCGTTGTGCGAACGTGGCGAAGCGCGGCGACAAGGGCAGCCACCCGTTTGGACAGAACATTTGTGGATCGGATGCTCGGAATCCAGGCAAGGCCAGCAGCCAATTTGTGGGCATGATTACGTATAAAGTCAGAATCCAGATCTGATGCTTGGGGCACCGGGATCACTGGAATTCCCTGAGTCTGTCCGGACTGAAGATCTACCGCTTCCAACATCTTTCCAACTCCTAACGGTAATTTGCTGCCTGCATCTCGAACATCTCTGCATATCGACCACCCTGAGCCACCAATTGACGGTGACTCCCTTGTTCCACAACGAGTCCGTTCTCGAGCACGACAATGCGGTCGGCCATGCGCACGGTGGAGAAGCGGTGGGAAATGAACAGAGCCATCTTTCCGGCAGTCAGTTCAGCGAAAGTTCGAAATACCTGATATTCGCTGCGCGCGTCGAGGGCGGCGGTGGGTTCATCTAGTATCAGCAGTTGTGCGTCGCGCAGGTATGCACGCGCCAACGCTACTTTTTGCCATTCGCCGCCGGAGAGATCGACCCCGCCATCGAAACGCCGCCCCAGCATTTGCTCATAGGCCAACGGAAGTTTCGTGATCACATCATGCGAGCGGCTTTTTACCGCCGCATCGCGCAATTCAGCCAGATCGTTAATTTTGTCAATTTGTCCACTCGCGATGTTCTCGCGCGCAGTCATCTCGTAACGCATGAAGTCCTGAAAGATGACGCCAATCTCGCGATACAAGCTTTCAAGGTCATACTCGCGAAGGTCGATACCATCGAGCAGGATTTGTCCCTCCGACGGGTCATACAGACGCGTGACGAGTTTGACTAAGGTGGTTTTGCCCTGTCCGTTTTCACCAATTAGCGCCACGCGTTCCCCCGGATGTAGAAAGAAGTTCAGGTGATTCAGGATCCATCGTTCACTGCCCGGATACTTGAATGACACGTCGCGGAACTCGATGCCCTCGCGAATGGGGCGCGGTGCAAGCAGTGCGTTCGGCTTGGAACGGATGGTTGGCTTCATCGCGAAGAAGGCAAGAAGGTCTGTGAGGAAAAGAGCTTGGTCGGCAATGCCCGCGAGCGTGGAAAAAACCTGCTGGATATTCGAACTGGCCTGGAGAATGGCGCCTGCCAGGAAGGTCAGCGTTCCAATCGTGATCGTGCCCAGCAGCGCGCTCCAAATTACGAAGACGTATGCCGCGTAGTAACCCATGGTGCCGAGTAACGACAGAAGGGAACTGGCGACAAACTTGCGTTTCGCTAGCGCCACGTCCTCGTCATAAATGCGGTCGGATAGAGTAGTGAACCGCTCGGCCAGGTAGCCGCTTAGATTGAACAACTTGAGTTCCTTGGCCGCTTCCTTGCTTCCCGCCAATAAACGCAGGTAATCCAGTTGCCTGCGTATGGGTGTCTGTTTGAAATTCTTGGCATAGCCTAGAAAGGCGAAGTGGCTTTCTCCGAGGAACGCCGGCAACACACCGACCGCGAGAAGCACCAGGAGCCATGGCGAAAACGCCACGATTGAAGCGGACATCAGCACGGCTGTCGTGAATTGCTGGACAAGCCTCCCGACGGATTGAATCATTCCCAGGCGGTCAGTCGCCTGTACGCGTGCACGCTCCAATCGGTCGTAGAACACTGGGTCTTCATAAGCGACGAGATCAAGGCTAGCGGCCTGCTTCATGACCTTTATGCTGACGTGCCGCGTGTAGTTGTCCGCTAGCAGCGCATCCATAAAATCAATGAACCGGGCGAGCACGCCGCTTCCCACAGCGACTCCGAACTCGGCCGCCACCAGCCACCAGAAATGCCGCGGGACTGGCTGATGCGTAGAAATCACATGTACGATGCCGTCAATAATGAGCTTTGTGATCCATAGCAGCGCGATGGGCAGGAATGAGGCGACCACCCGGGATGCCAGACCCAAGGTGACGACGCCCGGCCCCGATTCCCAAACAATTCGCAAAGTCGGAGGTATGTTTCGTAGCGCGGAGAGGCGCTGTCGCCAATTATTGGTAGAGTCAGTCCTTTTTTCGTTTTCGCTCTTCACGCGCGCGCTCATCCATTCGTCCGACTCGCTTCGCCAAAACAAATGCGCCGATATGAGGTGCCAAAATCCCGTTCGGAGTTATCCGGATCACGAAGCGACAAATAACAAATGCAATTGTGAGGCCACTTGGTAGGGTGCCCACGCGGCGATAACGCCTCACCGGTCCTTAGTGTTGCACGCGGGCAAAAATCCGTATGAAACCTTAGTCAAGCGACTAAATTACGGTATCTCGGGCGAAAAAGTGTATGCAAAACCGCACCAGTACGCATAATCCAGCTTTTTGCATCTGAGATGGCGATCTGATTTGCGTGTAATTCTTACGACCCACATGAAGATTCTCGTTTCGGCCCACTCGTCACAGTCGTGCCGTTATCTATTTGCATCGCGAGGACAAGGTACATTCCGGCAACTACTCGAATCGAGACTCACTGAATGTGTCTCGCCGGCTGGAAATGATCGTCCAGATATACAGGGATACCCTTTGCTGGATTAGGTAAATACCGTATGGCCCTAAGGGTGTTCGTTGCACAAAATATGTGGGTGAAGGAATATTCAATCCTCAGTAAACGATGGTTTAGGGTCATTGTTCCGCTCACGATTTGCGTGGCGATCGGTCATTCCCAGAACCCGATACCCGCACCAGCGCAGCACAGTCCAGCAACAGCAAACACCCCAGCAGCAGCAAACACCCCAGGGCCAGACACTCCGGCCCCGAGCAGTTCAACCGAAGTGCAGTCTTCGGCAGGAGCCGTTGGTCAAGCTGAGCAAGAGCCTGCGGTTCAAGATCCAAACGTTTTTGTGTTCAAGAAAGAAGTTGAAGAAGTTGTATTGCATGCCGCAGTCGATCAGGGCGGCAGGCCAGTTTCCGATCTGGACGCAAGTGCATTTAGCATTTACGACAATGGAGAACTCCAAAAGATCACTTCTTTCAACCGCGAAGACGTTCCCGTCGCCTTAGGTATATTGGTCGATAATTCTGGTTCCATGTTAGACAAGCGCACACAGGTGAGCAAGGCGGTATTGAATTTGATTCAGGGCAGCAATCCAAGAGATGAAGTCTTCGTTGTCAATTTCGGTCAGTACCCTTATCTTGATCAAGATTTTACCTCCGATACAGGACTTCTCCGGAACGCCTTGCTGCATGTTTCATCGGCGGGCAGCACCGCTTTGTATGATGCAGTTGCCGCATCTACCCTCCACATCAGGAACAATCCGCGTGAGAATAAGAAGGTCTTGCTCATTGTCACCGATGGGCAGGACAACATGAGCGTGGATACACTGCAGGAGGCAATTCGCAGTCTGCAACAGAAAGACGGACCGATAGTTTATGCCATCGGTCTTACCGGCGATGGCCTCACTGATGCGGGCCGGCGCGCGCTCATTTCTCTCACAGAGGCTACGGGAGGAGTGGCCTTCTTCCCTCTCGATATCAATGAAGTAGATTCCATTACGCGGCAAATCGCACGCGACATTCGGGTGCAGTATGATCTTTCCTATAAACCGACAGGCCGAAGTGGACCCGGTGATGCTTTCCGCACTGTGAAGGTCGTCGCGGCCTCTCCACGCTACGGTCCGCTGCACGTGCGCACGCGCACGGGGTACTACCCGGGGCAGCTGCCTCGCTGAAATGGCGTTAAGAGGCCCTGCTCTTCCACTGCTGACTCAGTTGCACTTCATCGGCATCTTCGATGCGAAGATGAAGATCCCGTTGCGGATATGGGATGCGAATGCCTTCGCTCCGCAAACGTGCGAAAAACCGCTTGCGTAATTCATGCTGGACCGGATATTGATCGACAAATGTTGCCACTTTGCAGTTCACGCCGAATTGCATCGCCCAATCACCGAACCCCGGAATAAAACTGACGGAGGGTGAATCCGTCGTAACCATACCCTGGACAGCGCCGACGGCCCGGCGCGCTTCGTCGGTTAAGACGCGCTCTACCTGGGCTGGATCACTTTCATAACTCACATGGATGGGGATGGTAATGGACATAGAAGGATCGGGCAGCGAAAAATTTGTGACGATAGCTGCCGCCAGTTTGTTATTGGGTACGACCACGACATTTCCGCTGAGATTGCGGATGCGTGCCGACCGCCAGCCAAGCTGTGAAACATAGCCCTCCGCTCCATTGTCGAGCTTGATGTAATCGCCCAGATGGACTGGATGGTCAAGGTGCACGTAAAAGCCGGCAAAAAAATTAGAGAGTGTGTCTTGCAAGGCAAGGGCCACTGCTACGCTTCCTACGCCCAGTGTTGTCCACACGGCGGTAAGTGACACGCCCAGATTGTCGAGCACGATCATCAGGGCAAAGCCGGCAAACGCGATATTGCTTACAAAATGAATTGGCTCCCGCATCGTCACCGTCACCTGCCGGTGTGCCAACCATCCATCCAGCGCGAGATGCAGTATCCGACTGCAACAATAAAGAAAAATGCACAGGATTGTTATCCAGAGTATTCGATTCGTGATATGCAGGATTCTCGGCGGGATTGGTAGAAAGTTGATGGCAATATTGGTAATGCCCAACGCTGTGAGCGGCACGATGACAGTTTCAGTCAGACTCACCAAAGCGACCGCAAACCGGCTCGCGGTGTGTTGCTCCCATTTGCGTAAGTACCGGAGGCCTACAAGGCGCACCACCCACGCCACGGCAATCAACGTGGCAATCGCTTCAAAATAGGGAAGCGCCCGTTGAAAATGTTCAGGTGCCAAATCATCCTCCGGAAACGAAAGAGGTTGTTTCGATGGAACTGCAGGGAGTAGGGTTGGCTAGGGAGGGGGTAATAGATCGAGTGTTATGACAATTTAGACCGCTTCCTGATTGGCGTACAAATCTTCGGCGACCTTAGCCCGCAAGGGAATGTCAACCAACAGGGTTGTTCCGCTGCTGGTAGAGCTGATTTTGATTTCGCCTCCCAACTCGCGCGCCCGCTCGCGCATTCCGGCGAGCCCGACGCCGACGTTAATTCCTTTCGTGACAAACGTACGCAGCAGTTCCGGGGCGATACCTTTGCCGTAATCACGTACCGTCAGAGATACTCGCTCGGGGAGATAAGTCAGCCTTATATCCGCCTTGTCCGTTACCGCGTGACGATGGATATTGGTCAAGCTTTCTTGCAGAATCCGGAAGAGTACTATGTTTACCTGCTGCGGCAAGCGAGGAGGTTCGGCGGGCATATCGAAAATTACCTCGATGCCGCTGCGCTGGGCGAACCCGTCGATATACCATTTTGCCGCAGAGACAAAACCAACTTCATCCAGGAGTGGAGGGTGTAACAAATGTGATATGGTCCGCGTCTCGGCGATCGCCTGATCCAGTGAGCGAATCGCGTCTGCCAGTAGCGGATCACAGGAAGGGGTCCGTGACAGCAAGTCGAGATTCATCTTCGCGCTTACCAAATACTGTCCCAGGCTGTCGTGCAATTCCCTGGAAAACTTTCGCCGTTCTTCATCCTGCAATTGCAGAAGGCGAATCGTCAATAAACGAAGAGATTGTTCACTCTCGCGGGCAGAATTCTCCGCAGCCAATCGTGATTCCAGCTCAGACATCAAAAAGCGATAGTGGATGGAGAGCAACCAGAGCGCGACTGCAAACGACGTACAGAGGACTACTATGGCCCATTTGAAAAGAAGGCGCGACCTTTGCTCGCGCAAGTCGAGTAAATGAGCCTCTTCCGCGCGCATCTGCTCGTCGATGGAACTCTGTGTTTGCGCGAACGCCAAGCCTTTCATCGCCAGATCGGTCTGTCCCTTGAGATCCTGCGGATTGGCTTTCCATAAGTCTATCGAGGCACGCCATAGAGCCAGCCTCTGGTTGACTGTGTCTTGCAAGTCAGCGCAACGGGCCCGCTGCACCGGATTGTCTCGCGTCAGCACGCAGAGCTGACTTAGGGTGGCGGAGATCGCGGGCACAGCGCTGTTATAAAGCGCAAGATAAGTTGCGTCACCCGTCCTTAGATACGCGGTGCGATTACGGCCTGCGACCGCGAGGGTCGCGTCGACCTGTCCCAAAGCTACCTGCACATCGCGGGTATGTCCAACCCATGCTTGAGTCTGGCCCAGCCGAATAAGGGTAAAACAAGCGGCAATTCCACTTACCACCAGCAGCAGTGCCGCCAGGGCGAAAACGATTCGCGCATTGTACTTGGGAGACATACGTCGAACACATAAGAGGATACAGAATTTAGGGGTGATTGTGCCTACAGTGATTGCTGTATTTGTGATGGTGGCACAAAACGGCAGGATTGGATTTTAGAATGGGCTATCTGTTTTCCGCTCCACCCCTCGTTACCTGCTACGGCTCGGACAAACCTTCGGGGTTTCGGCAATTATTACCAGCTTGCCTCCATGCCTGCGATCTAGCTAAACGATTGCAATCTATTGCTTTAAGAATATGGCATGGTGTTTGCATCAATACCTTGTTGTTGCCGAGGTCTCATGGACTCACCGGCGATTGCATATAAACCGATCTAGTTATCTTCTATGCACAAGGAGGGATGCCATTTATGAGCGAGGAGAATAACGCTCTTAAAAATTGGAGGGAACTCTGCGAAGCAGCCGCGAAAGAGCATGACCCCGAAAAATTGCGTGAACTGGTGCGTCAGATCAATGACGCGCTCGCGCCGAGGATTCGTAGCCGTGTTACCGAATACGAATACTATGGGGATACATTGTCTCCGCACGATGAAGATCGGGAAGCACGCCCCGTTTGCCTTGCCGATCGGTACACTCCTGAGAAATCGTGGGCTGAATTCGCGGAAATCTGCATACTGAAATTGCCTCGCCTACCCCGCGCATATAGCAGGTTCTTTACCTGGAAGGCCAGGACTAAAGTTAAGTCCAGTTTGATGTGCGTTCCACTCCGTTCAAATCCGCTGAGTTGAGATTCTATGGACGGGTTGACGATGTGATTCTCTGCCCTCATCAAGGGAGTGATTGCAGGTGCTTATCAAGCGTCGGTGCCTCGAGATCGCTCTTGCAATTTGAAACGCAGGCAACACCAAATGACTATGGAGCCCTTGTGATCCATGCCGATGCTCCATGCATGCAAAGCAACATATCGCCGCGCCCGTCGCAACCTACTGGACGTTCAAAGGCAAACAACCTTTTTAGTCAATGTTTAGTCTAAGGGCTGGCTCATTGTTCCAGACGTTTTAAGGAACAGGGCCAGTGCCCGGTGCGCAGCAACCGCCGATGCTCGCGAGCACGTCAACGGTTCCCGGGAGGAGATTATCGAAATGCAACCCAACCGCATAATCAGTCTTTTTTGGTGTCTGTTTGTGCTGCTTACATTGTCAGTTGCGTCTTTCGCGCAAATTGGTGTTTCGATTACGATTGCGCCGCCTGCTTTACCGGTGTATGAACAACCGCCCTGCCCCGAAGATGGTTATTTGTGGACTCCGGGCTACTGGGCATGGGGCGATGACGGCTATTTTTGGGTTCCCGGGACGTGGGTGCTTGCTCCCGAGCCAGGATTTCTCTGGACGCCCGGCTATTGGGGCTGGGGCGGCGCCGCTTTCATCTGGCACGAAGGCTATTGGGGACCTACCGTCGGATTTTACGGCGGTGTGGTCTATGGCTTTGGATATTTTGGGGTCGGCTTTGAAGGTGGCCGATGGGATCATGATCATTTCTATTACAACCGCTCTGTCACCAACGTTAATGTGACAAATATTCACAACGTTTACAACACCACCGTTATCAACAATACGACTACCGTGAATCGAGTTAGCTACAACGGCGGCAATGGAGGTGTCACAGCGCGCCCGACCGCTGCTGAAGAAGCTGCGGCTAGAGAAAGACACATTCCGCCTGTAGCTGCGCAAACGCAACATATAGAAGAAGCGCGTGGCAATCCGGAGCTCAGAGCATCGGCCAACCAGGGGAAACCACCCATCGCGGCCACGCAGAAACCAAGTGAATTCAGGGGAAATGGAGTGGTTGCCGCCCGCGAAGCGGGAGCACCTTATCGCGCGCCTGAAAAGCCAGCCGAAACTCACCCCAGCGGGGAAGCGCGCCCAGAAAATAGCCGCCCAGAAGATAAAAAGCCGGAGAGTAATAACAACGAGGCCGCCCGGGCCGAGCCAAACCCTTCGAAACCGGCGGTTCATCCCAATGACTTGCCCGCTTACCAACGTCCGCCCGCGCCCAATACGGGCAATGCGGAACAAGATCAAAAGTACCTGCAGCAACAGCAAAAACTAGAGGCGCAGCAACAGAAACAACGGCAAAAACTGCAGCAGCAACAGGACAAAGAACATGCACAGCTCGCCAAACAGAATGCTAACGATGCCAGGAAGCAGCAAGTGGAGCAGCGTCACCAGCAACAAACGCAGCAGTTGCAGCAGCGGCAGGCTGCGGCTCAGCAGAAAATGATGCAAAAGCAAGCACCGCGCCCCACGCCCCGTCCCGCACCAGAACGCCACTGACGCGGCCGCTTCGCCGCACGCACCCGGAATGTACCAAGCTCATTTCGGGTGCGTCTTTCATTCGACTAGGGGCTCCATGCCCAAATTCAGACCTACCTGTTTGCTTTCGATGGTGTTCTGCAGTCAATGCCGTATTGAGTGCGTGCCTTCTTACCCTCGTTAAACGATTTCGCACGTACTTGACTTGCCGTCACCTATGCCACATCGCTGCCTTTTCATGACTCAGTCGCGATATGGGGTCCGCTAAAGTTCGTGCGAGTAATTGCCGATTTAGGGGATGGGTGCGACGACTGTGCCCATAGTCCTGTGTGTACGAAACGGCGACCGATGAACAGCATACAAGCGCTTATCGTGGATGATTCGGCGGTAATGAGGAAAATTGTGGAACGAGCCATGCGCCAGGCAGGCATTGAGCTTAGCAAGGTCTTCGAAGCCGGCAATGGAGTCGAGGCCTTGGCGGTGCTGGCAGAGAACACCGTGGACCTCATTCTTTGCGACATTAACATGCCGGTCATGGATGGTCTGGAGTTCGTCAAACAACTTGGCGGGGTACCCAATGCCAAGCAGGCCGCGGTCGTGATGATTACGACTGAAGGCAGCGAATCGCATGTCGTGCAGGCTATCTCGTTGGGGGCAAGAGGCTACATCCGCAAGCCGTTCACCCCGGATCAAGTGAGGGAACACATCGTACCGTTGTTGACGGTGAAGGCGTGAAGCCGGCACGGGCTGCATCTGCGGCTGGGCACCACCAGGAGTGGACGCCGATCTTGGAGGTGTCTCTGCGGGAGGTCTTCGAGCTCATGCTCAGTTCTGCACTCGAGATACCAGATTCGGAGCCGGACGGGCCCATGGATATGACCTCGATGGTTGGGTTAGCGGGACAATTGTGTGGAGTTCTCAGCATTCGATGCAGCCAGCAAGCGGCGCGGTTGATGGCTTCCAAGATGCTAGGCATAGATCTCGAGCAAGTGGGTCCCGAACTGTGCGACGCTTTTGGTGAAGTCTGCAACATGGTGGCTGGCAACTTCAAGAACAAGATTGCAGGCCTGGGCGATGGATGCATTCTCTCGGTACCGACGGTAATTACCGGCAATGATTACAGCCTGCATTCGCCGGCAGACTCTGACGCTCTGGAACTAAGACTGACATTCGAAGGCATGACCCTCGTGACGTCTCTCAAGGTTCAAGACTAGCCGGAAGTTAGTACTTGGATTTGCGGCTGCCCTGTGATTGAAGCGCAGAGCCCGGCCCGATAATCATTGAGACCAGCTCGTAGATCTCTGTGACTGCGTCATCGAGTTCAAAAGTAAAGCGAACGAGATCCACACTTTCCAATTCTTTGTGCTCCTCCAATAAGATCTTCCATGCGGGATCGTCCACCAAATCCACGCGACGTCTCTCATAGTATCCATGTCCCATGCCACGGACGCGACAGAGTAGATCACCGAGATGAACGAGGGCCACCAGGGGCTTCGCCGTTTTACACCGTTCGACGTTGTGGTGGTACGCGATGACTTCAATAAGATCGTCACCCAAGTGCCATTTTTGCGCGAGAGCGCGGCCTGTGTCGCAATGAGTAAATCCCATGAGGGCAAGCTCAGCGTCATCGAGAGGCATCTGTTCGCTGGTTGCGCGATTTAACGCTCGCGCGAACTCCGTGGAGAAAGCCAGACAGTTTACGAGGATGCCAATATCGTGCATGAGGCCCGCCATATACGCTTTATCACCATCTGCATGGGAGAACTTCTCGGCGAATTTTCGGCAAACCATGGCGCATCCGAGCGAGTGCCGCCAATACACAATGGGATCGATGGCCCAGTTTCTTGTGGGGAAGGCTTGCCCCAAGCAGCAGGTAAGGAGGATGGTCTGAACACGGCGCAAGCCCAGGCTGACGACCGCGACGCGAATGGATTCCGGGACTTTCGATAAACCAAAAAGAGGAGAACTGGCCATGCGCAAGCACTGTGCGGCGATGGTATTGTCGTACGATACGAGTTTGATGACCTCTTCAAGATTCGTGGTTTCGGGAGGCGCATTGAGGATTTTCAGTAGCGGCAAGAACACTGCGGGAATGGCTGGCGTATGTTCGATCCTCTCCACCCTGTCGCGAATTGTCGCTGTGGCTGCGGTTTTCATAACTTACCGCTCTTGAGGGACGGTTTCCAATAACCGATAGCGCCAGGAAAATGAACCACGTGGAACTTATCGTTCAGCTTCATAAGAGACTCCGAAGTACCAAGGAAGAAATAGCCCCCAAAATTCAGGTTGCTGAAGAAATGATCGATAACCCTTGACTTGGAAGGACCATCGAAATAAATCAGAACATTACAACAGAAAATCAGGTCCATCCCTTTCATGAACAACATCTTCGAGTCATCCTGCAAATTCAGCCGAGTGAAAGTGATTAGTTTCTTGACTTCCGGACGGACTTGCAGTTTCTTGGCGTCGCAGGGAACGAAGTATTTTCGTTTGAAAAGCTCAGGCGTAGCGCGCAAGGCGTAGTCGCCATAAATGCCGGTTTTAGCTGCTTCGATGGAACGATCATTTAAGTCTGTGGCGAGAATTTCGACACTCCAACCCTGTAACCTGCTTTCCTGTTCTTCGAGCATGTTCATGGCGAGGGTATAAGGCTCCTCCCCCGTGGAGCAACCCGCACTCCAGATACGAAGCCGTTTTGTTACCAGCTTGAGTTTCTCCGCCGCGATCTCGGGGATGATCACTTTGCGCAAGGCATCCAACTGAGGCTGGCTGCGAAACAGGCAAGTCTCACCGATGGTGAGTTCGTTTAGCAGTTGGCGTAGTTCCGCGTCGCGACTTGAGTGTGCGGTCAAGAGTTCCCAATACTCGCGAGGAGTGCGGACACCGAGTTGCTTCATGCGTCGTCCGCAGCCATCGACGAGCAAATACAATTTCTCTTCAAGTTGGAAAATTCCCGAGACCTTGTAAACCAGGTCGCGGATTTGGCGGAAGACCGGATCGATGGGCTCGATCGCCTTCATCGTGCCAGTTCTTGAAAGTGCGGGCTGGGCTCCACTTGTCATTTGTTTCCAGACTCGACGGCGGCCGCGCGATTCGACGCAGCCAGGTCGTGGCTCTCGATAACCCGCCGCGTTATCTGCAGCGCGAGTTGATCGAGCGGGTATACTGCGTCCGCATTGCCTGCGGCCTAAACGAGGCCAGGCATACCCCATACGATGGAGGAAGCCTCGTCCTGGATGATGACATCGCCGCCGGCATCCCGAATGTGTTGTGTGCCGATTACGCCATCGGCACCCATGCCGGTCATCACCACCGCCAATGTGTTGAATCCGTACGCGACGGCGACCGAGCGAAAAAGGACATCAACGGCAGGGCGGCAGGAGTTCTCGGGCGGATTTTGATTTAATTCGAGATGGCGCACCAAGCCTGTGCGCTTGACGACCATATGGAAATTTCCCGGAGCAATCCAAGCGCGACCGGGTGAAAGCGTGACGCCAGCGCTGCCCTCTTCTACGGAAATAGCGGAGCGGCTGGCGAGGCGCTCCGCGAGAAGGCGTGTGAAGATCGGCGGCATGTGCTGGACGACCACAATGGGAACGGGAAAATCTTTGGGAAGGCGCGGCAAGACTTCCGCCAATGCATTGGGTCCTCCAGTGGATGTGCCGATTGCCACGATCTCCAACTTTCGGTGCAAACGTTTGGGTCTGGGAGCGGGATTCCGTGGCGAAATGGATTTCAGGCGCAGGGGGGTGATGCCGCAGAGCGCTTTGATTTTGGGAATGAGCTCGTGGCGGATAGCGTCGAGTGCTGCCTCTGGGCCTGCGCTGCTGGACGGTTTCGTTGCATAGTCAGACGCCCCAAGGGCCAACGCATCGAGAGTGGCAGCGGCCCCGTGTTCGGTGAGCGTGCTAAACATGATGACCGGAAGTTTTGGGTACAGTTTGCGAATGTGGGAGAGCGTTTCGAGACCATCCATGACTGGCATCTCTATGTCGAGCGTGATGAGGTCTGGATGGAGTTGTCCGATTTTGGTGAGCGCGATTTGGCCGTCACTGGCGGTGCTCAGGACCTCCAGCTCGGAATCCTGCGACAAGGTGCTCGTCAGCAGCTTGCGAACGACGATGGAGTCATCTACAACAAGAATGCGTGCGGCAGCCATAGTTCGATTTTTGCTTGCGTTCCAATTAGTGGGCAGCGCCAAGTGCTGTGATGTTCAGGCTCCTGCGTGAGTGGCCATGCTCCGCGTTTCTTGGGTGAATGCTTCTGATGCTTGGCCAGTTTTGTTTACTCTGAATTGCCCAATAAGACGGACGCAACTGAGAGGATGTCTCGACCAGTTGCCGAGCAGCCTTTTGCGTGTCGCTTGCGCCTCGGGACGTACTCTCGGCCGCTTGCGCCACCCCGGCAATGTTGCTGGTGATCTCGGCACTGCCGTGCGCCGCTTCGCTTACATTACGCGCCATCTCATTGGTGGTGGCATTCTGCTCTTCGACGGCGGTGGCGATAGTGCTGGAGATGCCGTTGATCTGATTAATCACTTCGCTGATGGTGGCAATGGCGTCCACCGCGGCTTTGGTGTCGATCTGAATGGCTTCGATTTTGCGGCTTATGTCTTCGGTCGCTTTGGCAGTTTCCTTGGCGAGTTCTTTGACTTCGTTGGCCACGACGGCAAAGCCCTTGCCGGCTTCGCCGGCCCGCGCTGCTTCAATGGTGGCATTGAGGGCAAGCAGGTTAGTTTGTTGGGCAATGGAAGTGATAACTTTGACGACCTGGCCAATCTCCGCTGATGACGCGCCCAACTTGGCGATCGTGGCGTTGGTTGCCTCCGCGGCTCTCACGGCAGAAGTGGCCACGGTGGCTGCTTCAGTGGCATTTTTCGCGATGTCTTTGATGCTGGTGCCCATTTCATCGGCGCCAGTCGCAACGGTGCGCAAGTTTTGGCTAACCTGCTGGGTGGCCTGCGAGACTACATTCGCCTGCGCCGAAGTCTCTTCAGAATTCGCCGTGATTTGCTCGCTCGTGGCGGAAAGACCGTTGCTTGCTGCCGACACCTGCATGGAAGAATCCGCGATCTGCAGCAGAATGTGGTGAATTTTCTCCACGAAGGTATTGAGGCAGCGCCCGAGTTCGCCGATTTCATCGCGCCGGTCCTGGTCGACGCGGGAAGTGAGGTCATTGGCTTCGGTCATGTTGCGGAATTGCATGGAAAAAGAATCGAGTCCGCGAGTAATGCTCAAGGTAATGCGCCCCGCAACCCCGAGAAGCAGTAAAAGGGATACGCCGCAAATGGTAAACATCATGCGAGTAGCATTCCGTGCCTTTGTGGCGGCACGAGTCTCCGCGCTCGTGGCACTGGCTTCGAGTTGATCGCTCGTGCTCTCGATATTCCCCTGTAATTCTTTATAGAGCTGCAAAAACGGACCCAGTTGAGCAGCAGCCTGGTCACTGTGGTGCATGATAGCGTCCACGAGGGAATCGCCCGCCTGACAATACTTGTCAGAGAGAGATTGTTCACTGTCGAGTAGACCACGAGATTTGGGATCCGCAGTCAAAGCCCGGGCTTTCGCGATTCTGTCTTTCAGAAGTTTCTCGTGTTGCTCGAAGTCATCTTGCTTGTTTTGCTGTTCCTCACCTTTGGATGTGAAGACCGCCGCTATGTCGGCTCGCGTGGCGTCGTTATAGACTCCCGCTTCGATGTGGTTCCGTATGGCGGAGCCGGTCGCAGCCACTTCTGCGGTCGTGCGCTCGACTGCAGTGATGCCCCAATACCCGGTTGCACTCACGGCGGCGAGAAAGACCAGACTGATGATGGTTACGCCGAGGAGTTTCCGCTTTATGCTCCATTGCATAAATGTCCCTTGTCTTGCGAAATTCATTTACATCTTGAGCTTGTAAGCTGGATCATCCGCGGCAAGCCCCTCTACTTTGACCGCTTTGACAGAAGCGTCACCGGGCGAATATTCACTTACCTTGATGAATCCGATTGCTCCGGGTGAACCGCCCACCGAGCTCTTCACCGAAGCCGCACTACCAACTTCCTTGGGCGGGGTCGCAGATTTTCCGGTGAATGCGGCTTGCAGAAAATACTTACTGAACTCCGTGTCATTCATGCCGCAAACAATCTTCAGAAAAGCGGCGCGCTCGGGAGCGCCTGCTGGAAGCATGACCGGAGCCACGGCTTTGCCGGAATCCCAATGGCCTTTGTCGGAGAGCCAAAGTTTTTTTAGCTCATTGAGAGTCAAGTTGTCCACGGGGTTCGCAGCATTGACGATGACCACAATATGCTCGTCTGGCGCGGCCCGCGCCATCTTCACGGTGTACAACAAAAACGCAGTAGCCACGCAGAATATGGCAATTCGCGAAAGACGGATTAAGAATTTCTCTGTCGTTTGCATCGCGGTCTCCCTTAGAAAGTGAACGCTACCTGAGAATTCAATCCATTGACAGAAGGAAGGCCACGCAGGTCGTACCGGTCGTATTGCAGCTTCAAGGCGGCATGCGGCGAAAAGTCGTAGCGCACGCCAACGCTTGGCCCATTTAGCCGGCCAACGAAGTTTGTGTCATTCAGAGGTGCATATCCGTTGGGGCTAGCGTAAATCCAGACCGGGTCGTTGTTCGGTGCGTTGAAGTACTGATAACGAAAGTAGGGGCGGATATTGCCGAAACCTCGCGACCATTGCGAATAGAAGCAACTGGTACGGAAGATCGGCCCACTTGGTTCCACGTGCCGCACGAGGACACCTTCGTTGAGGATTTCATACTTGCTGTTGGTAAAAACGGCGTGGACGGTGGCTATCGTTTCGGAAATATCAGGGCCGGGCACGGTGAGATTGTCCTGGCGGAAAGAGAAGCCGGTTTGCAACCCGGAAGCCCAGTCCGGGCGCAGATATAAGCCCCCATTTATGGATTTGCTGTTATTGGCGTCTTGATTGTTTTGCGCAGGTTGAACTCCCGGTCCCCACCCGCGCCCGTTCCCGGCTTCGATTACATAATTGAGTCCCCATTTTCCTGATGGAATTTTGCCTGTTGCGGTCACGCCAACCTCCTGCATGGGCAGGAAACCGCCGGTGTCATCAAATTGATAGAAAAATGGACGATCCACGGCCGTTTCAAGATACTCGCCTTTGTTGAATGCGGTGTTGTAATAGCCAACCCACGTGTGATAACGGCCAGCTGCGATACTGAAGTAGTCGTTTTCGCGATACCGGAGCAGTAGTCGTTCTACGTCGGGCTCAATGTTGTTGTCACTTTGCGCAATGAAGAGGACTTCTGCAAGCGCTGAGACTTTGTCAGACAGGCGTGCAGTCATGAAAAGGTCGAGCGATCCGAATAAGAATGTGTACGGATCATGGCTCACAGATTGGAGGCCGACGTCACCGAAGACATTGAGCTGAAGCCTGGGGGCCACCTCGTGCACGGTTGGTGCTTCTACAGGACTCGACTCCGCCACGGCTGCAGAATACGCGGTAGCGCCCTTTAGAGTCTGCACTTCCTGTTCTAGCTGCTGAATGCGATCAATGAGTTGCTGATTAATCTGCCCTTGATTGACTTGCTCAGGATTTCCGGAAGGTGGGTTAGGGTTAGATTGTGCTGAGAGGTGCGGCAACCAGAATGCGAATAATGAAGCAAAAGCCGTGACCAATGTTCTTCTTGTTAGACAAGAGCCTCGATCAGCCATGTTATCCCCCTAATGGCAAATGTCGGCAAAACCTAGGGAGGCTTTAGATAGGGTGACCTTTCGATTGTTGAGCGGGACATCAGCCACCTGATTATGCTGTTGTGTGATTCGCGGGCCCATCGGCCATGCGGCAGGCTCTGTCGATGTCGAGTACGTGCATGAGGCGATTTTGCAATTTGTGCACTCCGACAATGACATCCCTCACCCTGCCGTGCATCGTACCGGGCGGAGGTTCGAAAGTGGAGTCCTCCACCTCTACGACATCGCCAATTTCATCCACCAACAGGCTCACGGCACCATCATCGGTTGCGACAACCACGTTCATGCATGGGACACCCGGGGCGCGAGGAGGCAGTTCGAGGCGCCGACGCAGATCCAATGCCGTGACGATTTGGCCGCGGAGGTTAATGAGGCCTTCGACCACCGCGGGAGCCAGAGGAACCTGAGTGAGATTTAACTCATGAATAACTTCCTGTACCCGGGTCAGTTCCACACCAAAGAGCATGCCTTCCAGATAGAAGGCGCAAAATTGTAGATGCTTGGGCATAGTCATTTACTCGCGCCAAGGGCGCCCGCATAGACATTGGCTTCCGGCATGATTCCAGAAATGCGCAAGATTGCCGGAATATCAAGCAATTCAGTGATGCGATCGGCGATTACGATCGAATAGAGCACAGCAGGCCTGGTCGCAGCAGACTTTACTTCCCCTTTGTCTTCGACGATGTCGAGAATGCGATCCACGACCAATCCGAAAGATCGACCGTCGTGATTAAGTACAAGTATCTGCAGCGGGGCGGAATCCGGACGAGGGGGCTTGAGCAAGCCTTGTAGCTTCTTTCGACGCTCCTCCATGAGGACGTTCAAGCGAAGTAAGGGAAGAATTTGTCCGCGATATTGTGTGACCCACTGTCGGCCCGACATTTCTACTTGTGAAACCGGAAGCTCTTCGAGCCGCGCAAGGCAGCTCAAAGGAATTGCCATGCGGGAATCTCCGAGGCCGGCAAAGAGCAGGAAGGTTTGTTTGGCGCTGGCTTCCGCCGATTCGGCAGATTTTTCGATTACTGCGCGGTCTTTTAGTTCCGTTAAAACATTGGCACGATGAGCAAGCCCAATAACATCAATGATCAAGGCAACTCGGCCATCCCCCATGATGCTGGAGCCAGCGAATATCTTTACCGACTTGAGTTGCTTGCGTAGCGGTTTAACGACAATTTCTTCGGTATCGTGAATTGCGTCTACCACCAAGCCAAAATTGCGGTCATCGGCCTGCAAGACGACGATATTTAAAGCGTCATCGGCGTTGCTCCGGGGAACGTCTTGTGCCAGTTGCAGTTCGCGCGCCAAGTAAACCAAGGGCAGCAAGCGCCCGCGCAAACGGTACACTTGCGCTCCTTGAAGTGTTTCAATGTTGGACTTAACTTCAGAACCTTCGAGGCGCACAAGTTCCAACAGGTTTACTTGTGGAATGGCATAGCGTTCGCCGGCGCAGCCGACTACCAAGGCAGGGATGATGGCGAGAGTGAGCGGAATTTTAACCCGAACAGAAGTGCTTTGACCGGGAACGGATTCGATATCCACGGTGCCCCCGATTTTCTCGACGTTGGTCTTTACAACATCCATGCCGACGCCGCGCCCGGATACGTTGGTGACTTTCTCCGCAGTAGAAAATCCGGGCAGAAAGATGAGGTTGAAAATCTCACGCTCTGAGAGCCGCACGGCTTGTTCGGCGCGTATGATGCCGCGCTCGATCGCTTTCTGGCGAATCCGTTCACGGTTGAGGCCCCCACCGTCATCACTGATCTCGATGTTTACCTGGCCGCCCTCGTGAAAGGCGCGCAGGCTAAGAAGGCCGGAAGGATTCTTGCCTGCTTTTGCGCGCGCGTCGGGCAGTTCGATGCCGTGATCCACCGAGTTGCGCACCAAATGCGTTAGTGGATCCTTGATGGCTTCGATGATTGTCTTGTCCAGTTCTGTCTCTTTGCCTTCCATTTCAATGTGGACCTGCTTGCCGCAGCCGAGAGCGACGTCGCGTACGGTGCGTGGGAATTGGGCCCAGATATTGCCAATCGGCTGCATGCGTGTGCGCATGATGTCTTCTTGCAACTCCATAGCTATCAAGTTCATTCGCTGTGTGATCGCGTGCAATGCGGGATTTTCCATGGTGTTGGAGAATTGCAACAGCTGATTCCGCGCCAGCACGAGTTCTCCCACGAGCGTCATTAGGCGATCCAGCAAGTTGACGCCAACGCGAATCGTCTCCGGTGCGATGTCGCGAGACTTCAAATCCATCAGCTCCTGGGCGGCGAGGACATCTTCTGGCTTGGCCAGACCCATGGCCACAAGAATCTCGCCCAAGCGGCGCCTGTCTCCCCGTTCCTGCGCCTCCAAAGCGCGAACGATGTCTTCAGGCTGGACGTGACCCTTATCGACAAGCACACCGCCAATCTTCCCATGTGCTGGCTTGCGCGCTCCCCCCTTATTAAGCTTCTTCTGCGGAGCGGTTGGCAAAACGGCCGTGTGCGTCGTTTGCTCGCTCGGTATGGGCAGCTTTTCTGGGTCGGGCATTTCCAGAGTTGCCGTGGGCGCGGTCTCGACGGATGATTGCGTCGCGGGTGTATCCGTGCCGCCCGTCGAATCAGCACTTTGCAATTGCGTCAAAGTTTCGCACAGGTCGGGGTATTCCTCTTCCCCGTCGTGGCCCGTCGCCTGAATTTCCTTGAGCATCTGGCGGACGGCATCCACCATGCTGAGTAAGACGGTTGTAATCTGCGGGGTAAGCGTAAGTTGCCCATCTCGCAAACGCGTTAGAAGGTTTTCACCCACGTGGGCGACTCTTTCCAGCTTATTGAAGCCAAGGAAGCCGCATGTACCTTTAATGGTGTGGATGGTGCGAAATACGCCCGCGAGCGCATTTTTGTCATGAGGATTCTTTTCCAGGCCGACAAGATCGCGATCGAGGCGATCAAGGTTCTCGGAACTCTCGACCAAAAAATCGCTAACAATGTCGTTTTCGCTCAACATAGTCCCTTTCAAAACGGAATTGCCGCCCGGAAGAGGCATGTTTCAGGGGGTGGGCGCATTCCGGGTAATATGCCTTATCGGCAGTTTAGGAATCTTCCTCAGCGCTGTATAGAAGCCAGCAGGGTAGCACCTGTGTGACCGCACCGTGTGTGCAATCGAAGCAGATTGCCGATATCCACAACTTCCGCATGGTCCTTGATGCGGGCGCGCAGTCCCGGTCTAAATTGTTCTCATCTGCCGCAGGATTTAGACTAGTCCATGCATGTTTGTTTTGAGGACATTCTCCCGGCCCGGTGCGGTATTATTTGTGTTCTTTGCTGTTGTGCTCGTCAAAGGACAGGACTCCGCTCCTCCAGCGCCCGCTCCATCTGCCGCCCATACAGCACCTTCAGCTTCTGGCAGCAAGCGCATGGTGTTTGACGACTTTGTGGACGTGGTCGTCCGGCAGGAACGCCGCGCGACCGATGTGATGCGAAGTTTCAAGCCCATCATCGAGACCTACATCCAGGAAGCAGGGGCCCAGCCGCGCTTTCAGGCAGGGATCATTCCCAACGGTGATGATTATTTCCTGGGTCGTTTAGAACTGACTGGGAATGTGTTGTCCATTGTGCCCTATGCAGACGAGGAGACTTGGAAGCGCACGGAGGAATTCTTCGTGCAAGACCAGCCACCTTTCAGCCAAGTGGCCCTTGCGCAGGCGTTGTTCCCTGACTTGGACCACTTTGACCGTCGGAACTATGCCTTCGAATTTGTCCGCTGGGAGGTCCTCGGAGACGTGCGCTGTGCTGCCGTGGACGTGAAGCCCCGCGAAAATTCGAAGAACCGTGGCTTTGTCGGCCGGATCTGGGTAGAAGATCACGACGACAATATTGTGCGCTTCACGGGAAACTTTACCGCGACGAGTTTTGCCAAGCGCGCATTTCACTTCGACAGTTGGCGGCTGAACATAGTGCGCAACCAGTGGATGCCTGCCTATGTCTATACCGAAGAGTCGAATCCTCACGATCCATCTCACAAATTGTTCAGGGCTCAAACGCGGATTTGGGGCTACGATCTGCAAAACGCGCACGGTCAGCGGGAGAATGGCAAACAACTGACGGACAGCGATAACGAGAAGGCGCATCGGCCGGAAGACATTGTAGTTGCGCGTGCGCAAGAGGCGGGATTGATGGCGCCAGACGGCGATGTCGACCAAATCTTGCAGACAGTGCTTAATAATTTGCTAATCACTAACAACCTCGACATTGCCGGTATCCGCTGCCGTGTGCTCCTCACAACTCCCCTGGAAGCGTTCGTGATGGGCCGTACGATTGTGCTCAGCCGCGGGCTTCTCGACGTGCTGCCCGATGAGGCGACACTAGCTGCCGTGCTGGCGCACGAACTGGCTCACATCATTTTGGGTCACGCCGTTAATGCGGCATACTTGACCCGCATGGCGCTCCCCTTTCCGGATTTTGAAATTTTTGCGGCCCTTGAGTTCCCGCATTTTGATCGCGATCAAGAAAGGGATGCCGACAAGAAAGCGCTGGAACTATTTTCGAAGTCGCCCTACAAGGACAAATTAGCGAATGTTGGCCTCTTCTTGCAGACATTGGATGCCAGCGCTGCTCGATTCCCGAACTTGCTACATGGGCGCTTCAGCAATGATTTCCGGAGTAGTTATCTAGTCGCGATGCAAGCACGCACCGATCCCCCCAAGCTTCCAAAGACAGGTCGGTTGAATCAGATTTCAGCTCTGCCGATCGGATCGCGAATCGTGGTCGACCCGTGGTCCGACCGAATTGAAATGCTCGCGAGCAAGCCCGTGCGCCTAGCGTCGCCGGCCGAAAAAATTCCGTTCGAAGTGACACCGTTCTACCCTCATCTCAAGCGACTGGATGAGCCGGTAGACTCGCACAGCAAAGCACGACAGTAGCTCGGGCTGGTATCGGACCACGCGGCAGGACAAGATTGGCATAGCCGAAGGCAATAGTGTAAACTTGCACTAATTACCGTCCGCTCGGCAGTCCAAGTAGTCCCGTCTAAGAAATTTCCGAGGCTTTGTCAGTACAGGTCCAATCGGTTATGCCTTACATGCCGCCGCAGGCACATTTTGCACTTCTCCCGGAATCGCAGCCGCCCTGGACGCAGTTTTTCCTCAGTATAGGCGCGCAGACTCTGGGAGTGATCGTGCTGGTTTGGTTGGGTGTCCTGCACCCCGCGGTCTTAAGCCGGACGGCGCGTGATTATCATTTTGTCCCATTAGTTAGTGCACCTCTGCTGATAAAGCAACAACCAGCACCCGCGTCCGGGTTGCAGGAACCATATTCGGCTGCGCGTCTTGCAGTTCCAGAGAGCCTTCCGCTGCCAGTGGAGCGTCCCAAGGCGGAATCGGAGATTGATCCGCCCAAGTTGGAAACTGACGCTCGCATACCGGCGTTGCCATCCTCCGCTCCAGTGGTTCCGGCCTCGCTCGTAAGAACTGAAGTATTTTCCAGCGGCAGTTCGGCGACGCCGACCGTAGCGCGGGCGCCGCAGCGGATTCAGACTGGCGGCTTCGGCGATCCGAATGGCGCACCCACACCGCCCCCTAATGACCGGCCAGAAACGATTGCAAAACTGGGATCATTCGACCTTCCCTCAGGGCAGGGGAACGGCAATGGAACGGGTAGCGTACGGCGTGTGAGCGGAGTAGTCGCCAGCGCGGGGTTTGGAAATGGAATAGCTACGGGGGATGGAAGCGGCAACTTGTCGGCTTCCCGTGGCGCTGGAAGCGTTCGGGAAGGCAGTTTTGGAGATGCTAACGAGCCGATACCCGAGTCGACTCGTTCCAAAGCAACCGAGAACGCTGCCACCAAAACATTGCCGGCAGAGATATTGTCCAAACCGACACCGGACTACACCGAAGAAGCGCGCAAGTTACGCGTCGAAGGTGAGGTTTTGTTAGAAGTAGTGTTCGGCGCTTCTGGTCAATTGCGAGTAGTAAGGGTGGTTCATGGACTCGGCCACGGTCTGGATGAGAACGCCGTCCGCGCCGCGGAACACATTCGCTTTAAGCCTGCTTCTCAAAATGGCCAGGCCACGGATTCAACCGCCATCTTGCACATCATTTTTCAATTGGCCTAGCCAATTACGGGGATTGGATTTATGCGCAGTGTCAAAAATTCTGTTGTAGCCCTTGTCATGTTCTTGACGCTTTCGGGTTGGGGCTCTGCCCAGGACCTATCACTGTCCGCAACCCCGCCAACGAAAGCCGATTCGGCCAACTCCGATCAACTCTCCACGTCCGTTCCGTCATCACGGGCTTTCGACCAGGTAATAGACCGGGTAGTGCAGCGCGAGCAATTCTTCGTGGCCCAGATGCGGCACATGCATCCGCTGGTAGAAACCTACATCCAGAACCTGAAGAAAGACCGCGACCACAACGTTGTTCCGGTTAGTGATGACTACTTTCTGGGGCGCTTGGACACGAGCAACGGCGCCGACGATCGCTCGTTCACCGGGCAAGCCGACCGTGGTAAGCGTTTTGTCAACCGGCTCAGCAGCAGCCATTCCATGAAGTTGCTGCCGATGGGTTTCGCGACGATGGTAATGCTCGACGAGGACTTTCAGAAGCAATACTACGACTTCACCTTTGTGCGCCAGGAATTCCTGGGCCAGGTGCGTTGCCTGGTAATTGATGTTCAACCGAAAGAGCAAGCCGGCAATGGACGTTTCCTGGGAGGGATCTGGGTAGAGGATCAGGACTACAACATCGTCCGTTTCAATGGCAGCTATTTAGCTCATAAGGATAACTCCTATTTGCGCTTTGATAGCTGGAGATTGAACCTGCGTCCCGGGGTATGGTTGCCTGCTTACATTTATAGCGAAGAGTCTGATCTTAAGGTCCGATCCGGCCAGACACCCCGCTTCAAGGCCCAGACGCGGTTGTGGGACTACGACCCTCAACGCCTCGCGAGTAACCAGGAGTTCACGCAGATCCAGGTTGACTCTTTCCAAACCGTTCGTGACCAGAGCGAGTCAGCACAGGACGACAGCCCCATTGAAGCCGAGCGCGCTTGGGAGCGCCAAGCGGAAGAGAATGCGGTTGAGCGCCTCCAGAAGATTGGGTTGCTTGCACCGCCAGGCGAAGTGGACAGGGTCTTAGAGACCGTGGTCAACAACCTAATCGTGACGAACAACCTAACCCACATACCTGACGTCCACTGTCGAGTATTGCTGACGGAACCATTGGAGTCGTTCACTATTGGGCGCACGATTGTTGTGAGCCGGGGCCTGCTTGACGTTCTTCCAGATGAGGCTTCACTGGCCATGGTGTTGGCCCACGAACTGAGCCACATTGTGCTCGGACACCAATTGGATACGAAGTTGGCTTTCAACGATAGCCTGTTCTTTCCCGATGACCAGACGTTCGAACGCATGGACTTCACTCGCAACGCTGCGGATGAAGAAGCTGCCGACCAGAAGGCACTCGAACTGCTTGCCAAGTCTCCGTACAAGGACAAGCTGGGTAATGCCGGGCTTTTCCTTAAAGTGCTGCAGGCACGTGCGCCGGAGCTGAAGCACTTGATTCGCCCGCACCTTGGAAATAGCCTGGCGGGTGGAAAAACCATGCGCATGTCCGCGCTGCTGAACTCCGCCCCTCAGCTGGAGATCCCTCGCATAGACCAGATTGCGGCTTTGCCACTCGGAGGAAGGGTCAAATTGGATCCCTTGACCAATCGTGTGGAGTTGTTGAAGACCAAGCCAGTAGCACTCCTTTCGGCGCGCGAGAAGATGCCTTTTGAGGTTACGCCATTCTTCCCTTATCTCACTAGGCTGCAAACGGAGTCCCCAGAGAAAGTAGCAGTTGTGCCATCGGGATGGTGAGAGAGTCGGAAATCCGGGGCCCGCGAGCGCGCACGGCTTTCCCGGAGGACCGTATCGTTCTCGCTAGCCGTCGGCGTTCACGGTCTACTTCAGTCGGACCTCAGCAACGGAGACAAATGTTGGAAGCGGCGTGTTCACGATTTGCATGCCCCGAGTTCAGGAAGGCGATATGGGAAGTTTGCCGATGCCGAAGCGGTCATCAAGTGGACGTGCAAGATTTTGTTTATCTCCTCGAATATCAGTCAGTGGCACCGTAGGTCAGAGGAGCCTCCGTCACAAACTGGTGACAGTGAACTGAGGGTGCAGTGAAAGAAGCAGGTAAGTGGTTGAAAAGATGGAGCCGACGAGCGGACTTGAACCGCTGACCTGCCGATTACGAATCGGCTGCTCTACCAACTGAGCTACGTCGGCCTCACATTGATTCTAAACGCGTGTGGAACCGGCGTAAAGTGCCGTCATTTCGCGGTTTTTCTTTCCCACGGCTGCAAGATTCTCACTGACGCCATGCCCGCGGCGGTCGCGGCTTGAATCCCCATATCTGTATCTTCAAATACCAGGCATGATTGCGGCGCGACCCCCAATCGATCGGCGGCCAGAAGAAACGCTTCAGGGTCAGGTTTCGGATTGCCATAGTCGCCGGCGCCGACGATGACCGGGAACTTCTCAAGCAGGTGCAATGCCTCGAGGGATGCAACGACCGACTCGCGTGTGCTACCAGAGACGACTGCAAAAGGAATTTTTCCATAGCCAGCGTTAATCACGTCCAGTACTTCGGGAATGGCCTTGAGCTGGGGAAGAATCTGGAAATAGTAATTCTCTTTGCGATGTGCGACTTCTTCTACCGGCATATGCAACCCATGTTTTTGGTTTAAATCAGCGATGATCTGCTTCACCGGAATTCCGCCCCACGCGTAGAAATCTTTTTCGGGCAGCTCGCAATTCCACTCCGCCAGGGCCTTGTTCCAGGCGATGAAGTGCAGTGGCATGGAATCAACAATCGTTCCGTCGCAATCGAAGAGGTACGCGCCAAAGTCGCCGGGCGGCAGTTGTAGTTTTATTTGTTGCGATTTTTCCAAGGAAGCAGGCATTTCTTATTTTTTCATAGAAATTCGCGTTTGACGGAGTGAGTTGGGGGTGGTACCGTTTTCGTTCCCGGAGGAAATACTTATGAAACGCGCGCTATTTTGCATCGTCATATCGTTCGGATTTCTGGGCGTGGGCCTGGGGCAACAAACCGCGGCTCCTGCAAAGACTTCTCATCCGCATGCAGCAACTACGCCGTCCGCGTCGCCAGACGCGGTCTGGGCTGATTTGATGGCCGGCAATCAGCGATTTGTAGCGGGCAAACCACGGACGCATGCCCTGCTTCCGCTTCGCAAGAAGCTGGCTTCCGGACAAAACCCCAACGTTATTATTCTTTCCTGCTCCGATAGCCGTGTTTCGCCAGAACTGGTGTTCGATCAAAGCCTGGGCGATCTTTTTGTCGTGCGCACCGCCGGTAATGTCGCCGACCCAGTCGCGCTCGGCAGCATCGAGTATGCCGTGGATCATATTCATAGTCCGGTGTTGGTGGTGTTAGGCCATCAAAAGTGTGGCGCGGTCAGCGCTGCGTGTTCGGGCGGCAAGATGCCCAGCGAAAACCTGGAAGCGATTATGAACAAGATCGGGCCAGCCGTAACCCAGGCAAAGACTTATGCCAAGGGTGATGACCTGCTCGATGCGGCGATCAAAGAAAATGTTGAGCAAAGCGCCAAAGATTTGCAGGCCAACAGCGAAATAATTCGCAATGCCGTGCAATCAGGCAAGCTCAAGATATTTGAAGCGGAATACAGCCTGGATACCGGGGCGGTGACACGCCTCGATGAATCCGCCAAAAGCCAGAACTAGTGCGCGCGCACGGCTGCTGCCGAGCGCGTTTCTCCCGCGGATGATTTAGATGGGCAACTATTTTTCCACTGAGAACGCGTAAATAGTGCGCGAGTGAAAAGTCTGTCCCGGCCGCAAAATTGTGGACGGAAACTGCGGATGGTTGGGAGAATCCGGATAGTGCTCGGTCTCCAAAGCCAGGCCGTCGCGGCGCTGGTATACGTGACCGTGTTTGCCAGTTAGTGTGCCGTCGAGGAAGTTACCGGAGTAAACCTGAATTGCCGGCTCGGTCGTGTAAACCTGCAGGACTCGTCCGCTTGTAGGTTCGAACACGCGTGCCGCAAAAGTCAGTTTGTCCCCCGATCTGTTAATCACAAAATTGTGGTCGTATCCGTTGGCTACAACGAGTGGCTCATAATTGTCGTTGATGCGGGCCCCCAAAGCGACCGGCTTTGAAAAATCGAGGGGTGTACCCTGAACGGAACGGATCTCACCCGTGGGAATAAGCGCGTCGTCGGTGGGGGTGAAGTGATCGGCGTTCAGTGTAAGCACATGTCCCAGCACATTGCCGTGGCCTTCGCCCTCAAGATTGAAATATGTGTGCTGTGTGAGGTTTATTGGAGTGGCTTTGTCGGTGGTCGCCTCATAATCGAAGATAAGCTCATTCTTCTCGGTAAGCGTGTAGGTCACTGTGACATTTAAATTACCGGGGAAGCCATTTTCCCCATCTTTGCTGAGATATCTGAAGATGATCCCAACCCCATCATGATGCGTAAACACTTCGGAGCTCCAAAACTGCTTGTCAAAGCCAACGAATCCGCCATGGAGCGTATTTGGGCCGTTGTTTTTGGGCAAGGTGTACTTCGCGCCATCGAGCGTAAACGTGCCGTTTGCAATGCGATTGGCATAGCGGCCGATAATGCCGCCGAAGTGAGGCGTATTTGTCGTGTATTGATCAAGATTGTCGAAGCCGAGAACGACATCGTCGAATTTCCCATTCTTGTCCGGCGTGCGCAGTGACAGAATGATTCCCCCATAACTCATGGCGCGGACTTCCATGCCATGTCCATTCCGCAATGTGTAAATATCTACAGACTTGCCGTTAATCGTGGCTGACGCATCTTTGGTAACTTCAAGCTTGCCTTTGGCGGATTTCGCCTGGGCGAAAGTCGCGCGAAGAGCGAAGGTGCTGAGTATGAAAGCGAGAAGGGCGCGGTTTCGAAGGTTCATTGAGGCTCCTGTGATGGGAATGTCATATTATCTACTAATTCGGGCATAAGCGGCGGTTCCAATTTATTCGAAGGGATAGAATAACCATACCCAAAGGAAAACATGCGCAAGAAAAAACTCAACGTCGCGATGATCGGATCAGGCTTTATTGGGAAAGTCCATTCGAACGCATTCCGCCAGGTCGGCCACTTCTTCGACGTTCCCTACGAGCTCAACTTAAAGGTGCTTTGTGCACGCGACCAGGGGAAACTCGCAACCGCGGCGACGCAATGGGGGTGGGAGGAAACAGTTACCGATTGGCGGGCTGTCGTGGCACGAGAGGACATTGACGTCATTGATATTGCTGTTCCCAACTCGCTGCACGCTCCTATCGCCATTGCCGCGTGTGAGGCCGGCAAGATCGTGTGGTGCGAAAAACCACTGGCCGCCACCCTCCAAGATGCGGAGCGCATGGCGCTGGCGGCACGAAACACGCCCAACCTGGTCTGGTTTAACTATCGCCGTATACCCGCAGTCGCGTTTGCCAAACAGCTACTTGAGGAGGGACGTGCCGGTCAAATCTTTCACTATCGGGCTCTGTATCTGAACCAGTCGGGCAATAATCCCAAGAAGACGAATACGTGGCGCTATCGCCGTAGCGAAGCCGGCATGGGTGCTGCGGGCGACCTGTTGTCCCATGTGATGGATATCGCGCTTTACCTCAACGGCCCCATCAAAGAACTTTCCGCGATGATGCATACGTTTGCTCCTGGCCGCGACGTGGATGACGCCACGCTGCTTTTAGCCCAGTTCGCCAACGGCAGTGTGGGTACGTTTGAGGCAACTCGCTACGGCGTCGGCTGTCCGAACCGCAATGATTTCGAGATCAACGGATCGAAAGGAATGCTGCGCTTCCGGCTCGACGAGATGAATCAGTTGGAATATTTCGATGCTACGCATGACCCTGCTTTGCAAGGACCCCAAAGTCTTACCATTACCGGGCCGAATCATCCCTACTGGGAAAATTTCTGGAAGCCGGGCCACATTTTGGGCTACGAACATCCCTTCATTTCTACGGTTGGGGACTTTCTGCAATCGCTTGCTCGGAACGAACCGTTCCACGCCAATTTCGAAGACGCCCTCGCTGTGCAACGCGTGTTGGATGCCGCCGCGCGCTCAGCGTCGTCGCGCGGCTGGGCGCAAGTGTCGCAGTAGCCCAGCTACTTCAATGTAACCTTGCCGTTTAAAACAATCTCCGTCGAGGAGCGCCCGACGAGGATATTAAAATCGTCCGGCGCAACCCTCCAATCATGAGTCTGAATGCTGTAGTAGGCGAAGGCGCGACGGTTGAGCTGCACATCAACGTGTTTGGTTTCACCTGAGTTTAAGCTGACCTTTGCGAATCCTTTCAGTTCTTTGACGGGCCTGGGAACAGGAGCTTGACCATCTCCAACATAGACTTCGGCGACGTCCGCGCCCTCGCGCGATCCAGTATTGGTGACGTCGAAGCCGACGGTAACATCATCTTCCGCGGTCGGCGCGGAGACCGTTAGATTCTTGTACGCAAAGGAAGTGTACGAGAGGCCATAGCCAAAAGGAAATAGAGGCTTTGTGGCGGACTTATCGTAATAACGATAGCCGACGAAAATGCCTTCTTTGTACTCGACCTTCTTCGTCCCAGCTTTGGGATAATAGCTGTCATGAACGGGATTGTCCTTCCAGGAACGCTCTATTGAAATCGGCAGACGGCCAGAGGGATTGAGATCGCCGAATAGCAACTGGGCAACAGCGGTGCCGCCCTCCTGGCCCGGATACCAAGCCTGTAGCAACGCGGGAACATGATCAATCCACGAGCCCATATCGACGCCACCGCCGGACGTCATGACGACTATCGTGTTCTTATTCGCCGCCGCAATCTGGTCGATTAGCTCGTTCTGGCCAGAGGTGAGTGCGAACGTCCGGTCGCCGCTTTCGCCTTCGCTGTCGGCATTGAACCCGGCTGCCAGCACCACGGCATCGGCCTGCGCCGCCAGCGTTTTAGCTTCTTTCGTCACCAGCGAATCAGCGGGCACAATGCCCAAATTTGCGGTTACCTTACCCCATCCACTCTTGATGTAGTAATCGTATTCAACCTCATGCGGACCGGCGGAAAGATCAAGCGGAACATCGTTCACGAAGGCGTACCATTGGGTCCAATTGTCGAAAACGAGCTTTTTGTCCACATAGAGCCGGTAGCCGCCATTTTCCCCTGGCCCTTGAACCATCGCCACATAGTGACCGGCTGCCGGGGGAGTGAAAAAGCCAGTCCAGCGGATGGAAAAGCCAGTCACAGCCTCGCCACGGCCGCGCGCGGGCTGGTAGTTAAGGTACTTGCTGGTTCTGATCAAATCCGGCTGTCCTTGGAGGTCCTTGTTGTGAAATAGCTCTTCTTTGAGGCCTGCGACGCCGCCGGCTGGCTGCGTAGTGAACTTCGTCGCTTTGGCAATGTCGTCCAGGTTGGGTAATCCACGCGCGTAATATACTTTCGCATTTGAACCGAGTTCGTTCACAATGCCTTCCAGATAGCCGACTTGGGTGAATGGTTTGGCTTCCGCGCTACCGCCGCCTCCGGGCTGCGCAGGATAGGCATCGGGGCCGATAACAGCGATGGTCTTAATCCGGCCTTTGTCGAGCGGTAGAATGTTGCCATCGTTCTTCAGCAGCACGATTCCGGATCTCGCTGTTTCCAGGGCAACCTTGCGGCCGTCTTGATTGAATGCCGGAATGGATAACTCGGTCTGATCACGGTCCAGCCATCCGAACTCGATTGCCGTGCGTAGAATGCGGCGGACTTTGTCATCAATCGTGGCTTCGCTGACCTTGCCGCTCTTGACCGCGGGCAGGAGGTTCGCACGATTCATGAACTTGCCGGAGGGCATCTCAAGATCAAGGCCTCCATTGGCCGCGGCTACACCATCGTAGGTCGCGTCCCAGTCGGACATGATGATGCCCTTGAATCCCCAGTCTTTTTTTGCGACTTCGTTATTCAGATAGCCATTCTGGGTTGCGTGTTTACCGTTGATTAGGTTGTACGAATCCATAATTGCGCCGACGTGGGCTTGTTTGACCGCCGCTTCGAACACGGGGAGATAAATCTCATGCATCGTACGCTCGTCAATGATGGAGTCGGTGTTGTGGCGGTCGAACTCTGAATTGTTTCCCATGTAATGCTTGATGGTGGAGCTGACGCCCTGGCTCTGCATGCCCTCGATGTAGCCGACTGCGACCCGCGAAGACAAGAACGGATCCTCGCCGAAATACTCAAAGTTTCGACCATTCATCGGTGCCCGATAGATGTTCACTCCCGGCCCGAGCATGAAATGAACTCCGCGCTGGCGGGCGTCCTGGCCGATAGTCATGCCAACTTCCTTGGCCATTTCAGGATCCCACGTCGCGGCGAGTCCAATGCCGCCGAACACTGTTGAAGGCCCATAATTGCGCACGCCTACTGGGCCGTCGGCCATCTTCAGGCGTGGCAGTCCGATCTTTTCATTGGAGCGGATATAAAAGTCATCCACGCCGCCGATCAGGTCGACCTTGTCCTCGAGAGTCAGTTTGCTCAGAAGAGAATCGATCTTCGATTCAATCGCGGCGGAATCGGCGAGCGGTTCTTGGGAAAGCGAAGGAAATGGAACGAGCAAGAAAAAGATAAAAAATACGGCTGAAAACAATCTGCGTATCATCAAGACCCCCAGGGATGTTCGTTCGCGCCATGAGGCGCATTCCTGCGACCGGCTTATTTCGAATCATGAGTCGCCAGCCAATCAATCGCCTTCGTTGCCAGCGCTACATCCTCCTGCGAAGAGAGACCACTTACACCAATAGCTCCGATGACCACCCCATCGCGGATAATGGGTAGCCCACCACCCCAGCCAACATAGCGCGAATCTCCATAGTAGGAGATGTCATGACCCTTCTCGGGATGGCGGACTTTTTCTCCGATGTCTTTAGTGGGCTTGCGCTCCCTTGCCGCTGTGTAGGCTTTATTGGAGGCAATATTAATTGATGAGAGCGGCGCGCCGTCCATGCGTGCGAATGCAACCAACTCACCGTGAGAATCGGCGACTGCGACGACGGCTGCTTTTCTTAATTGCGCGGCATTGTCCACCACGATGTCGATCATCTTCTTGGCTTCGGAGTAGTCGATGGCGGGAAGAGTTCGCATGTGGATCAGAAGAACACTACCGGAAGAAAATCCCGATATTTCCAAGGTATAGCAAAAGTTTTGCAGAATAAAAAAGCCGGACTGGGCGGCTGCCCAGCCCGGCTGATTACCTAACGTTAGAAAATAAACTTCAGAGCGAACTGAATCAGGCGCGGGTTGTTGACGGTTGAGGTCACAACGCCGAAGCCGTTGCCAGTCGCGGTGCCGTTAAACCCGGTGCCCGGAGGTCCGAATTGCGGATGATTGAAGAGGTTGAAGAACTCGGTGCGGAACTCCAGACCGTAGCGCTCTGCAAACGTCGTCCGTTTGAAGATGGCCCAATCGAAGTTGTTGATGCCATCCTGGCGCAGCGAAGAATCAACGCGCGATTCCGTGCCGAAGCCCCAATCGGGCGGTGCCGCAAAGCAGGAAGTGTTGAACCAGTGGGTGAGCGAGCCACCACCGGCACCCTTGTCGCATCCAGCCACGACATCAGGACGGACGTTACTCACACCCACTCCAGCATTCTCAAGCGGAGTTGCAGCACCGGCCCACGAAATCTTGAGCGGGAAGCCACGTTGGAAGGTAGTCACGCCGTCAAGACCCCAACCCGAGACGACCTTGTCAGTCATCCCGCTTGCGCCCGACAGGAAGCGCTTGCCATGTCCGAAAGGAAGGTCAAGCACATAGCTGATGACGAGGCGTTGAGAAACGTCTTGCGAAGACAGTGAACGCTCGCCGTTGAGATTGTTCCAGTCCTGCACTGAACCGACGCCGCCGGTAGAGCCTTCGAGCCAGCTGGTCAGCGTGTCCGTATTGCTCAACAGCTTGGAGTTGGTATAGGCAACCAGCAACGTTCCACCGCCCGAGAAGCGGCGGGTCAAGGTGGCTTGCAGCGAGTTGTATGTGCTGCTGCAGCAACCGTACCCCGCGAGGTTCAACCCGTTGTATTGCGGATAGGGCCGGTCAAGCTGCCCCTGGTTGACGTTGTTGCCCTGTAATGACGGATTCGGGCTGTTGATCGGGTTCGTGAGTCCGGCTGCTGCGAATGAAGTTGCAATCGTCGGAGTCTGTCCAGCCGCGGCCTGAGCGGCAGCCTGCTGAATAAACGAATCCGGGATCTGGTTGATGTTGGTGTTGTATTGCTCGAGGTGCACGCCATGGGAACCCGCGTATGCGACATCAAGGAACAACCCGGCGCCCAACTGCCGCTGAATGTCCAAGTTGTACTGCTGCACATAGCCTTCCTTCTGGAGGTTATATGGCGACAGGTTTGGCGAGCCGTTGGTGGCTGCGAAGTTGGAGATATTTCCGTTCCTGCCGGGCGGTGGAAGAATTCCGTTGACACCGAACGGTCCAGCGGTAGCGCAAGTAAAGCTGCCAAACGTTTGGCCCGCCAAGGTGCAATTGCTGTTGTCCAGCGTCGCAGCCGGGGAGAGGCCGTGATTTGTGGTCGCGATGAACGGAGTCGTGGCCAGGTTGATCAGGTCGTTATCTGGGTTCAAACCAAACGACACATAGTTTGGAATCCAGAACACGCCGTAACCGCCGCGGATGACAGTTTTCTGGTCCCAGCTATACGCGAAGCCCAAGCGGGGTGAAAACTCGTTCTTGTCGAGAGGCAGGTTATTCCTGCCCGGGTTGATGCCGGTTCCGACCAGAGCTGCGTCGCCGATGCAAGGCGATCCGGGAACACCGCTGCAACCCGTGACGGTCGCGTTGGTTAAAGTTGGATCCCAATAGCTCAAGCGGTTATAACGGTCATCCCATGGACCTTGCAGTTCGTAGCGTAGTCCAGCGTTGATGGTCAACTTCGGAGTGAAGTGCCAAGTATCGTTGGCATAGACGGCGCGGTACGTCTGGCGGCCTGCGGTTTCCGCAGGAACCTGCGCCGCACCTTCCGTCTGGTTTACGAACGAAGCGGGACCGCTTTGCGACAGGCCAAGGAGGAAGTCGGCGAACGCGAACCCTGAGGTAGCTGAGTTTGGCGTTAATGCGTTGTTAGCGGTCCATGCGCCCGAGAAGCCGAATGCGCCGCTGGCGATATTGGTCTGGTAGTAGTTGTCCAATCCCAGCTCGTATTGCGCACCGACTTGAACGGTGTGTTTGCCATGGATCCAAGTCAATGACGGCGATACGTTCCATTGCGTGTTGTGGTCGCCGATGGCGGAGTTGCCCTGGCTCTTTCCCACGTCGCCGGGGAACGGGAAGGCAGGAGTGGGAGGAGTTCGTTGCGCATCGGGAACGGTAGCATTGTAGCTCGCCGGCCAACCAAGCTGCGTGAGGTCATACCCAGCAAGCAGAGGTGCACGGAGATAGATGAACCGGCTCGCCGCGACGTTCAAGTCGAAAATCACGTTTGAGCTGAAGGTGTGGTTTAGATCGACCGCGAGGGCTTTGGTGTGGTAATCCTCAGCGCAACGGTCAAGGCAGAGTCCTGTACCGAATGGGTTGGTCGGCAAATCCAACAAGCCGAAATAGGTGAACCGACCAAACAGCCGGGTATTAGCTCCGATGTTCTGGTCGATGCGGGTCACAAACTGATTGTTGTTGCCACCGCTGCTGCTGGCGGAGGTGAAGTTGTCTGGACTGTTGATGTTGAAGCTGGCTGCCGCGACCGGAGTGTAGTACTTGTCCCACAGTACCGTCGCTGCTTTGCTCCATTCCGCCTGCGGAATCTGGTTCATGGGATATGCGGTCCGGCTACCGTCAGGAGCCACAGTGTAGGGATCGTAAAGTTGAATGCCTTGTGACAGAAGGGACGAGAAGTCGCCATTACGGAAGGCCGGTGTCGGAACCGCAGTGGATACGACGCCGCCGGTTCGTAGGCGGAACTGTTCCCAACTTACGAAGAAGAAGGTTTTATCCTTGATTATCGGGCCACCCAAGTTGAAGCCATACTGGTTCTGCACGTACGGCGGGGGAGTATTGCTCTGGCCCGCGGCCAATTGGCTCTGCTTATAGAAGTACTCGTTCGAATTCAGCACCTTGTTGCGCAGATATTCGTAGGCTTCACCGTGCCATGCGTTGGTCCCGGATTTGGTGCTGAAGTTCAGAACGCCGCCCGAGAACTTCCCGAATTCCGCGCCCAGGTTATTGGACTGAACCTTGAATTCGCCGATGGAGTCCTGCGTCGGAATAATGACGGGCAGGTTGATGTAGCCGATATTGAGCGGCTGGCCGTCAAGATATTCGGCGCTCTGGTTGGCGAATGAACCGCTGACCTGATAGTTGCCCCAACTGAAGGGGTTCTGGCCGACCGGCGTTCCACCCGATCCGCCTTGCGCCACCGCGGCCGGCGTAATCGTGATTAGATTGAAGATGTTGCGGCCGTTCAGGGGAAGCTCGTTGGCCTTGCGTTGTTCGACGACCTGGCCGAGCGAGGATGTTTCAGCCTGTAAGAGGGGCGTCTCGGAAGTGACTTCCACCGTCTCCGTAACTTGGCCCACGGTCATAGCGGCGTCAATATGCGTGTCCTGTTGGACTTGGACGGCTACGTTTTCGCGCGTGACGTGCTTGAAGCCCGCCTTTTCGATGTCCAACTTGTACTGGCCGGGAACCACGTTCACGAACTGATACAGACCCTCGGAGCCCGTGGTCTGGGTTCGCTTTTCCTGGGTGCCCACGTTGGTCAAAGTGACCTGTGCCCCCGGGATAGCTGCTCCTGATGGGTCAGTCACGGCACCATCCACCGTTCCGAACGTACTTTGCCCGTACGAGAACAGCGGTATCAAACAAAAGAGACTCAAGAGCAACAACACGAGGATTCTGCGAGACGGCATATCCACCTCCAAGGGGATTTAACTCAGAACTCTACTATCCGAAACCAAATTTCTTAGCCCCAGATCCTGCATCCACCGCTCCGTATGCGTGAAAAGCCTTGTCCAGCACGCACATTGATGCCTAAATCGTCCCATCCCAACCCCAACGGGCATAGAACTTTTCGATTTAGGTAATAGGATTTTTCAATTGATGCTACGGCATTGCAGCTTGCGCTATGGACCAGCGGTTTGTCAAGACAAAAATATCGATTTTCTAAAGAAGTTCTTCCATTTTTTGGAGGTCGCGTGTTCTAATGACACCGCCCTGAAGTTGTGCGAAGCAAATCGACGCGAAGGGCGTGTGGAAAGCGGTAGCGTGAGTCTTGAGGGCCGGGGGCGTACCGATGAAGTTGACCGAGAAGGATAGCAAAGCGGTACGGCGCCGCGTTACATTAAAGTCGGTAGCCGATCACGTCGGACTCACGCCCAGTACGGTTTCCGCCGTTCTAAACAATTCTCCCGCCTCGGCATCAGTTCCCCAAACCACAAAAGACCGCATTCTTGAAGCCGCCCGGGAGCTAGACTATCGCCCCAACTTTTTTGCGCGGTCGTTGCGGGTCAAACGCTCGTTTACCGTGGGAGTGATCGCGCAGATTGGCGACGCCTACGATTCCATGGTGATCGGTGGCATTGAAGACTACTTGCGCCAACACGGGTTTTTTTTCCTGACTGCGGCTCACCGTCATGACGCGCATGTCCTGGAAAATTACGCGCATCTTCTGATGGAACGGGGCGCAGAGGGTTTCATTACAGTCGACGCCCCTGTAACGCAGCCCTTGCCCCTGCCCACGGTGGCCATCGCCGGGCATCGGCGCGTGGAAGGCGTGACCAACATAAAATTGGATCATCACCGTGCGGCAACGCTGGCCTTGACGCACCTGCTGGAACTTGGTCATCGAAAGATTGCAGCGATGAAGGGCCCGCGCGACAGCTCCGATTCGGCCGATCGCTGGCGAGCAGTGCGCGATGTCTCGCAAAAATTGGGTATTGAATTGAGACCGGAACTAGAGATCGAACTCAAGGGTGACTGCAGCACTCCCGAAGTCGGATACCCCTTTACACGGCAATTGCTTGAGACCAAGGCGAGCTTCACGGCGTTGTTTGCCTTTAATGACAATTCGGCCATTGGCGCTATTAGTGCGATTCACGATGCCGGTTTGCGCGTTCCGCAGGACATTTCGGTCGTTGGGTTTGATGACATCCAGGCGGCAGCATACAGTAGCCCGAGTCTTACGACGGTCAAACAACCCTTGCGCAAGATGGGTGAGATCGCTGCTCGTACGCTATTGAGCCGGATTGAACAATCAGAACGTTCCAACGCGGAAATACTCACGGAACCAGAATTTGTCGTGCGGAAATCCACGACCGTAGCCTGTCACAGCGCGATGGCGTAAGAGCCTGATCATGGCACATGTGCGAACAAGCCCATGGCGCGATATGCTAGTTGCTAATCAAGGATCCGTCGATTGCGCATATTACCAGCGAGTCTGATCTTTTCGTTATCCATGACGCTTGGAGTCGGCGGGGCAACGGCGCCGATTCTTACTGCGACGCAACCTAAAGCAATCAACTTCACTCTGGAGAATTCTCCCACGCCGCTGAAATATCTCATTGAAACCATGCCGGGTGGCGTGGCATTGCTGGATTACAACAACGACGGATTGCTCGACATCTTTCTGGTAAATGGCGGCCGCATAACGGCTCCTATGCAAGAGCCAGAGAATTTTGACCGGCATGACCCAAAATATTGGAACCGCCTGTATCGGCAAAATAAGGATGGCAGTTTTACGGATGTGACTGAACAAGCGGGCTTAGCCAGCGCGGGCGACGGCAATTATGGCATGGGCGTGGCTGTAGGGGATTACGACAATGACGGATATCCCGACCTATACGTGACCAGCTATGGCAAAAACATTCTTTATCACAATAATGGCGATGGAACGTTCACTGACGTGACCGCGAAAGCCGGCGTCGCGGGTGGAGGATGGTCAGTTTCGGCAGGATTTTTTGATTACGATAACGACGGGAAGCTCGATCTTTTTGTAACTCGCTATATGGATTGGGACACGAAGCACAGTAAGGATTGTGGGGGGAACTACCACACGTATTGCCCACCAGAAGAGTTTCCGGCGACCACAAGTATCCTCTATCACAACAATGGCGATGGTACGTTTACGGATGTAAGCGAGAAGTCCGGAATTACTGCGAAGAAGGGCAGGGCGCTCGGCGTGGCCTTCGCCGATTACGATGGCGATGGATTTACCGATGTCTATGTCGCTAATGATGGCATGCAACAGTACCTCTTCCATAACAATGGCAATGGGACTTTCAGCGAAGTAGGGCTGGAAGCGGGAGCCGCGCTATCCGAAGACGGACGGCGCCTCTCCGGCATGGGGGTGGTTTTTCAGGATTATGACAATGACGGCAGGCCTGACGTGATTGTGACCGAATTGCCGCGTGAAATTTACGGTGTCTATCACAACGACGGTAATGGTACGTTCAGCTATCGAAGTCTGGAGACCGGCCTCGGAATCCTTTCGAGCGGGAGTTCCGGCTGGGGCGTCGGCTTGGAGGACTTCGATAATGACGGCTGGAAGGATCTTTTCGTTGCGCAAGGGCATGTCCTCGACAATGTCGAAAAGATCGATCCTTCACTTCATTACCACGAACTCCCGCTGCTCGCCATCAATCATGAAGGTCACTTCGCGCGCGTGGATCCTGGAACCACGACTCTCATGGCTGCGCGCGGCGCGGCGTTCGGCGATCTTAATAATGACGGATGGCAGGATGTCGTGGTCACACAACTGGGTGGGCCGCCTCTAGTCTTCATGAATAATGGCGGGTCGACGCACTGGCTCACCGTGAGTTTGCGCGGTACGCGGAGCAACCGGGATGGTTACGGCGCCCGAGTTGAAGTCAATGGACAAACCAGATTTGCAACTTCCGCCGGGAGCTATCTCTCTGCCAGCGACAAGCGACTACATTTCGGTTTAGGTGCGGCCAGCACTGCAAAAGTCGACATCACTTGGCCTTCCGGTATACACCAGACTCTTAAAGATGTTCGCGCCGATCAGATCCTCTCAGTGCGTGAGCCGGAGAAACCGTGATCACAACGATTTTGTTTTTATGCTTCGCCTGGCAGAACTCGGTTTCGTCGGCGTCGCAGGATGCGTTAGAACACATGAAAGCCGGTATTGCAGCGGAACAGCAGCAAAAATTCGATCAGGCTATCACCGAATTCAAGAAGGCGGCAGAACTTGACCCCACGCTGCCTGATGCCTTCATCAGTCTCGGGCAAGCAAACATGGAACTTGGCAATTATGGGGCTGCGATTGCCCCTCTCAAACGCGCAGTCGAATTGAAGGGCGACTCCATTCCCGCCCATCAATTGCTCGGATACTCATTGCTTGCAGAAGGTTATGCAGCAGAAGCGATTCCGCACCTGCAACACGCTGGTGACACCGCTGCCGTGGGTATCGCCCAGATACAAACAGGCCAGCTCATGGAGGCGGTTTCGAATTTGCAGAACGCGCTTGCCGCCCATCCCAACGATACCGATTTGCTCTACTATCTCGGACGAGCCAGCGGATTGCTCTCGAAACAGATGATCGATACCTTACTGACTGTGGCTCCCGATTCGGCACGCGCGCACCAGGCGATGGCAGAGAATTATTTTGTTCTTCGGCGAATGCCCGATGCCGAAGGAGAATTCGAGCAAGCGTTGAAGTTGCGCCCTCATCTGCCGGAGGGGCATCTGGAGTTGGGCGAAGTGTACGCGGGTGCGTTCCAATGGGCTAAGGCCGAAGACGAGTTCCGGCAACAAACAAAACTTCAGCCAGGCAACGCGGAAGCAGCGTTTCGGCTAGGCACAGCACTCCTCGAGCAGGGGAAGGCCCATGAAGCCAGGCTGGAATTGATTCGAGCCGACAAATTGCAGCCTGATATGCCTGAGACCCTGTACTCTCTCGGCAAAGCTGCTTCGCTGGACGGCGACGGTGCCGCGGCGGAACGAGCGTGGACCAAACTGCTTTCGATCGAGAAAACAGGTTCGTTGGCGGCGCAGGCGCATTTTGGGTTAGCGGGGATATACCGCAAGCAGGGAAAGACAGAAGCCGCGCAAAGTGAGATGCGCGAGTTTGAAAGATTGCAAGGCGCTTCGCCGCCGCAGACGCCAACGACGCCGGATGCGCAGCATTGATTTCGTCGTGAAAGGGAAGTCGCGGGTTATACTGTGCCAGTTTGAGGCGGATGTTTGCAGTCAGCGGCGAAGCAGACTTTCGAGGGCCACGAGTGAAAGTCATCAGCATCGGTGAAGTGCTGTGGGATGTTATCGGCGGCAAGGAACACCTCGGGGGTGCGCCCTTTAATTTCGCGGCTCACTTGCACCGCCTGGGGCATGACGTTTTCTTCGTCAGTGCAGTGGGGGCGGATGATCGCGGCAAACGGATTATCCACCGGATGAAACAAATGGGCCTTTCGACGCGGTTTGTGCGGGAGGACCCCGAACACGGAACCGGCGTTGTCACCGTGAGGTTGTCCAGCGAAGGGCAACCCAATTTTGTTTTGCACCGTCCGGCGGCCTACGACTTTCCGCAGGTTACCGACGCTGGTTTTGACTTTTTGCTTTCCCAATCCATCGATTGGATATGTTTCGGCACATTGCTGCAAGTAAGTACTGTGGCATGGGAACTCACGAGAGAAATTTTGGCGACCCTGCCGTCGGCGCGGCGTTTCTACGATGTCAACCTGCGCGCCAACGCGTATACACCGGACTTGGTGCGGCAACTTATGCAGATGGCGACCGTGATGAAACTCAATGACTTCGAAGTGGAAGAAATTTCGAGGATGCTTGGCACAACATTCGCCTCGCTAGAACAGTTCTGCCGCGACTATGCGGATAATTTTCAACTTGAAGCGGTTTGTGTCACGCGCGGTTCAAAAGGGTGCGCACTCTTGCTTGGCGAGCAGTATGTCGAAGCGGCGGGCTATCAAATCAACGTTGGGGATACCGTGGGTGCGGGGGACGCTTTTGCGGCCGGCCTTCTGCATGGGGTTGGCCAAAAGTGGCCGGCGGAAAAGATTGCCGACTTCGCCAATCGTGTGGGAGCGTTAGTGGCGAGCCGCCATGGCGCCATTCCTGCCTGGACGCTTGAAGACGTTGCGGGATTCGATTCCCAAAACTACCGACTGGAGCGTGCATGAAGCTCAACGGATATTTGGCAAAGAGCGCCGTGGTGGCGGCTTTGGGCGGTTTATTGTTTGGTTTTGATACCGCTGTCATCTCGGGCACAACGAGCGCGCTTAGGGCTGCCTATGCTCTCACCCCGAAACTTCTGGGAATTACGGTATCCATCGCAATCTGGGGCACGGTCGTCGGCGCCATGCTGGCGGGGTTGCCCGGCGAGCGTTTCGGCCGGAGGGACAGCATGCGCGGGCTGGCGGTTCTCTACTTAATTTCCGCTTTGGGATGTGCGTTCGCCTGGAGCTGGCCTTCGCTTCTCGCTTTTCGCATTATCGGAGGCTTGGGCGTCGGCGGTTCGTCGGTGTTGGGGCCCATGTATATCGCAGAAGTTGCACCCGCAAAACTGCGGGGACGGCTGGTCGGAATGTTTCAGTTCAACGTTGTCTTCGGCATCCTACTCGCTTATTTTTCGAATTACGTCATCAGCCTGCAACATTTCGGCCCGACAGAATGGCGATGGGAATTTGGTGTCGCGGCGATTCCTGCGGCATTATTTTTCGTTATGTTATTCACCATTCCGCGGAGCCCGCGCTGGCTAGTGAAAAAGGGACGGATCGCGGAAGCCCGCAGCGTTCTGCAACTCACTGGCGATGAGAATTACGAGCACGATCTTCAGGAGATCGTTCAGTCAATCGCCACTGAACAGAAAGATACCGCCGATAAGCTCTTCTCGCGAAAGTATGCGTTCCCGATTTTCCTCGCGGTCAGTATCGGCCTGTTCAATCAGCTTGCCGGCATCAATGCAATTCTTTACTACCTAAACGACATTTTTGCGCACGCCGGTTTCAGCAAAGTTTCCGGTAATCTGCAGGCGGTCGCAGTAGGCGGCACGAATCTTCTTTTCACCATGATCGCCATGTCGGTGATTGACCGCATTGGCCGGAAGACCTTGTTGCTAGTGGGTTCCGTCGGCACGGCGCTCTGCTTGGCGGGCGTCTCAGTCATTTTTTTCACCAACCAGCATCAGTCGTATTTGTTGTGGCTCTTGATCGGGTACATCGCGTTTTTTGCATTTTCGCAGGGAGCCGTCATCTGGGTATACATCGCGGAAGTTTTCCCCAATAACGTTCGCGCGAAGGGGCAGAGTCTGGGAAGCTTCACCCACTGGCTGATGAACGGAACCATCTCTCTCATCTTCCCTCTCATGGCAGCTTCATCCGGCGCTTATCCGTTCGTTTTTTTCTCGGTGATGATGGTGGTGCAGTTTTTTGTAGTTTTGCTCGTGTATCCGGAAACCAAAGGTTTGACTTTAGAAGAGATGCAAAAAGCGCTGGCGAGTCATTAGCATTCGATTAGGAGAGAATTCGCGCCACATGACCATATCAAGCACCCAAACCACCATCCGACCGGACGATCAGACCAGCAATTATCGCGGTCCGCTGGCCATGGTCACCACGTTGTTCTTCATGTGGGGATTTTTGACCTGCCTGAACGACATTCTCGTTCCACACCTGAAGCTGATCTTCGATTTGAGTTACGTCAAGATCATGCTGATCCAGTTCGCGTTCTTCTCGGCATATTTTGTCTTTTCTCTGCCGATGGGAAAGATGGTGGAGTGGATCGGCTACAAGTGGACGATGGTCGCGGGTTTGTTCACGATGGGAATTGGGGCGTTGCTGTTCATTCCCGCGGCTAGTGTGCCTTCCTATCCACTTTTTCTCGGAGCCCTCATTGTTCTTGCGGCCGGCATTACGGCACTCCAAGTTTCTGCGAATCCCTACGTTTCAGTGCTGGGGCCCGCGCGCACAGCTTCAAGCCGGCTAAACCTGGCGCAGGCTTTTAATTCGCTCGGCACAACGATTGCGCCATACCTCGGCGGGCTTTTCATTTTGAGCGCGGCACCCTTGAGTATTGAGCAAATCCGCCAGATGGCCGCGCCGGCCTTGCAGGCTTATCGCTTACAGCAGGCGGCGTCGGTGAAGTTGCCGTATTTAATTCTCGGTGTGATTGCCATCGCTCTTGGTATTGCGATCGCTTTATTCAAGCTGCCGCCAATCCCCGAAACGGAGCGGCATCGTGGCGACAAATCAGCAGGAAGTCTGTGGCAATACCGGCAACTCATTTTTGGCGCTATCGGAATTTTCGTTTATGTGGGAGCGGAAGTCTCGATCGGCAGTTTCCTCGTGAACTATCTGAGCCAGCCTAACATTGGCAACATAACCGAGCGTGCCGCCGCCGGCTTCGTTTCGTTTTATTGGGGGGGAGCGATGATAGGCAGATTTATTGGCTCCGGTCTGCTACAGAAAATCCCCACGGGGAAGCTGTTGGCGATATTTGCAGCTATTGCTTGCCTTCTTACCATGACTTCGATGCTCTCATTCGGCCCTCTCGCCATGTGGAGCATCATCGCGGTTGGGCTATTCAATTCGATTATGTTCCCCAGCATTTTTACCCTGGGCATTGCTGAACTGGGTCCGCTGACCGGTGAAGGTTCGGGCATTCTAATTATGGCCATCGTCGGTGGCGCGATTATTCCTGTAGTGGTGGGCGCGTTGGCCGACCACCTCGGTATTCACCACTCTCTGTTTGTTCCTGCCATCTGTTACCTCTACATTGTCTTCTACGGATTGAAAGGTTCTATACCAAGCCGCGTCAGGGGCACCGTGTGAGTTCTGGGGGAGGCACTCAAGGCCGTTTGTTCGTCGGCGTAGATATTGGCGGAACGAAAATCGCCGCCGGACTAGTGGACCATCAGGGCAAGATCAGAACTCAGATTCGCACTCCGATGATCGCAAATGGCGGCGCGGAAGCCGGTCTGCAAGCGGTAGTGGCTGCGATTGAACAAGTCTTTGAAAGCCAGCCCGGCAGTCACGATGGCATCGGTGGCATTGGAATTTGCGCCCCCGGCCCGCTCGACCCGAATGCGGGAGTGGTCCTCAACCCTCCCAACTTGCCCTGCTGGCGAGACTTTCCGCTCACTCGTCGGATCGAAGAGCTTTACAAGGTTCCCGTAAAACTTGAGAACGATGCCAGCGCCGCCGCGCTTGCCGAAGTTTATTGGGGGAGTGGCCGTGGCTATCGGCATGTTTTCTATGCCACGATCGGGACGGGTATCGGTTCCGGCATCGTCATTGACAATCACATTTTCAATGGAAGAACTGGCGCGGCTCCTGAGGGCGGTCACATGAGCATCGACTACAAGGGGCCGCCCTGTGGCTGCGGCAAACCGGGTTGTATTGAGATTCTCGCGGCTGGCCCGGCGATCGGACGTCGTGCGCGGGCCAAGTTAGCTGCGGGCGCGAAATCAGTGATGTTGGATCTGGCTGGCGGAAGCCAGGACCGAGTAAGTAGTGAAATTGTCGGCAAAGCATTTAGCGCCGGCGACCCCCTCGCAAAAGAAGTTTTGCTGGAGACGGTCGACTTACTGGCGTTGTGGTTGAGCAATATCGTGGACCTGATAGAACCGGATGCTCTCGTGATTGGGGGCGGAGTTGCGGCCATGCTCTCGCCATTTTTTGAAGAATTGCACCAACGCATGGATGGCTATTGCATCATCAAGCGCTCCCGCGAAATTCCTTTGATTCAAGCGCGCTATGGCGCGGATTCCGGCATCGCGGGCGGAGCCGCACTTTGCTGGCAGGCATAGTTGCAAACCGCTTTTATATTTTCTGGGAGGACTTGTATGAAATCCGTGTGGGGTTCGACCTTCACTCTCAATCTGCTACTTTCGCTAGTCCTAACGGCGCCACTTTATGCGGCTGAGCCTTCATCCCGTGATATCGACTCCGGCTGGCAATTCCGCGCTGTCAGCAAAACCGACCGTGCCGACATTAAAGACTGGCATCCGGCCATGGTTCCTGGAGTGGTGCAGACTGATCTGCTCAAGAATGCGCTCATCCCAGATCCTTTCGACCGAGACAACGAATTTCATCTGCAATGGATCGGGTTGACTGATTGGGAGTATCAAACGACATTTCAGGTCGATGCGGCAACGTTGGATCGCCAGCATGTGGATCTGCTCTTCGAAGGCCTCGACACGCTCGCCGACGTGTACCTCAACGACACGAAGATCCTTCATGCCGACAACATGTTCCGGCGTTGGCGAATTCCGGCCAAAGCTATATTGAAAGCTGGGCCAAATACCTTGCGCATTGTTTTCTATTCGCCAGTCGAGAAGATGTTGCCCTATGTGAAGAGCTTGCCTTACGTTTTGCCGTCGATTTCAACGCACAACTTTGGAAATGAAGAACACATTGCGACGGCTCCCTATACGCGCAAAGCGCCCTATCAGTACGGCTGGGACTGGGGACCGCGTTACCTGACGGAAGGTATCTGGCAACCGATCCGGCTCGAAGCGTGGGATGGAATGCGGATCGAAAACTTCCACATTCACCAGGTAAAAATCACCAAAGATGAAGCTCTCGTTGATGCAGAGGTGCAAATCGAGGCGGGCGCCCCCATGAAGGCAACACTGACCCTCACCCATGCTGAACTCGGCGGCAAAGCCGTGACCGACGCCACCCAGCCCATACAACTCGATGCGGGTATGAATCATATTTCGGTTCCAATTCGTATTTCTTCGCCCAAACTGTGGTATCCGCTGGGCTACGGCGCGCAGGATCGCTATCAATTTTCCGCCGTTATCAAAATTGGCAACGATAAAAATAAAAATAAAGAAAAAGAAGATGCGGCCCGTGCCGATGTTAAAACCGGCCTGCGTTCGGTTGAATTGCGGCGTGTGGATGATCAGTGGGGCAAGAGCTTTGAATTCGTAGTCAACGGCATTCTCGTGTACGCGAAGGGTGCAGACGTCATTCCCTTCGATAGTTTCGCCAACCGCGTCACTCCAGCAATTCATCGCCAAATTCTGGAGGCGGCTCGCGATGCTCATATGAACATGGTTCGGGAGTGGGGCGGAGGATACTACGAGTCCGATGATTTCTACGATATATGCGACGAACTCGGCATCATGGTTTGGCAGGAATTCATGTTCGGCGGCGACATGGTCCCGGGTGATACAGCATTCCGCGAGAACGTACGCCAGGAAGCGATTGACCAGGTCACGCGGCTCCGTGATCACCCGAGCATCCTTATCTGGTGCGGCAATAATGAAGTTGAAACTGGCTGGCACCATTGGGGCGACCGGCAGGAATTCAAAGAAGCTATTTCTCCGGCCGCGCGCGATTGGGTCTGGCAGGACTACATGGTAATCTTCGATGACATTCTCAAGAGCACGGTCGCGAAGTATGGCGATGCTGCCGCCTATTGGCCGAGTTCACCAAGTGCAGATTTCGAGGACATTCCGGACAACCAGCACAACGGCGATATGCATTATTGGGCGGTCTGGCACCAACAGGCGCCGGCATCAGACTACACGAAACAATTCCCGCGCTTCATGACGGAGTATGGATTCCAATCATTCCCAGAGATGCGGACGATCCGCGCCTATGCTCACCAGCCTGAAGATTTCGATATTCGCTCGATCGTTATGCAAGCGCACCAAAAGAACAAGGGCGGCAATGAGCGCATTCTGACGTACATGCTGCGCGAATATCATGAACCCAAAGATTTCGCCTCGTTTGTCTATCTGAGTCAGGTGCAGCAAGCAGAAATTATCAAGATCGGCGCTGAGCACCTGCGCCGGCAACGTCCTCGCAATATGGGTGGGCTTTATTGGCAGCTGAATGACTGCTGGCCCGTGGCTTCATGGGCCAGCATTGATTATTACGGCCGGTGGAAAGCCCTGCAATATTATGCACGCCGCTTCTACGACGACGTGCTCATTTCGCCCTTCCTGCACGACGATAAGGTGGATGTGTATGTGGTGAACGACAAGCTACAAGCCATGAACGGGACGATTCACGTGCGCCTGCTTGATTTCGATGGCAAAGTGTTATTCGAGCAAACCCAGGATGTGTCTATTCCGGCTCAATCGAGCGCGATTTATCTAACCCTGAATAGAGCCGACCTCGCGGTGAAAGGTGATTGGAATAAATCGTTTCTCGTGGTCGATTTACAAAGCGGCGGCTCGAAGATCTCGCAGAATTCCGTTTTCTTCAATGTCACTCACGACCTCTCTCTTCCGGTGTCTCCGAAGATCGATGTCAGCTGGAGCCAAAGCGCCGGGGGGGCCGCGATCACTTTGAAATCAGGCCAACTCGCCCGAGCTGTGTACGTGTCATTCGGAGATTTGGATGTGAAATTCTCCGATAACTACTTTGATCTTCTGCCCAACGATCCAGTCACGATTACGTTGAAGACTTCAGCATCGGCGGATCAATTGAAGCAAGCGATGCAAGTCGTTTCACTTACTGACGCGTTCACGCCGAAGTAATACTGCTGGCAGAAGCGGACCGGACCTGTTGCGCATAGGCTCGTTCCGCTTCAGCGGGCAAAAGCACCCACAACGTATAGATACCCAGTGCCGTGCCAAACGGCACATCGAAGAAAAGCGAGACGAAAGCGAGCGTTATCGCCACCGGCCGCGCCCACGGTTCGCGTTGCAGCAAGCCCCATCCGGCGGCAAATTCCGCAAAAGCCTTCAAAGTCATGAGTAGCGCTAGTGCGCTCAACAAGGTATGGAGAAAAGCCGGGCGTTCCGGATGGGTGAGCGGATTAAAGATGGTGTTGGCGAGTATATAAAGCACGATGGCGTGCAGTCCGTTCAGCGCGCCCAGCGCGGGCCACAGAATTCCCATCAGGCGGATATGCTCCGATAATCTATTCCGTGTAGCCGTCTGCATCGGCGCCCCACTCATCGATCTGCCACAGCGGTTGCAATAATTACTTCCCGCTTGAAGTTCATTACCACACGCGTCACAGAACATGGTTCCTCCGGTTCTCTTAGCAAGATACGCATTTGCCCAAAATAACGTTCCCAAGACGTGGGGTAAGCATACTTGTAAAACGAAAAGGCCACCCGGCAAAAGGTGGCCTCTTCTTTCAAGGGAGAATAGTTCTAACGGAGGTTGCAAACCGCTAAAACTTTCTGCGCAAATCTTATGAGCCGAAAAAGGCATGTGTCAATAGATTTTTGTGAAATAAATATCTTTATTTTCAATAACTTGCAAAATAGGTTAACAGGCGGGCCAAATGCCTCATTTTGAGACAAATGCCATTTGAATCTGCTAACTGTCTTGGATTGATAAGTTTATGCGCGACGGGTTGGTTCTTCGACAATTTCCGTGATGCTTTCTTGAATCCGCAGAGCGATGAATTCCACGTTCTCGGGTCGGTCGAAAACACGCCCCGGCCAGAGGCGCTTCACCAGCAAGCGCAGGCCTCCGAAGGCGATGCCCGCTACAATTGCCAAACCACCGATGATGGCGCAAAGAATTATTACGTTCACAACCAGGTTGCCGATGTTGTCTTTCTTGCTGAGGTATGTATTTTCGCTCCATGTCACATTGGCTTCGTAATTGACGGACGCGAGCAGCGCTTTGGCTTCGGACTGGGATACTGCGCCCGATGTCACAACCAAGAGCGGCCCGGTTCGACGGTCATATAGGGGGGATGGGAAGGTTGGCGAAGAAGAAGATTGCGCAGCATCAAAGTGGCGCAACTCCTGGGCGGCGATTTGTGGAGTCGGGTAGTCGATCACCATAAGCATTGCTTCACCGCCAGAAGTGTTGTACCTGCCGAGCATCACTTCGGCGCCCGCCGAGAAGTCGATCATGCTTGCCGGAATAGCGGTGTTCAATGCTGAGAAAGCCTGTGGGCCCAGAACATATTTTGCGGAATTTGCGATGATGGATTGTCGCGGCAAATAGGAGGGCAGGCTGGGCAAATTTCCAGCATTCCCAGCCGGCAAAGGCAAATCCGAGCTAAGTTCGCGGAGTTCGGCGGCTGACATGGCCGTAATCTGCCCGAAGACAGCATCCACCAGAATATTGCCTTTGAAGAACAAGACCCGATTGTTCCAGGAGGCGCCGCGTTCACCGATTTTCTCTTCCACCATTGCTGGAACACGGTAAAACGTGAAGGCGCCGTAAGCCCCGCTGGCATCGGCAAACCGGGCTGCGCGGATAGTCAACTTCTCATTGCCATTGCGCGTATATGAAGCAGTCGCGAAATCAGAGAATCCGTACTCTCTGAGCGGCAATGCGTTCGCCGCATCCGCCACCGCGGGGTCTGCACTCTTTTGCACAACGGCGGTTTGCCACCCGCCAAATTGCAGCGGAAGCATCGCAGGCGCGGTTGTGCGCGTGTCTGCGGCACGCGTGGCTTGAGCCAGCAGCAGTAAGACTAATATGCAAGAAATCTTCATTCCAGCAAACGTGCTTCTAAACCTCATAGTTAGACTACAGCCCGGATGAGAAAGTTTCCAGACGCGAGGCGGCGGGTGTAGAATCAATCCCGCTTTTGGCGTGCAGAAGAGCAAGAACGCTGAGTTCCTGGAGCCTTCCATGAACGAACCTGGCAAGGACGTGCGAAGCAGGGACGACCGAATTCGTACCATGCAGCATGAAGGGAAAGAGATATTGCTGGTCGATTTCTCCGGCTGCCAATCCCCGGAAATTATTACGCTGTTGGCCGAAGTACAAAGCCAAATTGGTGAGCGCGCACAGAATTCGGTATGTGTACTCGCCGATTTTAGCGGGGCACAGGTCGACCGTAATGCTTCCACGCGAATTAAAGAAGTTCTGGTTTTCGATCGGCCCTACGTGAAGAAATCGGCCTGGGTAGGCACCGAAAGCCTGCCCAAGGTTTTCTACGAAAACTTTAAAATGTTTTCTCAGCGCGAACTCCCCGCATTCAAGACCAGGGAAGACGCGTTGGCCTGGCTGGTTGATGACCAATCAGCCGCCTAATTTTTTCAGCCGTACCGCGGCTTCATCCAGCGTTTCGTCTTTCTTACAGAAAGCAAAACGGACTTGATGCGCCCCATCCCGCGGATCGCGGTAAAAGCTGGATCCGGGAACGACGGCGACGCCGATTTCCTTGACTAGAAAACGCGCAAATTCCAGATCGTTGGCGAACCCGAACTCACTGATGTCCGTCATCACGTAATAGGCTCCGCTGGGGCGAAAGCAGTGAAACCCAGCGTCTTGTAGCGCCGGTATGAGGCGGTCGCGGCGAGCGCGGTAGTTCGCAGCCAGGGATTCGTAGTAGGAGGGAGGCAATCCCAGCGCCACGGCGCCTGCTTCTTGCAACGGGGCCGGAGCACCTACAGTGAGAAAGTCATGCACTTTGCGGATCGCGCTTGTGACCTCCGCCGATGCAATCGTCCAGCCAACGCGCCACCCCGTGACGCTGTATGTCTTTGAGAGCCCATTGATCGTGACCGTCCGCTCCTTCATGCCGTCGAGTCGCGCGAGTGATATATGTCTCGCATCGTCGTAGAGAATATGCTCGTAAATTTCGTCCGTGATCGCCAAAACATTGTGCTCGACACATAAGTCGCGGATCAATTCCAGTTCAGTAAGGGTGAAGACTTTTCCTGTGGGATTGTTTGGAGTATTGACAATGATGGCCTTGGTGCGCGAATGAAAAGCCGCTCGCAATTCTGCTTCATCGAACATCCATTCGGCCGTGGAATCGTGGGGAGCGTGCAGTTTCACGAAGACCGGCCTGGCGCCGGAGAGCACGGCATCGGGTCCGTAGTTTTCGTAATATGGCTCAAAAATGATGACCTCGTCGCCCGGGTTGCAGACGGCCAAAAGCGTCGAAATCATGGCCTCCGTCGAACCGCAGCACACCGTTACCTCACGTTCTGGATCAACTTCAATTCCTTGCCATAGCTGAGTTTGGCGTGCGATGGCGTTCCGCAGGTTCTTCGTACCCCAGGTGATGGCGTATTGGTTGAAATCCGCCCTGATGGCTTCTTGAGCTGCTTGTTTGATTTCCGCAGGAGCGGGGAAATCGGGGAAACCTTGCGAGAGATTTACGGCTCCATGCAGCAACGCCTGCCGTGTCATCTCGCGGATGACCGACTCCGTAAAATGGGTGACTTTGTCGCTGAGAAATTGTTTGCTGTGGACCGGAATTTCGACCATCTTCCGCCCAGACTAGCACAGGAAGGCGAGGCAACTCACGCGGGAGCCGATAGTGGCTCCCGCAGGGCTTCACCCGGGCTACAGTCAGTCAAGCGCTCACAGATCGTTTATTGGGTTCGTAACAATTCCGGCAAAGCACGGGCCGCCCTTGCGTTGGTTTAAAGGGAACCGTCGTCTCTTTACCGCATTGCGCGCATACGGCGCTAGTTTCAATTCTGTAAGAACTGCGGTTGTAGCTCTGCTTGTGCACCGAGTGGCCAGAGCCCAACATGGCCAAACGCTTCGATTTGCACGGCTTACAGTGTTTCGGCGGACTGTTGAAATTTTTCTCTCGAAAGAAGATTTGTTCGCCGGCAGTGAATAGAAAATCTGTTCCGCAGGCGGCGCAGGTTAACACCTTGTCCTGAAATTCCATTGAGGCGGCTCCTTTTCCCTGTTTGCCGGTACGCGCGCGATCGGCAGGGAAGGAACCCGCCGAAGCGCGGGCGCGCTCCGTCGAAATCCCCCTCAATAAATATTCGTTTAACTTGCTGGTTTTGGGTCCGTCGCTCATATGCGCCGGACCCGCCAGTCTTGGTTGATGTTAGCCGCACCGGGGAAATGCGGCCGGTAAGACACTAATCCTGCTCTTTTCGGGCCTTTTTCCTGCTTCGCTTCCGGGCCAGCGCCTCTTTTACGCGCTTCTTTTCGCCCGGTTTTAGGTAAAACGAATGCCGCTTGACCTCTTTAATGATGTCTTCCTGCTGTACCTTGCGTTTAAAGCGCCGCAGGGCATTTTCAAGGGATTCGCCCTCTTGCAATCGAATTTCCGCCAACGAACAACACCCCCAAACCGGTCCCAAATGGACCTTCCAAGTTTTACAAGGTTTACGGGGCAAGTCAAGCGGACTGTTCAATTAACCGGCAACTCAAGTCATCCCATCCACAATCTAACGCCGATAGGATTAAACTAAACATTATGCAGCCGTCCAATGTCCGATTGGCGTTTCCCTTGGTACTTGTGTTATTGCTGCTGGCCGGTGGCCATTCGTCGCGTGCTTTCGCCGATGAAGGCGCACTGGATAGCTCGCAGCCCAAAGGGATCACGCCGGACGAGATCGTCCAAAAGTTTACCGCCAAGGAAAAAGAGTTTCGGCAGGCCCTCGATCAATATGGATATCGGGAAGAAGTAAAGCTGCAAACCTTGCAAGGCGATACGGTGGACGGCGAATTTCAGGAAGTTTTCGACATTAGTTTTGACGATCAGGGGCACCGCGTGCGCAATATGGTCTTCGCTCCTGAGCCTTCACTAACGCGAATCAGCATGTCACGTGAAGACCTCGATGACATGGAAAACGGATTTCCTCTGGTGCTGACCTCAGACCAGATTGGCGCGTACAACATTCTCTATGTTGGCCAGCAGCAGGAGGACGAGCTTCATTGCTATGTTTTCGATGTTGCTCCCAAGACGATCGAAAAGAATAAACGCTATTTTCAAGGACGCATTTGGGTAGACGACCACGACTTTCAGATTGTGAAGAGCTATGGGCGCATGGTCCCGGAAACGCACTTAAGTAAGCACGGGAGGGGGCAGGAAAACCTATTTCCTCAGTTCACAACCTATCGTGGGCAGGTGGACAATAAATACTGGTTCCCGATTTACACGCGGGCAGACGATACGCTGCATTTTACCGGGCAGGACGTGAAGATCCGCGAGATTGTGAAGTATAAAGACTATAAGTACTTCGGCGCGAAATCGAAAATTACGTTTAATGGCCAGGAATTGCCCAAGGCGCCCGATGGACAAAATTCTGATCAAAAACCGGACGCGCAAACTCCGCCTCCAGCGCAGAAACCGAATTAGCTTGTGATCGCTAGTAGAAGAGGTACTTGCGCCACTTGTCGTCGGAGCGTCCCATGAGCCGCATGATGTGACGGCTCGTGTGCAGATTGAAGGCGCGCGGTTCTCTTAGCAATTTCATTCCAGCTTCGTGAGGAAAGTGATTGCCCTTGCGCCGGTTGCAGGTATGGCAGCAGGCCACCAGGTTTTCCCACGAAGAATTGCCGCCCCGCGAACGCGGTATCACGTGATCAAGCGTTAAATCTCCCGCTGGCAGGATTTCCGCGCAATACTGACAGGTGTTTCGATCGCGCAACAGGATGTTCTTCCGCGACAGGGCGCGCGATTGGTGGGGAATCCTCCGATATTCCAACAAGCGAATGACAGACGGCAGGCGCACGGCGAGCCGGGCGGCATGTAGGAAGTGTCCATTTTCCTCCTCGGTCATGGCCACGCCCTTGAGCACGAGAATAATCGCGCGACGAGCGGCGCAGACGTTGATTGGCTCGTAAGAGGCGTTTAGTACCAATACTGGAGCGTGCAGCGCATGGGAATCGTCACGCTGATGAATTCCCATAGAGACAGGAATGGTCATGCCCCCCGCGCCTGCTAACGAATTGTTCCACATGCCCGACATCGTTTTATCCCGCCGCAGCCGTCGTTGTCTTTGCGTTGATCGCCGCTTCTTCAGAGAACCCTGGATTTACGTATTGCGCTTCATATTTGAAGGTTCTCGCAACCGTGGCCACGTACACTCGTGAGGCTCCTGCACGCCGCAGCACCCGCGCGCACTCCGATGCAGTAGTTCCGGTGGTCAGCACATCATCCACCAGCAGGACCTCTCGGCCTTTCACGGCGTCAACTGCAGAGATGACGAATGCGCCACGCAGGTTATCCCGGCGTTGATGGCTGCTTAGACCGATCTGGGATAGCGTCTCCCGGCGACGCTCGAGGATATCTGTGCGCAATTCAAATCGCGCACTTCGCAAATGCTTAATCGCTGCGCTGGCAATTAATTCTGCTTGGTTGAACTCCCGCTGCTTGCGTTTCGATATATGGAGCGGCAGCGGTATCAACAGCACCGGTACATTTCCGAACTTGGGCTCGAGGCTCGTGATGACCTCGGACAACATATGCCCCAGAATCCCGCTTGCCGGGCGCACGCCCTCATACTTGAGCAAATGAATCAGGTCCCGTAGAGCGCCTTCATAGCTGCCGTATGCCACCGCACGTTCATATCTGGGTGCGATTTGCCGGCAAACTCCGCATTGTGGGCCGGAGTCTTGGCTGGCTATGAATGGCGTAAGAATGCGCTCGCCGCACACGAAACAAAGTGTGCCGGTTATCGGATGAATGGTTGCGAGACAGTCGTTACAGACCGGTAGACGGGAAATGTTGCTGACGGGGTTATTGCAAATGCGGCAGTCGGCGGGGAAAAACGTCGCGAAGAGGCTTTCGGCGACGCCCATCATTGCTCTCGACAAGAACGCGGGCGACGCAACACGGCTCGGGGCTAAACCCAAACTGCGAGCGCGAGTTTGGTCTCCGCTACTGCTGAAGACGAACCTCCTCATCCAGCGGGCGTTCACGCCAGGTGCGCGGACCGGGGTTGCAATCCGCCCCCTGGTCGATCCGTTCTCAGTATAGCGGCACGATCGTGAACCGCGCAATTGCCGGGAAATACGAAGGTAACAGTCTGCAATAAATTCACATGCGGTTCACACATCCGCGATTGCGCTGTATGCTGGAACATTCCGCGCGCTTGTCACGCGACGTTACGGCGTGGTAAGGTTCGCGGGTTTGTACTTTCCATCATTTCCAGAGGCTCAAGGATTCCTTCATGGCTACGGGTACCCCGGCGAATAACGACCCCCAGAAATTTCGACCTTTTGTACCTGAACACGTTGAAATGCGTGAGTTTACCTGGCGCGCCATGCTGCTCGGCCTTGCGTTAACGGTTGTGCTGGGCGCAGCCAACGCCTATCTCGGCCTGCGCGCTGGCATTACCATCGCGGCCACGTATCCCGCTGCGGTGATCGCCATGGCGGCGATGCGCGCGTGGAAGGGATCGCTGCTGGAAGAAAATATTGCGCGGACCGCTGGCTCCATCGGCGAGTCAGTGGCCGCGGGAGCCATCTTCACAATCCCGGCGTTCCTGCTTGCGAAAGCGTGGCCGTCGTTTCGGCCCGCTGATGCCTACTGGAAATCGACAGCTCTGATCATGGTCGGCAGCATTCTAGGTGTGTTGTTCATATCACTAGTGCGGCGAGTCATGGTGGAAGATCCGGAACTACCGTTCCCGGAGTCGGTCGCTGCGTCAGAGATTCACAAAGCCGGGCGACGTGGTGCGGATGCGGCAAAGTATCTTTTCTGGAATATCGGCGTTGGGGGCGTCGTGTACATGCTCGGGCGCTTTGGCTTGTTCGCTTCGGACCAGGACTTCTATTTTCGCGTAGGCAGTCTGGGACGCAGCCAAGTCAGCTTGGGGACGACCGGAAGTACAAATGTGCTGGCAACGGGCGGCACCAGCATGATCTCGGCGCCGAGCGTGAGCCCGGCGTATTTGGGAGTGGGTTACATCATCGGCCTCAAACTGGCCTCGCTTCAGTTCGCCGGCAGCGTGCTGGCGTGGGGGTTGATGGTTCCACTGCTAATGTATTTTCTCGGGCCGCAACTTCGGCAATACATTCCTGCGGACACGCCGGATAATTGGGCAGCGATAGCAGCAGCGGTGTGGAGATTTATCGTTCGCCCCATCGCCGTGGGCGGCATGCTGGTCGGCGCGGCTTACACTTTGTTCAACATGCGGAAGAGCTTGACGGCTGGCTTAGGGAAGGCTTTCGGCGATTTGCGCCAGACCGCCAGCCAGCGCGCCCAACTCTCGCGCACCGAACAATACATGAGCTCCAAAGCGGTCTTCGGGCTCATCGCCTTGATGTTCATACTTATGTGCTTTCTCTACATCCACATCTCAGGCCTGGTGTGGCCGGCGGTGTTGGCCGCAGTGGTCATGCTGTTTGTCGGGTTTTTCTTTGCGACGGTTTCGGGCAGCCTCGTCGGCTTCATCGGTTCTTCCAACAATCCGATTTCTGGGTTAACCCTTTCAACCTTAATCATTGCCGCGCTGCTCATGGTTGCTCTGGGGGTGTCTGGGACGTCTGGCGTGGCCGCAGTATTGGGTGTGGCAGCTGTGGTTTGTGTTTCCGCGGCAGTGGCTGGTGAACTTTTGCAGGATTTTAAAGTCGGATACATTCTCGGCGGCACTCCCCGCAAGATTCAGATGGCCGAATTGATTGCCGTGGTAGTTGCTAGTCTCGTCATGTATTGGCCGCTGATGCTGTTGCACGAGGCCAATATCAAAGCCGGTGGAATCGGATTTGGTGACCGCCAACTCTCCGCGCCCCAGGCTGGCTTGATGGCGACCTTGGCTGTCGGCATCGTGGGAGGAAATATGCCTTGGCCACTGGTGGTGGTCGGTGTTTTCTTTGGCATCGCGCTGATCATGATGCAAGTGAAGAGTCCGATGCTGGTCGCCGTGGGCATGTATCTGCCTTTCGAGACAACCTGCGCCATTTTCCTTGGTGGCGTATTTCGCTCTATCGGAGACTGGGCTGCTAACCGGCGAGGTTTCAATCATGCGCAGAAGGCCCGGGTAGAAAATGCAGGTGTTTTGACCGCTTCGGGATTGATCGCCGGCGAAGCTGTTCTGGGACTACTGTGGGCGGCATTGCAATTTGCTCCCGCGTGGGCGAGGCCGCAAGTCTTCAGCAATCCGTCGTACCTTGTCGGCATCGCCGTGATGGTCGCATTGGCCACATTGATGATCCGGTTGCCGTTGTCGAGCGCCGGCGATCCGAATGAACCCGCACCACCGACTGCGATGATGTGACGAGGTTTTTGCAGCTTTAACCATAAAGGACTCGAAGTATCACGAAGTGTAAGGCCTTTTCTTCGTGTACCTTTGTGTCCTTCGTGGTTTACGGTCTTAACTGAATGTCGATTGATCAAAATGTTGCGCGCATCCGCGAGCGCATAGCATCGGCGGCCCATCGAACTCGTCGCAATCCTGATGAAATTACCTTGATGGCGGTCAGCAAGACGCATCCGCCGGAGTTGATTCGCGAGGCGTACGGTGCCGGATTACGTGTATTTGGCGAAAACCGAGTCCAGGAACTATCAGGGAAGGCAGCCGCGCTCGCCGATTTGAAAGACGCAAAGTGGCACTTGATAGGACATTTGCAGACCAATAAGGCGGCAAGAGCAGCAGAATTGTTCAGCGCAATCGATTCTGTCGATTCTCTGAAGGTTGCGGATAAATTAAATTCCTCGGCGCAATCATTGAGTAAGCGTCTTGAAGTACTCATTGAAATCAATGGTGGCGGAGAGGCTGCCAAAAGCGGTTTAACGCCGAATTCACCCGAATTGGAATATCTTCTCAATGCTGCACCGCGGCTCGAACATCTCGACTTTCGTGGATTGATGACGATCCCGCCATTCGTCGAAAACCCGGAAGATGCGCGTCCGTATTTTCGCCAATTGCGTAAATTGCGGGATAGCATTGCATCGCGAAAAATGCCCTCTGTCGGCACGGGCGTTCTTTCCATGGGCATGTCTCATGATTTCGAAATCGCGATTGAAGAGGGTTCGACCTGCGTGCGAGTGGGCACCGCAATTTTCGGCGAACGCGGATAGCGAAAGGCGGCGGAGGAGCCAGAGCGATATGAACTCTATGGATGCCAAGGAATTCATAGTTTCACGAATAACTGACCAAGCCGCACTCGAAAATGTCGATCTTTCTGAAGTCGAGAGGAAAATGCTGTACTTCAGCGAACGACATCCGTCACTTCCAGATATTAGCGATGTTGCCACGGAATTCGACCAAAATTACAACATGTACGAGTACGAGGCTAAAATTGTCGGATTAGTCAGGAATGCATTTCGACGGGATAAGAAAGTTTCGCCGGAGAAAAGGGAAAAGTGGGTGGCAGCCCGCCGCGCACTTCGATGGGAAGATCATTACATCAAGGTAATGGTTGGCATGCGCTGAAATACGAACACAGAACCCGTGATTTCTTGATCTATTTGGGCGTCGCCGGCGCGGTTATTTTGTTAATTATCTTGAAAATAATTCTGTCGACAGGTCGGTAGGAAAATTGCTCGATCTCAATAAAACGGTTGCTGGCTCAACCTTTGCAGTCAAAGTTCATCCTCGCGCCAAGAAAAATGCCATCACTGGAGAAGTCGGCGATGTGCTGAAAGCTTCGATTACGGCTCCGCCGGTCGATGGCAAAGCCAACACTGCTTGCATAGAATTCTTTGCCAAGCTTTTGCGGGTTCCGCGCTCTTCCGTTACCATAGCGTCCGGCGAATCCAGCCGTCAGAAAGTGATCCGAGTGATTGGACTGTCGGCAGAGCACATACGCAGCCGGGTGCGGCCCGACGAAAAATAACGGGGACTTTCATTGACCTTTTCTGAACGCTTTCAGGAAATCCGCGACGGCTTCGAGCGGCCCTTCTGGGTTGCCAATATCACCGAACTTTTTGAACGCCTTTCTTACTACGCAGCGTTCGCTTCGCTGGCTCGCTACCTGCACGAGACCCTGAATTTTGGCATCGAGCAAGCGACCAGCCTGACCGGCCTCTTTGGCGGCCTGGTGTGGTTCCTCGCTGCCTTCGGCGGGACTCTGGCCGACCGTCTGGGCTTCCGCCGCTCGCTGTCGCTGGCTTATCTGATTCTGAGCGGATCGTACTTCCTGCTGGGATCGCTGGGCGCGCCGTGGCTCGCTCCCATTCGCAACGCAATGCCGCTGGGCGTGTTGGTGACGCTGGTGCTGATGCTGCCCGCGCTTGGCATTTCTTTGGTCAAACCCTGTGTTGTGGGCACGACAGCGCGCGCGTCCAAAGAGAACGTCCGTTCAATCGGCTATTCCATTTACTACACGCTGGTGAATATCGGCGGGGCTGCCGGACCCTACGTTGCCTCGTGGGTACATGAACACATGCGCGTGGAAAACGTCTTTCGCGTGGCGGCGCTGAGCGTCTTCGCCATGTTTTTTGCCGTTCTGTTCTTCTACAAAGAGCCGCGCCGATCAGATGAAATACAGACCGTCAGTCTCGGGCAAGCCGCAAGAAATTTCTTGGTCGTCCTCTCGAATCCGCGCTTCATGCTTTTCCTTTTAATCTTCTCCGGCTACTGGATCGTCTATTGGCAGGAATTCATCATTCTGCCCCTCTACATCCACGATTACATCAATCCCAAAACCACGGAACTCATTCTGATGACCGGCCCGTTGACGGTCATCTCGCTGCAAATGGTGGTCAGCCTGCTGACCCAGAAATTGCCGGCCTTTCAGGCGATCATTCTAGGCACGCTCATCTCCGGACTGGCATGGCTGATTCTGATTGCCCATCCTTCGGTGCCCATGGCTGTGGTTACATTGTTCGTGGTATCGCTGGGCGAGATCACGCAATCGCCGCGCTATTACGAATACATTTCGCGGCTCGCGCCTTCGGGCCAACAGGGGACGTATATGGGCTTTGCATTTCTCCCCATCGGCATCGGTTCGCTCATCGGCGGCCCCTTTGGCGGTTTTCTCGTCCATCATTTCGGAGAAGTTCTGCACCAGCCTGGGCTGATCTGGTGGTCGGTGATTGGAACGGGCGTCGCCACTGCAGCGCTGCTTTGGGTCTATGACAAAACCATCCGCACTGCAAAATCCTAAAGCTGCCGCCGCCGAAGTTCGGCGAATGCTGAAGGTTGGTGGCTCGCGCGAGCACGCTGAAGGTGTCCAGTGGTTTTCCAAAGACGAAATCCAATCGCATGGATGGTAAACGGCCCCGCTTCGCAAAGCCGCGATCCAAACGCGCAAGCGAGCATTGAAGGACCTCGATCTCAAATTCTTAATTCAATTTGCAGACGAGTTGTTTACCGGATCAGTCCTGGAAGAAAAAGTCTTCGCAGTCTTTCTGCTCGAAAGAATGACTGGCAAATTTGGGGATGCTGAGTTTCGGAGATTCGAGTCGTGGCTCGACCGGGTCAGCACTTGGGCCGATCATGATGGGTTGGTGCACTATCTGATCGGCCCGATGATCGCCGCCAAGCCAGCTCGCGCCAAAGAAGTTTTTCGATGGTCCAAATCGCGCAATCGATGGCGCCGGCGCGCGGCATGCGTGGGCCTAATCCGCGCAATTCGTCTTAAGCAGTTATTCCCCGAAGCCAAGCGTTTGTCTGATATGCTTCTCAGCGATAAAGACGACATGGTCAGGAAAGGCCTCGGTTGGTTGCTCCGCGAAGCAGCCAAATCCGATGCCCAGAAGACCGTGCCTTATCTGATGAAGATTCGCGAGCGAGCGCCGCGTCTCGTGCTCCGTACGGCATGCGAGACCCTGCCAAACGATGTTCGCAAGCGAATTATGGGGCGATGATTGTGAAAAAACTTGGAAGAATATTGGGATGGATTCTCGCATCCCTCTTGCTCATCGTCGCGGTCGTGATCACCTTTACGATCGGCTGGCGTCCATTCGTTGGGCCGCACGCGCGTCCACTCACCACCCGCCGCTTTGAGCCCACACCGGCACGTCTCGCGCGTGGCGAATATCTGGTGCAGCATGCGACCATGTGCATCGCGTGCCACTCCGACCATGATTTCAGCAAACATGATGCGCCGCTCGTTCCCAACACGCTACTTGCGGGCATTCACTTCGACGAAAAGGGCCTGCCTGGCGTCGTCTATTCTCCGAACCTAACTCCTGATCCCGAAACCGGCGCTGGAAAGTGGACCGATGATCAGTTTGCCCGAGCAATTCGCGAAGGCATCGGTCACGACGGCCGCGCCTTGTTTCCCATGATGCCTTATGAGCATTTCCGTTCGATGTCGGATGAAGACCTGGCCTCGGTCGTGGTTTATCTTCGCTCCGTACCGCCGATACAGCATTCGCAGCCGCCGACGAAGCTCATCTTCCCGGTGAACTATTTAATCCGCTCTGTGCCGGAACCGCTCAACGCGCCGGTTCCTGAGCCAGACCGATCCACTCCAGAAAAGCGCGGAGAATACCTTGTGAATCTGGCCACATGCTCGGATTGCCACACGCCGAGCAATGACAAAGGCGAGCCGTTGGCTGGACTCGATTTCGCCGGGGGAAACGTTTTTGAGGGTCCTTGGGGATATGTCGCTTCGGCCAATATCACACCGGACCCCTCCGGCATCCCTTATTACGATGAAAAACAATTCATACAAACAATGCGCACCGGGTATGTCGGCGCTCGGGCTTTAAGCCCCATCATGCCGTGGTTTATTTTCCGAGGCATGACGGATGCGGACCTCGCCGACATTTTTGCCTATATGAAAACGCTGAAGCCGGCCCGGCATTATGTGGAGAATAGCCTCCCGCCAACCTATTGCAAAGTTTGCCGACAGAAACACGGCGGAGGAGATCGGAACTGACGGCGCATGGCCTCTTTACATTGCTTCCCGCATATCCCCAACAGAGTTGCATTTTTACATTTTGTTTACATTTGCATGACACGCCCGGCTAGCGCCGCTGTATCGTTG
>Ga0181522_10000103_pt1 | contig 68082 bp, 50 predicted proteins | sample PEATcosm2014_Bin_27_FD_121103 | JGI IMG/M metagenome (GOLD analysis project Ga0181522, IMG submission 121103) | Peatland microbial communities from MTU Mesocosm Facility, Houghton, MI, USA - PEATcosm2014_Bin05_10_metaG | ecosystem: Environmental > Terrestrial > Soil > Wetlands > Peat | place...
CAGAGACGGTCAATCGACCAGAGGGATGCCGGGAGCCGCCCGCCCGCGGGGGAGCCGATGATTCGGCTCCCCCACTGCAACAGTTTCAACGAAACTGCCGCTGATTCAGAGATACAAGGGATGGTTTTGGTAGATAAGATGTCCATTTCGTGACGACCGAAAAAGGGCTCTATTTGCGGCGGACACCACTAGCTCTGGCCGGTCCTATCCGCCACTTTCCAGCACTCGCATCGGCATCCCGGCTTGAGGGTCAGTCTGCCTTGAACCGCATCTGAGGACTTTCGATGGGGAGCGCAAGACCTCGAAGCGATCCAAATCGAGGTTTAGTCCTCGCTCTTGGATCGCTGGGAGGTCGTGGCCTCGGAGTCCTTCATTGCAGCGCAATCGGCCGATGAGCTGAGTCGCCACGGTTCGAAAGAGAATCACTCAGAAATGAAACCGGTAGCGCAGCTCGGCGGAGATCTGTCGCGGATCGTTGTAGTGGAAGCCGCCGATAGTGAGCGAGCTATCGGTGAGTACACGATGGTTGGTTACGTTGATGGCCGTAACGGCTAGCTTGAAGTTCTCGCCGAGAGCCTTGCCGGCGGAAACATCGAAGGTGGTGTGCGCCGGCAGATAGTTGCCTTGGTATGGACTGATCAGATTGCCGTCGCCATCGGTTGCGCCAGCGGTGCCGTTGGAGAAGCCGGAGCCATAGTAGACATTGCTTGAGAACCAGCTTCGCATCGGCAGATTGGCGGTGAAGCCGGTGTTGAGCGTGTTGCGCTGATCGTGATCGACCGGGGTGTAGGCAAAGCTCGTGGCGCAACCCGATGTGCAGATGAGTCCGCCGGTGATCGCCCCTCGCTGTTCGGCAATTTGATTGGAGTAGGAGAGGTGAAACTGTCCGTGCCGCCACAATGAAGGGCTGCGCAGCGTTGCCTCCCAGGCGCGCACCAGAGCCCCATCCACGGTGATGGGGATGAAGACGTTGGATTCGCCTATGTTGGAGTGGTCGAGAAAGTTATTGACCCGCGTCTTGAAGTTATCGACGTCCAATGCCCACCCGCGGTACGGAATCTGAATGCTGAACTCGTGTTCTTCATCGCGCTCGCCACGCAGCACCGCGAACCCCGTATTGTTCGCATTGGCGTAGGTAAGCAGCGGACCCTGAATGCTAACCAGCGGCGGCGCCTGATAGTAGCGGCCGTAGAAGCCGTGCAAGACCCAGTTCAGGTGGGGAATACTGAGCGCAGCGCCGAAACGCGGGTCTGCATAGTTTTCAGTGACGCCGCCGTGAAACGAGGAAAGGCGCACTCCGGCCAGCAAAGTGAGCCAATCGGTCAAGCGCAGACTGTCGGAGAACGAACCCTCAACGTTGCCACCGGAAGCGGTATCCGTCTCATGGATGGTCGAGGAGGAACCATCGTTGAAGACAACGCCGAACAAGGACGAATCGTGCTGATAAAAGGAGTAGAAAGTGGCCGCGAGATTGTTGCGCTTGACTTCGCCGCGCACGCTGGCCTGCAAGCCGGCGTAGTTTGAGGTGCGGTCAAAGGTGGTTGAGGTGGGGAGGTCTGTCGGCTTCGAGTCGTAATTGGCCACATTCCAGTGATAGAAAGGCGCGACTTCAAACATGGCACCGGGTGACAATGTATGCACCCAGTCGGCGATAAAGAATGCGTCCCGCTCGGTCTGCCCGTCAAGCAGGCCGCTCGAGTTATACAGCTGAGTCAGCCAGTCGTTTTGGTTTGGGTCGATGGGAACCTGGAAGAAGTCCTGGCGCAGTTGGCCGTTGAAGCGGAACTGGTTCTTCGCATTCGGATTCACAAGAAACGAGCCAAAGCCGCTTTGCGAATTGGTGGCGTCGTGCACCACTGCGGCGATCGGTGTCTCCAGCCCATAGTTCGAGCGCGCCGCGGCCAAGCTGGCATACCATGCGGTCTTCTGTGAGTGATCCCCGGCGGAGAGCTCGGAGTCGCCAGTATAGAAGTTGCCGCCGGTGACGCGCAGCTCGGCCTCGCGATTGCGTTCAAAGCCATTGCGAGGCGCAACGTTGAAGACGCCGTACGTGCGGTCGCCGATATCGGCCGCGTAACTTCCGCGCTGCACCTCGATCTGATCGGTATCGGAAGGAGCGATCTGCGGGCCTACATTCGACGCGATGTTGGTGTTTGGGATGTTGACGCCGTCGATCAGCCAACTGGTCTGGTGGCCGCCGCGCATGTGCAGCATGTCATGGCACATGTAAGCGCCAGGCACGTAATCGGTGATGGCGGCAAACGACGTGGCGCGGCTGGCGCCAGGTGTCTCCTCTATCATCTCCCTGCTTACCATCGTGGTCGGCGTGACGGAATCAACCTGAGCTGTCGCACCTTCCACCACGACGGATTCCGTTGCAGAGGCGACGGGCAATGCGATATGCACGACCGGATTGGTGCCTGACGCGATCGCAATGGTCTCGGTAACCGTCGCGAACCCACTGGCTCCGACTTGCAAGTGATAGACGCCGATGGGCGCCTGGGGCAACTCGAACGCTCCTTCGGAGTCCGAAGTGGCGCTCAAGGTAAAGGCAGAATCGGCGGCCTGAAGCGTGACCTTGGCGTTGGCGATCGGCCGGTGCTGGGGATCGTGAACCACACCGTGAACAGTGGCAAAGACAGTGGCAAGCGCAGGCATGGAAACGCCTAGCAGGAGCGCAAGGGCAAAGCGATACGGGACACGCATGAGACCAACCTCCGGGGAATGCTCGGTTGCAGCGCGGGCTGTTTGGGCGCCGCAGAGGGGAACGCGGCGCGCGCAAAGCCTGACGCTGTTAGGGATTCGTTGAAGGCGGACCCGATTAGGGAGAGACGAATTCTCCCAATCGGCAGGTTTTATGTGATCTGCTTAGCCTGGAAAGGGCTTAGGCTGTCTCTCATAGAGCCGACGCCTTCAACGGGATTCTTAGCCGAGGAGGGAAGAAGGAGGCCCGCGGCCGGCGCGGGTACGAATCTGGCTCAGCCGAGCCGCAGCGCGGCTGGCTGCGGGCGAGTGGGTTTCCGCAAGCAGAACCGGAAGACTGGCCGGGGGCGCGGTCAGGGCCTGAATCGGCTCAGGGGATGCGGCTAAACTGCCTGGATAGTTGGGGCAGTGCGAGGGCGCGGTGACGACCGGAGTTCTGCCTGACGATGCTTGAAGAGACATTGAGGCCATTGCGGCAGACAGGGCGCAGTGGTGCGCCCCGTGGCGACGGCAGCAAGCCGGCAGGCGCGACTCTGAACTGGCCGGAAGCATCTCCGCGAGCGGCCCCAGTCCATAGAGCAGAATCAGAAAAACGCCAAATGTGCGCCGCATCCGAGTCTCACCCCTGTTGTCTCACCCTATACGAGAAATAAAGCCTGCGTGTCAATCAGAAAGCCAGCCCATCGAGGCTGCTTATCTCGGGGCATTGGGTTGTTTGTACCACCCGGCGCGGATAATCACATTGTCCAAAGTCAAGGACCTGCGTTCGCAACGGATCGCAATACCCTACCGGTTCTGGACTCAGTGCCGGACCTCTGGCAGAGGCACCGGCTTCACGCTGCCGCAGTCCGCGCTCTTGAAGACTGAAGTGGATTCGGTTGTCCACTCAACCGGCTCTTTGCCCCCTCCCACCTGAAGTGTTCCGACAAAATGAACCTTGCCCGTGGCGTGCTCCAGGTCGGACCAATTCGATTCGAGAGCGCCCTTGCCAGCCATCTTTCCGGTGCACACCCAGTCCGCGGTCATGCCGCCCGGCCTCAACAATTTGTTGGCGATGGTGCATTGTCCGCGCGACTGCGGAAGCAGGGCGCCATAGTCGTCGATCATCTCTTGAGTGAGACAAACCTGTGTGGTGTGCGTCCCGCCTCTTGCAGGATCGCCAGCCGTGCCGGGGGCAAATGGCGACCGTTGCCATTTTGTTGTGGTGGTTATTTCCCATAGACCAGCTTTTCTGGTGCCCGCCCAGGCAAATACCGTTATTGCAAATAGTCCACAGACCAATGCAACCCAAAGTCGTGTCTTGTGCATCATCCTTCCTTTCTCTTTCTACCTTCCGATTCTGTGCTTCCTCGCGCCCGCCGCGCAAGCTGGCATCTCTTTATAAGCCAAACGGGGACACCCGTCCTTGCCGCCTGCAATAGACATCTTGCGCAAAAATGTGTTATTGAATTTGCTGTTTCCGCGTGCAAGGCGAGTTCGCCGGTGCAATGCAGTTCAATCGCTTCGAACGTGGATGAATAACTGGAATGGCTCAGAGGGAGGGTTGCACGAAACGGTCCGGGACTGGCATACTCCACGAAGAGCGGGTTTGCCCGTCCGATGACATTTATAGCGTGTTTTCTGCGCAAGTTGAAGCGGCGCGCAATGACTCATTTCCCGAATTCCCTTCCCTGCCTTGTCCCCAGTGTCGCAACGAGATAGTCCTCTGCGCGGTCCCGTTCGCCAGTTGCGCTCTGCAATCGCGCTCTGGCAGCCGCCGCTTCGAACGATCAAAAGTGAGTGGAAACGCAGGGCGCAAACAAGGATGGGCTGATGGATAACCCGCGGAATGCGATCAAATCCGTGAACCGCGCTGCGAGCGGAAGAACAAAATGCAACTGGGGCGGGTCAGGATGGTTGCTGCGGGCGTTTGCAAGGTGTCTTCCGGTCTGCTTTGTCTGGGTAGCCTTTGGGCTGGCCCATGCGCAGATCTCCCCCGGACCGCTTGCCAGGGCGCACCAGAACCTGAATGGTTCGGCCAATTGCATCAAGTGTCACGAAGTTTCCACCAGATCCCCGACCTTTCGCTGTGTCGAATGCCATCGCGAGATCGCGGATGAGTTGCAGCGGAACCAGGGGCTTCACGCCACTTTCCCGCGCTCTGGTCCTACCGGCGCGGCCTGCGTTAAGTGCCACTCGGATCACAACGGAGAGAACTTCGCCCTTTTGCACTGGGATCCGACACCGAAAGGCTTCGATCACTCGAAGACCGGATATACGCTCGACGGCAAGCACGTCGGCGTCGGCTGCCGCGCCTGCCACATAGCCCAGCATATCCCGGCGTCGGCGCGCACTCTGCTCGGGGCAAAGGACCTGAATCGCACCTGGCTCGGCCTGTCGCCCAACTGCATCACCTGCCATGAAGACAAGCATCAGGGCCGCTTCGGAACCAACTGTAGTCAATGTCATTCCACCATCGATTGGAAGGCCGCCAAGATCGATCCGGAACACTTCGACCACTCGAAGACGCGCTATCCGCTTACCGGGGCGCACCTGAACACACCCTGCCAGAAATGCCACACCTCCGGCGCCGATGGCCTGCCAAGATACACAGGGCTGCAATTCTCCACCTGCTCCGCTTGCCATGGCGACCCGCACAAGGGCGAATTCAAGCAGGCATGCGACTCCTGCCACAGCACTTTCACGTGGAAGAAATCTACCTTCACCTCGACCTTCGATCACTCGAAGACCCAATTCCCGCTGCTGGGCAAGCACATTGAAGTGCCGTGTATGACCTGCCACAAGGGCGCCGATTTCAAAATCCCGATTCCGCACATCAATTGCGCGGATTGCCACAAGCCCGATCCGCATCAGGGGCAATTCCTGAAGCGCCCCGACGGCGGCCGATGCGAGAGTTGCCACACGGTTCAAGGCTGGAGCCCATCTACTTATTCGGCGGCCGATCACGCCAAGACCGGCTTCCCGCTTGTCTCTCCCCACGCCAAGGTCAAGTGCGCCGACTGCCATATTCCGGCTGGCAAGGAGACTCGCTACAAGATCAAGTTTGCCCTCTGCGTGGATTGCCACAAGGATGAGCACCAAGGCCAGTTTTCGGCAGAGCCCTGGCGCAACCGTTGCCAGCAGTGCCACACGGGAGCGACCTTCAAGACCTCCAGCTACACGCTGGACATGCACCAGAAATCGAGTTTTCCGCTCACCGGAGGGCACAAGGCAGTAGCCTGCAACGACTGCCACAAGCCGGCAATCGGCTCGGAGGTTGCGCTCTATCACTTCAACCCGCTCAGTTGCGCCAGTTGCCATGAGGACGTTCACAAGGGCCAGTTTGCCGAACGCATGGCGGGGCGCGACGCCTCTGGCAAGCCTCTGGGGTGCCAGGCCTGCCATTCGACCAAAGAATGGAAGGACCTGACGAAATTCGACCACACTCAGACGCGCTTTCCGCTCGAAGGCTCACATCGCGCTGTCGCCTGTGCCGATTGCCACAAGCCGCCGAACATGGAACTGACCATGCTGCACGTGCAGTTCACGGTTGCCCCCACCGCTTGTAGCGAATGCCACGAGAACCCCCACTCCACACAGTTCGGCGCTCGCGCCAACGACTGCGCCGTTTGCCACAACAGCAACAAATGGAAGCCCTCCCTTTTCGATCACGAGAAGACTGCGTTCTCCCTCAAGGGAGGCCACCAGGAAGTGGCCTGTTCGGCTTGCCATACCTTGAAAAAGCCCGTAGACGGCAATCTGGTGCTGTTTTACAAGCCTTGCCCCACCGCATGTGATGCTTGCCATGGAACCAGCATCCCCAAGGCGGAGGAGCATTCGACGGCGGAAAATCGAGTGGGCTCAAAGAATTTTCCGGTATGGCATTTTTTGGGGTAGACCGAGGGAGCCGCATGTTGTAAGCTGTTTTTGGTATGGTTTTGAGGTGATTTGAATCACACAGAACCAATCAGGTCGACTAAAAAATGTACATCTGTTGATTCGTTGCCTTTGAAGTAAAAACATCACAGGAGCTGCGGCCCGTAAGAAAATGCCGCACAAAAGAGCCATCGGCCAGCGGTTTGTTTAAAAAGCTGCGCATGAATGCCTCCAGTGATGTCGAAAATCAAGACCAATGTTTTGCTGGTTGCAAATGCTCGTGAAATCGCTTTAAGCGATCTCGCAGCTGCGCATGGGCCGAGAATGCTTCAACTCCGTATGTTTATGGAGTTGAATGTGCCGTTGCTGTTATTTGGCCGCGGGCCGATTGCCTTTCGGATTCGCGGTATTGAATCACATGGAGAAGTTCATGCCCAGCGGACGTTGGTTCATTGTGATTGCGCTTGCGATGTCGCCGCTCCTTGTCGGCATGACGTCACAGCAATCGGCGCCCAAGGGCCAGCAGAGCGCAGCCGGCAAGCCGCAAGCCAAGGTGACCAATCCCCACGGGCCTTTGGCTATACCTTGCCAGAATTGCCACACGAGCACCAGTTGGAAGCCGATCCGCGCCATTCCCGAATTCAACCACGACCAAACGGGATATCCGCTGCGCGGGATGCACCAGAGGGTGGGTTGCACCCAGTGCCACACGAGCCTCAACTTCAAGAACGCCAGTACAAGTTGTGCCGATTGCCATGCAGACATCCATCGCCGCCAATTCGGCGCGAATTGTGAAAGCTGCCACACCGTCAAGGGCTGGAATGTCTCTCTGGATGCAATCAAGAATCACCAGAACCGCTTTCCGTTGATAGGAGCGCATGCCCTGGTGGAATGCGACGAATGCCATAAGAATGCCGCGGCCGGGCAGTTCCAGGGATTGTCGACCGCATGCTACTCATGTCATCAGAAGGACTTCCTGACGCCGGTGATCGACCACGTAGGGCTGGGCTTTTCCACCACGTGCGAGACCTGCCACACCATGGACAGTTGGTTCGACGCCAAATTCGACCACCTGAAGTACACGGGCTACGCGCTCACCGGGGCGCACACCACTCTGCCCTGCACTGCATGCCACATCAACAATGTCTTCAAGGGAACGCCCGCAGCCTGCTTCGCTTGCCACACTTCCGACTTTGTCAACAGCAACAATCCACCTCACGTCCAGCTTGGCCTGCCTCACGATTGCTCCATCTGCCACTCGACGACTAACTGGCTCAACGCCACCTTCGATCACACCCTCTATGCCAACTATCCCCTCACGGGCATGCACGCCACCGTGACCTGCGCTCAATGCCACGTCAACAACAGCTACAACGCAACTCCAACCGCCTGCTATGCCTGTCATCAGGCGGATTTCACCAGAACCACGAATCCAAATCACGTAAGCGCAGGCTTCCCGACGGATTGCAGTTTATGCCACACAACCTCGGGATGGACGACGTCTTCCTTTAACCACGATTCGGTATTTCCGCTGACCGGGGCCCATGCTGCTGTTGCCTGCGCGCAGTGCCACACGAACAACAACTACACGACAGTCCCAACCGATTGCTACTCCTGCCACAAGGCCGATTACACAGGGACAACCAGTCCCAATCACGTAGTGGTAGGCTTCCCCACTACCTGCGCCACGTGCCATAACACCACGTCCTGGACCACAGCGACCTTCGATCACAGCACTACTTCGTTCCCGCTCACCGGCGCCCACATCACGGTTCCCTGCGCGCAATGCCACACCAATAACAACTACACGACCCTGCCCACCGCGTGCTACGGCTGCCACCAGGCGGATTTCACCGGAACCACCAACCCCAACCACGTAACCGCGGGATTCCCCACCACTTGCGAGACTTGCCACAACACCACGAGCTGGACAACGGCAACCTTCGATCACAACACAACATCGTTCCCGCTCACAGGTGCACACATCGCGGTTCCCTGCGCGCAGTGCCATACGAATAACAACTACACAACCCTGCCCACCGCATGCTACGGCTGCCACCAGGCGGATTTCACCGGAACCACGAATCCTAATCACGTGGCTGTAGGCTTCCCTACCACCTGTGCCACGTGCCACAACACCACGACCTGGACAACAGCAACCTTCGATCACAACACAACATCGTTCCCGCTCACAGGCGCACACATCAGTGTCCCCTGCGCGCAGTGCCACACCAATAACAACTACACAACCCTGCCCACCGCATGCTACGGATGCCATCAGGCGGATTACACCGGCGCCACCAACCCGAATCACGTAACATCGGGATTCCCAACGACATGTGAAACATGTCACAACACCACGGCCTGGACAGCGGCAACCTTCAATCACAACAACACTGGATTCCCGCTGACTGGCGCACATGTAAGCGTCCCCTGCGCCCAATGCCACACCAATAACAACTACACAACGCTGCCCACCGCTTGCTATGGCTGCCACCAGGCGGATTTCACTGGAACCACGAATCCCAATCACGTGGCTGCCGGATTCCCTACCGATTGCACCTTGTGCCACTCGACTGCTAACTGGACTTCGTCGACCTTCAATCACTCCACGGTGTTCCCGCTGACAGGAGCCCATGCCACGCTCCAATGCGCGCAGTGCCACACCAATAACAATTACACGACAGTCCCCACCGATTGCTATTCCTGCCACAAAGCCGATTACACTGGGGCCACCAATCCCAATCACGTGGCTGCCGGATTCCCCACGACGTGCGCCACTTGCCACTCGACCACTGACTGGACCGGAGCGACCTTCAATCACAACACCACGGCGTTTCCGCTCACAGGCGCACATGCCACGCTCCAATGCGCGCAGTGCCATGTGAACAACAACTACACTACCCTGCCCACAGCCTGCTACGGCTGCCATCAGGCCGACTACACTGGAACCAACAATCCCAATCACGTGGCTGCCGGATTCCCCACCGCTTGCGCCACATGCCACTCGACCACTGACTGGACCGGGGCGACCTTCAATCACAACACCACGGCGTTTCCGCTCACAGGCGCCCACGTCACCGTCGCTTGTGCACAGTGCCATGTGAATAACAACTACACAACCTTGCCCACTGCCTGCTACGGCTGCCACCAGGCGGATTTCACCGGAACCACGAATCCCGCTCACGTCGCTGCCGGCTTCCCCACCGATTGCACCTTGTGCCACTCGACCACTAACTGGACCTCGTCAACTTTCAACCACGCGACAGTGTTCCCGCTCACCGGAGCGCATGCCACGGTTGCCTGCGCGCAGTGCCACACCAATAACAACTACACAACGCTTCCCACCGCATGTTACGGCTGCCATCAGGCGGACTTCACTGGAACCACGAATCCGAGCCACATCGCTGCCGCCTTCCCAACTACGTGCGACACCTGCCACACCACAACCAATTGGACCACTGTTACCTTCAATCACGCGGTGTATGCCAACTACCCGCTGACAGGAGCGCACGCGACCCTTACATGCGTGCAGTGTCACGTCAATAACAACTATGTAGCTACGTCAACCGCCTGCTACTCATGCCATCAAGCGGATTTCACCGGAACCACGGCTCCCAATCACGTTACCTCGGGCTTCCCAACGGATTGCTCCATCTGCCATTCGACCACTAACTGGACATCGTCGACGTTCAATCACAGCACCACGGCATTCCCCTTGACGGGCTTCCATTTGACCGTCGCTTGCGCCACGTGCCACACCAATAACAACTACACAACGTTGCCCACTCTCTGCTACGGCTGCCACACGGCAGATTGGAATGGAACCACCAATCCCAACCATGCCGCCGCGGGCTTCCCCACCACGTGCGACACCTGCCACACCACCACAGACTGGACGGGCGCAACGTTCAATCACAACAGCACGCCCTTCCCGCTCACCGGCGCACACACAACCGTGGCCTGCAATCTCTGCCACATCAATAACGTGTTCGCCGGCACGCCAACCGCCTGCTATTCATGCCACCAGGCGGACTTCACCGGAACCACCAATCCCAACCATGTAACTGCCGGCTGGCCTACCACCTGCACCACCTGCCACACCACAACTGCCTGGCTTCCTGCGACTTTGCCGGCCAGCTATCACACCTTCTTCCCCATGACTCATGGCAACGCTAATTCGGTCTGCGCCACCTGCCACACCAACTCCGCAGACTACTCAGTCTTCCAATGCACTGTCTGTCATGGCAACAACAACGCAGCAACCTTCGAACACCCGAACGTCAATGGGTACGTCTACAACAGCGTTAACTGCTACGCATGTCACAAGAATGGCAGCGGAGGATAGACCTCGATGCGACACACTTTTTTACCGCTCATTCTTTTCGTTCACATTGTTTCCGCGGCGCAGCAGCCTGCGCCGGACGCAGCGGCCCCCGCTGCGACTGAACCGGTTGCGCCGGCCCCCATGCGGTCGACGTTTCATGTCCGCTATATCAGCGGGACCGACGTATATATCGACGGCGGCCGCAGCGCAGGACTGGCCGAAGGCACAAAGCTCGTCCTCAAGCAGGACCCCACACGGCCTGCCAAAGACGGCGTCGAGGCTGCCCTCGAACCTGGAGTTATAGCCAGGCTAACCGTCGTATCGGTCGCTTCTACGTCAGCCGTATGCGAGATTGTTGCCACCGCACGGGAGATCGCCACCGGCGACGTGGTCTCTTTACCTGATACCGAAGTCGAGAAGCTTGTCGAAAAGAATACGCTTGGCAACACGCGCAAGTACCCCATGGTCGTCACATTCAGCGAGGGAGACCCCCTCGAAGAAGAGGTCCGCGACGCACTGCCGCGTCCCCCGCTTCCCGAGGTCAACCAGATACGAGGCAGAATTGGCTTTGATATGAGCATGATTCAGCAGCTCGGCCAGGGAAGCAGCACTTCCACCGAATATGGCATGGTCTTCCGTGCCGACTTTTCGCGTATGTTCGGCACCCACTGGAACCTGAATGGCTATTGGCGCGGAAGCAGGCAATCTTCTTCCACCCCATCCCAGCCAACCTTGCAGGATCTCATCAATCGCACCTACTTGATGAGCCTGTCCTATATCAATCCGGGTTCGCACTGGACCGCGGGCATCGGCCGCCTATATCTCCCATGGGCCAGCAGCCTCGAGACCATCGACGGCGGCTATGTAGGACGGCAGTTCTCCTCGAACACAGTTACAGGAATCTTTGCCGGATCCACTCCCGATCCAACCTCATGGAGCTACAATCCCCAGGGAAAGATTGGCGGTGTCTTTTTCAACGTGCATGGAGGGAGCTTTGAAAACCTCCACTACTCCAGCACTTCCGGGGCAGGGGTGAATCTTATCAACTGGACCGTAAATAGACCTTTTATCTTTACGCAGAATGACATTTCGTTCAAGCGCTATTTTTCTGTGTATCATTCGATGCAAATCGACCGGCCCACCGCCAACCCGTCTACTCCGGCAGTCGGCGTTGGCCTGGGCCAGAGCTTGCTAACTGTGCGCGTCCAGGTTCATCCGCGCGTCACGTTAGACATGACGGATACTTACTTCCGCGATGTACCGACCTATGATCCAACCCTGATTGGAACCGGTCTGCTGGATAAGTATCTCTTTCAAGGACTCAATGGCGGCGCACGCATCCAGTTCCCGCTACATCTCACGGGCTACTTCAGCCTGGGGCGAAGCAGCGATTCGAGCGACACGAAGAGTTCCTTGAATACTCTATATGGACTCACGATGACCCACCTCTGGAAGACCGGCCTTCAGGCCGATGTACGCTACTCGAAATTCGACAGCGCCTTTGCCGCTGGAACCTACCGTTCGGTTTCGATCACGAGAGACCTCGGAGAGCGTTTGCGTCTTAATTTGCAAGGCGGAAGCTATGCTTACAACTCGTCGCTGGCCGCCAACAACAATTCGTATTTCGTCAACCTTCTATTCGACACCAATCTGGGTGCCAGGTTCTTCTTGCAGAGCGGATTCACGACGCAGCGCGGAGGCACCCAGGATTACAACCAGTGGACAAACACCCTCGGCTACAGATTCGACAATCGGGCTTCATTGAGGAGAAATGCACATGCCAATCAGCCATAACTCGCGCTTGTTTCTGACTTTTCTATTACTGTCGTTCTCGACGATACTCGCCGGCGGCCAGGCGGCGCCGGCCTCAAGCCCCGCCGACCTCGCTCAGCGTCAAGTTACCGAATACCTCGCTAAACTCGCAGACCTTCACTGCACCGAGTCTGTGACTCAAGAGAAACTCACCGCCAATGGGCATGTGGAGGCCGCGGAGCGAGCTAAGTACGACTATCTGATTATGATAAATGGGAACGGAGACGACTTCCAATTGAATGAGTCGCGAATTGAATCCTCCGCTTCCCGCCACAAGCCACTTCCCATGCTGGTCACCAACGGCTTTTCTACGGTTCTTCTGGTCTTTCATCCTTACTATCGAGACGGCTTTGAATTCGAGACCGGTGCCGAAGAGATAGTCAATGGCAAGCCAACTGTGCCTGTTCACTTCTCCCATATTCAGGGACGCCGCACCCCGGCTGCCCTTGCTTTACGCGGCCGCGAATATCCGCTTGAGTTGCAGGGCACCGCATGGCTCGACAAAAAGTCGGGCGAAGTTGTGAAGATGGATGCCGGTCTCATGAACGACATGAGCGACGTAGGACTGCGCTCGCTCAGTATTCACGTTGAGTACAAGTCGGCCTACGTGGGAAATAACTCCCCGGATGTAACTGTACCGACCCTCGCTGTCGTCGACGTGACAACTCCCCGTCAGCACTGGCGCAACACGCACGTCTTCGATGGCTACAAGAGTTTCTCGACCGATGCCGAGCAGGATCCCAACGTAAAGATTATCGCCGGTACCGCCAACGCGGGCAACGACAACACTGCGGTGGTGGTCACGGCAGACCCCAAGGAGAAGCCCTGACTATGTCCCTGCTTCAAAGCCCTGTACCTACCGCGGTGACTGCGCGCAAGAATAAGGATGCCGCGCGCAAAAGTAAGGAAGTCGGCCATCGCATCCGCGTTGCGCTTGCCATGGCGGCGTCGATTGTCCTGGTCGCCTCGATCGCATTTTATGGGGCCAGCTACTATCTTCTTCCCCTCGATCAGAGACCTTACTCAGACAAGTACGAACTGCTGAGACCCAGCGGCGCAATAGGGATCAATCTGGGCGTCCTCGGCACGGTTCTTTTCTTTATCATCTTCCTCTATGCCCTGCGAAAGGTTATTCCCTGGCTGGGCCGTTTTGGCACCGCGAGGCACTGGATGGACTTTCACGTCATTGCCGGAATCACCGCACCGATCGTAATCGCGTTTCATGCTTCGTTCAAATTTCGGGGTATTGCAGGTTTTGCCTTTTGGATCATGGTGGCTGTGGCTCTTAGCGGGGTCATCGGGCGCTATCTCTACTCGCAGATACCGCGATCGTTGACTGCCGCCGAACTCTCCTTGAATGAGTTGCAACTCAATGAGCGTGAGCTCTCTGAGGCCCTCCTCGGGCAGTCTATCTACTCTGCCGAACAATTGAATCGTGTCTTGCATATGCCGCCCGCTGCGCACATCCGCCGCATCGGTCCACTGCTCGCCATCGGGGAGATGATCGCGCTCGATGTCCAGCGGCCGTTTCAAGTCGCACGGTTACGCCGCGCCTCTTGCGGGTTCGCGGGCAAACTCTTCTCCGCAGGCGGCTTGCTTTCGAGCGGCAACCAGGACGTCGAGCATGTTGTCCGGCTGGTCCGGCAAAAGGCCTCGCTCTCCAAAAGAGTTGTCTTCCTTGATCAAACGCAACGCGTCTTTCATCTTTGGCATGTTATTCATCGTCCGTTCAGCTATGCGTTTGCCGTGCTGGCCATATTTCACATCGTCGTCGTCATGGGCCTGGGGTTTATGAGTGTGGGGTTGCGATAAGCAATGGATACTCTTTTCACCTGGCTGATTGCCGGAGCTGTATTGGGGTTTTTCTTTTTCCGCTACTGGAGGGCTCATCAGCGGAGTCAGGCAGTGGTGCGTGCCACACTTGACCGCGGGACCCTCTTTTCCGATGGGCCAAAAGCTCAGCACCCTAAGATAAGTTCGGACTCTTGCATAGGGTGCGGAGCTTGTGTATCGGTATGCCCGGAAGGCGACGTACTTGCTCTCGTAAGTGGGAAAGCCACAATCATCAATGGGCATAAGTGCATTGGCCACGGTCTCTGCGCCGAAGAGTGCCCGGTTGGCGCCATCACCATGGTCATGGCCAAGCCGAGTTCCGGTGCGGATACCCCCGTAATCAGCGAGGAACACGAGACCAGCGTCGAAAACCTGTTTATCGCTGGCGAACTTGGCGGACTGGCTCTCATCAAGAACGCCGTTAATCAGGGCCGGGATAGCATGGATGTGATCGCGGAACGTTTCGCCGGCCAAGAGACAAAGGCCGCACATATCAATGTGCTGGATGTGGTCATAATAGGCGCGGGACCGGCCGGCATCAGTGCCTCGCTGCGCGCCTCTGAGCATGGGCTCAAGGCCCTCACGCTTGAACGTGAAACGGTTGGCGGCACTGTTTCGAAGTATCCACGCCAGAAGCTGGTAATGACCAGTCCGGTTGAGTTTCCTTTGCATGGGAGGTTTAGTAAGACAACGCTCTCAAAGGAGGATTTGCTTGCCTTCTGGGAGAAGATCATGCAGCGGACAGATTTGAATATCCATACCGGCGAAGGCGTGGATACGGTGAAAAAAGAGACTGACGGCCTGTTCCGGGTTCGCACCGCGCGTGAGGAGTACCAGTCACGAGCGGTGGTGCTGGCCCTTGGCCGCGCAGGCACACCGCGCAAGCTTGGCGTAAAGGGCGAAGAACTCCCTCATGTCCTCTACCGGCTCATCGAGGCCGACCATTACACAAACAGCAACATTTTAATTGTCGGCGGTGGAGATAGCGCAGTCGAGGCAGCTATGGGGCTGGCACATCAGGCTGGCAACAAGGTAACAATCTCTTACCGTAAGAGCGAATTCAGCCGTCTCAAAGATCGCAATGCAAAACGCATCGAAGAACATATCAATTCCGGTAAGCTCGAGGTGCTCTTCAACTCGATGCCTACGGAATTCCGAGTGGGCAGCGTAGCAATAGAGTGCGGCGATCAGATCCGCGAACTGCCCAATGATTTTGTTTGGATTTTTGCCGGTGGCACTCCGCCTTCAGACTTTCTCAAAGCAGCTGGCGTCGCATTCGGTTCCACCGATGGCGCAGAACGTCTCGAGTTGCAGGAGCATCGATGAAAAGAAACTTCCTGACTGCGTCGGCGTTACGTCTACATTGACTCAGGTCAAAGAGAGCCTCTCGCATGAGTGATAAGAACTACGCATTGACGCAGCGATGTCGTCGATGCCCAATTCGTTTGCCCGCCGATCGAACAAAACACGTTAACTGCATGGCACACTTTCACGATACGGCACACACTTTGCATATGTCGCCGAGCAGCTTCTGGCCAAGTGCCTTCTCGATGTGCCGGGCCCCAGAATCTTAAGACTGAATGCGAGCCGAATTACGATGCGAGCAATCGCGAAGCCAGAGGTGCCAGCTTTTCTTGAAGCCGCTTTTGCTCCCCGGTTCGCGCTCGAAACTCATTCCTGGAGTTCTAGTGGCAGCGTTCCCGAGTCTTTCCCCGTGTTATCGCTTTGGCGATGTCCATTTATGACCTGTTTTGCGGGAACGGCGACAGAGAACGGGCCGCTGCACCGGCCAGGCCGTTCAACAATTAACCGCAGGATCAAATCCGCCGGGAATCAGGTAGCGAGGAGAGTTATTGAGCCATGACGGAAATGCAAATGATTTTCGCCTGCGCGCTGCTGATCTTCCTGGCGTTCATCTTTACGTTCTGGCCCGAAAACGACTTCGGCAACCCGCAAGAGAAGACTCGCCTGGACTACCTATTCGAACGCAAGGATCGGCTCTTTGAAAACTTGCGCTTTCTGAACTTCGAGTACCGCGCCGGCAAGTACCCGGAGGAGGATTTTCTCATGCGGCGGTCGCAACTCGAAAGTGAGGGCAAGCGGTTAATGGCTGAGATCGTGGACTTGCAACGGCAATGAACCTGAAGCAGATTTGTCGACCGCGACGCTCAAAACGGTTGATCTTTTCCTATGCGAGACGGAAGAGTTAGTCTCTCTGCCTTTCATCAACACAACAGCTACCCCACCAGAAGGATTTTTTGATGATCATGAAGTTGCCCCGGATCTTCCCCCGCTCAATCGTTTTGAGCACGCTGCTGTCATGCGCATTGGCGCAGGCCGCTTCCATCACAGGCACGGTGACCAACAAGACCGACGGTAAGCCCTCGGCGGGTGACTCCGTCGTCCTGGTCGACGTTCAGGCCGGCATGACAGATGCTGCCAGTACTACGACCGATGCCCATGGGCATTATTCGCTTGAATCCCCCGGCGCTGGCGCGTACCTCATTCGCGTGAATCATCAGGGCGGAACTTATTTCATCGCCGCGCCGCAAGGCGGAGGGTCGGGAGACGTCGCAGTCTACGATGTTGCGGCTAAGGTCGATGGCATCGGAATCGACGCCGACATGATACTTGCCGAAGCGGCAGGCGGAATGGTACGGGTTCAGGAGCGGTACTTAGTGCGTAACACCAGCTTGCCCCCCAGATCTCAGTTCAGCAGCAACACATTCGAGTTTGTGCTTCCACCGGACGCACTGCTCGATGGCGCGTCGGCTACAAGGCCCGGGGGTCTTCCAACAAATACTCGGCCGGTTCCGCTGGGACAGAAGCAGCATTACACAATTAACATTCCTATTCAGCCCGATCAGGGTGAAAAGGAAACCCTCTTCGAAGTTCAATATCATATCTCCTATAGTGGAAAGTACACGTTTGCGCCCCAGCCGCAAATGCCAACCGATAACCTGGTGGTCTACGTTCCCAAGGGAATGACCTTCACTGCCGGCAGCGGACCCGCGTTTCAATCTGTGCAGGAAGATCCGCGAGTCCAGACCTTCGTAACGAAGAATGTCCATCCAGGCGAGGCAGTCGCATTCACCATCTCGGGCGAAGGTCAAATGCCGCGCGAGCCTCAAAACTCCGCAATGGGTCAACAGGGCAGCAGTGGAATGGGCGACACCGGATCGAGTGACACCAGCAATCCAGGGAACAGGCCTGGAGGCGGCATTGGCACTCCCATCGGCACCCCCGATCCGCTCACCAAGTACAAATGGTGGATACTTGGGGGCCTGGCGCTTTTGCTGGCTGCCGCCGCTGCGTATCTGCTGCGCAAGCAGGGTGGGTTGGCAACAGGTGTGCCGGCGTCGGCAAACGAGGCAGCCTTCGAAACCCGGCCATTGCCTGTCGCTGCCGCGCCTTCAGCGGCGCCTACAGTGAGTTACTCCGCAGCACCCCCAACAGGCAATGCGGCGCTGTTGAATAGTCTCAAGGATGAGTTGTTTGCCCTCGAGAGCGAGAAACTTTCAGGCACAATTTCCCCCGCCGAATACGCAGACGCCAAAGCTGGGCTGGAAGCCGTTTTGAAGAGGGCGCTGAAGAACCGCTGAAACAATCTTGAGCACGACTTCCGCCCAACGCTGTTAGCGAAAGTCATTAACTCCCATGTCAGCATCAATCAAGCTTCGGACCCTTCGCTCTCCCCGGATTCAAGGGATCGAAGCGCGCAGTTCGACCTGCTCGCGGATGCGGTACGCAGTGCTGTCTCGACTGCAAGGGCTCGGCAGTAAGCGTCCCGTCTTCCACTCCAGAGGGGAAGACGGGACGCTCACCGCCCAACTGCGCATTCAGTTCGTTCAGCACATCGGGCGCGTGATTCGCAACCGCCTGACTCACGCCCGAAGTATCTGTTCCGCCTGCGAAGTAGAGGCCGACCGGTTCTGCATTGCCCGTATCCACTATCAGTGAACCGGAGTCGCCAGCGTCACTGAAGCCGTTGCCGCTAATGGCTAACTGGTTCGTGAAGATCTTGCTCAGATAAGGCTCGGTCTCGGCACAATCGAGGAAGTAATCGACAGTCACGTCCAGGTTGACGGCTGAGATGCTGGCGCCTGTCAGGCCAGTTGTCCGCCCACTTTTCGTGACTTTCAACTGAAGCGCCGCAGCCTCACCTTTGGAGTGGTCGCATTACACCCTGTGCGGTTTGTGTCGATGGAACTCGCGCCTGCGGCAATCGATAAGCTGGCACTCGTATTGCTCGCGCCCACTGCTCCATAGCCGCATCCAGCCAACGCAGTCAGTGCCGGTAGCAGCTTCGCGCAGGCTCGAAACAGCGGAGACTTGAAGCGCGAATCCAAAGGGTTGGCGCGGGAGAGCGACCTTTTCAGTCCCGAATTGCGTAGCTTTCCGCAAATCTGTTCCGTGCGACTGAAGATGTATTAGGCGCCTTTGGCATATGCCCTTCGGATTCGGTAATCGTCACCTTATCCATTCATAGTGAATCGGGAAACAAAACTGGGCCTCTTCACGTTAGAACTGGAAAGGACTAGACCTGCGAAAAGGAAGTGACCTGCCGGACATACGTCTCGTGCGCTCGCCGTTCGGTTTGGTCGCACGGCATGTTGACCGGGGCTGAAACAGCATTCGCGCCAACTGCAAGCCGAGAAGACTGAAGACCAGACATTGCAACGCCGCTATTGTCATGGTTGAACCTCCACAAGGTCACATCGTTTCCACGGGCGCCAAGATGCTGAACACGGCCGCTTCACATCCTGCGATGAACACCAAAACGGCGATAGCGAAGGCCCTTAGCGACTCCCCAATGTACATCAGATACTTTCACAGGAAAGCATCAGTCTTTTTTGCGTTTAGACAAGGAACTGAAGTTCTCGATCGAAATTGGCCAGCAGGATGCACGGATTCGCAACCCCGCTGAAAGGGTGAGCCCGCTGCTCTTCAGTATGTCGTTGATTCGATTGGTGGCGGAGGGCAGGATCGAACTGCCGACCTACGGGTTATGAATCCGTCGCTCTAACCATCTGAGCTACTCCGCCGAAAAGGGCGCCTGGAAGGCGTGGACCGCAGGGGGTCCGCTGGGGCACGGCGAATTGAAATCCGCGCACATGGCCCAATCATGATGATACGGGTGGCTGGTTTGGAGGTCAAACTGCGCAGCGGGTTACCGTGAAGGAACACTTTTCACAATAATTCCTTGACGCCTGCATTGACTCCGTGTTCAGTCCGCGCTACTCTCAAGCGCAGATACCCGATTTGGTCACCCACACCATCCCGCGGTTTCGCCAGACATCTCAGAGCTTCGGCTCGCAACCGAACTGCGCCTTCAGATTCCCCTCAAAAACAACCGGTTCATCGCAGCCCCACCGCCAGATTGTGTACCCGCGCGGCAATACACACCGTGCCCAAATCCTCTTGGCGGTGTTTGCATCCACCCCGCCGTCTGCCGATATTCTCTCTGTAACCGCGCCGGTTGCGTCCGCTTTGAGCCGCTGCCGGGTCACCTCAACCGAACATAACCACATTGGAGGCCGACGAATCCTTTGAAGATCGCTCTGGAGATCACGCCCAACCTTGAGCCCTTGTTTGGGACTCGCGATGAGAATCTCAGGCTGATGGAAGACTCGCTCGGCGTGCGGATCGATCTCCGCTCCGACGCCGTGCACGTGCAGGGACAGGACGCGGGAGTAGCGCGAGTTCAGCGCATCTTCCAGGACTTCGAGGCGTTGCGCCGGCAAGGCGTCAACCCCCACAACGGGGAACTGAACGGGATGCTGCGCCTGGTTGTGGCCGACCCAGCAACCACGCTCCGTTCGCTGGCCGATAGCGGCAAGCAGCGCTCGGCAGGCGTGAAGCGCACCGTGCAACCGCGCTCCATCAACCAGCGCAAATACGTTGAAGCCATCGAACAGAACGATATGACCTTCGGCGTAGGCCCAGCAGGCACCGGCAAGACTTATCTCGCTGTGGCCATGGCCGTGGCCGCCATCAACGCCAAGAAGGTAAGCCGCATCGTCCTGGTGCGGCCAGCTGTCGAGGCCGGCGAGCGGCTGGGCTTTTTGCCGGGCAGCTTGCAAGAAAAGGTGGACCCCTACCTGCGCCCGCTCTACGACGCCCTTTATGACCTGCTCGAACCCGAAAAGGTGGACAAGATGCTGGAGAAAAACGTCATCGAGGTAGCGCCCCTGGCCTTCATGCGCGGGCGCACGCTCAACGACGCCTTCATCATCATGGACGAGGCCCAGAACACCACCATCGAGCAGATGAAGATGTTCCTGACCCGCATGGGCGCCAACTCGAAAGCGGTCATTACCGGCGACATCACCCAGATCGACCTGCCCAACCCGCGCAGGTCCGGCCTGCTCGACGCGATCAACGTACTCGATGGTGTAGAAGGCATCCAGTTCTGCCACTTCGTAGACAGCGATGTAGTGCGCCACGCCCTGGTGCAGCGCATCGTGCGCGCCTACGAATCAGTGAAACCGCAGCAGCAGGAGCTGCCACTGGCCATGGGCGAGGCCATCGAAGTTGGATCGCAGAGACGCGAAGAGCGGACGCAGCCGCAGGGGCTGCATCCGGCAAAGCCGCAGTAACTTCACGCAACATTAGAACTGGGTGCCCCACCTGGGCGCCGGGGCACCCTCTGGGTCGGGGCACCGCATCTTTGTTTTTGCGGCTAGGGTGGGATACCACCTTACAGCTCTCCGCTCCCATTCAATGTGTCATCCTGAGCGACCGTAGTGAAGCGGAGGGAGTCGAAGGATCTGCGGTTGATTTTCGGGTATCGTGGACGCCCAGGTCCCTAAATCGGAGCCTGGGACGCCCGCCGCTGCCCGTGTTCATCCAATAGAAGTTCGAGGTGTGAGATGAAAAGAGTGGGCGACATCGTCGTGATCATCTTTGTCGCATGCTTGATGACGCCGTTCATGCACGGAGGGAGCTTACTTGCAATGGCTGAAGATGACCCGCGTTTGACAGCAGAGCGGGCAATCGCCGCGGCTCGCCGCAATGCCAAACCGGGAAGTTCATTCACGGTTCTTCGGGAGATCGTCGCGAATGCGGACACGCGACGAATTGGCGACCAGGCGCTTGAACAGGCACGGGAGCACAAGATCGAGCTCTACGAGAACGGACTTCTTACCAATATTTTGAAGTCCGGCGGATTCCTTCTCGCAGAGACGGATCCGCGAATGAATAGCGTGATCGCGCTACACCTCGTCTCGCTGGAGGCCAAAGGCGCTGTAAAGGACGCACAGACAGAGTGCCACGGTGTTGTCAAACTAGCCGACGCGGGGGAACTGGTCAAGGACACCGCTGAGCTTGTCGAGAAGTTATACTCCACTCCTTCAACCGAGGAATTCTCTCTGGAAAGCAGATTCTACGGTGGCAGCTTTCCCGATGGTGACCAATTCCCAGACGATTTGTTCGCGATCCCTGATTTCCTTCGAAAGCCGGGCGCAAACCCAAACGAGGTCCGAGAAGCGTCAGCGCTCTATTGGGGGTATCTTTTCTGGACGGCCCGTTATGCACTTTCAATGCCTGCTTTTTCCGCTAACCCAGCCGCGGCGGAAAGCGCGGCTGAGAAGAAGCGGGATACGCTGAAGGCGGAATTCCTGAAAAGCAACAACATGGCTCCCAATTTCAACCTTGACTTAGACAACATACAAAATGAGAGGCAGCTCCAGGAACTCATTGAATTTCTCACAAAGTTGGATGGGTTCCTGGAAGATGCACTTAAGAAGGAGGCTGATCTGACCGTTGTCAAATCGAATCTCTCCATTCTTACGATACCGCTGGGGGTAGATGTGGACCCGAGCCAGGAAGGCCAATATGTGTCTAGTTCGCCGCCAAAGTCGCTGTTCGTTTGGCATCGTCTCGCGACGGGTGGCTTCGCGATCAAAGAGATCACTTGGGATTGGTGATCAGCGTGTGCCGGGTGCCCCAGGTCCCTCGCATTTGGGGACCTGGGATTTCATGAACCCCATGCGCGAAGCGTGCCTCCGGCCCGGCGGGTAGCTATATCTCGCCTTTGAGACGTGGGATGCAAGTTGTTCGGCGCACCTCCACGCTCCCCGCCCTCCACCCCTTTGCAGAGAATTACTGTCGCCCGGCGCATGATAAGAAATGGCGGAGATTGACCCGCCTCCTCTACGCCGCGCAGGCAGCCCTCGCCACTCTCCACCACCAGCCGCGGCAAACCAAGCCCCTTCGGAAGACCAAAATGTTTACCAAATAATTAATACCCCCACCCCCCCTTATTTATTTTCAAAACCTTGCAGATTATTTCGCCGGGTTCGCACCCTTGCCGCGCCTTTGTTTTTGGGTTGAGTGTGGGATTCCACGAACCCGCGTAGAATGGGAGTTAACGGCAGCCGCGCGCAACGCCTCCGAGCACGATGATCCTTCTCGACCCAGATATGGACCCCGACCCCGCGCCCAAGGCCACGAAGGCGAAGCGGGTGGCTGTCCAAACCACTCCACCCTTGCAGAGAAATTTCCGCATACCCTCCGCGCGTACGCTAGGCCGCTTTCTTTCTGCGGCGCAGGCTGCCGTGCGGCTCAAGGGCCAGGTTACTGTGCTGCTGACCACCGATGCGGCCATCCGCAAGCTCAATCGCCAGTTTCGCGGCAAAAACAAAGCAACCGATGTGCTGTCATTTCCAGCCGAAGGCCCCTTGCCAGGCTCGCCTGTTGAAGAAATTGCCGGCGACATTGCCATCAGCGTCACCACGGCGCTAGGCCAGGCAGCCGAGCAGGGCCATTCGCTCTCCACGGAAATCAAGGTGCTGATCTTGCATGGACTGTTGCACTTGGCCGGCTACGATCACGAGGCCGACGCGGGACAAATGGCGCGCCGCGAGCGCCTCTTGCGCGCGAAGCTAGGCCTACCGCAAGGTTTGATTGAGCGCGCCGAAGCGCCGAAGGCCATGGCGTTCAAACGCGCAGCAAAGGCCAAACGGCCATGAGCACGCTGGCCATTTCGATGGTTTTGCTGCTGGCCGCGGTGGAGACGCTGGCCTCCTACATCAGCCGCGTCTACGCCGAGTTCGGCAAGATCCTCACGCGCGAGATCGAGGAGAACCTGGACGCCTGGGAAGAGCTGATCGAGCCGCAGCTTGGCCTGACCCGCGAGCACGCCGCCATCTGCGCGGCCGTGTTGCAGCAACTGGCCCTGGGCATCATCGCTCTGGAATTTGGCGCGGTCCTCTTCGATCGCGCTCCCTATCTGGCCCGGCCCACCTATGCGGAGATCGCGCAAGCGGTGATCGGCGTGGTTCTGGTGGTGATCCTCTGCAATCAGCTCTTGCCTTCCCTGCTCTTCAACCGCACGCGTGGCAAGTGGGTGGCGTGGCTGGTGTGGCCCATTCGTCTGCTCCTCTGGCTGATGACCCCTATCACCGTCTTTGTGCGCTTCTTTTTCAGCGTGGCCTCACTGGCGGAGGAGCCGGTAACTCCTGAGGAAGAGTCCGCCGTCGATGTCGAGGCGCTTCTTGAAGCTGGCGAGGAGGAAGGCATTCTCGATGAGAGCGACTTGGACCTTGTGCGCTCGGCGGTCGAATTCGGCGACAAGCTGGTACGCGAAGTGATGACTCCGCGCCCAGAGGTCTTCGCCGTGCGCGATTTGATTACACTGGAAGACTTCCTCAACCAACTCCGCGAGAACAACTTCTCCCGCGTTCCGGTTTATGCCGGTTCGCTGGACAACGTAACCGGAATCGCGTTTGCCCACGACCTGTTGCAGATTACCGACGAGGAGGCCCGCACCCGCACCGTCGCCAGCATTCAGCGGCCTGCGGTCTTTGTGCCGGAGACCAAACGCGGCTACGAGCTGCTCCGCGAGATGCAGCGGGAAAAGCAGCACATGCGCATCGTCATCGACGAGTACGGCGGCGTCGCAGGCCTGGTTACCATCGAGGATTTGCTCGAGCAGATTGTGGGCAACATCCGCGACGAGCACGAAGAAGATGTGGAGCCGCAGCGCGAGCCGCACGGCGCCTGGCTGGTCCCCGGCAGCTTTCCCGTTGATCAGTTGCCGGACCTCTTCGGCGAATCTGCCGAACTTGGAAATTTGGACGATGCCTACGAAGCCACTACCCTTGGCGGCCTGGTGAGCGAGATCGAGGGCCGCATCCCGCTGGCCGGCGAAGTTGTGGTGCTTGAAGCCATAGGCCTGCGCATGGAAATCGTCGCCTCCACCGACAGGCGCGTCGAGCGGCTGCGCGTCTTCCCGCCTGCCGGACGTGCGGACGAGCAGGAGCCGGAAAGAATCCCCAGGGCCGAAGGCAAAACCGGCTAGCATTCGCGGGCTGTACGCCAAGGGCCGGCGTGCCATTCCAGAGCTGCAATTTCTGGACCGGCGCGAAAAATTGCTCTTAGAGAATTTTCGGATTTACTGTAGACTTCCGTGCCCCATCCATTCCGCGTTTTTCTGCGGAATGGGTGGGATACCTACAAAATTCAGGTCTACACAATTCCCGAAAATTGCTCTAATAAGTGAGCTGATCCGTTTGCAGGCGAATAGCCCACACGCTTGCCCACTGATTCTGCATTGTTACCCGCACCATCATGTAAATCTTTGGATCGCTGAAGTCTTTGCCGCTCAGGTGGCGATACCAGGTCACGGAGCCATACTTCACGAGGTCTTTCGCAAGATCCTTGATAAAGTCGAAGCCGGTTGGCGGCTTATACATATGCTCGAAAAGAACCTGGACATAACCCATCTGAGCGGAAGCATCGATCGCCTCGACAAGAAGGGCCTGGGCAAAGGAGCGGTCGTCGTCGGTAATGTTGATGTGGTCAATGTCAGTGCTCGGAAAGAAGAACTTTAGCGTAAGCCGCGCCTGTTCTCTGTCCAGCCGCAGATCCGAACCGGAAAAGTGTTGCAGTTGGCTTGACATTGCGCCATTTTGTCGTTCGAGCGCGAAGTTGTCAAGAAGAATCTGAGCTGGGTGGCTGACGGCCAACCTACGGATAGCTCTGCCTGCGCGCCTTCCAGGCCCTCCATTCCTCATCCGTGATCTCCCATAACTCTGAGGGAACCCGGCCGCATACATAATCGCGCTCCACGGCTTCGACCACGCGCATGTCCTGCTTCTCAGAGATGCGGCGCGAGGCCGTGTTAGCCACTGCTTTGGCAACCCGCAAAACCGGAAATCCGAGCTTCTCAAACCAGAAATCGTTCACCCACACGCATGCCTCGCTCATGTACCCGTGCCCATGCCAGGGAAGGCCCAGCCAAAATCCGCGATTGGTATCTTGGTCTTTCATCAGGCCGACCACTCCCATCAATCGCGCCGGCTCGGCCCTTAACCGGATGCTCCACTGCCAGCCATCGCCGCGCTCTGCTTGCGGGATGGCAACGTCCCTCAAGAACTGGAACGCTCCATCCGGCGGATAAGGCCACGGGATTCGGCCGTTCATATATTTCACGATCTCCCAGCGCGGAAACAGCTCCTGAATCTGCTCCGCATCCGCGATCTCCAGGGGGCGAAGAATGAGACGTTCCGTTCTGCCTTCGGGAATCATGGGCAGATGATAACAACGTTCCAGCGGCGAATCCGTGATAATAGAAAGCAGGAGTTGGAAAACCTTTTGAAATCTGGATTTGTCGCCATTCTCGGCCGGCCTAACGCCGGCAAAAGCACGCTGCTCAATGCCCTCATCGGCGAAAAGGTGGCCATTGTCTCCGCCAAGCCGCAAACCACCCGCAACCGTATCGCCGGAGTGGTCGAGGTTCCTGCACGCAAAGGCATACACCCGGCGGCGCAGATCGTATTTGTGGATACCCCCGGCGTTCACAGGCCCGGCTCGCATCTGGACCGCCGCATGTTGCAGGAGGTCTACGAGGCTCTGGAGACCCGCGACGTCGTTCTGCTTCTGATGGACGCGACCCGCAAAGTTCAACTGGAAGCGGCAGTCGTGGAATCCCAGGTCCCAGAATCGGGACCTGGGGCACCCGAAGAGTCTACGGCGCCCAAGCGCGAACGCACCAACTGGGCCAGCGAGGACGAGTTCTTATTTGGATTGATTCGCAAGCTCGACTGCCCGGTTTTTTTGCTGCTCACCAAGATCGATCTGGTTCCCAAAGACCACCTTCTGCCCCTGATTGATACCCTCACCCGCCAGTTCAACTTTGCACAGATCATCCCAGTCAGCGCCCGCAAGCGCGACGGACTCGATGTTTTAGTTCGCAAGATTGTCGATGCGCTCCCAGTGGGCGAGCGTTATTACCCAAAGGAGCAATACACCGACCAGCCCCAGCGATTCATGGTGGCCGAGCTGATCCGCGAGAGCATTCTGGTGGAGACGGGCGAAGAGGTTCCTTACGCTGCGGCCGTTGTCATCGAGAGATTCGAGGAGCCGCCACCATTTGTACCGCGCAAGAAGGGTGCGGTTCCTGCGCGTTCTCCACTCACCCGCATCGCCGCGGCCATCTACTGCGAGCGCGACGGACAAAAAGCAATTCTGATCGGCAAGGGTGGCGCGAAGCTCAAAGAGATAGGCACCGGCGCACGGCGGCAGATCGAGTCGCTTCTCGGCACGCGGGTCTATCTGGAACTGCATGTCATCGTCGAGCCCAACTGGCGCGAGTCCAAGAGCTTTGTCGAGTCGCTGGACTGGCGGAATCAATTGGAACGGCTGGCCGGCGACCAGATTACCGAAAAGCATTTGGGCGATGAGGAATAAACTTAAGGATTGCGCAACAATTTCGCGGAAAACGCTACTGAGGACGATTTCAAAGAGATGAATTCACGACTACGTCATTTGGCTAAAAGAAATGCCCGGCTGTTTGTTGTTGTGCTGTTTGCTCTGATTTTTTTTGCGCCGCGGCACGCACTGGCAGCAGAATCGGGACGGACAGTTTTCAACGTTGTTGACTACGGCGCGAAGAACGACGGCTCAGTTGCAGCTACGGATGCCTTCCGAAAGGCCATCGAGGCTGCAAAAGCAACCGGCGGCGGCACGATTTATGTGCCTCCGGGCAACTATACTTCCGGCCCTATCGAGTTATTCAGCAACATGACTCTGGAGATCGATGCTGGGGCGACGGTAGCATTTCCTGCGATGACGGTGCCGTTTACCAAGGGCAGGCAGCAAGGCATCGAAGCGCTGACTCCCGTTCCGCTGATCGGCGGCCACGATCTTGAAAATGTGACTATCACTGGCCGCGGGATTCTGACCAGCAACAACGCGGATTGGATGAAGCTGCACGGGCGCATGATGCCCTTGCGTTCCGGGCTCCCGTCTTCCGGCCAGGGCGAATTGACGAGCAACTATTCCGATTTGCTCAAGACGCAAGATAAGCCTATGCCCTCCGCAACAGAAGACCTGGGCAGCGCAAATGGTCCGAATTGGGAACATCTCCTGCAGACCCTCGATGAGAACAAGCCTATCTCCGATGAGGAGTATCGTGCTGCCGCAAGCGAGATGCGCCCATCGTTTGTCCGGTTCATGAATGCGAAAAACATTCTGGTGGAGGGCGTGCGCTTTGTCGGCTCGCCCATGTGGACCATCCATCTGCTCTATTCGGAAAACGCGACGGTCCGCAATGTGATCATCGAGACACATCCAGGCGTTCATACCGACGGCATCGTGGTGGACTCAAGCCGGTTCGTCCGCATCTCCGACGACTATATCGATACCGGCGACGATGGCATTGTCATCAAGTCTGGCAAAGATGCCGATGGACGCCGCGTCAACCGCCCGACGGAAGATGTAACCATCACGAACTGCACGGTGCATCATGCGCACGGAGCCGTCACCATTGGCAGTGAGACCTCTGGCGGCGTTCGCAATATTGTTGCCAGCAACATCACCGCGCTAGACACCGAAAACGGCATTCGCATCAAAAGCCGCCGTGGCCGCGGAGGTGTGATCGAGGATCTCCGCTTTGACAACTGGACCATGGAAAATGTGAGCGAAGGGATCGTTGTCACCAGCTATTACATGATGGAGGGCGAAGCCGCGCCGAAGGACGAGCCAGTCTCCGAGCGCACCCCCATCTTCCGTAACATCGCAGTCAGCCATGTCACCATCGACGGCGCAAAGACAGCTATCGAGATTGAAGGTCTACCGGAGATGCCCATTACAGGACTTCGCCTGACAGACATTGTCGCGTCAGGCAAGGTGGGACTCACCGCGCGCAAGACCGATGGGCTGGAACTTCATAATGTGCAACTGAACGTCGAGCGCGGCCCGGCCTTCGCAATCGACGCGTCAGCAAACCTCGAACTGGATGGGATTGGCACAAGAACGCCGATTGCCGGCGCGCCTGTACTTCGCCTGACGCGCAGCCCTGGGGCGGTATTGCGCAACAGCCGCGCCTTCCGCGGAACGGAGACTTTTCTCTCCGCGGGGACAGGCGAGTTGAAGACCATTCACCTTGAAGACAACGTTCTGGATAACGCCAAGACTCCAACCGAAGAGCGCTAGACAAATTGCCGCAGCAGGGCTGAGTGTTCGGGATTTCGCATCGCCGGGTACTTCTACTTCGCCAGAACAACTTCATTCTGCGCATCCACCGCAACCGGCTTCTGCCCTTTGTAGTCGGAGAAGTGGACCACGTTGTCGTAGGCGTCCTTGATCAGATCCTGAAGTGGGATGACGCTGCCGTTGACGCGCTGCTCGTCGAGCAGATCAAGGTCAACATCGGCGAAAATCATTTGCTCCTGGTTGATGGTGCCTTCGGCGGCGATTCCGTCACGCGCAAAGAAGTAGTCCGAGGGGGTGAGGATGGCGGCCTGGCCGTAGTTCGCGGCCATGTAAGGCACCAGGGGCAGATTGCCCACCGTGCCCGTCACAGCCACGTAGATCTGGTTCTCGATGGCGCGGGCCTGGGCGCAGTAGCGGACCCGGCAGAAGCCCTCGCGACCATCGGTGCAGGAGGGGACAAAGAGAATCTCCGCCCCCGCCTCTGCCATCACCCTGGCCACCTCGGGAAACTCGATGTCGTAGCAAATGAGGATGGCGATGTTACCGAAGTCCGTGTGGTAGAGGTAGAGGCCGTGACCGCGGCTGAGCTGATAAGGACCGCTCTCGGTGGGAGTCAGGTGGACTTTCTTTTGGCGGAAGACTTGCCCGTTGGGGGTGAACAGGTGCGCGGCGTTGAAGACCTTGCCCCTCTGGAAGACAGGGTGGGTTCCGCCTATGATGTAGATGCCCGTTTCCTTGGCCAGCCGCATGAACAGCGCTTCGTACGCAGGCGCCAGCCGGGCAAGGCGCCGCACGGCCAGCGCCGGCGCAGGTTCATTGATGTAGCTGAGCAGTTGCATGGTGAAGAATTCGGGGAACAGGATGAAGTGAGCCTTGTAGTCCTTGGCGCTGTGGACGAAGAACTCGACCTGGTGGGCAAAGTCCTCAAAGCAGGCGATGGGGCGCAGCAAATACTGAACGGCGGCGATGCGCACGCGGCGCGGGCGGGGGGTTCCGCGCATGGCCTCGGCGGAGGCCTGTTCCAGGGCCGCGTGCTGCAGGCTGGCCTGCAGGCTGACCGAAGAGCTGTACTCCGGGTTGAGCCATTCCAGCACGGTGGCGAAACCGTGCGATTCGGTGTCTTGCATGTAGCCGGGCACGACATCCAGGACCACCAGGCCGTTTTCGAGCTGAAAGCTCAGCGAGGGATCCCTTCGTTTGCCGTCCACCACCTCGGCCACGTATTCCTTGGCCGTCATCTGGCCGGAAACCGCGCCGTAGCCGGCGATGCGGCCGCCGGTGAGCAGCCGCTTGAGCCCCCGCTCACGGATCAAGTCCTTGCGCGCCTCGTACATAAGCGTTCCGATGCCCCGTTGGCGGGCCTCGGGGGCTACGCCCATGTCGGCGCCATACAGGGTCTTGCCGAGCAGGTTGTGGGTATCGAAGGTACCCTCTCCGGTGATCGACGACCAATTGGCAGACTCGGCGTAGTCGTCCCAGTCGATGATCAGCGAGCTGGCTGAGCCAACGATGCGGCCGGCCGGGTCGGCGACGACAAGCTGTCCTTCAGGGAATAAACTCAGGTGACGCTCTAACTGGTCTTGTCTCCAGGGCACCTGGCCCGGGAATGCACGGACCTGCAATTCGATTACTGACTGAATGTCGTCGAACGTCATCTGTCGAACGAAGAATTCGTTTTGCGGGGAGGCAGGCGTTGCCATGGCAGTACTCTCCTGTCGTTCGTGGTAACCAGAGCAGCCAGTTTACTCGCTTCATGTCCGAAGGAATGTAATATTCTGCTCAATTTTTGGGATTTTGCCGTGTTTGGCGATGAACGTGAATCGAGGCAAGGTCAAAAGCAGCTCACGCCCCGCGCACTTGGCCGCGGCCATTGGCTTTCACCGCGTACATGCGCGTGTCAGCGACGCCAATGATGGTGTGAACTGTGGTGCCGTCGGCGGGACTGGTTGCAACGCCCACGCTCGCGTTTACACTCAGGCTGAGCCCGCCCTTCATGGGAAAGAGTGTTGCCATCAACCCCCGAAGCATTGCGGCAGCTTGGCCAAGCGCAGCCTTTGCGCCGGTTGCCGGCATCAGTACTGCGAACTCGTCTCCGCCATAGCGAAAGCAGAGATCCTGCTTGCGGCTCAACTCACGGAGTCGCTGGCCGGTGCAGGCCAGAAGCTCGCTGCCCACCAAGTGGCCGTGGGCATCGTTGACCAGCTTGAATTGATCCAAATCGAGAAAGGCAAGGCTCACGGGCACCCCGAAGCGTCCGCATCGGTCCAGCTCCCTGCCCAGCACATCGTAGAGATGGCGCGCGTTATAGAGGCCAGTACAGTCATCGATGATACTCAGCAGTTGGATGCGGGCCACATCGTGCGAGTTCTCGATTGCGATGGCCGCGTGGTCGGCCAAAATGTGCAGAAGGGCGATGGTGTAATCGGTCATCTGGTCGGCGCGGGGGTTGAATATTTCGATCACGCCGTGCGTGCCCTTGCGCCCGCGCAGCGGCATGGCAATCACCGAGCGCACTCTTTGCTGCACAACCTGTTCCGCGGTCAGGCGCGGATCGTGGTCCGACTCGGGAACGATCAGCGTCTCGCCATGCTGCGCCACCCAACCGGCTACCCCCTCACCGACCTTCACGCGCAGGCCGCGCAACGCCTCCTGTTCTCCACCCGCGGCAATCGCGTAGTAAAGCTCCTGCGAAGCTTCGTCGAGGATCAGGAGCGTCCACAGCTCCGCCTCCATGATGCGCTCCATGTGCTCGATGATTGTGCGCAGAATGGTGTCCAGGTCGAAGCTTGAGGTAAGAGAGCGCGTCAACTGGTGAAAGACAAGCAGGTCTGCGAGCGGAATGCGATGCCCGTTCTCGTTCGTCATCCGTGGGCCCATGGGAGAGGTCTCAAAAGCATTCTTTCACACCAATCGGCAGCATTCTGTCACATCAAACTGAAGCGGTAATAGAGAGACGGCGCCTGCGCCCGAGTCGATTACAGCGATCCGGGGTTTATTTAAGACACATCGTAATGCGGGCGCTGAGCATGACTTTCGCTCAGCCGCCAATATGCACCATCGACCGCGAGGGTTTCAGGAATCCCGGTTCGCCGATGTGATGGCGGGCTTCCTTACCCTTAACGGTACGGGAAACGTAGTCGCGGAGTTCCGCGTCGTTCGCCCCGGCTCGCAATCGACCATAAAGGTCGTGTTCCACCTGCGAGAAGAGGCATGTGCGGATCTTGCCGTCTGAGGTAAGCCGCACCCGGCTGCATGCGCCGCAGAAGGCCTGGCTGACAGGCGCGATGATGCCGATCTCCCCACGCCCGTCCGCAAAAGTGTAGCGCCGAGCCGTCTCACTGGCCTCGCGCGGCGGCAACTCGACAAGCGGCAAAACACGGTCGATGCGGCCGACAATCTCAGCAAGCGGCACGACGATCTCCGGCGACCACAGGCGGCCCTCTTCGAGTGGCATGAACTCGATGAACCGCACCACAACTTCCTCTTCGCGCGCAAACCGGGCGAAGGCCTCGATCTGGTCGTCGTTAAATCCGCGCATCAGCACGCAGTTGATTTTGAGGGGCGTCAATTCGGCGCTTCGAGCGGCGCGAATGCCATTTAGCACCGCCTGAAAGCTGCCGGGAACCCTCGTGATCCGCTCGAAGGTAGGTGCGTCAACGGCATCCATACTCACAGTAACCCGGTTCAGCCCCGCGGCTTTGAGCGGCGCAGCCAGGGAGTCCAGCAGGTGGCCATTGGTGGTCAGCGCCAGGTCCAATGGCTCGCCGTTAAGGGTGCGCAGGCTCGTCAGTTCCTGCACCAGCTCGTTCAGGCCGCGGCGCAGCAGCGGCTCGCCGCCAGTGAGCCGCACCTTGGAGATGCCCAGGCCCACAAAGACCTTGATCAGGCGAAGATACTCCTCGATGCTGAGCTCGGGATACTGCGCCCCGGCCTCCCCGGTACGGCAATAGACGCACTTATAGTTGCATCGGTCCGTGATAGAGACGCGAAGGTCGTGAATCACCCGCCCATGGCTGTCGGTCAGCCGTGGGGCGGCAATCATCGACGGGGAGGTGATCAGGGAAGCAGCTGCCATAAGCAATTCAAGGCTATACCGTTCCTACCGGTTGTGCGTACTCGTCTATCTTCACTGAAGATGTACAGTCGTGTGCGCCACCGTCGCCGTACATCGCTGTGGATCTTTCCAGCCATGGTGGGACGGCACAATGCACAAAGTACAAACCCAGTGAAAACTCGCTCGGCCAACATGAAACCTCGGCGGTCCTTTAGTCCAGCCGCGGCGTCCCCTTGCGCAGCAGAATGCCTGCGACGCCGAGAACCGCGATGATCGCAAGAGCAAGAACGAAGTAGTACGCGATGGGATGCGCCCAGCCAGGGGAGTAGCTGAGATCCTGGCCCACCCATAACAGCAGGATGGTGGCAATGACCGTAAACTGGCCGGCAATGACGAGAAAAGTGTGACCCAGGTCGCGCCTCTTGTCTAGCGCCTCCACCTGGTCGGGGGTCAGGTTGCGCTCTTCGGGGGGAAGAAGGGAATTTGCCATCGATTTCTCCGGGCGGCCCGCACTTGTGGCCTCCGAGCTGGCCGCTTTCTGCTTCGATTCAATCACATGCCGTCGGTCCTGCGCTAGTGGTCCTTCGGGTCTCGTGGCAGGTCGCGGACCTATTCCGACAGAAATGCCAGGGATTGCAGTTGTGTGATCTCGAAGGGTTTGCGGCAGCGGATGTTGGCGCAAGACAGCTTATCGTCACGTCTTACCATGTAAGACTGCGCTTTGGCGAATCGGGCGCGATCACGCTCGTCGGCCCCGCGAGGCAACTGTGCGCGCTTGCGCCGCACAACCCATGTGACTTTGTACTCGCCCTCCTTGCCGCACTTGGGGCAAATGAGATTGTGCGAACGCTGTTCCGTTGTCTCATTGAAAAAATCGCGCTCTTCCATTGCCTTTTGGCCCTCCGACTGATACCCCGCAGACAAAGACATTTCGCCGGGGACCCCGGGCGCTCTTCCGCTCCAGGAGATTTTATTCCATACTCATCCTTGCCATGAGGAAACGCAAGCAAGACAAATTCTCTGTCACGAAAGCCGTCAAAGCCAACGCCCGGGAGCGCATTGGCCAGCCCAAGCCCGCGCGGGTGGTCGATACCGAGCCGCGCACCGGTCGCGAGGCCAAGCGCAAGCCCAACCTAGAGGAAATCATCCGGCAAGAGGAGTAACGGTGCGGACGAGCGGTTGGTGCAGGCGGACAGTTGCACAGTTCGACAGCGCCTGTCTTTTTGGAATATGGTTCTTGGAAACCTTTGATTCTGAGTAGGTTCGGCGGATGGAGGCACAGTTGGGCGGTTGCACTGTTTTTGTGCTTCTTTGCTGCTGACGGGCGGAACTCATTGGTTTTGAGTTGGTTAGACGGGCAGCACAGTTGGACAGGCCAAAAAACGCGATTTCCGGAGCCTGGATCCTGCGGGATCCAGGTTGGCGGCGCGGGCCGCCGCTCTTCCTCTACCTTTCAATCGTGCGCCGACGGAGGGATATCTTCTGCAAAGGCGGGACGAAGATGGTGGAGCGGCCTGTTGAAGCCGCAGCTTGGTAAAACACCGGAACGTGCCGGGCAATTCTAAAGCATTTTCGGGAATTGTGTGGACCGGAATTTTGCAGGTATCCCACCCATTCCGCAGAAAAACGCGGAATTGATGGGGCACGGAAGTCCACGGGAAATCCGAAAATGCTCCAGAAGGGTTTTGGAAGGACGCCGGTCTGGAGGGACGCCGGAGCCAGGGAGATGTTCATTTACCAAACGTGGGCCACTTCAGGAGGGTGGGACGGTTTGCAAGACGGCGCTCTGAGGGTTATTCGTCTTGTTTTGCAATGTCTTACGGGCGCCTAACGAATGTCTTACGCCTGTAATACGCCCACCATTCCGGTAAGACGCCGCTGTTGGCCGCCGAGTTTGCCGTCTGACAATGGCCTGTCAAGCCCAGGGAACCGATCAGGCTGTCCGGCGTTGGTCGAATTGAGCTGCTCCGAGTCGACACCTCGAAAAAGTCGCCGAAACGCGTCTTGGTGGCGCATCTCTGCTGGAGCGACTCGACAAACCGCCCTGCCTGAAGTCCAAGCCTACAAGCAGGCCAAGGCGGCTCCAATCATCCCCGGCTGAAATTCCGTCGAAGCGCTACAGCCAGGCCGATCATCCCGGTGCCAAGAAGTAGAAGGCTGCTGGGCTCGGGAGCGAATTCGACTTCGGCATCAAATTGCCCGGTTCCGGTCAGAAGACCAGTGCCTTCTCCCACCACGTCGGTGGTTGCTCCCCCTCCCTCTGCCGCGACCGTGATGTCGACGGTGTTGTACCCTGCGTCGCCGGGATGAAGCCGGGTGGGGGCTACACCAGCAACCGTCAACTCCAATTCCACCGTGCAGCTTGCGCCAATTCTCAGCCTATCGCCCACATAACAGTTGCCGATGCCATTCCCCGACACGTCGTCAAAGGGCGTGACGCTGGTAACCACGTCTCCGGCATTGCCTTCGTAAAACGTGGTGGAGCCTGGTCCAAAACCCACGATCTCAATCCCGAAGTCTTCGTTGTTTGTGACCAGAACATCCGTCACAAACACGGTCCCAGCGTCCGACATAATGACCACGGGACTGCCCTCATTGGACACGGTGGACAAGGAGTCCGCCTGTGCAGACTTGGCTGCAAAAAGGATGGCGGACGCCACAGATGCTATTGCGAGGGCCCGGAGAAGCTGCGTAACTTTCATCGCTTGCGCCTCAATGAAAGCGGACTTGTGGGCTTGGGCCTGGCTTGGATTCCCTCCGCTTGCTGGGGGCCGTGCCAGTTGCCGATACTTTTACCGTGCACCACGGTCACAGCAATCCAAGTTCCATTCGATTTACATGAAAATCGAGCCTGCGCAGCGGTTACCTCGGATCAAGTGCAACATTTTGCATATGTTATAAGCAATGTCTTACCCACTGCGCCGAGCAAATACTCCCGGCTAGCGATCCCTTACAGAGCCAATCTTATGGATGCTGGACGGAGTAGGGTCCGGGCAACGACGGCTCTTCCGGCTTGGTCTCAGCGGCTTTGCCGGCGTCCGGCTTGGCAGCTGTCCGCTTCGAGTAGATGCGGAACTGCACCACCAGATCCAGAAGCACGGGAACTGGCCTACTGTCCTTGACGGCCGGTTCGAAGGTGGCCTTGCGAATGGCCTCGACTGCGTTCTCGTCCAGCCCGAAGCCGATAGGCCGGCCCACTGCGATCTCCCCCGGCTTTCCGTCGGCGCCGATCACTGTGTGATAGAGCGCCATGCCCGCCACTGCATGTGCTTGCGCGAACTCGTTAGACTCCGGCTCGAATGTCGTCACCAATTTGGCCTTTTTGTCCACCGTACTCTGGCGAAGCACAGTGGGATCGCTAGGACGGTAATCGGTGTTGGCCGCTGCCGCCTGGTAGTAGAGCCTCCAGAATGGAGGCATCGCAGCCATCAGCCGGTCGTCGATTCCAGCAGCGAAGATGCGGTCCAGCGCTTCTCTCAGGACTTTGGCGGCGTGCGCCGGCGAGGTAGTCGCCGTTACGCTGCCCGGATCGGCTGGGCGTTCGGCCACTGGGGCTGTCGCGATCTGGGCCCTGGCCTGGTCGGCCTCGCTCATTTCATCCGGCTGGGGCACAGCCGGAGTAACCGGAGCGGCCGTTGGCGCACTCTTTGCCGGAGCGCCAGGATGCGCATTCTTGTCCTCTTGTTTGTCGCGCTTCCGATGCGCAGCCTTTTTGGGGGTTACCACCGCCTCGCGGTCGATGGTAATCCTGACCAGCTTCTTCTTGGGCGTGATGTTCACCCGGTCCACGGCCTTGGTGGGATCCTCATTGGGCAGAGCGCCCAGAAAGTGCAGCCCGAAGCGTCTCCCTTCCAGTTCCAGCTTGTGCTTGCCAAGCCGCACCCGGTCGATCTCGATAGCGTTCAGCGTGTAGGAGCCCTGGGGCGAGTGCCCGACAAGGGCGCCATGCTCATTGAAGCTCAGCGCATCGTCCAGAAAGCCGCCTCGCAGGTAGAGCGGCTTGCCCAGCAACTGGCGCTTTACCTCCTCTTCCGTGATTTCGCCTGCCTGGGAGGGCCCAGGCTTGGAGCCTGGTGTCGCCAACGGCTTATCCACCAAAGCCTGATCGATCGAGTGAGCTGGCGCAGCAGGAGCCGGGGCGGGTTGCTGCGCGCCATCGGGAGTGGGGGCAGCCTGTGGAGTTGCCGCTGGCGCAGACTGCGTCGCAGCGGGCTGCGGTTCGTTTGCCGCCTGCTGAGCAACTGCTGACAAGCTCATGGCCAATGCGCTGCAGAAGACAATGGCGACAGGCAAGGGCAAAGCAACGGCGGAAAGCCGTACGAATAGTGACCGGGACATAAGGGAGCCTATGACCGCCACTTTAGCAGGATTCTAGCCGTTCGTGGCAAAGAATTCTTGGGTGCGACAGCCAGGCGAATTCAAACGCGCCCTTATTGCCCTTTCGGAACCCGCTTCAGGCGCCACAGAATCCGCCGAAACAATCCCAAGATTCGCCGCAAGTCCCGCTCCCTGAGGGAAAGCCGGCGCAGCAGCAGGCGAAGGTCGTGACGGTTTGCATCTCTCATTGAAGACGGAGAGTAGGCTGCGGCCAGCATGACCTCTTCCACAACACCGGCCAACAGGTCGAGTCTGTCTGAGGCCGCTGAGGGATTACGCTCGTTCGAGCCCGCTCCCGATGCGCTTGCCTCAGCCAGTTGAGCCCTTGACGCCAATTCATACAGGCACACTGCCACAGCCTGGCCCAGGTTCATCGAAGGCTGGCGGGGATCGGTGGGGATCTCGACCAGCAAGTGGCAGTAAGAAAGGTCTTCGCGAGTGAGCCCGTGCTTCTCTGGTCCGAAGATCATGGCTACTCGCCCACCGCGAGCAATTTCTAGCGAAACGAGCGGCCCAAGGTCGGGAAGAGAAACCACGGACTGCTCCGGCCTTCGATAGGTTAGGGTTCCAGTGCCCACAACCAGCGTGGAGCGGGAGATGGCTTCGGCCAGAGTCGCGGTCTCCGTTGCGTCTTGCAGCAGTTCCGGAGCGCCAACTGCCGACCGGGCCTCACGCCAGTGCGGGGCGAACGGAGCGACGACCGTGAGACGCCGAAAGCCGAAGTTGGCCATTGCTCGCGCCGCAGCTCCTATATTGAGCGGGTTGCGCGGTGAGACGAGCACAATGTCGATGAGGTCGCCGGGGTCGAGTTGGGCATGGGGCGGCAAGAGATGATTGTAGAGCGGGAACGCGGAAATTGGCTTGAAAGGAACGGTTTACGGCAGAGCCCTATCAACGCAATATCCCAGGAGTTTTCTTTCGCCCTCTCTCCCACGATACGCACCATCTCGCTCCTACGCAGCAGGCGATCCGCCACGGCTATATATTCCAGTTTTTTGCCCGTTCCACAGCCCGCTGCCAGCGCCCCCTCCGCTCTGCTCGTTCCTGCTGCGCCATTCCAGGTTCAAAGCGCACATCGTTCTGCCGCTTCGCTCGCAACTCTTCAGGATTCTCCCAGAAGCCCGTCGCCAATCCTGCCAAATAGGCAGCGCCCAAAGCGGTCGTTTCCGTCACCTGCGGACGGACCACCGGCACGCCCAGCACATCGGCCTGGAACTGCATCAAGAGGTTGTTTACCGCCGCGCCGCCGTCTACCCGCAACGCCGCCAACGGCGTCGTCTCGCTCTGGACTGCATCGAGCACGTCAGCGACCTGGAAAGCGACGCTTTCAAGCGCCGCCCTGGCAATTTGCCCTGGCGAGGTGTCGCGGCGCAGCCCGATCAGGAGGCCGCTGGCTTGCGGATCCCAGTGCGGCGCGCCCAGCCCCACGAACGCAGGCACAAACACCACCCCACCTGAGTCCGGCACGCTGGCCGCCAACTGCTCCACCTCAGCAGACGAGCCGATAAGCTTGAGATTATCGCGCAGCCACTGCACCACGGCCCCGCCGATAAAGATGCTTCCCTCGAATGCGTATTCCAGGCGATGCTGCGCGCTGGCCGCCAGCGTGGTAATCAGCCTGTGCTTGGAGCGCACGAACTCGGTGCCGATGTTTTGCAGCAGAAAGCAGCCCGTCCCGTAAGTGTTTTTGGCCTCGCCCGCTTGCCAGCACAACTGCCCGAAGAGCGCGGCCTGCTGGTCACCGGCGACGCCGGCGATCATCGCGCCGCCCAACCCTAGCGTGGTTGTCACCTCGCCCACCTGCTCGCTTGACCAGACGACCTCGGGCAGCAAGCTCGCGGGAATGTTGAAGATGTGCAGCAGCTCCGCATCCCACTCGCCTCGGACGATATTGAAGAGCAGCGTCCGCGATGCATTGGTCACGTCCGTCACATGCCGCTGCCCACTGGTCACGTGCCAGATCAGCCAACTGTCCACGGTCCCAAAGGCCAGCTCGCCGCGCTCCGCCCGCGACCGCGCGCCGGCCACGTTGTCCAGTATCCAGCCCACCTTGGTCGCGGAAAAATATGGGTCCAGCACTAGTCCGGTCTTCGCGGATACGCTTTCCTCGACGCCGCTTTCGACCAAATCGCCACACCGGGCAGCGGTCCGGCGATCTTGCCATACGATGGCGGGATAGATCGCCTTACCCGTCGCCCGCTCCCACACAATCACCGTCTCGCGCTGGTTGGTGATGCCGATGGCCGCTATGTCCCGCGGCTGCGCGCCCACCCGCACCAGCGCCTCAACCGCGCAGGAAAGCTGGCTGGTCAGGATCTCGGTTGGATCGTGCTCCACCCATCCCGGCTGCGGGTAGAACTGCTCGAACTCATGCTGCGCCACGGCCGCAATCGCGCCTGCCTCGTCAAACAGAATCGCCCGGGAACTGGTCGTCCCCTGGTCCAGCGCAAGAACGTAAGCCATGAGAAGGTCCGCCTTCGGCAACCAGTCAAACACGCCTGGCTATATATGGGCAAACTGGTTCGGAGATTATGCAGTTATCCTGGTGGCCCCGGTGGAGATACCTCCGTCGACTAACAGTGTCTGGCCGGTAATATAGCGGCTCGATTCCGAGGCTAGAAAGACAATGGCCCCATCGAGGTCGTCCGGCAAGCCGGGGCGCTTGACTGGAATTCGATCGCAGATGTATTCGACCCACGCGGTATTTTCATATAGTGCCCGATTCTGCTGAGTCTTGAACCATCCCGGCGCAAGGCAGTTTACTGTGATTCCACTGCCGCCCCAGTCGTCGGCAAGACTCATGGTAAGTTGCCGTATTCCGCCGCGGCTCGCTCCGTATGGCCCGAGCCCGGCGTATCCCGCGACGCTGGTAACTGAACCGATATTAATAATGCGCCCGTAACTGCGGCCGATCATGCCGCGCGCGACCGCCTGCGCAACAAAGAAGGAGCCGCGCAGGTTGGTGTCGAGAATTGTGTTCCAATCATCCCAGGTGACGTCCAGCGCCGGCTTGCGGATGTTGCAGCCAGCATTGTTGACGAGGATATCAATCTTGCCGAAGTGAGCCTCGATCGCAGCGATGCCTCGCTGGATGCTCGAGTAATCGCGCACATCGAGTTCCGCGGAGAAGGTCTGGCGCCCCATAGCTTGCAGTTCACCGGCAAAGCTCGACAGAGCCTTGATGTCGCGGCTGGTGATCGCGATGTCTGCGCCGGCGCGGGCCAGCGCGCGGGCAAAATACTGTCCCAGGCCTCGGCTGGTTCCAGTTACAAGCGCGACCTTGCCGGATAAGTCGAACAAAGAGTCAGTTTTGGATAGTGTCATTGGAGTTATATCCTCAGGGCTCTAAAACAACTTTGAGAAGGCCGGGTTCACGTTCGTATAGCCGATGAAACCATGAAGCTCCGTCCTCTAGTGGCGCCACGGCTGAAAGAAGCGGGTCTACGCGAATTGCGCCCCGGGAGATCAACGAGATGCACGCGGGGTATTCTCCCGACGACGCACAGGAGCCTTGCACGCGAATCTGCCGTGTTACCACCGATTGCAGCCCGAAGTCGATCGTCGGCGCGACATTGCCGATCAGAGTCACTACGCCGCCTTTCCTGACACTGTCCAGAGCCAGCTTCACAGGCATAGTGCTGCCCACACACTCCAGTGCCGCGTCCGCTCCACGGCCCATGGTTTGCTCCATGATTTGAGGAACCACATCGGTCCCGCGAGAGTTGAAGGTCTGCGTTGCGCCGAGGCTTCGCGCAAGCTCCAGCCGGGTGTCATCCAGATCCACGACGAAGACTTTCTCCGCGCCTGCCAGCCGAGCCGCCTGCAAAGCAAGCAGGCCAATCATTCCGGCACCCACAATCACGACGGTATCTTCCAGCGCAATCGGCGTAAGCGATATGCCATGAACGGCAACCGAAACTGCTTCAACAAGCGCCGCATGGGAGTAAGACATATTCTCCGGCAAAGCATAGGCAATCCGCGCGGGCACTGTCACATACTCTGCAAACGCCCCCATGCGCCGGAAAGCGGGCGTTGAAACTCCAATCACCTCGCGGTTATCGCACAAGTTGATCTGGCTCCGCCGACAGTAGAAACACTTGCCGCAATAGACGGTGGAATCGAACGTTACACGGTCGCCCGCATGAAAGCTCGTCACGGCACTGCCCACAGCTTCCACAATTCCAGCAGCCTCGTGTCCCATGACGATCGGAGGAAGACGCCTGCCCGTGCTGCCATCGTATCCATGCACGTCGCTTCCGCAGATTCCGCAAGCACGAATGCGAATCAGCAACTCGTCCGCAGCGGGCCGCGGCGCAGGCATGTCTACCAGGTCGAGTTGCTTGTAGGCTGAAAGCTGTAATGCCTTCATAGGATCTCCATGTTACTTCTGACAAACCTTTATTACGTGGGACCGGATAGATTCAACTCCGACTTTCCGTTGCCCTTCCAGTCGATCGCAACTTGCAACGGATCAGGATATACCATCGGAAACCGTCATGCTTCCGGCCGCAGGTTCAATCCTTCCGAGCAAGAATATGTAGGCCGCAATTCCGATCCCAAGATAGACAGCAGACACCCCAAAGGCCCAAGCGTAGGACTGGCGTGCCTCGACTAGGTACCCTGTTACGATGGGCGCTGCAATTCCAGAGATTTGATTAGAGAAATTGACAATCCCACCCACCTTCCCGACGTTGTTGCGGCTCACAATCAGTGAGGGAATCGACCAGCCAACCGGCGCTGCGGCGGCAAGGCCGCCAATCGACAAACCGATCCAGAGCAATGCCTGCTGTGCGCCATGCGCATTGGCCGCGCCCAGAATCCCCAGCCCGCATGTTGTGCCGCCCACGAGAATTGTTTTGCGCACACGGCTTGCGTCCCAACCGCGACGAATCAGCGAATCCACAAGCCAGCCGCCTACTAGCAGGTCGGTGAAAGTTGCAAAGAGCCATGGCATGCTTGTGTAGAGAAACGAATGCAGCATGTCGATATGCAATGAGAAAGAGAGGTAACTTGGCAGCCAAGTGAGCAAAAGATAAAAGATATAGTTATACGAGCCAAAGCCAAGAGCGAGGCCAATGACCTTGCGTTGCCTCAGCAGATAGCCCAGGGAATCTGGCTCCGCGTGTGCTCCTTCCGACTTGTTCGGGCCGATAACTTCCTCTGCAATGTACTCCCGCTCCTCCTCACTCAATTCCGCATCATCGTCTGGATCGCGATAGATTCGCGAGAAGAGAAGAAAATAGAAAAAGCTCACCACTCCGGTTGCAGCAAAGCTCCAGCGCCAACCTACTCTGATCAACAGGATACCAATGATAGGAACGCCAATGGCCGAAGCGAATTTCGCGGCTGCGTCGAAGATCGACGTCGCGAAGCTGCGCTCCCTTGCGGGAAACCAGTAGCCGATGGCCTTTGCGTTCGCGGGAAAGGTTGGTGCTTCTCCTACACCAAGAGCCAATCTCGCCGCAAACAACCCGCCGAGATTGGGCGTAACAGCCGCGCCAAAAGAGGCAATACTCCACAGAAACGTACTGAATCGTCCAATCCGTCGGACGCCTAACTTATCGAGTAAGACCCCAATCGGCAACTGGCACAGGGCGTACGTCCAGTTGTAGGCGCCGGAGAGATAGCCAAAGGCTATATTGGAGATCCCGAACGCAGCATAGAGAGACGCGTGAGAAACCGATAGGTTGACCCGATCGAAATAGTTGACCAGAACGCCGAGACCGAGCAGCCACGCGATTCGCCAGCGGCGGCTTGGAAGCCTGTCCCCACGCCGCAGTGTCGATTGGGTCAACTGGTTCCTCTCCGCCGGGAAGGCCCGCAGCGCACAGCCGCATGGGCGCTCTTCCTTTATAAACACATGCGGCGGTTCCCGCAAACGCAGGAACCGCCGCATGACCCTCGCAACTTATACTCCGTTCGAACCCTTATTGCGGGTGCCCCATCGACTTAATCAGCCCCTCGCCTGCCCTGCCACCAGCATCGAATCGAGAATCTGATCCGAGACCTCCTTCACAGCTCCCGGCGAGTGAGACAGAAACAACGTATTGGTCTTGTCGTTTTCGCCAATGGACTTCAGCGTGTCGAAGTACTGTGTGACCAGCACCAATTGCATCACGTCACGCGAAGACGCGCCATCCACTACCTTCTGGAACTGCTCGATGGAGACCTGCAAGCCCTCGATAATCGCCTTCCTCTGATTGGCGATTCCCTGCCCTTGCAGAGCCTTGCTCTCCGCTTCGGCCTCGGCCTTCTTGACCACCAGGATCTTCTCCGCCTCGCCTCTGGCATTTGCTGCCACCTGTTCGCGCTGGGCCGCGTTGATGTCGTTCATCGCCGACTTCACCTTGGAGTCAGGAACGATGTCGGTCACCAGCACGTTGACGATTTCATAGCCGAATGTCGCCATGTCCGCGTCCAGTTCCTGTTTCACAGCCGCTGCTATCGAGGATTGCGAGGCGAACACCTCATCCAGTGTCATTCCCGGAACATGTCCAAGAATGACCTGCTCCACATAACTCTTGATTTGCGCCACCGGGTCGGACAGCTTGTAATACGCGTCGTAGACTTTTTCCGGGCGCACGCGATTCTGTACGGATATCGGAATGGTGACGAAGACATTGTCCTTTGTTTTGGTCTCCATCGTCAGCGTAATCTGGTTAACGCGCAAGCTCACCAGGCCCGCCACGGAATCGAAGTAAGGGTACTTCCAGTTCAATCCTGGCTCGGCCACCCGAAGAAACTTGCCGAAGCGCGTAATCACAGCTACCTGAGCCGTGTTGACAGTGAAAAAGCTTCCCAAGACCAGCGAAAGACCGATAATAGCGACAATCGCCAACAGAATCATGAATACCACGTTCATTTGAGTCCTCCGTTGCTTCTCATTCGAGGCAACGGAGGATTATACAGGACGGCCATTTCAGCCAGATTGGTCGTGCAATCGCTTACCTGGGAGATAGGGAGTGTGGATCGATCGCGTCATTGACGGTTTGAACGAAGGAAGGCCATGAACAGGAAAGGTCCTCCGTGCCGCAACCGGGAAGAAAGACCGGGACACGCTGTGGAGGATTATCCATCGATAGCGGCGAGGCCGACCGCATCTGTTCGAGAGTCTGGCTGGTGAAGTAGGTTCGCACAAAATAACTCGATGTCTTCGGCGCGCGCCAAAGCTCGAAGACAAGCGCGGCTCCCGGAGGCGTGTCGTCCCGGCGCCCGTCGGCAATCCAGGTCATGTTGAGCATGCTTGATAAGCTGGACAGATTTGTATCGTGTCCAACGAGGAAGAGGACGCGATCGGAGGGTTTGCCTACGGCTCCCGGAACAGGCTTGCCGGCGACGGCCTGCTCAAGTGAGATGCGAATCTGGCCGAGCAGATTAGTGCCCTGCATCCGGGCGATGGCCGGCGTGCGGCGCGTGAAGTCTGCCGCCGCGGTGTGAAGGTCGATCAGGGAGCGGAGCTTGGCCCCGTCCACGCAACCCCAACCAACGTTGGCTGCGTCCATCCCCTGGGTATACTCGAGCAGCAGATTCTCCGTAAGCGTTGAAGCCGTGTCGAGCGGACCGTGCAACTGGGCGAGACGATTGTCTCTCCCGTTGGACAGCGCAGCCGGAATGTCGAGGAGCGCGGTCCGGCTCTTCGGCGGGGACCCTGCGGCCCCGCAGGTAGCCAGAAGAGCGTCGAGCGCTGCGAGCTGCGGACGGTAGGCTTCGGTGAGATTGTTGGGATTGCCCCCGATGCGGCCGGCGATCGCCGCGGCGCTCAGCGACATGTCTCCCCGCGCCCCACCGTCAGGGTGTGGATGGAAGAGCGGGTTTTGAACGCCCTCGGGCAGAGCCTGCACTGGAACAGCGCATCCAGGGAAAAAACCAGCGGCCAGCGCTTTGCCGGTCTCGCGCGTACGTTGGTCGGAGTCAGCATAGAAAGTAACTCGATCCGCATTCTCGCATCCAGATGCCGGCAGAAGACCTTGACTTGCCAGTTCCATCCGGTCGTATGCGCCAAAGAGTTCCATGAGTTTGTAGCCGTGCGCCGTCAAATAACCCGGAGGAACATCCCAGGCCGGCCACGGTGCGGCCGAGTAGGCGTTGTACTGAGCCGGCTTGCCCGTGGGCGAGCGAACTCCGTGACGGCTAACGTAAACGACATACCTCAGCTCCGCGTCTTCAGGTTTAGAAGGCATTGAGACGGTTTGAGCGGTCAGGATGGGGGCGATGAAAGACAGCAGGCAAGCCAGGATCAGCGGCTTTCGGGTCATGGAGTTCCTCGAATTACGAAACAATCAAAAAAGTGGGGTACAAGCCACTGCGGTAGCATATACCCCTCGTTGAGTCTTAACGGTTAGAGCGAGTTGAACTATTCCTTGCCAAACTCGTAACGGAGACCTCCCGTGTACGTGGGCTTGTAGTACTCGCGCTGGTTCACGAATTGAGTGCTGCCCTGGTAGTAGCCGAAGACCTCGTTGTTGAGGTTGAGGCCGACCACCTTGGCGGTCAGGCCGCGCCAGATGCGATAGCTGGCCTGTGCATCCATTTGATAGTGAGCCAGTGTCCAGATGTCGCCCGAGGGGCCAGTGGGTCCAAGTTGGCTGGGGTCAGCGGTCGAAACCAATTGGTGCGAGATGTAGCTGTACTGGAATTCGCTTGGGCCGTCGTAAGCAAATCCCACGCGGGCCGAGAGGCGCTTGTTGTCATAGGACGGGCTGACCCTCCAGGTGTTGGTCGCCTGATCTATCAAGCGCGGCTGATCGAGACGCAGCGGAAAGCCCTTTTCCTGCGAGGCGGTGTAGCCGTAGTTGGCGTTGATGCCGAAACCGCTCAGCACGCCGGGCAGGAAGCTCAGGTGCTGCTGGTAACTGGCTTCGAAGCCGTAGAGGTAAGCGTTCTGGCCATTGACCGTGATGTTGATATTATCCCCAGGATAGTTCGCGATGGCCTGCAACTCCTCGGCTGGAACGGAACCCGCGGGAAGGCTGGCGACGTTGATGGTGCCCGCGATGGAAGTGGGAACCTGGGGCGCCGTCAACTGCTTGAAGAAGAAGCCCGCCTGAATCATGCCCAGCGGATGCAGGGAGGTCTCGTAGAGCAGGTCGTAGTTGTTGGCGTGCTCGGGACGGAGAGCCGGGTTACCGACGGAGACTGAAACAGGGCTTTTGGTGGAGTCTTCCGTCACGTAGGGAACCAACGAGTAGGGGGTGGGACGGGCGACGCCGCGAGCGAAGACAGCCCGCAGAGCGGAGTTCGAATCGATCGCGTACCGCAACTGTACGTTGGGCAGAACGTCCAGGTACGAAGGATTGTTAGTAACCGGGTTGACCACCCACTGCTCGCCGCTGCCGGTATAGGTTGTCAAACCGCAGGTCTGTGCGCCAGCCAGATTCTTGTAGTAGCAAAGCGTATGGCCGAGCGTGTCCATCTGGGTATTTTCAAAGCGCAGACCGGCCTGTGCGTGCAGCTTGCCGAAGTCGATGGTGTTCATCACGTATCCGGCCGTAATCTGTTCGACGAAGTCGAAGAGATTGGGAGCAGTATCGCCCGCCGTCTTGACCGCATCAACCGATCCGGCGAAAGCGGGGGTGTTCAGCGTGAAATTGACGACTTTGTTGAAGTCCGAGACGGGTCCGAAGTTGCCGCCGAAGTAGTTTCCGCCAAAGTAGTCGGTGTTGTGGAAGCCGCTTTGCAACGCGGCCATGGTGTACGGCGCGGTTGCTGCGCCAGAGGTCGCCCATCCGTCGTAGACGGTCTCGGTGGCATCCTGCGCCTTGTGGCCGTTGGTGAACTTGAAGCCCATCTCGAAGGTTCCAAAGTGCGAACCGGCGTTGTAGTTGCGGGCATAGGAAGAAGCCGCGGTCAGGTTGAGCTGCGAGTCCTTGCCGGTGGAGGTTGTGAGATCCTTAAAGACCCAGTTGGTGGCCACCAGCAGAGGCGAGCTAGCCGAGTTGTCGCAGTTGCCGAAGTGGGGATGATAGAGGTCCGTCGAACCCTGGACGAAGTCGCAGGTGTTCCCCAGAGAAGGGCCAATCCATGCGAAGTCGGACTTGGGGTTGCCAGCGGAGTCAACTTCATAAGAGTAGGAAGAAGACACGACGGCCGTGAACCAGGACTTGCTGTCGACGTGGCGTCCGCCCAGGATGATGGTTCCCACCGAAGCATTGGGACGCTTGCTGGAGGTGTAGAAGGCGGGAGCACCCGCATTGCCGCCTAATACACCAGGGGCCGAGAGCGACTGCGAAACGGGCGAATAGTACCACTTGTCGCCCCAGTCCTTCAGGTCGGAGTAGATGCCATTGGCATAGAAGCTGGTGTTGTCGTTCAGCTTGAAATCCGCGGCGCCGGACATGCCATAGCGGTAGCGATAATAGCGATAGTCGCGAATGGTGTTGCTGTCATAGTAGGGCGCGGCGAAGGTGGAGTAAGGATCGAGCGCGGGCTGAAAGTTATCGATGCCGCGGCCATTGTAGTCATAAGCGCCATTGAGGAGGAGGCCGAAGCGCTTGGTTGCGCCGAAGCGCTTTCCTACGGTCACTCCGTCTGAGTTCGAACCGCGGCCATTCATGATGTTGGTATAGCCGCCGTCCATGAATGCGTCGATGGTCGGGCGCTCGCCGGCGGTCTTGGTGCGCAGATTCACCGATGCGCCGATACCGTTTGCATCGATGTTGGCGGAGAGCGTCTTGTTGAGTTCGACCGCGTCGATCATCGATGAGGGCAGCACGTCCAGGCGAACCTCGCGAACAGTTGGCTCCGGCGCCGGAATCGTGATTCCATCGATTGTGACGTTGGTCAGGCGGGGCTCCGTGCCGCGCACCTGAATGTAGACGCCCTCGCCCTCAATCCGGTAGAGCGAAACCGAGGGAAGACGCCCAATGGCGTCTGCGGCATTGGCATTTGGCAAACTAACGATCAACTCTGCCGGAAGAACCTGGAGAATGTTATCCGCCATGCGGGTTTCGTTGATGGCGTCTGCTTCGCCATGGATTCGCTCCGCGCTGACGATAATATTCTCGCTGGCCGAGGCTACGCCGAGCTTGATCTCCATGGTCTTGGTCTGACCCGGGGTCACATCGACCTTGGTCTCCTCTGTCTTAAAGCCCACAAAAGAAACCGACAAGGTATAGCTTCCTGCCGGAACGTTGGACAGCGTGAATTCGCCTTGTGGGTCGCTAACGCCGACGAGCTTCAACGGAAGCAGCTCAAGGCGCGCTCCTTTCAAAGCGGCTCCAGCGTTGTCCACGACGGTGCCCGTGACGATGCCTTTGGCAGATTGCGCAAAGACCGGTGAAGAAACGAACAGCAGACTCAGTAGCAGCAATCCGATGTTGCGAGCGCTCCAAGTGCTTCTAATGAAAAGCATAAGACCTCTCTCCTTACAAATTTCTGCTCGATAGCAGTGATGTGAGAATTGAGCGCAGTATGGCAGGCGATTCTAATCGCAACCTGAGGAAGCTTTCGGATCGGGCCATTTTTACGGGATATTCATAATTCAGAATTAGGCCAAAGAATACTCGCCGCGATCGGGAGCAACGTGCTGTCGGTCAAGGCGCCAGACTGTTTGGGGATTCAGAACAGACTGCGTGCGTCTTGCCGGCTGCGGATCCGGAATGAATTGTCTTGTTTCGCAGGTTTAGGCGCGCAAACACAAACAGCCTCGCTCCAGTGCTAGGAGCGAGGCTGGCTGTGTTTGTGTGTACAGGTCGAGCTATTTGCAGATTTCTAATCGCGGTGAGAGGTCCAGCGGAGGCCGCCGGCATAGGTTGGATGGTAGTACTCGCGCTGGACGACGTACTGCGGGCTGCCGTTGTAGAAGCCGAAGACTTCGTTGTTGAGATTCAGGCCGTAGGCATAGACCTGGAAGCCTAGCGGCAGCTTGTAGCTGGCCTGCGTGTCGAACTGGAAGTGCGCGTAGAGGTAGTTATCGCCTGCGGGGCCGGCGGTGCCGTTGACCTGTGGATTGGCCACCGTCTGTTGCACACCGTTGACGATAATTGGATTCCCGCTCGCATTAGTGGCGTAAGCAAGATTCTCATACTGATAAGCGTAGATCATCTTATCGTCGAAGGTCATGCCCACGCGCATCGAGAAGCGCTTAGTGTCGAAGGTGGGGCTGATATTCCAGCTGTTGGGAGCCTGACGGAGCAAGGCTGGGCTGTCGGTGCGCAACGGATCGACGTTGATGGCCTGCGATTGCGTGTAGCTGTAGTTGGCCGAAAGGCCGCCGCCCTTAAGGACGCCAGGAAGATAGGACATGCGCTGCTGGTAGCTGAATTCGACACCCTGAACATGGGCGATGCCGGCATTCGTGGGCTGCGAAACAAGGGTCGGCGCACCTGGGTTGTATTGGTAATTGTTGGTCAGAGTTTGAAGAGTGACGATCGGGTCAGAGAGATCCTTGTAGAAATAACCAGCCTGGATCAGACCGAGGGGGCTTAGGTTGCGTTCATACAGAACGTCGTAATTGTTGGCGTGTTCGGCCTTGAGATTAGGGTTTCCGATGCTGACGGTGGCTGGGGTCGTCGTGATATCCGGCTGACCCACCGCTGCCGAAACGTCCTGTGGATCGGGACGTGCTAGACCTCGCCCAAAGACGAGACGCAGGTCCGATTCCTTGTCCAAGGCAAACCGCAGCGAGGCGCTGGGCAAAACGTCGAGATAATCTCCACCCGCTTTGAAGGTGAGAGTGCCCTTGTTGTCATCGAAGCTGATCGTGTTGAGGTGTGTAGCTTCAAAGCGTAGTCCAGTAACGAGTCGGACGCGGCTGGCAAGCTCGATGGTATTCATCAAGTATCCGGCCGGGATGCGCTCAACGAAGTCGTAGTTGTTGGAGTTAACCCCGGGACCACCGCTCATCGAGAAGAGACTGGCGTTCTTATATACATAGCTTTCAACCTTGTTGTAGTCGGTAACAGGACCGACGTGGTAAGTCTTGTCGTAGTAATTGGGGTCGGTGAAATCGCTATCCCACTCGGGATGAGCCGAAACCGCGGTCGTTCCGTTCGGCTTGAAGGTCTCGTCGTAGGTGTCGTCAAACTTGTGGGCATTGCGAATCTTGGCGCCGAGCTCGAAGGTACCGAAGTGAGAGCCAAAGTGATAAAGCCGAGCGTAAGAACCGGATGCCTGAAGGTTCACCTGTGCGCTCTGTCCGTATGTCGGCGGAGCAAACGACTTCAACTTGTAGTTGTTGGGATCCTCGGAGTTGTCGGCGCCGGTGCCAAAGCAACCAGCGCTCCAGCCCGGACGATTCACGCTCACGCCTAAAACATTGGTGCAGTTGATGTTCGGATCGCCAGTCCAGGAGTACTTTATGCTGCCGCTGCCGCTAAGCGACCGCGAGCGGCCTGCGGAGACGCTCCAGTTGATTGTGGAGTTGTTAAACACGTGCTTTCCCTGAAGGGCCAGGCTGCCGACGGCCATGTTCGGGCGGCGCCAGTCCTGGCTGTATCCAGGAGTGCTGCCGTCATTCATGGTGTAAACCCATTTATTGCCCCAGTTGCGGAAGGTCGAAAAGAGGCCGCGCACGGAGATGTTCGAGCCTTCTCTCAGTTTGTAGTCCGCGCTGGCAGTGGCGCCCCAGCGGGTGCGGTAATAGATGTAATCGCGGATGTCCATGCTGTCGTAGTGGGGGGTTGCGCTGTCTGCTGTGGGGGACGGTTCAATATCATTGATCCCACGGCCGTTGAAGTCGTAGGTTCCGCCCACCAGCAGGCCGAGTTTCTTGGCCGCGCCAAATCGCTTGCCGATCGTCCCACCCATCTGGTCTACTTCGCGGCCGCCTATGATCGGCGTGTATCCGCCAATCCCGTAGAAGGTGGCTGTTGGCACCTCGCCCGCGGTCTTGGTTACCAGATTCACTGAGCCGCCAATGCCGTCGGCGTCGATGTTCGCTTGCAGAGTCTTGTTAATCTCAACTGAGTCCACAAGGTCGGAGGCGATGGTGTCGAGCTTTATCTGACGCACGCCGGTTTCCGGTGAAGGAACGGTGACGCCATCGATCATTGTGTTGCTCAACCGAGGCTCTGTGCCGCGAATCTGGACGTACTTTCCTTCGCCCTCGTCGCGCTCGATGGTGACCGATGCCATGCGGCCCAGTGCGTCCGCAATATTGGCGTTGGGGAGAGAGACGATCACATCGGCGGGCAGCACTTGAAGAATATTCTCTGCGGCAAGCGTGCGATTGATGGCCTCAGCTTCGCCGAAAGGCCGATCCGCGGTTACGACGACTTCGTCGCTGGCATTTGCGACTTTGAGAACCGCGTTGATTGGCGCGGTCTGGCCTGCGACAACCGTCACGCTGCCTGCATAGGGAGCAAAGCCAACATAGGAAACGGTTACGGCATAGGTGCCGGGTGCAACTTCGGTCACGGTGAACTCGCCTTGTCCGTCTGTTGTCACGGGCCTGACCTGGGGCTGCAGCTCGATCCTGGCTCCCTGAAGCACGGCGCCGGCGGAGTCCGTCACTCGCCCGGTGATGATGCCTTTAGCGGACTGCGCAAAGACCGATGAAGAAACAAACAGCAGACTCAGTAGCAGCAATCCGATGTTGCGAGCGCTCCAAGTTATTCTAATTAAACGCATAGGGCCTCTCTCCTGATGGGTTTCTGCGCAATGGCAGCGATTTGGGAATTGTGCGCAGTATGACAAGCGAATCTAAGCGCAATCTAAAGAACCCCCAAAGACCACACCCCTATTAACGGAGAATTTACGCGGCGCGCTTACGATTGCTTTTATGCGGATTTTGATCGTCGAGGATAAACGCAGCCTCGCGGGGCATATTGGCCGCGCCCTGGAGGGCGAGGGCTATTCGGTCGCGCTAGCCTATGACGGCGCGGAAGGATTGCGCCTCGGCAAGACCGGCGACTACGACGTGATAATCCTGGACGTCATGCTTCCGCGGATGGACGGTTTTACCGTCATTCGAAAGCTGCGCGAGGTTCGCCTGCGCACGCAGACCATCATCGTCTCCGCGCGTGACACGATGGGCGACATTGTCTGCGGCCTGGACGCCGGAGCGGACGATTACCTGACCAAGCCCTTTGCCCTCGATGTGTTGCTGGCCAAGGTGAGGGCTGCTGCGCGCCGCGTGCAAGTGCCATTGCCCAAGGCTCTGCAATTTGAAGACTTGATTCTGCGGCCTCTCCAGTACGAGTTGCAGCGTGGAGAGCGGCAGGCAACGCTGACGAAAACCGAGTGCGCCCTGCTGGAGACCTTGATGCGCCGCGCACAGACGGTGGTTCCCCATGGAGTGCTGATCGAAGAGGGTTGGGATGCGAACGCGGATGTGAGCTACGACAGCCTGTATGTCTTCATCCGCGCGCTGCGATCGAAGATCACGCGCAGCGGAGAGCCCGAGCTGCTGCATACCGTTCGCGGTGTCGGATATTCGCTGCGGAGCGCGCCGTGCTGACAGGCCGCTCTTCGATCTCGCTTCGACTCACAATTTGGTTCGGCGGCATCTTCTTTCTGGGCTGGGTGCTCTTCGGCGCCGCGATGTGGCTCAACCTGAAGACAACACTGACGGGAGAGAGATACCAGACGCTCGCCCGGCGTGTTGACCGGTTGCAGGAGTTGTTGCGCAAAACCGAGGGCGAAAGCCAGGAGGATCGTTCCCAGGATTTCAAGGACTTTGCCCGTGCAACCGGAAACGGCCTCTCTGAAGTGCTTCGCGCGGATGGCAGCAGCGTCTTCCCGCATCCCTCGGAGGCGGCCAGGAGCTTCCCCTGGCCGGCGATTCAGGGTCCGGATTCGGAGCGGTTCATCCACGCGCGTGCGGCAGACCAGTCGTACTGGGTGCTGATGCGCAAGTATGCGGTCGATGGCCAGCCTGTGTACCTGCTTGCGGCTGCGCCGGAGGCAGGCAATTTGCTGGTGCTTGGGCGTTTCTGGGAGGGCCTGCTCGCCTCCGCGCCGGTGCTGTTGTTGATCTCATCGGCAGGCGGCTTCTTGCTCAGCCGCAAAGCGCTCAGGCCGGTTGACAAGATCGCCGCCACGGCTCGATCGATCAGCATCCGGAATCTCTCTGAACGCCTTCCGGTGGCCAAGACGGGCGACGAGCTGCAACGTCTCGCCGAGACCTGCAACGCCATGCTGGCCCGCCTCGAGTCGGCAGTCAAGCGCATCGAGCAATTCACGGCGGACGCCTCGCATGAACTGCGCGGGCCGCTCTCGTTTACACGCACGGTGGCGGAGGTGGCGCTGCGCAATCCCAACGCCGACGCTCTGAGCCGTCAGGCATTTTCCGACATCGTCGATGAAGCGGCCAAGGCATCGGTGTTGCTTGAGGATATGCTCACCCTCGCTCGCGCCGACGCTGAATCCTCTCACACCGCCTTAGAGGCGGTGAATTTGGCGACCGTAGTCGAGGAGGCCTGCGAGATGGCGCGTCCGATAGCCGATGAGCGGCGCCTCGTTCTATCCGTTTCATCGAGCGTTGCGCGCGGAGTCAAGGTGCTGGGAGATTCTCAGAGCCTGCGCAGGCTGCTCTGGATTCTGCTTGACAACGCGCTCAAGTATACCGAAGCGCCCGGCCGCATCGACGTGTCTCTGAGCCTGATAGCGGGAGAGCCGACGCTGCTGGTGGGCGACAGCGGCATGGGGATCTCCGCAGCCGATCTCCCCCACGTATTCGAGCGCTTTTACCGCGCCGATCCATCGCGCAGCCAGGTAGAGGGCAGCGGATTGGGACTGGCAATCGCCAAATGGATCGCGGAGATTCATCACGCCGATCTTTCCGTGGACAGCCAAGAGCACCAGGGTACTGTCTTCCGTGTGGTGTTCCCGCAATTCCACGGCTAGAGCAATTTCGGAAGATGAATATCAACGTAGCTCCGGCATTCCTACAAAATGCTGGCAGAAGAGGCTTTGTAACAGGACATGACTTCAGTCGTGCCGAAGATGCCGGTGAAAATGGTTGTGGCCTTAGCCCCTGCCGCATTGATTTTCAGCCAAATGCGCTTTAGCAGCGGCTAAAGCCGAAATTAGATAGGGGCGGCAATCGGCACGACTGAAGTCGTGCCCTGTTACAAAGCAAGATTTTCCTGATCCGCTACCACCGCGAGCGTTTGCCTGAACAAGATTGATATTCATCTTCCGAAATTGCTATAGGGGTTCTCTAAAGAAGTCAAGATTCGCATCCGCTACTGGACTTCCCCGATATAGACTCCATACGGCCCCAGTTGCAACTGGCCCAACGATGCCGGATCGGCCCCTCCCGGCGTCTTCAGCAACGTCTTCGTCTTGCCCTCTGCGCCTGGAACACTCAAGCTCACCGTCTGCGGCTCGGTTGTGAAGTTCACCGACACCACCACAACCGGCGCGCCTTCCGCCTGTCTCATCCAACTCAGCACTTTGGTATTGCTCGTGTCGAGCATGACGTTCTGGCCGCGCTCCAGCGCCGGGTTCGTCTTCTTTAGCCGGATCAGCCTCTGGTACCAGGCAAGCAGCGAATTCGGATTGAACTTCTCTTCTTCAACATTGATCTTGGCGGCAGAAGCCGGCACCGGCAGCCACGGAGTAACGTCCGCCGCCGTAAATCCCGCATTCGGTCTCACGTCCCATTGCATCGGCGTGCGCTCCCCGTCGCGGCCTTTCTCTTTCGGCCAACCGATCACTCCCACCGGGTCTCTCACGTCCTCCTTCCGAGCCGGCGGTGTCGTCTTCATGCCGATCTCGTCGCCGTAGTACATAAGCGCCGTCCCCCGGCTCGCAAACAGCACCGTCGAAATCACTCTCTGGATGTCTGTGTCGTGCACACCGTCGCCGTAGCGCGCATCCAGCCGCGGATTGTCATGGTTGTCGAAGACCAGCAGGGGAACGTTGTCGCCGATCTTTGTCTCCACGTCGTTCAGCCTTGCCCGGAAGGTGGCCACGTCCAGCTTGTTGATCATGCCCACCTGCGTATCCATCGGCAGATGAAACTCCGGTTTGTCCTCGGTTCCATACATTTTGGCCAGGTCGGCGATGTTGGCCATGTATGTTTCGCCGATCAGAACCCGCGTGCCCGGGAACTTGCCGGAACTGAATGCATCCATCTGGGCGCGCATCTCCTGAATCACCGGATGCACACCTGGCAGGTTGTCGGTCTTCGAGTTGTCGAGCACCGGATCCCCAAACGCATTGATCAGCGGTTTGCCGTCTTTGCCAGTCACCACGCCCTCATCGGCCAGGCTTGGATCCTCAAACAAAGTCGTGATTGCGTCGAACCGGAACCCGCTCACACCACGCTTCAGCCAAAAGGTGACGATGTCCTTGAAAGCCTCGTGGATATTCGGGTTGTCCCAGTTCACGTCCGGCTGCTGGATGTAGAACTTGTGGTAGTAGTACTGCCGTGTACCAGGATCCCACTGCCACGCCGAGTGGCCAAACTCCGACTGCCAGTTGTTCGGCGGCGCGCCCTTGTCAGTTGCCGTCTGTGCCTTGCCATCGCGCCACACATACCAGTCGCGATAAGGGTTGTCGCGCGACGAACGCGATTGGATAAACCACTTATGCCTGTCCGAGGTGTGGTTCATCACCATGTCCATGATGACGCGTATGCGTCGCTTGCCCGCCTCAGCCACGAGAAGGTCGAAATCGGCCAGTGTGCCGTACTTCGGGTCGATGCTCTCGTAGTCCGAAATGTCGTAACCGAAGTCCACTTGCGGCGAAGGATAGCAAGGCGTCAGCCAGATGGCGTCAACGCCGAGGTCCTTTAAGTAATCGAGCCGCTTGGTAATTCCATTCAGATCGCCGATGCCGTCCGCATTCGTATCTTGAAAGCTGCGCGGATAAATCTCGTAGATCACAGCGTTCTTCCACCAGTCCCGCTCAAATCCAGAGGTTACGCTGACGGGTGGCAAAGCTGTGGCCGGCCCGGTTTGCCCAACTGCGGAACACGCCACTGCCCCGAGCAACAGAACCTGCATGCAGCATTTCACTGCCCCCGAGCTTCGTTTGGTCCCGTGCATTCGGTCTCCTCATCCTGTCGTCGCCGCCCATCAGATGGGCTTCCGCATGACCCAAAACAAACTATCGCATCCGATGGCTTACCAATGCCACCTGTAATTCGAATGATGTGGGCAACCGCGAAGGCAGGTGAGTTGGGATCCGCAATCATGCCGGCGAATTGTTCGATGCAGGCAAAGTCGGTCTGTCTGGCGTTGAAGACGAGAATTCATAGGAAAACCCTTGCACGGTTTTGTCGCCTTACGGTAAAGTTGGCACATTCACCAAGTGTGATGTGCATCACATTTGGCGAGCCGATGGCCTGGAACTTGTTCTTGAGACTAGCGGTGGAGACCAGTCTCGACCGTTCGTTTCCAGTTCCGGTACATCGTACTTCCCTATTAGCGCTTTACCACCTTCCCCCGGAGGTTTCGATGTCGTCTCTCAAGTGTTTAGGAGTACTAGGCTTTTCCCTCATTGCAACTACAGCAGCTACGGCCGCACCGGTTTCGACCATGATCGCGGCTTGCGTCAACACATCGACAGGCGCGGTCCGTATAGTCAGCTCTACCTCCCTTTGCGTCGCGGGTGAGACGGGCACAACCTGGGCAGTGGTGGGTCCGACCGGGCCGGCGGGACCCGCGGGGCCCACTGGAGCGGCGGGCGCGTCAGGCGCGCAAGGGGCAACCGGCCCGGCTGGGGCTGCTGGACCAGCTGGTTCGACAGGAGCCACTGGACCGGCGGGGCCTTCCGGACCAACCGGCGCGACAGGCGCAACCGGACCGGCGGGACCGGCGGGACCGACAGGCTTCCTCTACTCTCTAAATCTCCTTAATGGCGACAGTAGTACGATCACCTATTTTGTGGCGCCCAACCAGACCACCTTTCTCAACGACACAACCAATGCTTCGTATGTGGTTCCGGATTCTCCTGGCGAGCTGCTGAACGCGACTGTGGTACCCGCCGCCTGCACCGTGACTTATTTGAAGGTCGGCGCATACAACTACTTTGGCAGCGGGTCGGACACTACCACATTCACGGTGCTCAAAAACGGAACAGCGACTGCCATGAGCTGTAGCGTTGCGACGGCTGCGGGTGCGAAAGCCACCTGCGCCGATACAACCCACACTTTCTCGGTCGTCGGCGGCGATACCCTCACTCTCTCAATCAGCCAGACGAGCAGCGTTCCCTACGTGATGTATTCGACCTCGTTGGCCTGTCAGTAATTCACGAGATGAGGGGCAAGCGGATTGTTTGTAGATGGTTGCCTCGCCAGCTTGAAGCGGCGGGCATTCGAGCAAGCCGTGAACGCAGGAACGCGAACCAGGGGCAGGCTGTGAGCGGCTCCGGGAGGCAAGAATGAAGAAACTGTCTTTGGCTTTACTCGCGATTGCAGGAGCGCTGTCGGTTACGCCACTCGCAAGGGCCGATTCGTTCGATTTCACATTTACAGACGGCAGCGTCTCCGGCTCCGGCACGCTCAGCGGCACGTACCTGGGTCCCAGCGAATGGATCCTCACCAGCGGCTCCGGCACCTTCGACGACGGCTCCGGGAGTGGGTTGCTCCCAATCACGTTGGTGCCGATCCCGATCTCGGGTACCCCCGGCAACGCCTACCTCTCTACCTCGGGGCTCTTCACTTACGACGACCTGCTCAACCCGTTCGCGAGCCCCGGCGAGGTTCTGACAGTCGATGGACTGCTCTTCAGCTTCGATGGCTCGGAACTCAACCTGTATGAGACGGGCGGCGGACCCGGCACCGACGGCTGGTTTGAAGACAACGGAAATGGCGATCAGACCGGAACCTTCACCATCACCTCCTACGACCTTCCACAGTCGGAGATCCCAACCCCGGAACCCGGCACTCTGCTGTCGATGGGTACCGGCCTCTTCGCATTTGCGGGCCTTCTGCTGCGTAAGAGCACTACGTAGGCTGCGTACTGCCCAAAGAATCGGTAAGCACGGGAGACCGCGAATCCCGGCTCCTAACGATTCTCGACCACTTTGATGCGGCCGATGTCTATCCCGAACTCGGGTTTATCTCGTGTTCCGCCGATATGAATCGGAATCTCAGTCCCAGCACCGTCTTTCTTGAAGTACCGGTCCAGCGGAGTCAGCAGCAATCCCTTCCATCCGCCCACCATCTCCGATACCGTGGCCTTCATCTTCGCGGCGCCGGAAAAGTCCAGCGCGCCGCCTTCCACACCATACGTGCCTTTCAGTTGGATCGTCGCCCCCGGCACTGTGTAGGTCAGCGACGGCAGCGTAATCACCCCGCCTGCCATCTGGAAATCCCCCTCCATCCGTGAGTCAACGCTGGCCGCGTCGACCGTCTTCGCTTCCTTGGGCTGCCCAAGTCCGCGCTCACTCAGCTCCGCAACGCGGTCCTGAATCTTCTTGCTGCTGAATTGCGCCTGATCCAGCACAAAGCTCCCGTTCAATTGCAGCCGCTCGTGAACCGGCGGGGTACCCGGAGGAATATGCAGCGAGGTCTTCGCCGTCAATGCGCCCGTCAATAGCGGCGCGCCCGACCGGCTCGCAAGCCGCAGAAAATCCTCGATCCGCGCACGGTCTACGTTTACTTTCAGCGCAATATCGTGTCCGGTGCTCTGCTGTGCACCGCCAGCCACCGCGGCCTTTACACGGACAATCTGCCCCTCTGCCGTAAAGCGCGAGGATCCCAGCGTCGCTTCCACAGGCTCCAGCCATGTATCGCCGTTGGTTCCATCCACCTTGGCGTGGAATTTGGTATGCAGGGCGAGCGGGTTGTCGAATGGACGCAACCGGAAATCCGGCGTATCCGTCTCCCCATCCACTACCAGATCCCGCAGCGTCCCTTCGTAGTGCCCGGTTGACGACAAAATCCCAGCGATCTCTTTGAAATCGGAGAGGTCCGCTTGCTCAAACCGGTATTCGCCCTTCAGCTGACTCTCGCCTGGATCGGCACCATCCCAGGGTCCAAAGCTGCCCTTCGTGTGGATCGTCCCCACTGGCTTGGGGCTGGTCAGTTCGGCGTCAAATCCCATCGCGTGGGTTCCCAATGACAGGTCTTCGCCGTTTGCATCGATCACACCGCCCGAGTCGATCTTCGTTAGCTTGAAGTGCGCTATCGCAATCTCCATCGGCAGCTTCCCTGGCTTGCTCGTCTCCAGCGTCAGATGCGCCCCGCCGCAATCGATGCTGTCCACCTCAAATCGCAGCAGGCCCCCCGCCGGCGCCCCGGCGGTCTTGGACTGCTCAACGCTGGCAGAGCCACGCTCAAAGTGCGACCTCGGCGGCAAATCGACATTGAGTCCCTTCAGTTGCACTTCCGATATGTGAATCGGCTTACGCGCCTCATAGCGTAGTGGCGCGTGAAACTGAAACTGCTCCAGCCGGATCAGAGGCGCGTCCGGTCCCGCGGCCGCAAATCTACCCGACCCAGGAACAGCGACTCCCGCGACTTGTGCTTGTGCGGGCGGCCAAATCCGCAGTCCCTTGCCCTCGGCCCACACACCCCAGTGTCCATCGAGGCCACTGCGCAACGACACATGGAAGCTGTCCAGTTCCACCCGCGAGTGGAACCGTTGCTCCAGCCCCTGCACGATCCGTGCGCGCAAGAACGGCTCGGCCCTGTGCGCAAGCACAGCGCCAATCGTAGCCAGCCCCGCCAGCGACACCAGCAGCCCGCCACCAACCCATGCCAGCCACCGATGCCTGCGCCAGAATGATCTCCGATTCGCCTGCAAACCTGCCTCCATGTTGGCTCCCATTGTCGCAGGGCTCGCCGTCCTCATTTTCTTAATAGACGGCAAATGCCGTAGACTTCATAACACGGATGCAAGCGCACATTGAAAACCTCGTAAAGCTGCAAAGCGTGGATCTGGAACGTGCACGCCTCACCCTCGCTCTGCGTGCCCTGCCGGCTGAAGCCTCTCAAGCTGAGGCAGCGCTAGCCGCCGCTGAGCGCCAGTCAGCCGAAGCCTCCGATGCTCTCAGCCGGGAGGAAAGCCTCCGCACCCGCCTTGATCGCGAGATCGCCTCCCACCGCCAGAAGGCAGCACGCTTCCGCACCCAGCTCGACACCGTCAAGACCCCCGAGCAGGCTGCGGCCATCGAACACGAAATCGCCTTTGAATCCTCCGAGGCCGACCGCCTGGAAAACGAAGAGTTCACCAGCCTGGAGCGATCTGAAGCTCAGGAAACTGCGCTTGCCACATCCCGCGCCCTGGTTGAATCCCTTTCCGCCGCCCTCGACAAAACTCGCGCCCGCATCGCCCTGCGGCAGCAGGAGTTCACGGCTGAGCTGGCCACTCTCAACCTCGAACGCGATGCTCTCAGACCGCTTATCGGGCCCGAATGGCTCATCCGCTTCGACCGCCTTTCGGGCTCCCGCGGCACCGGCCTCGCCCGCGCCGATAACCAGCAGTGTACCGGTTGCCGCATGGGCGTCCGCCCCCAGATGTGGAACCAGCTTCGCGAGGGCGAACTGCTGACCTGCGACAGTTGCGGACGGCTGCTCTATTGGGACCCGGCAATGGCCCCTGCACCACCGCCCCCTCAAGCCCCGCAGACCGCGCCCGCCGCAAGACCGCGCATTCCAAAGCCTCACACGGCGGGAGCTTAGAGGATCTGCAATGCAGCGTATTTGTGTCGATATGGATGAGGTCATGGCGGATACGCTCGCCGAGCATCTCCGCCGCTATAATCAGACCTTTGACGAAGAAGTCACTCCGCAGGACCTGGCCGGCAAGGGCCTATGGGAGATCACGCCGCTCGATCGCCAGCAGCAGCTCCGCGCGTTCCTTGACGCCGAAGACTTCTTCGAAGACCTGGCGCTCATTCCCGACGCGCAGCAGGTGCTCAAAGACCTCTCAACCCGCTTTGAGATCTTCATCGCCACCCAGGCCATGACCGTTCCCAACTCTCTTGGTCCCAAGTACCGCTGGCTCCAGCGGCACTTTCCATTCATTCCGCCGACGCATTATGTCTTCTGTGGCAACAAGAGCATTCTCCGCGCTGACTACCTCATCGACGACCTGCCCCGCAACCTGCTCCGGTTTGAGGGTCAGGGCCTCCTCTACACCGCGCCACATAACCTGTCCGCCACCGGCTTCGTCCGCGTGGATAACTGGCAGCAGGTCGCCCAATACTTCGCCGCGCAGCCGGGTTGACTCTTTGACCGCTTGAACGGGATTCTGAATTCCCGGCTTCGCGCGTCTGGAAGAGCTGTGTCATGTTGGGCGGGCACAGCAAGGGACGAGGCAATCGAAGATTGGGACTACCGCTCCGCTTGCGTCTCTTTGGGCGCGGAAAAAACGACCTTGGGCGGATCGCCGAAGGTCAGTGTTGCTTCTACCGCTCGCTTGCGGAATCCTTGCCGCACCTCATTCTGCTTGAGCGTAACCGTGCCGCTGGCGATCTCGGCGTCCCCGGTCCAACGATCGAATCGAGCCAGCGCAGGCAGTACGGGCTGTTTTGCCGGCAAGACTGCAGACGATGCGCTGGCACCGCTCACCGCCCCATGCCGCCACTCGAAGTGCAGCGCCCCCTTGGCCGAGCTCGTCAGATCCGCATCCGTGAAGCCCGAGAGGTCGATCTTGCCGTCGGCATTGAAATCGCCGCCCGAACAGCGTAGCCCCAGCAACTGCCCCACGGCCACTGGGCTGAGCTTGTCGAACTGACCCTCAAGCTCATAACTCGGCTTGCCTTTTTCGGTCTCCGCGGTGTGCATTGTGCCCGATCCATGAACGCGGCCCCCAAGCAAACCGGCATCCAGGCCCGTGATTTCGGCCCCGGTTGGAAGCACCTGCAGCGTCGCGGAGGCATCCCGCAATGTAACCGGCCCCAGAATAAGGGAATCGGCCTTCACCACCCCCTCGAGCTGAGGCCATGCCGGCGCGGCATTCGATGGCCGCAGGCGCGCGATCAGCGTAGAGAGCAGGGTACCCGGCTCATGAGCTCCTAGAATCGCCGACTGAAGCGTACTTGCGTTCAGCGCGCCGAACTGCACCTGAAAATGCGGCTGGCAGGGCTGTCCCGACTCGCAGGCTGTGGGCAAATTCAGGGTGGCTGTTCCCTTCACAGGCCCATAGGAGAACACCACCGGATCCCAGCGGATCTCGCCGCCGCCAAGGTGAAGCGTGGCTTGGGTAATCTCCACGTAGTTAGCCAGATAAGCGGCCTTCCAGTTGGCATTGCGCAAGGTCACAGTTCCGCTCAGGCCTTCCGTGTCCCGCCTCTCAGCTTCAATCAAGGTCAACGGCGCCACATCCACTCGGCTATCGGCATTCGCCACCGCGCCGGAAACCGCGCTTGTGGGCGGCACACGGCTGAATGGAATCCGTTGGGATGGCTGCCAGGGACCCTCGGCACTCAGATCTACGGTGACCGGTTCTCCGGCAAGCGAATCCAGAATTGCGGCATCCCGCATCCCGGCCACGTGCGCCAGTTCTTTGGCTCGGGCAAGGCTGGCTTGTCCGCGAACGGTCATCTGGTAGCCGGAAAGCCCCAGCCGCGCCGTAACCGAGAGTGGAGCAGCTCCGCCGGCGGGAATTGCCACGGTGGCCGAAAGCGCCGATGCCGGAACTGGGGATTTGGCCGGGGATTTGGGTGCGGCCCCTCTCGCGGAACGATGCTGGTCGGTCTGTTGGCCCTCCGGGTTTGCCACCGGCTCCAGCACGAGCCTGGGCGCCTGGATCGGCGTGCTGAGCCCGTCCCCACTGAGTTGAAAACCCTCCACGGTCAAGCTGCCGGTAAGCGGCCCCGGTTCTGCCGGACGCGCCTTGCCGGCAAGGACTCTGCCAGGTCCGGCCTTGCCCGATTTCGCCTTGCCAGCAGGCATCCCAGTCGCACTGCCCTCATCCGCACTCAACGCATAGACGATCTTTCCGCTGATGGTGCCCTTGGCCTCCAGGCCAGGACCGAGACCGCTGCGGACAGTGCGTAGCGCATCGAGACCGGCAGCCACTGGGATCCGGTCAACCTCGACGGAAAAGTGCGGCACGCCGCCCTCGCCCGGCAGATCCCCTGCCAGACGGATGCGGCCATCGCCGAGAGGAGAGTCGCACAAAAGATTCTCGACCGCGCGAGCGGAATAGTGGTAGACAAACCCGCAGTTGGCGTCGAAGTCCATGGGTGCGACCGGGGCAAACTCGGCGCGATGGACGCCCGTCGCGCGCAGCTGAGTCTTAATCTGCGCTGCATCCGCGGTGCCGTCCATATGCAGCTCGCCCGTGAGATCGCCTCGCCAGCCGGGGTCGGAGCCGACCACCAGCCGCGTGAGCTGGCCCAACTGCGCCTCCCGCCACTCCAAATCGAGATGAACCGGCATCTGCCGCAGTTCGGGAGCCTGGCGCACGCTTGCTTCCAGCCTGACTACCCCAGTGTCAGCCAGGTCCAGGTCGAGGTCGGTCCGGGCCGGTTGGCCGCGCACCCTAAGCCGCCAGTCGCCTGGGGCATCCTGCCAAAAGGAGAGGTCAGTCGAAACCAGCGAAAACGGCAGTTTTTCCGCGCCGCTCTTGATATTGATGCGCGAGTTCGTTGCCTCAAGGTAGGGCAGCGGCATTTTTTGCCGTGCGCTGCCTGACCCCGCGCCGTTCGCCGCCACCCCAGCGTGCGCAGCCGCGGTGCGAAACAGTGAATCCAAATTCCAGCGACCTTCGTCGGTGCGCACTAAGTTCAGACTAGCTTCGTCAACGCTGATCCTGGCAATCTCCAGCCGTCCGCGCCACAGGGACAGCAAACGGAAAGACGCAGTGACCGTATTTGCGTGCAACACCGGTTCGGCCCCGTAAGCCGGATCTTCATCGACGGTCAGGTCGGTCAGGACGAAGGCTGGCCTGGGCAACAGGCGCAACTCCACCGAGGAAAGGCGCACCGGCCTGCCCAACGACGCAGCCATCAGTTGCGTAATTCTGGTTTTGTACCGGCTCAGGCTGATCCAGGGAGGCACGATCAATACCGCCAGGATGACCACCAGCAGTGCCAGGGCCAGCCATAGCCGCCCATGCTTTCGATGCCCGTCTTGCACGTCTTCCGTCATGGTCTTATCTATCGTAATCCGCTTCGGTGGACCGGGCTCACCGGATGAGGTGCAGTGTCCGCTTCCAGCGCGTCTCGGTAAAGAAGTGCAATGCGACGTGGCCCATCCACGCCAGACTGTTGCCAATCCCGGTCTGTTCATGCTGATGATCCGGCGTCTCGAACGACCAGTAGTTGAACAGCGGCCTGCCGAGGATGTTCTCCCTTGGCACAAAACCCCAGAAGCGCGAATCCAGGCTGTTGTGCCGGTTATCGCCCATCATGAAGTACATGTCCGGTGGAACCACCAGGTCCCCATTCTGGATGTGATTCGGAAAATCAATGGCCCACGCTTCAGGAGTTCCTACGTTCGGGTCGCCCTCCGTAACCGGCGGCGGTACGGAGGGAAATTCGTCAAGAAAATCGGTATGATTCTCCGGGGTTGTCGGCTGAGCGTGCGGCTGGTCCTGGGCCACGCCGTTGAGGATGACGATGCCGTTGCGTAAATGAATATGATCGCCGGGTACGCCGACCAACCGTTTCACCAGGAACATATATTCGCCATTCAGATCCGCCACGGGCTTGTGAAACACCACGACATCGCCACGTTTTGGCTCACGGTAGTGAACCAGCGGCATCCACTTGGTGGGCGGGGCCAGCGTGATCTGGTCCACCAGCAAGTGGTCGCCCACCAACAGCGTTTTCTCCATCGATCCAGAGGGAATCACGTAGTTCTGGCCCAGAAACGTGAGGATGAATAGACCCACCACCAGCACGGAGCAGATGCTCGCGACCGCCTCGTAGGGCGTCTCATCCACCCTCTGTTGAGCGACGGCGGGCGGTTCCGGCGATGCTTCCTTCTTCTTCATCCCTAGCCTGTGTTGTTCCCATAAAGCAAACACTGGGCGAGTTTCGATGCCTCAGCTACTCACTTCATCAAATGCAGCGTCCGGCTCCAGCGCGTCTCGGTGAAGAAGTGCAGCGCCACATGGCCCATCCAAGCTACGCTGCTGCCAATCCCGCTCTGCTGATACTGGTCCTCGGGTGTAACGAATGACCAATAGTTGAACAACGGCCGGCCCACGATGTTCTCCCTGGGCACAAAGCCCCAATAGCGCGAATCCAGGCTATTGTGCCGGTGATCGCCCATCATGAAGTACTTGCCTGGTGGAACCACCAGATCCCCATTCTCGATGTGATTGGGGAAGTTCACGCTCCAGGCTTCGGTCGCGCCCCGTTCCGGCGTAGGCGGAATCGAAGGAAACTCGTCGAGAAACTCGGTATCGCCGGACGGAGAGATCTCCCCATCCTTGGGCGGATCCTGAGCCACACCGTTGATGATGACTATCCCATTGCGCAGGTGGATATGGTCGCCGGGAATGCCGACCAGCCGCTTTACCAGGAAAAGGTATTGAGGCGTTCCGGTGATCGGATCCAGGTCAGGGACGGGCTTGATAAACACCACGATATCGCCGCGCTTTGGCTCGCGATAGTGAACCAGCGGCATCCACTTCGTGGGCGGGGCCAATGTGATTCGGTCCACCACCAGGTGGTCGCCCACCAGCAGCGTCTTCTCCATAGATCCCGAAGGAATCACGAAGTTCTGGCCCAGAAATGTGAGGATGAACAGGCCCACAACCAGCACCGAACAGATGCTGGCGACCGCCTCATAAGGCGTCTCTTCCACTCTGTCTTCAATGGGGTCTGGAACGGGAATTGGCTGGGCCTCGGGCGGCGTCTTGGTGGGCGGCGTTATTTTCTTCGTCATTACTGTCGCTCGTTAACAGTGGTCAGTATTGAACTGCCAATAGTCAGTCACAAGCGGTCCGCAATCCGGGCTCTTTCCTGACCCCTGCCCCCTGATCCCTGACCCCTGTTCTCAGTGAACCACATGGAAGATGCGCTTCCAGCGCGCAAACCCCGTTAGTTTCGTTGAGAGCTGCCTATCGTGTCCGAGTCTATCATCTGCGGCTTCCAGCGCAGCCTGTTGCACATCCGTAGTGGAGGGGCGGGCAACCGAGAAATAGATGACCAGTGGCCGGGCCACAATGTCGGCGCGCCGCACAAACCCCCAGAAGCGGGAGTCCTTGCTGTGATTGCGGTTGTCGCCAAGCACAAAATACTCACCCTCGGGAACCACCAGCTCCCCGTTGCGGGTGAGGCTCTGCATCTGCTTCCACCACCCCGGATCGACCGCAGGATCGGTATACACTTTGGCCGGAAAGTCGTCGCGGAAAGGGTTGGGCGGAGCGGGCTCGAAGGCGGCGTAAGGTTCGTCGAGGAGGCGACCGTTGACGGTCACCCTGCCGTCTTCGATGCGCAGGTGATCGCCTGGTATTCCCACCACGCGCTTGACGAGAAATGGCGGCTGGGGGTGATGAAAGAAGACGATGTCGCCGCGCGCAACTTCGCGATAGGGCAGCAGCCACCGGCTCAACCTGCCGGCGGGCGCGTACACCTGCTTGTTCACCAGCAGGAAATCTCCCACCAGCAGGGTGCGCTCCATGCTCTCTGAAGGGATGAGGTAGGGTTGAAGCACAAACGTGAGGAGAAACAACGCCACCACCACCGTCTGCAACAACGAAGCCAAAGCCTCTGGAACTGTGGGCAAATGGAGCCGAAGCCACGCAAACCGATCCCGGGACGAGAGGGGAGACGTGCTGAGGGCCGGGACGGGCACTTGCCCAGGTAGCCCAGACTGTCCTAGTTGTCCTGGGGCGCTCATGGCTCCGATTGCTCCTCATCTTCAGCGTCAGGCGCCGGGGCGCCGGCTTTGGCCCCTGCCGCCGTCAGCCGGTCCAGCGCGCGCCGCGCCGCATCCTGTTCCGCCTGCTTCTTGGTACTCCCCGAACCTCGGGCCAGTGGCTTGCCCGGCTCTCCAGCGTCCGTCTTGAGCCGGACCTCCACCAGAAATCGCTTCCTGTGGTCGGGACCGCTCTCGCTCTTGAGCCGGTAAACCGGCGTTCCGGTCCGCTCTGCCTGGAGCTGTTCCTGTAGCGCCGATTTGTAGTTGCCCAGCGCAGCCCCGGAGCGCAATTCCTCGGCCAACTGCTCGGCCGCCTCACCCATCACCCAGCGGTAGGCAAATGCCCTCACCGGTTCCAGGCCGCCATCCAGGAACAGCGCTGCCATCACTGCTTCCATGCTGTTCGAAAGAACGGTGCTCTTGCGCCGCAGGCCGCCGCGGTCCTCGCCCCGGCTTAACCGCAGGTGGTTTCCCAGACCGATCGCGGTTGCCACCTCTGCCATGTGCTGCCGGCTCACCAATTGGGCGCGGACACGGGTCAGTTCGCCTTCGTCCCACTCCGGATGCGCCTCGAACAGCGCCTCGGCCACCACCAGCCCAAGTACTGCGTCGCCCAAAAACTCCAGGCGCTCATTGTCGCCTGCGCCCGCAGCCTCTTCATTTCCACTTTCAAGATGTTGTCCATCGGCAGCGTGGCCATTTGCAGCCTGCTCTTTTGCAAGCGACCGATGAGTCAAAGCGCGCACCAGCAACTCGGGTCTGGCAAAGCCATGCCCCAGTGCCGTTTCCAGTTCGGCCAGAACTGTTTCCACGCGCCCCTCGATCGTAGGAATCCTCTAGAATCGTTCCTGATGACTGCACTGAAGCCGGAATTCCCAGCCCCGCCCCTTCGATGTACCAAGTGAGATTACCCCCGGCAGAGCCGGGGGCTTCATTGTGTGAGCCGCTCAAAGCGGCTTGAGCGGGGTCGCTAACGCGGCCCCGATTGATTTGGGCCACCTTATCGGTGGCAGGTCATTTCCA
>Ga0181522_10000105_pt1 | contig 67895 bp, 65 predicted proteins | sample PEATcosm2014_Bin_27_FD_121103 | JGI IMG/M metagenome (GOLD analysis project Ga0181522, IMG submission 121103) | Peatland microbial communities from MTU Mesocosm Facility, Houghton, MI, USA - PEATcosm2014_Bin05_10_metaG | ecosystem: Environmental > Terrestrial > Soil > Wetlands > Peat | place...
TGAACCGCGCCCACCCTTCCATGGATCTGGTCGGCGCCGAATTCGACGAAACTTTGGGCCTGAAACTGGCCCTCACGTTCAACCCCGCGGAGGCCGAAAAGCTTTTTGCCGGATCGGGCCACACGTTTGCAGAAATCGCGGATCTCGGCAAAGATCGCAAGCCGATGCCGCGTTTTCCTCTCGGGCTGTCCTTGAAGGCTCGCGCAAGCGTGAAATCAAACTCCGTCGAGTCCGCCAATGTGATTGCCAAGCTTCCTGGCAGCGATCACCTGCTCAAAGACGAATACGTCGTACTCTCTGCTCACGCAGATCACCTCGGCATCGGTGAGCCGATCAACGGCGACCGTATCTACAATGGGGCGATGGACAACGCTGCGGGTGTTGCCGCGTTACTCGATATCGCGGCTTCGTGGCGAGCGCACGAAACGCGTCCGCGCCGCTCGATTCTCTTTGTCTTTGTCACTGCAGAGGAAAAAGGGCTTCTCGGATCGAAATATTTCGCCGCTCATCCCACCGTGCCCCCAAAATCCATGGTAGCCGACGTCAACATCGACATGTTTCTGCCGATCGTTCCACTGAAAGTTCTTAAGGTGCAGGGCCTCGCCGAATCGGATCTGGGTGACCGCGCACGTGAAGCCGCGCAAGCGTTCGGCGTACGCGTGCAGGCCGATCCCCAGCCGTTGCGCAATGCTTTCATCCGCAGCGACCAATACAATTTCATCCACCACGGCATTCCCGCGGTAAAACTCGACGTCGGTTTCGATCCCGGCTCGCCCGATGAAAAAATCTTCAAGGACTGGCTTACGGTCCGCTACCACGCCCCTTCCGACGATCTCGCGCAGCCCGTCGATCGCGCCACTGCCGCAACCTACGAAGAAATACTACGCCAACTGCTGATCTCGGTGGCCAACGCCGATGCACATCCGCAATGGAAGCCCGATTCCTTCTTCCGCCGCTTCGCCACCGGCAACGATTAGCATGGCCACGCCGTATCTTCTGGAACAGGTCAGCAGAAGCTCTGCTTTTCCGATGAACGACGTTGATCGCGCAAGATGGTTCTAGTATCTGCCACAGAATGGCCGACCAGTCGGCGCTCGAGTCCAGGGTTTTCGCGATTCTAGCAGCCGCAATGGGTCCCGCCCTTTATCCCAGCCACTGCGGGTTATGCCCGGTACCGTCGAAATTCGTCGAAGTCTTGTACAACTCAAACTGCCCATTTCGCGCAGTTTCCACAGTCTTGTTGAGCAGCGCCGCAACCTGCGCCCCGCTGAGCGGCCGAAAATTTCGCGCCGACTGCAAAGACTTCTCCAGAATGGAAAGGGAATCGCATCCCGTAATCACTACACTGGTCGGCAAGTTCATGGCGTAGTGCAGACACTCCGCCGGTTCCACAACCTTGCTTTGCAAAATGACGCCGCTGCCCATCGGCTTCATACCCAACACGCCGATCTGTTTCTGAACCAGCACCGGCAACACTTTTTTCTCAAAGCTGTTGAAGTGCGCATCCATGACGTTCAACGGCATCTGCACCGCATCAAAATGAAAATGGTGCGCGTCCGCCGTTTCCAGCATCTTCAAATGGATGGCAGGGCTCTTGTGCCCGGTAAATCCAATGTAGCGGACCTTCCCCGCCTTCTGCGCCTCGACGACCGCTTCCATCCCGTTCCCCGGCGCAAAAATCCGTTCGGGATCCTCGATGCGAATCACTTCGTGGAATTGCAGCAGATCAATATGGTCGGTTTGTAGTCGGCGCAGAGATTCTTCCAGTTGCTCGATGGCCGCCTTCCGAGTTCGTCCGTCGATTTTGGTCATCAGGAACACTTTCTGTCGATAGCCGTCCCGCAGCGCTTTGCCCATGCGCACTTCGCTTTGGCCGCCGTTGTAATCCCAGCAGTTGTCCAGGAAATTGACGCCGTTGTCGATCGCTGTTCGAATGATCCGAATACTTTCCTGCTCGTCCGCCTGGTTTCCTATGTGGTAGCCGCCCAGACCCATCATCGAAACTTTTTCGCCGGTCCGCCCGAGCGTTCGGTAAGGAACCCCCGCTTTTGCCTCCACCGCCCACGCCAGCTTTTCCGCGCCAGCCGCGACCGTCGCCGCCACGGCCATCCCTACAAATTCGCGCCTCGACATCCCGCCATCTCCGGGATTCTGCACATCCTGGTCGAACATATTCGCCTCCTTCACCGGCTGAGACGCTTAGCCTACACCCGCGCCCGTTACTGTCAAATCGCCCAGACTTAACCGCGTCGGCGGGCTTTACAAGAGAGTGGTAAGGAACGGTCTCGGCGATTATAATCGCGTGTCTCGATAAAGTCGGCTCGGCCGGCAAGACGAGGTTCCTCATGCGCTCGCATATTCTGACCTTCATCACTTTTCTATCACTTATTCTTTTGTTTGCAACGACGCTGGTCCGCTCGCGCCCGTCCGCGCACGGCCTGTTGGTCGTCGCCAATCAAATCGAGCACACCGCCTTGCTTGTCGATCCGGAAACCCGCCGCGAAGTCGCCAAGATCGTGGTGGGCGTAAACGGCCACGAAGTCGCCGTCAGCAAAGATGGCCACTATGCTTACGTACCGATTTACGGCAATTCCGGCGTCGGCAAGCCTGGCACCGACGGCAGCACCATCGATGTCATCGACATCCGCGAGCGTAAACTCGCCTTCACCATCGACCTCGGAAAACCACTGCGCCCGCACGAGCCGGGCATTAGCCCCGACGGCCGCCTCTACGTAACCACCGAGCTTTCCCAATCGCTCGACGTCGTCGATCCGGTCGCCCGTAAAATCATCGCAGAGAATCCCACCGGCGCGCCGGAATCCCACATGTTTGTCATCACCCCCGATGGAAGTCGCGCCTACACTGCCAACGTGCACTCCGGCACCGTCAGCGTTCTCGATCTGGTTCATCACTCCTTGATCACCACAATCCCCGTCTCCAAGCAAGTTCAGCGCATCTCCATACAGCCCGATGGCAAGTACGTTTTTACTCACGACCAGCAAGCGCCGAGAATCGCGGTGATCGATACCGCGACCAACAAAATCGCCTCGTGGATCGACCTGCCGGAGTCGGCGTACGGTTCCGAGCCCACACCCGACGGCCGATGGCTGGTCGCCGCCGGCTTGAATGGGCACGTCTTCGCAATCGACTTGCACACCCGCAAGCTGGTTAAGACTTTCGACGCCCCGACGGCGCTCGGCAAAGTTCTGGTCCGGCCCGACGGTGGCGTTGCCTACATTTCCTTTTTGACGGCCGGAAAAATCGAGGTCCTCGATCTGCACTCGTGGCAATTGCAACCGTCGATCGATCTGACTCCAGGCGTCGACGGCATGGCTTGGGCCGTTGAGTAATCCGCACGCGGCAACACCCTTGTCATCCTGAGCGTATTCGATGCGCGATCCGGGACCTCCGGCCTGGTCGCAAAAGACTCAGCCGGTGGGTCACCGGCCAAATCGAGCAGGTGTGGCATGAACATCGATCAACTTCGTAAACTCTGCCTCTCCTTCCCCGGCGCCACCGAGCAAACCGTCTGGGAAGGCGACCTCACGTTTAAAGTGGCCAACAAAATGTTCGCCCACACTGTCCTGGAAGTTGCTCCCGTTTGGCTTTCCTTCAAATCCTCCCCGGAAAATTTTGCGGAATTGACAGAACGTCAAGGCATCATTCCCGCCCCGTACCTTGCTCGCGCCCAATGGGTCGCGCTGGAAACCAGGGACGCTCTCTCCGTCGACGAGCTAACCGGCTTGTTGCGCGAATCCTACGATATGGTTGTCGCCAAGCTTCCTAAAAAGACCCGCCAACTTCTTTCACTGGGCGCCGCCGTTAAGCCGAGTCCGAGCTCGGAACGCTCGCAAGCGAAAAGCAAACGAAAAAATGGGAAGCCAAGAAAGAAATGCTAGAGACAATCGCCGCAGTTCAATTCGGGGACTGATTCCGGGGCAACGATTTGAGATAAACAATGATGGCCTTCGCGTCGGCGTGATTCATGTGGTAGATATGCATCGGCGGGCGAATTTCCTCGCCCTCCGGTCCGGTGCCTTTCTCGAGAATTCGTTCCCCTTGCTGTTCTGTAAAACTCGGGAAGCCCGCAACCGCCGGAGCGGCGTTGCCCGCGGGCGGCGTGTGCTGCGAACCGTTCCTCGCGCTTATGGAATTGGTCGAAATCGCCATCCCAGCCATCAGTGGCGCTAGTAAAACAAGGTGAGCCCCTCGAATCTTATTCATATCCGCCTCAAATCCGGGTCGCATGTCTGCGCAGCCCCGCTTTGCCCGCAACCTTGCGCCCGCCATGTTCCATCTGGGCCATGAATTTGAGGGGCATCTCTAGCTAGCGGTGTCTATCCGGTCTTTTAGCCATTACCGAGGGAAACTTCGGATAGGTGCAGCAGCGCAGGCTCTCGTGCTTACTGCGACCCAGGAAGGCCTGTGCCGCCTGAAAACCTCAACGTAACTGAGGCACGGGGCAAATCCGATGAGCCAAGCCGACAGTTCGATCTAGGCAGCCTATGGCAAGCACGTACAGGAGCCACGCAAAGCAAAACGGACTCAGCAGAACGCCGAAGAAAAAGCTTTAAGGCCGGTCCTCGTCGTCATATTCCTTAGGCACATCGTCTTCCAGCACTTCATGGGTGATGACTTCCGACTCCTCGGCGTCCCCCGCGCGTTCCACGCCGCTGACGATGCCCGCTTCAAACGCCTGGCCTTCCTCCAACAGTTCGTCCGCGCTCTCGGAATCCACGTCCTCAACAATGGAAATGCCCTGAAGGTCTCCGGCACCGGTTCCAGCCCGTGCCACACGCGACTTCGGTTTGAGCCGCACCGTCTCCACGTCTTGACTTCCCCGCGACACGGTCGCTTCCGCGCTCGGCGGCGTTTTCGTGGGGGCGGTCCCCCTGTTCGCTGGCGTCTTCTTCGACGCCGTGACCTTTGCCTTGGCAACCGCCTTGTTCTTGGCAAGGACTGAAAACTTCGCCCTCTTGGCGACTTTCTTTGCCGCCGCCTTCGGTGCTTTCTTTTTCCTCAGTTTCTTGGGAGCTGCTTTTTTCTTGGCCATGACGGCAGTCTAGCACTAGCAGAGTCCGACGCAAATACACAGCCGGGCTATCCTCCCCGACTTCACCCTGGCGGCCCGATTTATTTCAATTTTTCCAAATCCACAAACTCTAGGCCCCACGGCGTCTGGCCCAAATCCAGCCGCGCCACGGTAATCGGCAATTGAAATCGCCTCGGGCCCGCGCTTCCGGGATTGATATACAGCACGCCCGACCGCTCGCTTCGGCCAAAATTGTGAGAATGCCCGCTGACCACGATCTGAAATCCTGCCGCTACGGGGTCGAGGTCCAAAGCCTTCACGTCGTGGAGCACGTAAATCTGCACCCGCCCAGCGTCGGCAACCGCCGTAAGAGGCAATGTCCGTGCCCAGTCCGCCGTATCCACATTTCCCCGGACTGCTGCGACGGGCGCCAATTCTCGTAGTTCTTCCAGGATTTTCCGTTCCCCGACGTCACCTGCGTGGACAATCAGTTCGCAGCCACGCAGCGCCCGCAACGCCTCTTCTCGGAGCAATCCGTGTGTATCCGAAATCAGTCCAATCCGTGTTGGATCTTTTCCCACCCGAGGATCATATGCGGCGAATTGCAGAACAGGAAGTATCAGGTATTGAACAAAATGCTTTAGCTCAGGGCGGAAACCTTCTCGGGAACCAACCGGCGCCGGAGCGGCTTTGCTCCAGGAACCGGGAAGGCCATGTGCCAGAAATTCACTTGGAAATCCGTAAATTCGAGGCCGACATAAACTTTGCCATCGCGCGAGCGCTTGATCGTAACAACCTTCACCTCAGCTTGCTCGTTCGAGAGCTCATTTTCCAGCAACAGGATATCGCCGAGGGCCACCGGCTGCTCCAGCTCGATCGACGCGCCATGCAAGCTCACCGTGTGCGACTTCGTTTCTACCGCGAAGGTCTCGCCATCTTGCGTAATCCCGTGCACTCGAAGTGGCACGCTCAACATGACCCGCATCGTGCGGCGCCGTTCTTTACATCGAAAATGAATTATAGCCATGGGGACAGGTACCTCTCACTCGAGCGATTAGGAAACGCTTGCCGGTCGGTTACGGGTTGTTCGCAGCGCGACAAACTCTCCGCGAACAGGTTCCGCACACTCGTAATTCTGCCAATGCGACGAAAACCGCGCAATGGCATGTCGGTACCAACTTGCTGCACCCAAAAGCAGTACCCTCGTACCTCCTCTTCCGTCGGGGGGCGCCACCGAGCTGATGGCTTTGCGCGACGGATTCTCCCTTATCCGCCTGATTTGCCGGATCGCTGTTCGCCTTTCCTTCGTCCCCGGGGCGAAAAAAATCGTTCCTCGCCGTATCCCGCGCACAAACCCCGCTGCTCCGTTCTTGCCTTACTGTCGCAGCCTCGACATCAGCGCGATCAGGTTCGCCCGGTCTTCTTCGCGGACAGCTGTGAACTTCAAACCCATCCCACGACCGTCGTCGGCATGCCTCACCGTGGCGTCGGCCCGAATCTGCCCTTCCTGCACCAGGAAGTGCAGGTTTGTCGGCATGCCGATATCCCGCGGTTTGGGCGTTTCGATAAACACCCCGCCGACGCTTAGATCGTGGACGCGTGCAACATCATCGCGTCCGTCGCAGCGCCACAACACCCAAACGTGCTGCGGCGTCTCGACCCGCGTACTGAGTCTCCGAGACGGAGACGTGAGGGTATGAAAGTGACGAGCCAAGGTGCCACCACTCGGAGCAAATCGCTGAAAGCCAGGGAACAGAGATGGTGATTCTACTCGCGAAGAGCATCGGAAACATCAGCAAAAGCCCGTAGCGCTGTGGAAAAAACGCTCACGGTCCCCAGTCGCTGCGAGGAGAAAATGCGCAGGCGCGCAGTTCGCGTGCCGTCCTACGACGCCACCGACGGGATAGGTCTCGCAGACCTGCCCGCCGCCCGGCGCAAAACTCGTCGGGCGCACCCTGTTTTTCCTGAGCTCAGCGGATCGCCCAATTTCTCTTAAGAGAACGGTCTTGTTGGGAGCTACAATTTGTTATCAACCTGACTGCTAACCCGAGACCCCCGGCAGAGATCGTCGTTTGCGGCTTCGCAACCCTTTTGTCCACTTGTTCCCGGCCAGCACCCAGGATGTCGGCCTGCCGGAGATGGCCCTGATTTTGGTCCCGACCTCGAAGCCGACTATGAAATGAAGTGCGATGGCTCGGCCGATCGGAATGGCCAAGCCACCTGGGTCGTGCATTTCCAGTAGCGCAGGGATAAGGAAAGCCACACGGTTTCATTCGGCGGCAAGGACGCGGTGCATCCTGCGAAACTTAAGGGCCGCGCGTGGATAGCCCAGGATTCCGGCGAAGTCATGCACCTCGAAACGGGCCTGCTGGAAGCCCTGCCCGCCAAGACCTCAATCAGACGAAAAAGCCCTGACCCGTCGCGGCATTCGATGGGTCAGGGCACGGGATTCGTGAGCGCTCACGCGCGCGCTGCGCTTCCGCTAGTGACGGTGGTGTTCTTCCTCGTGAGGATGGCCGGCACGAGCAGCTTCACGCTCTCTTGCACTCCGCTGAATCAGTTCGTGGTGTTCCGCGCGCGCGGGCCCAGACACAGCATAACGGTGCACTCCAGGATAGGGATGGACGTAGACGCGCCGGTTCACCCAGGTTCGTTCCCACCGCACATTGTTGATAATCACGGCGTGTTCACCCCATCCGATGCGCGTCGCACCCCATCCCCAGGGACGAAACCAGCCGCCGATTCGGATGCCGAATCCGAAACCAATCGCGCCGCCCACAAAAAATCCGGGGCGCGGGGCTGCGAACACGATGAAAGGGTCGTAGGTCGGCACCACGATAAAGCCCGGATCGACCGGCTCAATGCCGATATACGGACCGCCCGACACAACGATCTGGCCGTTCGAACGCAGATAGCCGAAGTCCTTAGCCTTTTGACGCATGCGCTGCACCGCGTCCATAACGTCAGGGCGCTGACCGAGCACCGCGTTGCCCAGGTCATTGGTCCAATTCATATCCGAAGCCATCGCTTCCAGCACCGAAGGGAAAGGGAGAAGCGCCAGAACGCTGGGATCCCAGGGAAGCTGATCGTCGTTGATGGCTTTGGAAAGCTCTTCGCCCGCGAGATAGTGATGCTCATCGGCCCAGCGCGCCGCATCGGGAATCTGGTCCGGGAAGGTCGAAGCGGTCAGAACCTGCGCCAGCAAAGGATCGGGATACAAAGCGATCCGCGAGACCAACTTGTCCAGCTGCTCGGGAGAAAACGACGGTGGCGGCGCCTGATCTGTCGGCGCCTGCGCAAATGCTGCCGGAATCAAAACGGTAAACGCGAGAAGAAATGCGATGGAAGCGGAATAGATCTTTCTTGCGAGTGCGAAATTTCGCATTTGTTGTCTCCTTGGTCTAAGACGCGCCGAGTCTCAGCGATATTGTTCCTGACCTTGTGTGTAAACCCATTAGGTAAACCCGGTCTGGCCAATTTTGTCGCGATGTGACACCTGTTTCTACAGACAGTACCGCAGGTGTTTGGTAAAAAACGAGATGGCCTCGATTATTCGGATTCGCCAGGGCCGGATCGGCACCCCGGTCTGCGCCCGGATTCTGATTTGAGAGACGGGCCGGCGCGAAACTCAATTTGCAAGCGAGCGTTGTCCGAGCGCATACCGACGGGACCCTCGAAACTGAACCCCTCCGCCCCCACAGAGCCCTGCCAAACCAGGGTGTTATCGGCAAGGACGTTCAACTCCGCCCCATTCATTTCCGCGTGAAGAGAATGCGATTCGCCGGGTCGCAGCACAGGAACTGGCCTGCTGCGCGCGGGCTTGATATTGCGATATCCGCGATTGCCGCACTCCGCGCTGGTGTGCTGCTCGGGGTTGCTCTTCACGGACACAACGAGCTTCGATTCCGGCTCGATACGCCACATGGCATAGACAAGATTGCACGCATCCTGCGCACGCAGCTTAAGGCCGAACTGCCGCCGCAGCTCACCAGAACCAAGCCGCGCTTCGTTTCCCGTTGAGCCAAGGTAAGTAAAGTCCGCCTCGACCGATTGCGTAGTCGCAGCATTCAGATAAGCCCGCATCTTCGGCACAGCCACAGACAATCGCTGCCCAGACCCTTCCTCAATCGACCCCTCGGTAACGCACAGGTCTGCGCGCGATACCGGCGTCAGTTTATTCGCACCGGGTCGAGGCGAAGCAGTGAGACTCAAGGTCGCTAGACAAACCAACAGGGACTTGCAGGCTTGCACCATGTGATTCATTTCGCCGCGTATTCTATACCTGGGAGCTGCCTTGTTCCGAGGGCGCGTCAGATTAAACCCGAACCCAGAGCAGTCCGGGACGTTCGATGCCCAGATGGTCGACGATGCCGTCTGTTCGAACACGAGCGACTCACGTTCTGAACCGCCGGCACCGACCCGTAAAACTTGGAAATCCCCCTCGCTGCCAGCATCGGCGATCCTTTCAGCGTTCAGACAAAGCTTTGCGCACCCTCGCGTTTTCTTTGGGCACCGCACAACGAAGTTTCTACTCGCGCGATCCTTCGATACTGCGCCGGTGCCTCCCGGGCGGTACTCTACACCGATCTGAGCTGACCAAAGCAAACCGCTCTTGGCGCCCCCGCCAAACTAAGCTGCCCGTCGGCGCCAGAAGTAGTACGCAGGCAGCCCCAGGAGGAACAGGACGATGGCGACGGTCAGATTGCGAAACTGAAGGGGGTCGCGGAAGGCGAGATAAATGGCGTTGGCGACAATCGCGGTGGCGGCCAGGACGAACAGAAATGGCGTGAACGGGTACCCAGGGACACGGTAGGGAATCGGCTTGCCCTGCAAGGTCCGGCGTATCGGGAAGATTGCCGCGGCGCCTAGGCCGTAGAAAACCCAGCCGATAAACACGACGCCGCCGATCAGTTCGGCAAATTTTCCGGCGCAGGCGAGCACAGCCGACCATACGCCTAGGGCGATCACCGCGGAGGCGGGCGTGCGAAAACGAGGGTGGACTTCGGCAAGCTTTTTGAAGAAGAGATGGTCGTTGGCCATGGCGTAGAAAACGCGGGGCGCAGTGAGGATCACCGAGTTGGCAGAACTGAAGGTCGAGATCAGGATAGTGAGCGCGATGATCTTGGCAGCCCAAGGGCCCAGCACGGCAGCGGCGGCCGTGGCGGCGATAGCATCGCTGGCGGTTGCGGCGGTGGGACCCAGGGCCAACAGGTAGGCGACATTGGCAATCAGATAGAGGCCGACAAGGATGAGCGAGCCGAGAAGAAATGCGCTGGGGAAAGATTTTTGCGGGTCGATGACTTCGCCGGCGCTGTAGGTGCCGAATTGCCAGCCTTCGTAGGCCCAGAGCACGGCGATCATCGCCAGGCCGAAACTCGACAGTAGCGCCGAGCCTTGCTGCGTCGTACCCATCGCGGCGGCCAGTGCGCCGCCGTGATGACCGAGGGAAAGAAGCAAGCCACTCAGGAAAACGATCAGAAGAACCTTGATGAGTGTCGTCCAGTTCTGCAGGTCGGAACTCTTGCGCGTACCCAGGACGTTGACGGCGGTAACGACGCCAATCATGAGCACCGAGACGATTATGGCGCCGCTAATGGACAGCGGGATGATCTCGGAGAGGTAACGCGTGAAGGCGCGAGCCAGCGCGGCGACCGTGCCGCTCGCTATCACCAGGAACAGCGACCAGCCGTAGAGGAACGCCGGCATTCGGCCGAAACCGTCGCGAATGAAGCAGTAGAGGCCGCCAGCCTCAGGGTTGGAGGCGGACAGCTCGGCGTACGTTAGAGCACCAAGAAGTGAGAGAACTCCGCCGGCCACCCACACGAGCAGCGCAAAGCCGACCGAGCCGCGGAGTTGCTGCAGGATCAGACCCGGCGTCAGAAAAATTCCGGAGCCAATAACCGAACCGATGAAAAGGAGGAGTAAATCACGCTGGTGCAACGTGCGGACAAGTGGGGTCATGGATTGCGATGAATTGTAGCTGGTGTTCAGCGCCGGTCAATGGCAAGTTCGTTGCAGCAGCCTCAAGATCGTCAGGCAATTTGTCGCCGGTTAGCAGGCAGGGGGCAATCATGCGGGACGAAGCCATGAAGGCGATGTACAAGGCGTTTAATGATCGCGACATCGATGCCGTTCTATCCTTGATGCATCCCGATGTGGATTGGCCCAATGGCATGGAAGGCGGACGCGTTCACGGGCACCGAGGCGTTCGGGCCTATTGGAGGCGGCAGTGGAGCATGATCAATCCCAAGGTTTACCCCCTGCATGTCAGCGAGGATGACCTCGGGCGGATGGTCGTCCGTGTCCATCAGCTGGTCAGAAATCTCGCGGGCGTAATCGTGCTCGACCAGATGGTGCGTCACGCGTACGTAATCGAAAACGGGTTGATTAAAAGTATGGAAATTCTTGAAGAGCCGGCTACGGCATGCTCACCCAAGCAATAGTCTGGGCGAATGGGGTCCGCGTTTACCTGTATCGTTTCTTTTCGTTATTCGATAAACGGAGCGGGCATGAAGCACAGGATAAAAATCACCAGGGTAAGCGCGGCAGTGAAGCGGCGATTGTTGTCAAGAGGCACTGGATTGTAGATGGGGATGAAGCGGAAGAAGCGAATCACTAGGAGCAACGCGCCCCAAACGTACCAGCCGGCCCAGAAGTGCAGCAATGCGAGGCCCACCAGCGCTAGAGGCAGAACGATCGAGGAGTAGCGATGAGCGCGTGGGCTGAGCGAGCGAAGGATGTGGCCGCCGTCGAGTTGCGCGGCGGGAAGAAGATTGAGCGAGGTGGCGAACAGTCCGACCCATGCAGCGCGTCCCACGGGATGGAGCAACAGGCTGCTCGCAGGAATACCGGGATGTACCAGTGGCGCCAGCACACGCAGAATTAGCGGCGTGCCCAGCACGATGCTTGCGTGCGCGGGATCGTTGAGGCCAGGAACGAACTTGGCGTGCAGAATGCCGAAAATCAGCGCGGGGACAGCTATGACAAAGCCGATCAACGGGCCGGAAGCGCCAACGTCGAACAGAGCGCGGGTGGTGCGAATGGGCGAGCGGATCAGAATGAAAGCGCCAAGCGTCCCGATCAAAGTGGGAAAGGGAATGAAGTAGGGATAGCTGGAATGGATGTGGTGGTGACGGCAGGCGAAATAGTGTCCAAGTTCATGCGTGAGCAGAATGGCCAGGAGCGTCAGGGCAAAGGGCAGGCCGCTGACCAGCGCAAGGGGCTGCCGATACAGCAAGGTGAGCGCGCGAACGAATTCGTCCCAGGAAACGGCTTGATTTTGCGCATAGGCCGCGGCGAAGTGTGTACCCGCTACAAGACATGTGCAGAGCGTCAACAAAAACAGGGCGCATGCGACGACGAGAGTTTTTAGGGGCGGGTGCCGGGGGACCGGTGAGTAATAAGACGGCGGAATGGGCGCCGCGCGCCAATCGACCGGGCCAGGGGGTACCAGGGTGCCGCTGTCTGGGAATGAGTTGGTCACGAGGTCGGGAGACTCACAACGATACCGCTAGACCAGTACAGCACAACCAGGTGTGCTTGTGCAAAAAGGCCGACTCGCCGGGCCGTGCGCCTTGGCTTGTAATACGCGCTCAAGTGACTCGGACGGTGAACTCACTCGGTTCATTCGCCATGTCGTTTTCTCCGGTTTCGCGTTACGCGAGCAGAAATCAAGGACCGCAGAATGGGTAGGGAAAGCCAAGTTTGCGCGGTTAGGACCTCGCCGTTACTTTACGCGATTCGGGAATGCTATTCCGGAGGTTTTGCAGGGGCTTCGAGGCCTTGCAATTCCTTGCCAGGCTTGAAGCGGACGGCCTTGCCTGGGGGAATGTTGACTTCTTCGCCGGTGCGCGGGTTGCGGCCGATGCCGGTCTTGCGAGGCTTGACGCTGAAGACGCCAAAGCGGCGCAGTTCAATGCGCTGGCCGCGGCCGAGGGCAGTTTTCAGGGATTCAAAGACGGTCTCGACGGCTTGTTCTGCCTTGGTGCGACTGATGTTCGGCGACGTGGCATTCACGACCGCGTTCACGATGTCCAACTTGATCACACAAGCCTCCAACCTGATCGCTGGCAAATGCTAGAGGGTACGCCCCAGGTTGTCAAGGCGTGGCGGGTAATCTACACTGGCTTGCTTTTTTGCGGGAGCAATGAAGAGCGAGAAATAGGAAGAAAAAAAAGCAATGACGTAACGATGTAACGACACGACCGAGCCGGCGGGGATGCCGGCGCTACAAGTGAACGTTGACAAGAAGCGAAAAAAGTTCGAGGAGGCGTGGATGTCCGTTAAGCCCGACAAGTGGATCCGGCGTATGTCGCTGGAACATAAGATGATCGAACCGTTCACGGACCGCCAGGTGCGCGAGGGGGTGATCAGCTATGGAGTCTCGTCGTATGGCTACGACATTCGTGTGGCGGACGAATTTCAGATTTTCACCAACGTGAATTCGACGATCGTGGACCCGAAACATTTCGATCCGCGTTCGCTTGTGTCGTACAAAGGCGATGCGTGTTTGATTCCGCCAAACTCGTTTGCGCTGGCGCGGTCAGTGGAATATTTCCGGATCCCGCGCAACGTGCTGACCATTTGCCTTGGGAAATCGACCTACGCGCGCTGCGGAATCATCGTGAACGTGACCCCATTCGAGCCGGAGTGGGAAGGTTTTGTCACCCTCGAAATCAGCAACACGACCCCTTTGCCCGCTAAAATTTACGCAAATGAAGGATTGTGCCAGGTACTTTTCTTTGAGTCCGATGAGCAATGCGAGGTCAGCTACAAGGACAAGAAGGGGAAGTACCAGGCGCAGGGCGGAATCGTTTTGCCGCGGCTGTAACCTTGCCGCGTCTGGGTATTCGCGGTTGTCGCAGTCCCTGCCTGCGCAGGCCGGCTACGCCCCGCAACAGACGCATCGCGGCTATGTGGTGATGGATGCGGTGGCGGCGCTGATTTGGGTCAGCGTGGCGTTGTGGACCGGGTAGCCGTGTTCGCGCCACGCCTCCAGGCCGCCCTGCAGCGGGCGGATGCGACGTATACCTTGGTTTCGCAGGATCAGCGCCGCACGGGCGCTGGTGGCTTCGTTTGGTCAAGTACAATAGAGGATGACTTCGCGGTCGTGGGGCAACCGGTTGTCCTTTTTCTCCAAGTCCTTGGCGTCCATCCGAAAAGCGCCGGGAATTGTTTCGGGATCCGCCTCGAAGTCCAAAGCGTGGCGGAGATCCACAATGACCAGCGACTCGCCGGCATCGATTTTGGACTTCAGTTCTTCGACGGTGATGCGCCCGATGCGCAACTGGCGCATGAAACGTTGCCGGGCAATGAACTTGTAGCTGATGTAGGAAGCCAGAACGCCGATCAGCAGAACGAGGAGCCATCCGCCGAGGCGCAATGCATTTTCGGCAATCCGCTCAATCTCGCCGCTGAAGGCGAAACCCAGGCCGAGAAAGCTGCCGGCCCAAAGTAACGCGCCGCAACCGTCAAAAAGCAGGAAGCGTCGTGGCCGCATGTGGAAGATACCCGCGAGCGGCGGGGCAACGGTGCTCAAGCCCGGAAGAAATTTCGCCACCAGCAAGGAACGCGCGCCTTGTTTGGAAAAAACGCCTTCGGTGCGCCGCACGCAGGAATCAGGCTCCAACGAAATCTTGCAGAGCAGCTGAAGGACTTTGATTCCCTTGGTGCGGCCCAGCGCATACCAAATGGAGTCCGCGACCACCGCGGCAAAGACGCACAGAAACAGAGAGAAAAAGAAGTTCAGGTGGTGCGTGCCTGCCAGAGCACCCGCAGCCAGCAACAGCGGCAGGGAGGGAACAGGCAGGCCGATCTGTTCCGCAAAGACCCAGGCCAGCAGGACCATATAGCCGTGGCGTAAAAGAAAGTCCAGAGTGCTGTGCATGGCGTGGGGCTGGGGTTCCTCTTGACCAGTTACTTCGAAACGAAAGAAGAAGTATGCCCCCAGCCGCCCGTCATGACAAATTCGGAAAGCGGCTTCCGCGTCCGCGGGGCCAACTCGCGCTCCCGGAGGCTTTCCGGCAGCGTGGCGGGGTCACCGGGATAACCGATCGCAATGGCGGCAACCGCTTCCCATCCTTCCGGGATCTGGAAAACTTTCCGGGCTTTCTCGGGATCGAGGCCGGCCATCTGATGGACGTAGAGTCCGCGGGTATTGGCTTCGGTGGTGAGTTGCGCCGACGCGCTTCCCACGTCGTGAAATGCCCAGCGGTTGGGGGCGCCGTCCTTGGCGTTCTTGACTTGCGCTACCGATATAGCCAGCACCGGGGCATGCTTTGCCCAGCCCTGATTGAATGCCACCAGGGTGCTCAGGACTTTCTCGAAATTTTCCTTGTCATCCTTGGTGCCTACGATATAGGCCCACGGCTGAAGATTCGAGCTCGACGGTGCCCATCGCGCCGCTTCAAAGAGGCTGCGCAGCACCTCCGGAGGGACTCCCTTCTCGCTAAACGCTCGCGGACTCCATCGTTCACGAACAAGCTCATGGACTGGCACTTCGGTGGGAGCAGGATTTTTCATGGCCTTAGACCCTTTCTTATTTTTGGTGGCGCGATTGAGATGGATTGGCATTCGATGAGTACGGTCCAGCGGGCGCTACCGCTGCCGCGGGCAAGCCGCGCTCGAGTCTGAACGGTCGGCGCATCGCTTGTTCGCTGATCCACGCGATGCCTCAGTTGCCGGGCTTGGCGGCGTTGTTCTGAATCATTTCCGCGTCGATATTGATGGAGACATCGTCGCCGACAACCACACCGCCGTTGTCCATGGTGGCGTTCCACTTCACGCCGTAATCCTGGCGATTGATTTTCGTTGTGGCATTGACGGCCGCGCGCTGATTGCCCCAGGGGTCTTTCACCGGAGCGCTCGGGCCATCGACGTCGAGAACAACCTCCTTGGTGACGCCGTGGATGGTCAGATTACCGGTAACCTTCAACTTGCCCGCGCCAGCCTGCTCCACCTTGCTCGATTTGAAGGTCATGGTGGGATAGTGTGCGACGTCGAAGAAGTGATCGCTCATCAGATCTTTGTCACGGTTCGGTTCGCGCGTGTCCACGGTGGACACGTCGATGGTGACGTCAACGCTCGACTTGCTGACATCCTTGTCATCGAAAACTACCGTCCCGGTTACTTTGCTGAAAGCGCCGCGCACGGTCGAGATGGCCAGGTGCCGGACGGAAAATTGCGCGGCGGTGTGCGCTGGGTCGATCTGCCAGGTGGAGGTGGCTGCGGCGGCCGGCAGCGTAAAAATGAGGGCGAGGGCTGCGGCGAGTGCGATGCGAATTCGAGAATGGCCCATGGTGTCGATCTCCTTTGATTTGAGTTAGGTTTTTAAATTTCAACTGCGGCTGCAAATACTTATTCGGCTTTGCGCTGGAGAACTTGATCGAGCAATTCCGCGAGCGTCTTCAGCCGCACGGCCGGCAGCTGCTGAAACTGCCGCTTGTGGACTTCTCGAACCGGTTCGTCCAGGCCCTTCAACAGCTCCAGGCCCGCGGCGGTGATGCGCGTTTTCACCACGCGGCGATCGTCTTTTTGACGCTGACGCGTGATCAGGGCCCGTTTTTCCATACGGTCAAGAAGGCGCGTCATATCGGGATCGTGGGAAATCATGCGCTCGCTGATGTTGCTGCAGGCCAGGCCTTCGGGCTCGGCGCCGCGAAGGATGCGGAGGACGTTGTATTGCGCGCCGGTCAAGTTGTGAGCTTTCAGGAGTTGTGCGGCTTCCTGGGCGAGCGCGTCGGCGAGCTTTTGCAGCGCGATGAACACCTGCGCTTCCAGCAGGGCCGGGGAACGTGCAGAACGTGGCCGAAAACTCATGGGGCTACGATAGTCGTTGTAACGAACAGTGTCAAGAGGAAAATAAATCGCCGCGCGGGGATTCCCGTCTCGAGGTGCTGGTCGCGCAAGCGAGGGAGCGCGCCGCTGCCATGCAAAAAACAACGCCAGGTATCGGCATCTTCGTCGGTGCGTTCTCCTGCGGTCTATCGATCGACAGACGTCTTACGGACCGATTCTCGGCACGCCAGCCTTATGCCTTGCGCAGCGGCCGCACGTGAATCTCGCTGAGGAAGCTCTGCGGTCCTTGAGTTACCACCATTGCTACCGCGTGCGCCACGTCGTCCGCCGTTAACGCCTTGGTCGGATCCTTGGGGCCGCGGCCGGAAAATTCCGTGGCTACGCTGCCAGGGCAGATGACGCTGACGCGAATTCCGTGTTCGCGCAGATCTTCCGCCATGCAGCCGGAAAGCCCCTGAACGCCCCACTTCGACGCGCAGTAGAGTCCGCCGCCCGCGAAGGTATTGCGCCCGGCAAGCGAACTGATATTGATGATGTCACCACGCTTATGGCGGATCATAGATGGGGCGACCGCGCGCGAAACCAGAAAGACGCTCTTGAGATTCGTGTTGAGCAGGCGATCCCAGTCCTCCTCGGACTTTTCATGGGCCGGTCCAAAGACGCCCAAGCCGGCGTTGTTGACCAGAATCGAGATGGCCCCCAACGCAGCTTCGGTCTTTTCGACCAGCGTGGCCACCTCGGCCGAGCGCGTAACATCGGCGGCCCGAGAGAAAACACGCGGCGCCCGGCTTTGCAGCTCTGCCGCCACGGATTGCAAAGCCTTGATGTCGCGCCCGCAGATGGCCACAGAAGATCCCATCACCGCCAGGCGCAAAGCGATGGCCCGGCCGATCCCGCGGCTGCCGCCGGTAACCAAAGATACGGCGCCTGCCAGCGGCGCTGTTTCGCCCGTCACTCGATTTGTTTGGGTCATCGGCGGCATCGGAATTCTTCCTCGTAGAAGCAGGGGATTTATGCGACACTCATGTTAACAACTTTCGGAGCGAGTGGTTTTTCGAAGGGCATTTTGGTGTGTATGAGGCTCCGGGCGTGGTTTGGCGGGCGCGAAATCAAAACAGGTCTATGGACAAATACCCGTATATACATGGTTCCCTGTAGGGTACTGCCTTGCGGATGTCACCCGGCTTTTCCTATAATCCCGAAGTTTTAGCGAGCAAGGGAATTCCCGGCTGATGCGTTCCGGGCGCGGTGGAAATACATGACGATGGATTGGATATCGAGCGAGGGAGAATCGGAATGAATGGATCACGGAGACTGGCGGGCCTCGCAATGGTCGCGGCGCTTAGCCTGATGATCGGGAGCGTTGGCGGAGCGAAGGCGCATGCAGCAGCACAGGATGCCGCAAAGCCCCAGTATACGATGGCGGAGTACAACGCGTACACTGCCGCGCAAGCGACGAAAGATCCAGCACAGCAGATCAAGCAACTCGATGACTTTGTTTCGAAATATCCGAACTCCGCTCTGCTCATTTACGTCTACCCGCTCTATTACAACGCCTACAGCCAGCTTAAGAATTACGCGAAGGTGATCGAGTACGCGGACAAGCTTCTCGCGCTCGGCGACAAAATCGAACCGCCAGTTAAGTATCAGGCCTACTACGCACGCGCTTTCGCCTACAGCAACATCAACCCAGCTCCGAGCGATCCGGATATGGCGAAGAAGGCGCGTCAGGCAGCAGCCGATGGCTTGGCGACCCTGAACGGCCTGAAAAAGCCCGATAACATGAGCCAGGATGACTTCGACAAGCAAAAGAAGCAGCCGGCAATTTTGTTCAATTATACGGCGGCCAATGCGTCGATGAGCTTGAAGGATTATCCCGCAGCGATCGAATCGTACAAGGCGGTTCTGGCGTTAACGCCCGACGACGCGATTACCAGCTATCGCATCGGCCAGGCCTACATGGCGATGACGCCGCCGCAGCAGATGGATGCGTTCTGGTATTTCGCAAAGGCGGTGACGGCAAAGGGCGCGAACCCGGCGCAATCCAATCAGGTGAAAACGTACCTGCGCAAACTGATCCTGAATTACCAGCAAGCGGCTTGCGACAACCTTACCGACGCCGAACTCAACGAACTGTTGCAGCTTGCGGGCAGCTCGGCGGACCGTCCGTCGACCTACACGCTGCCCAGCTCCGCGGATCTGGATGCGGCGCGCAAGGACATGACCATCGCGTCGGTAATTGCCGACCTGAAGGCCGGCGGTGACAAGGCCAAAGTCACCTGGCTCGCTTCCTGCGGTCTGGAATTTCCCGACGTGCCTGGCAAGCTGATCGAAGTGACTCCTGCGACCGATACCACGCAGCTGAAGGTCGCGTTTGTTACCAGCGACGCCGAGTTTGATGCCAAGACGGTTCCGGATATGGACGTGAAAGTGATTGGTCAACCCGACGCCGCGAAGCTGGAGAAGGACAATCCAGTGCGCTTCACCGGCACACTGGTGTCCTACGATCCCGACCCCGCGTTCATGCTGCACTGGGATAAAGCGAAGGTGAACGAGGAAGACATCCCGAAGGAAAAAGGAAAGAAAAAGCGGCCGGCAACGAAAAAGCAGCAACAGTAGGGTCGAGCGGAAATAAAAAAACGGCGCTCCGGCGATGCCAGGGCGCCGTTTTTATTTCCAGCGGGAAGCAGTTCGCGCACCCGAGGGTATGTTCCGCAGCGTTTGTGTGCAGCGTCTCAGGCAAAGGGGTCTTTGTCGGCACTCGACCGTAGACTACGGGAACCGGCACATCGAGCAGTCGAAGATAGACTGACAACTGCCCGCGGTGGTGACATCAGTGGTTGAGCACGATGGCTCGTATCACGGCGAGCCGGGGGATTGCGAACAGTTCTTTGCCCTTGGAGGTCAGTCGCCAGTCCATCGCCGCGGAGTCGCTGACGGCGGCTGGGTCGGTTGCCCCAGGCGGATTGAAATTTGCGTCGGCGACGTCGAAATCGTCTCGCCGGGCTCATTGCGAAACGTCGCCGGGAATTGCCGCGATGTACAGGGAGGCGGAATGAAAACCCTGGCAGTTACGCAGGATTGATGGAGCGGTTTACGCGCCAGCCGAAGGATTTTGCGTGGCGACCGCATCCGATTTTCGGAGTAATGACTGAAAAGGACTGGATGCGGTGGGGATGCTTGCACATGGATCATCATTTTCGGCAGTTCGGGGTTTGAACAAGCACCGAACTGGGCAGACACGAAGCAATGGCGCAATGATGCGCGGAAGGGCACAGGTCCGCTCGGCTGGCTCGGGTTTTTGCAATAGGCTGCCCGACTCGAATAGTGCCAACCGCGGAAACCAGAAAGGCGGTCCGCGATGAGCGAAACGCGAGCACCGGTGCTGGTTCAAATCGGTTGGTTTGATTCCGTCCTGCCCGTTGCCGGCCGCAAAACCCCCATCGTTGCTCGATCCCAGACTGCCTTCCCACGGGCTTATCCGGAAAGCTCAGGCCGGCGCTACCTGGATTTCGATCGGCCGTGCGCAATTGTGATGCCGCGCCACTGTTGGTCAGTGAAAGCTCAATCAACCCTTTTGCGCCCAGAACCGGAGGCGCACGTAGTCGGCCGTCCATCTGCCGTGGAAGTCGCGGAGTTTGGGACGCAGGGCTTGCTGAACCTCGGCCAGGTAGGCGAGGCGGTCGGCTTGCGGTAGAGCCGCCGTGAAGCTTTGGGCGAAGGTTTCCAGCCAGGCGGTTACGTCTCCGGGCAGCGGAGTCGGCCGGGGAATCAACGCGATGTAGTTTATGGTGAAACCGCGGTTGTTCAGACGGGCGGAATAATCCTCTACGGTGGGGAAATACCAGGGGCTGGCGGCTTGGCCGTCGACGCCGCGGCGATCGAGAGCTTCGATCAGGGCACGCTTGATCGTTTCGACGCAGCCATAGCCACCCATTTCCGCTACGAAGCGGCCGCCGGGGCGGAGGGCGCGATGAACGCCCTCGATTACGGCGTCTGCGTTGCGCATCCAGTGCAGCGCGGCGTTGCTGAAGACGGCGTCAAACTCCGCTTCGAAGTTCAGGTGCTCGGCGTCTACTACCCGCGCTTTCACTCCCAGTTTTTGCGTGGCCTGTATTTGGGCCGGGCTGGCATCCACGCCGATGACGTCGCATCCCATGGCCGCCAGCTTGGCGGACAGGACTCCGTCACCGCAGCCGAGATCGAGAATGCGTTCGCCCGCGCGGGCAGCGAGCAACTCGACGACCGCGCCGCCCAGGTCGGAGACAAAGCGGGCGTTGCGGGCGTAGCTCTGCGGGTCCCATTTTTGAGTGCTTTGCATTCGTGTGTGACTTGCCGTCCTAACCGATATTTACCAGCCTTTTTGCTTGCGAAGCTCGGTGATGTGCGCGGTGTGATGCTTCCCGTGCCATTCATACAGGAACAAAAGCCAATCGATGTTGCGCTCGCCGAAATCGGGATGAATGAGCGGCCGAGCGAACTGCTCAGGATGCATGGCGCGCCAGTTCATATCCCAGCGCGCGTGCAAACAGTCCAGAAGGATTTGCGAGACTTCGATGGGCGCTTTTGCATCGGCCAGTTCGGCCCAGCGCGACTCATCGTAAGGCCGAATCGTAGGCTTGTCTTCCGTCAGCGCGAGTCGCAAGCGAATAAAGGCATTCATGTGGCTGTCGGGCACATGGTGAATCACCTGGCGAACGGTCCAGCCGCCTTCTCGATACGGCGTATCGAGCTGCGCTTGGTTCAGGCCCGCGACGGCGGCGCGCAATTTCTTGGGTGTTGCGGCGATTTCATCGATCGCAGCGCGGCGTCGGGACGGTGTGACCTCCCTGGGCATCTCGAATTTTCCCATCGGGTAGCGCGGGTCCATCGATGCTTCCTTTTCCAGCCGTGTCTAGGTTTCGAAGAATAGGGTAAACGCGGCACCGAGGAGGGTCAATGCCGGCTAAGTCCAACTCTATCTCCAAATTGGACGGCGGGGCGGTTCGAGACGCACGACTCGGCAATGCTACAATGCTTGCTCGTTGTATCGGTCGGACCTGTTGCGGAATCAAACAGCGAGGAGCATTCGATGCACAACGTGGTGATCATCGGCAGTGGCTGCGCGGGGCTTACGGCCGCGATCTACGCGGCGCGCGCCAATTTGAGCCCGCTGGTGATCGACGGGCACGAGCCCGGAGGCCAGCTTTCCTTGACCACTCACGTGGAGAATTTCCCCGGCTTCCCGGACGGCATCATGGGGCCGGAGCTGATCGAGAACATGCGCAAGCAGGCCGAGAAATTCGGCACGGAATTCAAGGCGGGCGTCATCACGGACCTGGATTTGACCCAGCGGCCATTCAAGATCGCGGCCGGCAAAGAGACGTACGAAGCGAAGGCGTTGATCGTCGCGGCGGGGGCTTCGGCAAGATTGATTGGCCTGCCCAATGAGCGCGAACTGATCGGGCACGGTGTCTCTACTTGTGCAACCTGCGACGGTTATTTCTTTCGCGGCAAGCCTATCGGCGTAGTCGGCGGCGGAGATTCGGCGATGGAGGAGGCGAATTTTCTGTCGCGGTATGCGAGCAGGGTCTATCTGATTCATCGGCGCAATGAGTTCCGCGCTTCCAAGATCATGATCGACCGTGCGAGGGCCAACGAAAAAATCGAGTTCGTCATACCCGCCGTCGTGGATGAGATCGTGGCCAAGGATGGTTCGGTTGAGAGCGTGCGTTTGCGCAATCCCGATTCGAGCGAGAAGCGGGAAATCCCGGTACACGGTCTTTTCATCGCCATCGGGCACGACCCCAACACCAAGGTGCTGAAGGGGAAGCTCGAAATGGATGCGAATGGCTACTTGATCGCCAAGCACGGCAGCTTAACGAAGATCCCCGGCGTGTTTGTTGCCGGCGACGTCCAGGACCATCGCTACCGGCAGGCCATCACCGCTGCAGGGTCGGGCTGCATGGCCGCCATGGACGCCGAAAAGTTTCTGGAAGGGCACATCGACTAGCAGGGAACTGGCAGCCAGCCTCCCACGCCGCCATAATCAAAGTTTCCATGCTCCGCTCCACTCTGCTCAAACTATCGGAAAGCCCCGGTTTTGCCCGCTGGGTTATTTCGAACTCTTCCACTCGAAAAATGTCGCGGCGGTTCGTGGCCGGTGAAACATTGGACGAAGCCATTGCCGTTGCGCGCCAGTGCAACGAGCTGGGAATGGCGGCGAGTCTTGATTATCTGGGCGAAAATGTGTCCACAACAACGGACGCGCAGCGCGCCCGCGATGCGTACCTGGAAGTTTTTGATCGCATCGCAAGCGAAAAACTGAATGCCAACGTTTCCTGCAAACTGACGCAGTTAGGCTTGGATCTGAGCGCGGAATTCTGCGAAGGCCTGGTCCTTTCCGTCGTCGAGCGCGCCGCTGCATACGATAGTTTCCTCCGCGTGGACATGGAAGGATCGATCTACACGCAGCGCACGGTCGAACTGGTCAAACGCATTCGCACGCGCAGCCCGGCCATCGGCACGGTGATTCAATCGTATTTGTACCGCAGCGAAGTCGATATTCGGGACTTACTTGCTTATGGTTGCCGCGTGCGGCTCTGCAAAGGCGCTTACAAGGAGTCGGCCGAGGTGGCATTCGAGAAAAAGCAGGATGTGGATGGAAATTATATCCGGCTGATGCAAATGTTGTTGGCAAGCGGTTTCTACCACGCCATTGCGACGCATGACCCCCGCATGATCGCCGAAACCATTCGATGGGCGGCAACGAAGCAAATTTCGAAGAACGATTTCGAATTTCAGATGTTGTATGGGATCCGCACCGACTTGCAGCGCCGGCTGGTCAACGACGGTTACGGAGTGCGCATTTACATCCCTTACGGGCGCGATTGGTTTCCCTATTTTATGCGTCGCCTGGCGGAACGGCCTGCGAACGTTGGATTTCTACTGCGAAATTTCTTTCGTTCCTGAGCACGTCTTGGCCGAACCTCGCGGCAGGGTGATTCAGCTTCCGTGCGCCGAGCGCATGCTTGCCGGATCCAGGCTTTCTCCTGGCTTCAACTCGTGAATCTCCAGCCCCGGGATGTTTCTGGCTTCCGCTCGCAACGCGTCCGGTGTGCCGGTCAGAAAAGGGAAAGTCGCATAATGCATGGGAATGACGTGTTTCACGCCAAGAAACCGGATGGCGTGTGCCGCCTCGCAAGGTCCCATCGTAAAGCGGTCACCGATCGGGAGCATGGCGAGCTCCGGCTTGTATAGTTGGCCGATTAATTCCATGTCGCGGAAAAGCGCGGTGTCGCCCGCATGGTAGATCGTCAACCCACCGGGCATGCGAATCACCAGCCCCGCTGGCTCGCCGCCGTAGATGAGTTTGCCGCCATCGTCGATGGAATTGGAATGAAACGCGTGGGTCATGGTTACGTGAAATTCGCCAATCTGCTGCGATCCGCCCTTGTTCATGGGGCTGGTTTGGTTCTCAAATCCCTTGCTGTCAAGCCAGACGCAAGTCTCGTAAATGGCCGCGATCTTGGGCTTGTGTTGCTCCGCCAGGGGCAGCAGGTCGGCAATGTGATCGCTGTGCGCGTGAGAAACAAAAATCACATCCAGTCGCGGCACCTTCTTTAGCTCCTCGGGGCAGGCGGGGTTGCTCGTCACAAACGGATCGATCAGCGCCACCTGGCCGCTGCGAGTGGTAAGCGAAAACGTGGAGTGGCCGAAATATTTAATCTTGCTTCCTTTCAGGTCGATCATAAGGCACCTCGCGCGAGATTGAAAAAACAGGCTGGGTGTGGCAAAACTCTGTGCAGGCGGTTAACCCTACTTCGCGGCGGCCGCGCTGCCGCTGGCGTCCGATGCCAGCAGCGAGCGAATCGCCGCCTCATACGTTCCGCGATCGTTTGCGCCGACCAGGTGCCCGATCTGCTGGCCATCTTTGCCATAGAAGAACGACGCCGGAATCTCGCCGCGCCATCCCGGCAGGACCGCTTGCACAAACGCATCTTCTCCGCCCGCACTTTTGCGGTAATTCGGGAACGCCGGCTTGTAGCGCACGATAAACCGGCGCATCAGGATCAAATCGCCGTCCTGGTCGAGATTGACGCCGACGACGTGCAATCCCTTGGGGGCATATTGCTTCACCAACTCATTCAGCATGGGGAATTCGTCGCGGCACGGTTCGCACCAGGTCGCCCAGAAGGTGATCAGCAGGGGTTTCCCGCGGTATTGAGCGACCAATTTTTGGTAGCCCTGCGCGTCGATCAATCGAGGATCACTCGGTGCGAGCGTCTGCGCCGCCGCGAGCGCCGAAGCGGCCGCCAGAACGGCAAGTGCGATAAAAGCAGTCCGGATTTTCATATGCATTCCTTCCCTACTATTCTAGCCGGACCCGTCCAAGTTGAGAAACTCATTCGCGCCGCGTACAATCAGCTCACGCTTGTTGGCCCCAATGGGGCCGTGGTATAAGAAATTTCCGGCGGTCGCGCGCTGCAACTGAGAACAGCCACCGGTCTTTGGTCCAATAAAGGAGACCCTGAATGGCATACGTGATTGCCGAGCCTTGCATCGGCACAAAAGACACCGCCTGCGTCGATGTCTGCCCGGTCGACTGCATCCACCCACGCAAGGATGAACCGGAGTACGAAGGCGTGAAGCAGCTCTTTATCAATCCCGCGGAATGCATTGACTGCGGCGCTTGCGTTCCGGTGTGCCCGGTGACAGCCATTTTCGCCCTGGAAGATCTGCCGGAAAAGTGGCAGAGCTATACGCCCGTCAATGCGGAGTTCTACGCAAAGAAGTAGTTTGCATCCGTCGGCTTGGACCAAACTCGAACAGAGGTTGAACAGGACCATTCTTAAGCAGTCTTCCGCGGCGCGCCTGCGTGTGCCGCATTTGTTTTTCGCCCCGGCCATCGCCGCAGACCCACGGGAACCTGATTGGTTGCCCTGCTTCCAACGCTTGCCGCCGTCAAGTCATCTACAATTGTGTGTAGCCTGTGGGGAATGGGAGACGCCGCCTGAAGATCCGGTTTCCATGGAATGCCTTGCTGGCCTTGACTTGCGTGCTCGTGCCAAGCGGAGCTTTAAAAGCGCAGGTTTCAGCTCCAGCGCAACCATCCGGCGCCAAAGCTCGCGCGCAAACACTCGAAGGCACGTGGTCGGGCACGCTGCACGCTGGCGACACTGCGCTGCATCTTGTTTTGCACATCGCAAAGGGAAACTACGGATCGTTCGCGGCCACCGTGGATAGCCTCGATCAGGGCGTCTACGGCATCGAAGTTGGTTCTCTGCAGCAAGCTGACTCAACCTTCAAGTTCGAAATTCCCTCTGTCAGCGCTTCCTTCAAGGGGGAAATTTCCGCCGACCACCATGCCATCGAAGGAACCTGGTCACAAGGAGGTGCCAGCCTTCCGCTTACCTTTCATCGTCAAGCCCACATGTCCGCCTCGAACAGCCCTTCAGGAGCTGTGGCGACCGCCGAGGGTACCTGGCAGGGTGCTCTTGAAACCAACGGCATGCGTTATCGCCTGCAATTGCGCATTTCCCACAGCGAGCAAGGGCAGCTCATCGCCGCGATGGATAGCATCGATCAGGGCATCAACGGTTTTCGAGCGACGAAAGTGACACAAAGCCAGTCCTCTTTGCACCTGGATCTGCCCGCGGTCAGCGGCGTGTACGACGGCGATCTGAACGCCACAAACAATTTGATCTCCGGAACGTGGCGGCAAAACGGCGATCCGACTCCGCTCAATTTCAAACGCTCCGATCAAATCCTGGAGTTGCGCCGCCCGCAAATTCCCGTCAAACCTTATCCCTACCGTGAAGAAGATCTCACTTTTCCAAACGCCAAGGCCGGTATCTCCCTTGCCGCAACAGTAACGCTTCCGCGCGGCCCGGGACCTTTCCCCGCCGCAATTCTCCTCGCAGGTTCCGGCCCGCTCGACCGTGACGAAGCCGACTCCGGACACCGCCCCTTCCTTATTCTTGCCGATCATCTCACCCGCCAAGGCATTGCTGTGCTCCGGTTCGATAAACGAGGCATCGGCAAATCCACTGGCGATTACGAGGCCGCCACCACCGCCGATTTCGCTTCGGATGCCCAGGCTGCTCTCGCTTTCCTCAGGCGCCGCAAAGAGATCGACCCGCGAAGGATCGGAATCATCGGTCACAGCGAAGGCGGCATAATTGCGCCCATGATTGCCTCGCGCTCGACCGACGTCTCCTGGGTCGTTCTCCTCGCGGGTCCCGCGACAAAAGGCGAAGAAACATTGCTCCTGCAGTCAGATCTGATCACCCGGGCCGCCGGCATGACCACCGACCAAATCGCCAAAAGCCTTGACTTCGACAGGCAATCCTACAATCTGGTGCGTCAGGAAACGAACCGCGCAATTCTCGAGAACAAATTGGAGGAGCTCGTCAAAGTCAGCGGTCTAGGTCCGTCGATGCCGCCCGCGTTCGTGCAGCGGCAAATTCACTGGACCAGTTCTCCCTGGTTCCATTATTTTCTGGATTACGATCCTCTACCGGCGCTCCAGGAAACAAAATGTCCGGTCCTGGTGTTGGATGGTGAAAGAGATCTGCAAGTGCCCCCGCAAGAAAATCTGCCGCTGGCCAGAAAGGCCCTCGAAGACGGTGGCAACAAGGATTTCCAGGTCATCGAATTGCCCGGCCTGAATCACGAGTTCCAGCATTGCTACATGGGTTTGCCGGCGGAGTCTCGCGCTATCGAGGAAACCTTCGCCCCGGATGCGCTAACGACGATTTCGGCCTGGATTTTAAAGCATTCGTCAACCTGAGCGCGCCGCGGCAGCACCCGAACCGACCTTCCCATGCATCGAACCAAGGTGCACCATTCGTGCAACACTACGTCCTCTGAGCGTTCATAAATCCCACGCGTCAGGTTATGCTGTCATTCAGGAGACCGACTTAGTCCCCGTGCCGCCGAAGCTCCATCTGGTTCTGCTCGTTCACGCGCATCAGCCCGTAGGCAATTTTGACCATGTTTTCGAGCAATCCTATGCGCGCTGCTATTTGCCCTTCGTCGAAGTCCTCGAACGGCATCCGAACGTGCATACGGGTCTTCACTATTCCGGTCCACTGCTGACCTGGATCGAACACCATCATCCCGAATATTTTGAGCGCCTAGAAACCCTGGTAAGAAATGGCCAGGTCGAACTGGTCGGCGGCGGCTTTTACGAGCCCATCCTTATATCGATCCCGCCTGCGGACCAGCACGACCAAATCGTCCGGCTCGCGGACTATGTGGAGCATCACTTCGGCAACCGTCCGACCGGCGCATGGTTAGCCGAACGGGTTTGGGAGCCTCAACTCGCCTCGGTGCTCGCAGAGGCCAACGTGGGGTACACCGTTCTCGACGACATTCACTTCCTCTCCGCGGGTTTCGAGCAGGACGAACTTTTCGGTGACTATATCGCCGAGGACAAAGGCCAAACGATCCGCATCATCCCGGGGCAGAAATCGCTGCGCTACCTAATCCCTTGGGATACTGTCGACAAGGTTATGGCCCACCTCCTCGAAACGGCCGCCGTGCATCCGGATGGCATCGCCGCGATGGGCGACGATATGGAAAAATTTGGCGGGTGGCCCGGAACCTTCGAACACTGCTATCAGGAAGACTGGCTCGATAATCTTTTCACCGCCTTCCGGAAAAATTCCGAGTGGCTTGATGTTTGCACTCCCAGCGAATACCTCGCCGCGCACAAGCCGTTTGGCCGCGCCGATCTTCCGACTGCTTCGTACACGGAGATGATGGAGTGGGCTCTTCCGACGCGCACGCGCGAGCGCTACAACGCGTTGCTGACCGAGTTCAGCTCGCGCAGCGAGGTTCTCTCGTTTCTTCGCGGCTGTCCCTGGCGCGGGTTCTTCCGCAAATATCCGGAATCGAACTTGATGCACAAAAAAATGCTGCGCGCCGCCAGCCGCATCACGAAAGCTCCTAAACGCCGAGCCGGTTCGAAGGCCGCCGACGAACTCGCCGGCGCCCGCGATTTGCTCCAGCGCGCGCAATGCAACGACGCCTATTGGCACGGAATCTTCGGCGGCCTCTACGCCCCGCATCTTCGGACCGACATTTCCCGCAATCTCATCCGGGCCGAGGCCATTGCCGATCGTCATACGCCGGGCGGGATTGCTCCTCGGGTCGAAACCCTCGACTACGATGGCGACGGCGTCGACGAGCTCCTATTTACGGCGTCCGAATATCAGGCCTTATTGAAACCTTCCGACGGTGGCACGCTCGCCGTTCTTGATTTCCGTCCCACCGCCACGACGTTAATCAATTCCATCTTGAGGCGTCCTGAGCCGTATCATTCCCGGTTGCGCGACCCCAACTATCGTCCGGCGACATCCACCGCCGCCGCGTACGAACAAACCAAGGTTAAGGAAGCTGGCCTGGAAAGGTATCTCCTTTACGACCGCTGGCCGCGCCATGCCTTTCGCCTTTTTCTCTTTGAGGCGTCGCGCGGTTCGGCCGACTACGAAGCCCTCAAGCTCCACGAGGATCCGGGATTTGCCGGTGGTACGTTCACCGTCGATAGCTCCTCCGCCCATAGCGCCGAACTCGTGCGCGACGCAGTGGTGACATGGCCTGGAGATCCTTCCGCTTCGCGAGCCGAGTTGAGCGTCTCCAAACATTTCTCGTTTGGTCCCGCGCCGCGCGGCTGCGAACTCGCCTGCGAACTTCGGCTGAAATTCAAATCGGCTATTGAAAGGCCGATCGCGATCGGCTTGGAATCTGTCGTGAATCTGCTCGCGCCGAACGCCGCCGATCGGTTTTTCGAAACGCCGGACGGCCCGCAAAATCTCCGCTTCAGCGGTGCTCTGCCCGGCCCCACGCTGCGCATGGAAGACGGCTGGCAGCGTGTAAAAATCGCCTTGCACGCGCCCGGCGCACAGCAATTTTGGATTTCCCCGATTGAAACAGTTTCGGAGTCGGAGGAAGGCTTCGAACGTGTCTACCAGGGCTCGCAAATCCTCGGCGTCTGGTATCCCGATTTTACCAACGAGAAATCCTGGCTAGGCCGCCTGGTCTGGCGAATCGAAGGGATCTGATTTTGACGAGACGAGAAGTCTGGAAGAGCGCGGAGCGCACTCAGATAGCGCGTCCTGGCCACTGGTGACCACGACCCATTTTCCGTTATTCCCGAATCAGCAAATTTTGTGCAAACGGCCATTCCTCATCCATCCATTGTCCGTCGCACCGGAAACCCGTTCGCTGCGCCATGGCAGTAATGTCCGCAGGCTGGTACTTGTGAGAGCTCTCCGTCCAGATCGTCTCGCCTTCTTTGAATCTGACCTGTAGGCCCGCGGCGGGGATCGTCACACTTTGGTCTCGCGTCGACCGTAGATGCATCTCGATTCGCCGTTCGACTGTGTTCCATCGAGCTTCGTGCTTGAAGTGTGAAAGGTCGAAGTTTGCGCCCAATTCCCGATTAATCCTGGCCAGCAAATTCATGTTAAAGGCTGCCGTCACGCCCGCCGGGTCGTCGTAAGCGAGCATCTGGACTGCGACACTCTTTTCCAGGTCCGTTCCCAGCAACAACGCGTCTCCAACTCGCAAAGTCGCGCAGACTTCGCGCAAAAACCCGTCGCCCGCCGCACGGTCGAAGTTGCCGATCGTGCTTCCCAAAAACAAAACCAGCAAATGCTCTCGCTCATCCCGCCGCTTGGCCACCGCGCGCAAACCGTCCAGATACGGCTGCTCGTAACCCACGATGCTGACGAGGTCGATCTGCCCCAGCTCTTTCTCGCACGCCGCCAGTGCCGAAGGCGAAATCTCGATCGGATAGTAATACGTCCGCTGTCGCCGTGAGAGCGCTTCCAGAATCCATCGCGTCTTTTTACCGCTGCCGCTTCCGAGTTCCGCCACCTCGATCGGAAACGGCAGCCGCTCCACGATTCCCTCGGCGTGCTTCTCCAGCAATCGCGCATCCGCACGTGTTAACCCGTATTCCGGTAACACGCAGATCGTCTCAAACAGCGCCGAACCGACCTCGTCATAAAGATATTTGGAGGGTAGTTCCTTCTGCCCTTCTTTCGTCAGACATTCGCCTACGCATCGCGCGAACTCCGAGATGTGCCTGGTGGGAAGGAAATCGGTCAGCATGTGAGCTCCCAGGTCTGACTGCTTGGTCAGTCCTCGACACAGCGAAACGTCGCGTATACGTACGGATAATGAGGCTGGAACCAGTTACGAAACGATCGTCTTAACATACAGGCAGCAGTACGGGGAGAACCGCCTTTCATCACGTAATGCTTGCCGTCAAAGAAATTGGCCGAATATCCCGGATAAAACGACATCGGAGTAAACCCGGCGAATGGAGCGAATTCCGTCCTCGTCCATTCCCACCCATTGCCCACGAGGTCGTGAACGCCAAACGCACTCGCTCCGCGCGGATATGATCCTACAGGTTTCGGGTCCCAGTGCGCAAAATTGAAATTCCCATATTTCTCGCTGGGCGGCTCATTCCCCCAGGGATACTCGCGCTCCACGCGTTCATCTGAGGTTCCGTAGGCCGCGCGATGAAATTGCTCTTCAGTCGGCAATTTGCGTCCCAGCCACTTCGCATACGCCGTGGCTTCCGCGTGGCTCACATACACGGGCCAGTCCAGGGGCAGTTGAATATCGCCGAACATCGTCCGATACATCCACAGACTTCCCTCGCGCCGCCAGAACGTCGGATGCTTGATTCCTTCGTTCTTCTTCCATTCCCAAGCCTCATCGCTCCACAAGGATCGGTTCTCATAGCCTCCCGATTGCATAAACTGCAGGAAATCGCGATTCATCACGTTGTAGTTGTCGATCGCGAACTCCGGTACGAACGCTTCCCAAGCGTCCATCTCATTGTCCCAGCCAAATTCGCCGTTGTTCGCGCGCCGCACTCCGAGCGTCGCCGGCCCAGCCGTCACATCGATCAAATGCGATTTCGCCCGCGCCGTTTTCCACACCACTTCTTTGGCTGCAGGGATTTTTCGGTCGGCGGGCAACTGGTGCAGCATGTATGACAAGGTCTCTGCATGCATCAAGCGGTGCTCGATCGCTACTTCCAGCATCGGCAAAAGCAGCGGGTGTCCTTCAGAGGGATTCGCCAAAGTGCGCGCGATGGCGCGGTCGAGTTCCTCGCGCAGCCGCTGGTTGTACTGGTAGATTTCTTCGCGGGAAGGCCAATCCGAGGGCTTATCCGTCGGCAGGCCTCCGCCGACAGGATCAATTCCAAACGCGAATAACTTGTCGAAGGATTCGTGGAAGGACTGCAATCCGAATGCGCGCTGCGCAAGCAAATTCCAATCGAAGGACTCAACATGCCCGACATAGAAAATAATGCGATGGCGCTCCGCGATAGGCCGCTCGTAAAGAGCTTCGTCGCGAACGATCCCGAACAACTCGTCCGTTCGTTTTCGCGCCTCGGTCAGGCGCGCGTGCAGGTCGTGACGGATGCGAATCGCGCTGCTAAGTACTCCCATGCGATAGCCTCCCTCCGGTTCGATGCCGCTTCCGCCTGAAGGATGCACCAAAATTCGGTGCGGGGAGCCCGAGCCAAGTATGATGGTCTCTCCCGCAAGGTGAAGGTGTCAATCGAAATGAACGCGAAAACCGTCGCATTGGCCGAAGCTACCATCCTATTCAAGGACGTAACATACAGTGTTAACGGTAACGCCACGCATCCGATTATTGATTGCATTTCATTGGAAATTCACGCGGGTGAAACGCTGGTCCTTCTGGGTCGCAGCGGTAGTGGCAAAACCACACTCCTAAGGCTGATTAATCGCCTGCTCCTCCCGGAAAAAGGGGAAGTTCGGGTGCAAGGACGCTCCACTGCCCAATGGGACCCCATTCGGCTCCGCCGCGGCATCGGATACGTGATTCAGGAAGGGGGCTTGTTCCCCCATTTCACGGTCGCGCAAAATATCGGCCTGGTTCCCAACCTCGAAAAATGGGATGCGTCTCGCATCGCGCGCCGCGTCGACGAACTCCTGAACCTCGTCGGTCTCGATCCTCGCGAATTCTCCGCCCGCCACCCGCACGAACTGTCCGGCGGTCAGCGTCAGCGCGTGGGCGTAGCCCGTGCCTTGGCCGCCGATCCACCGATCCTATTGATGGATGAACCCTTCGGCGCCCTCGATCCCGTCACCCGTGCCGAACTCCAACGCGAGTTCAGTAGTCTCACCCATCGCCTTGGCAAAACCATCGTCTTCGTCACCCACGATCTTCGGGAAGCGCTCCTGCTCGCCTCCCGCATCGTTCTCCTGCAATCCGGCCGCGTCGTCGCTTCCGCGAAGCCTCAGCTATTCCTGCAGATCGATCATCCCGAGGTGGAAGCTTTCGCGGCTTGCCTGGGTACGTTCCATGGAAGCGGTACCGCGCGAGACGCCGTTCCCGGAGTCTCCACGTGAGCCCCTGGCAATTTTTCCTCGGACATCGTGCCGAAATTCTCGAAGCCACCACCACGCACCTGACGCTGGTCGCAATTTCCATGGCCATCGCAACCGCCATCGCCCTTCCGCTGGGCATGCTGATCGTCCACCGCCCCACGCTGCGAACAATCGCCCTCGGAGTCGCCAGCGTCTTCCAAACTATCCCCAGCCTGGCCCTCTTCGGCTTCCTGATCCCCATCCCGTTCATCGGTGGAATAGGTCGCCGCACCGCCGTCGTAGCGTTGGTGCTGTATGCCCTCCTGCCCATCCTCCGAAACACCTACGTGGGTCTGACCGGCATCGACACTGCCGTGCTGCAAGCCGCAGAAGCGATGGGAATGAAAGACGCACAGATCCTCTGGCGCGTCCGTCTTCCCCTAGCCCTACCCGTGATCCTGGCCGGTATCCGCACGGCCACAGTCATTACGATCGGCGTAGCCACCATCGCCGCCGCCATCGGTGCGGGCGGCCTGGGCACCTTCATCTTCCGCGGCGTAGCGATGGTCAGCGACGCCGTGATCCTGGCCGGCGCCATTCCCGCTGCGCTTCTAGCCATCGCCGCCGACTTCCTTCTAGCCGCCCTCGAGCGTCGCCTAAGAGTTGCCTGAGGTCGCCCTTCCTCATCCTTTTTCCTATCTCCTCCCGGTCAGTGATTCCTCTGATGACATGACACACGCGGCCCCTGGGGCGAGAGTTGTTACTCTCACCCAGAGTCGTTTGGCATCGGCTTGAACAGGAGGCGTTCTGTGCTCGATGGCTGAACCTTTTTCCGTCCGCACATCCTCGCAAACACTATTCCCTTATCGAGTCGCGCGTGAGACATTCCCAACGATGAGCCACCCCCGCTCGAACCTCTTTTACATCCTTTCCCTCCTAAATCTCCTCTTCCTCTCGGGCTGCCATCCCGCTCAACGCCACATCACGATCGGCTCAAAATTCTTCACCGAGCAGGTCATCCTGGCCGAGCTGCTAGCTCAACACATCGAAACCCACACCGGCATCCTCGTCGAGCGCAAAACCAACCTCGGCGGCACTCTGCTCTGCCAAAAAGCCCTCGAATCGGGCCAACTCGACCTCTACGTCGAGTATACCGGCACCGCCCTGACCGCCGTTCTGAACGAAAAACCGGGCGGCGACTCAGAGGCCGTCTACGAGCGTGTCAAAAATGGCTACGCCAAGCGTTTCAACCTCGAAGTCACCGAGCCCCTGGGTTTTGAAAACACCTTCGCCATGGTCGTCCGCGGCTCCGATGCCCAGCAATTCCACCTGACCACCATCTCTGACATCATCCCGCTTGCTCCCCACTGGCGAGCAGGCGTAGGCTACGAATTCATCGAGCGCCCCGACGGTTATCAGGGCTTCACCCAGCGTTATGGCCTCCATTTCGCCACCCCACCCAGCGTAATGGACCTGGGCCTGATCTACCGCGCCATGGTCGACAAAAAAGTAGACATCGTAGCCGGCAATTCCACCGACGGCCTCATCGACGCCCTCCACTTGGTAGCCTTGACCGACGACCGTCACTATTTCCCCCCCTACGACGCAGTTCCCGTCGTCCGCCGTGATGCCCTGACCGAATTCCCCCAACTCCGCCCCGCCCTGTCCGATCTGGCTAGCAAAATCTCCGCCGAAGACATGCGTCACCTCAACGCCGAAGTAGATGCCAACCAGCGCGACGTACCCGCGGTAGTCCGCGCCTTCCGCGCCACCAAAGGCCTCTAGTTCCAATATTTCCCAAGTGCGCGACGCTGGCCAAATCGATAGGTGACCAACCATGGCAATTGGCCAATTCTACGAAACGTGCGCAGATCAAGAAAATCGCGCGAAGCAAGGAAGGCTTGTGTGTTTGTGCGTGAAGTGGTTTGGCAGGAAGCCGAATGGAGGCCCGAGAATTCCCCGGGAACCTTCGAACAGGAAAATCCACATGCCAGTTGGGATCCGCTGCGCTTGTAGTCTGAAAAAGAACGATCGCGCTACGGCAACGCGAACGCCAGCACGTAGTCCCCTTGCTTGGTCCCAAACTTCCCGTGCCCCCCAGCCGCAATGACCACATATTGCTTCCCATTCACGCTGTAGGTCATCGGCGTAGCCTGTCCACCCGCAGGCAGTTCATAAGACCAAATCTCTTTACCGGACCCCGCCTCGAACGCGCGCAGGTGACCCTCCCAGGAAGCCGCCGTAAAAATCAATCCGCCCGCCGTGACAATGGGTCCTCCGAAATTGATAGCGCCGGTCTTCTGGCCGGAAATGTGACTCCCCAATGGCACATCCCAAACTTTCTTCCCGGTAAAAAGGTCGAGGGCCACAACGGTGCCCCAAGGTGGAGGAGTGCAGGGTAATTTGTGCGTTGGCGACAAAAAGGTTTCGCGGTACATCGCGTACGGCGCGCCCGTTTGCCGCGCAAACTCACCGCTCATGCGGTTGTTCTCTCGGTCGGAATATACGCCCGCAAGCTGGTCGCGCTCGATCAGCTTCACCCACATCGCCAGATGATTCGTGTTCATGATCAGCAGATGTCGCTGCGGATCGAATGCGGAGCTGCTCCAATTCACGCCGCCGGCATTTCCCGGATAAACGATCGTGCCCTGCGAACTAGGCGGCGTGAAAATTCCTTCCGAGCGCGAAGCCTTAATCCGGTCCTCGCACCACTTTCGCTCGTTCTCGTCCAATCCCCACGCATCGCTGACCTTCAGTCCTTCGGGTATGGTCGAAATCCCCGAAGGCTGCGTCGGCCACGCTTGTTCGCCGGGAATGTCGCTGTGCGGCACGGCAATTTCTTGCACGGGAAGCAACGGCTTACCATTCAGACGATTAAGCACGAACACGCGCCCCATCTTGGTGGTAACGGCAATCGCCGGGATGTTGTCTTTCCATAGGAAAAGCGTCGGCTGCGACGCCACGTCGTAGTCCCACAAATCATGGTGCACCACCTGAAAGCCCCAAACAAATTCACCGGTCGATGCCTTGAGCGCCACGACCGCGTCGGCCCACTTGTCGTCGCCTTTGCGAATTCCCCCAAAATAGTCCGGGCTCGCGCTGCCCGTCGGAATGAAGACCAGGTCGCGATCGGCATCCACGGAAATGGTCGACCAAGCATTGCCCGCGCCGGTCCGCGGCTTCGTATCTTTCGCCCACGGAATCGGATCCCAGCTCCAGCGCATGTTTCCCGTGCGGGCATCAAACGCGCGCACAATCCCGCGCTCCACATCCACCGCGCGGTTGTCCCCAATCGACGATCCCACGATTACAAGATCACCCGCGATCGCAGCCGCCGAAGTCACCTGGTAATCGCCGACATCACGCAAATCGACATCGCGCGTGAGATCGACTTGTCCCCGCGACCCAAAATCCGCACACAGCGCGCCTGTCTGTCCATCCAGCGCAATCAGGCGCGCATCCAACGTGCCGATGAAAATCCTCAGGGCGCATAAGGCGCCGGTTTTCGCCGACGCGTCGTGCCACGCGGAAACTCCGCGCGAGGTAACCTCCGAATATCCATGGGTCAAATCCAGCTGGGGGTCGAACTCCCAGATCTTTTTCCCCGACACCGGATCGAGCGCAATCACGTGATCGTACGGCGTGCTGAGAAACAGCTTTTCATCCGTGAGAATCGGGGTGGTCTCGAAAGCGGCTTTGTGATTGAGCTCGGTCTGGACATCCATCGCGCCAGTGCGATAGGTCCACGCTAACTTCAGTTGTGCCACGTTTTCGCGGTTTATCTGCGCCGCGGTCGAGTATCGTCCGCCGCCCGCATCATTCCCATAGTTCGGCCAACCAGTATCGGGTGGAGCTTGCGCGTGTGCCACGCAATCCACTCCGAGCAAGATGATGCCCAGCAAGATCCACCAAACCCAGCAACTCAGTCTTGAAGTGTTCATGCCGAAAGGAATACCCCGCGGCCGCAAGGTACGCAACGAACTGGTGCCCAACGGGCCTAAGCCGGGGACCGGCGGGCTTGTGTGAAAGGCGAGCGGGCCCACACTCGGCGGCCAAAGCCCGCTTCGTTCTTCTTCAGTGACGGCCCGCTGAAGCACACGCGTGGCCTGAATCCCACTGGCGAAGGGCACCCCGGAACGGGCTCGAATACAACGACGAATCGTGTTCACGCCGGCAGAATTTGGTAGGATGCAGACTATGCGAAAAGCGAAGTCATTCATCAGCAGGCGAAATGCCATCGGCGTTCTAGCCGGGGCCGTTCCCGCATTTGACGCGCTCATCTCGGCGGCGCAGGAAGGCCCGGTCTCCTCGGCAAAGATTGCGCGTGGTCCATTCCAAGCCTCTCGCGAATCTCTGGCCACATATCGCGTGCCCGAATGGTTTCGAGATGCCAAGTTCGGAATCTGGGCGCACTGGGGACCACAATCCTCCGTGGAAGACGGCGATTGGTACGCGCGCAATATGTATATCCAGACGCAAGCGCAATACAAGGATCATCTGGAGCGCTATGGTCATCCCTCGAAGTACGGCTATAAAGATCTGATTTCCGAGTGGCACGGCGAAAAATTCGATCCCGAATATCTGATGGGCCTCTACAAGAAAGCGGGCGCGAAATACTTCATGAGCATGGGCGTGCACCACGACAATTTCGACATGTGGAACTCCAAGCACAACCGCTGGAACGCCGCCAACATGGGCATCAAGAAAGACGTTGTCGGTGCGTTCGGGCAAGCCGCGCGAAATCACGGCCTGAAATTCGGCGTCAGCGATCATCTCTGGATCAGCTACAAGTGGTTCGCGGTAAGCCACCTCGCCGACAAAGATGGCCCGCTTGCCGGCGTTCCCTACGACGGCGCCGACCCAAAGTTCGCGGACCTGTATCACCACATTACCGATCCGAAGGTGCTCACCACGAAGTTCGATTGGAACCAAGAGGGCATCCCCGAATCTTGGAAACAGCATTGGGCCCTGCGCATAAAAGATCTGGTGGACAACTACTCGCCCGATCTTTTGTATTGCGACGGACATCTGCCCTTCGAGAACTACGGCTTGGAAATGTTGGCTAACTTCCTGAACGTAAACTGGGGCCGCAACGGTCAGCAAGTCGAAGGCGTTTATACCAGCAAGCACAAAGAAGACTCCGATGCGGGCCTTTGCGTCTTCGATCGCGAACGCGGCGTTCTCGACGAGATTTGGCCCCGCCCCTGGCAGACCGATACATGCATCGGCGACTGGCACTACAAGCGCGATATCACCTACAAAACTCCCAAGACCGTAGTGGATATGCTCGTCGATATCGTCAGCAAGAATGGAAATCTGATGCTGAATTTCCCGCTCCCCTCCAGCGGCATGCTCGACGATCGCGAACGGAGCGTTCTGGCGGGCATCACCGCTTGGATGGACGTGAACGCCGAAGCTATCCATGCCACGCGTCCCTGGAAAATTTCAGGGCAGACCGCGGCCGTGTCAACCGCAGCTGAGGACACCAACTTCAACGAAAGCAAGCGCAAACCGCTCACCGGCCAAGACCTCCGCTTCACCAGCAAGGGGCAGACTCTTTACGCCTTCGTGATGGACTGGCCCGGGAAAGAAGCCGTCATCGCACCTCTGGCGAGCGCCAGCAAGCATGCCCCGGGCAAGATCGAAAACGTCCAACTTCTCGGCTATCCCGGTGAATTGAAATGGTCGCGAGACGAGGCCGCCCTGAGGATCAAGCTGCCCGATCAAAAACCATGCGACTACGCCATCACCTTCAAGGTTTCTGGTACCGGCCTGGTTTGAGCGGAAGGGCCCCTGAATCGTCGAGTCGCGCGGATGGTTCGCAGCCACCGGCATACGCGTCCAATGAAATGATGTCGATCGCAACGGAGTCGATTGAAAGCGGTGCTTATCGTGGCCCAAGAAAATTCCGCTTCGGCGTGTCACATTTTGGAGGATAATCCGGCAGAGGTGCCCCGTGAAAACCAAGCTCCTTCTCTTCCTTTCCGCATTTCTAACCTTCAGCGTCGCGGCCCATCCTCAAGGGACCCGGGGTGGTGGCGCCCCGGCCGCAGGATCCACAGCGTCGGCCAGTACCGCCGCCGGGCCTGCATCGACCAGCGATATCGCCAAATATTCAAACTTTGACACTTTGATCAAGCAGGGGCGGCCCGGAGATTTTCTGGCTGGAAGTGTAACCGTTACGGGAGGCGCGCTTCCCTGGGACCCGATTCCGCTTACGGTCAATTGTGACGGAAAGACCGTCTACACTTCGAGCACCGATACAAAGGGCAATTTCGTGATTACTCCCAGTGGCAACGGTCCATCCGAGGTCGGTAGCAGCGAAGGGAAACCCAAATTCGCGGCGCAGTTTGTCGGGTGCGCCGTGCAAGCCACGCTGCCGGGTTTCGATTCCAGCAGCCTCACCATCGCCAATCGCAACCTGCAGGACAATCCGAACATCGGCACCATCACGCTGAAGCGGGAGGACGGTTCGACCGGCGGCGCGATCAGCGCCACGACCGAGTCTGCTCCCAAGGACGCCACGAAAGCGTTCGAGAAGGCTCGGCAAGAATGGCTTGACCGGAAGCCGGACAAGGCGCAGCGCGATCTCGAGAAAGCCGTTCAGGTCCACCCGCAATTCGCGGAAGCCTGGTATCAGCTGGGAAAAATTCAGGAGGCTTCGAAGCCGCAGGACGCCTGGAAATCTTTCTCCAAGGCTGTTTCAGCCGATCCCAAGTTCGTGCCCCCCTACGAACAGCTGGCTATACTTGCCGGGCAAAGCGGGAAATGGCAGGAGCTGGTCGGCTACACGTCTCAAGAACTGGAGCTCAACCCGCGCGGCAACGCGCAAACCTGGTATTACAACGCCCTGGGAAATTACAAACTGAACAAACCGGACGTCGCCGAAGCCAGCGCCAACAAAGCCCTTTCGATGGATCCGCTCCACACCCAGGCGCCAAATACCGAGCAGCTGCTTGCCGTTATCCTCGCCGGTAAGGGGGATGCCGCTGGCGCCCTGCAACACTTGCGCAACTGCCTGACCTACATCCCAGCCGGCCCGAACGCCGACATTATCAAGCAGCAGATCGCGCAACTCGAACCAGCCATCCCTTCCAAGTAGAGCGGCTCTTCCGAGCGGAATCGACGGCGCTTGCTTGGCCACCCATAAAGCGGAAGGTCGATGGGCGAAGCACCGGCGAGCGGAACCCTTTGAATGGTAGCCGTCACCCGGAGTTTTGCCATCGCCGTCGGGTTAACGTTGGTCTGAAGACTGAGGAGCCATCATGCCAACGGATTCGCACCAGAGAGCCGCCGAGTTCCACGATCTTGCCGCTCACACCCATCGTGTCGCTGCGACGCGCCGCGACAAGGGTGACCATCAGACCGGACACGAACTTTCGAAGCAGGCCATGGAACACTCGGCCGAGGCGCATCAGGCCTCGCAGGAGGCGTTTCAGAAATCGGCGACGATCGCCCAGACCAAGAGTAAAAGCCACTAGCGTTTCGCGAGTTCAGTTCTTCCCTTTCTTGGGTGCGAAATAGCCTCGCCGCGCCTGCAGCGTCAGGCCGCCCTGGTGCACCTTGATTTTTAGCCGGTGGTACGATCCGTCCCACTTCACTTTTTCTAGCGACAGCTCCAACAAATACACATACTCCGGCGCTGCTGTCAGCCTCTGGAACCCGCCCTCCAGATCGTTGCTGTTGTGAATGTAAGTTCCAGCGGTTCCGTCCGCAAGTTCCGACATCACGTCTTCGTCGAAGCTCATCGTATCGGCGCGATACTGGCCATGTTGGCCCGTCATTAAATCTTGGGCCGAAGACCCGCCCCGTTCACTGGCGTCCATGTCCGTGGTGTACAACCCGCGGGCATCCATCGCGCTGATGGTTACGTCGGCACGCGCCGCCAAGTCCAAAATCTGCGATTTTTCGGCCATGGCTTCCGAGGTCATGGTAAAAAAGCCGGGGGAAATCAGAACCAGTGTCCTTCGACCAGGAAGGGCGCTCATTTTTTTCACGAACTCTTCAACGGTGCGCAGCGACACCCAAACATCATGCTCACCGTTCGACAAGGACTGCGCCGCGGCGGACCTCACCATGGTTTCAACCATGTTGGGCGCGGCGTTTACAAGGCCCGCACAGGTTACGTAGTCCGACTCGGCAGCCTCAAGAGCCGGCTCACTGCGCTTGTTCTGAATCAGGTTTGCTTGATAAAAGCTGATGTTTGGGCAGGCATGATCGTCGTGCCGGAACAATTGCTGCACTTTCAGATTCCCAACAGCGTCTTCCAACTTGGCGCGATCGTGAGTCAGGCCGGTATTCATTCCAGACAAAGAAACCACGGCGGCCATGTCCGTATCCGTCAAGGATTGGCTTAGCATCTTGGTCGCTACCTTTTGCACTCGCAGCAGGTCGCCGCTGCTTAAGTGCAGGTCGTCGAATAGGAAAACAACGAAACGCTGCGGCGCGGTTGCCGGCGGTTGGCGAGTGTCCGGCTGGACCAGCCCGAGCTCGGGTTTGTCATTTGCCCGGTTGCTCTCAACGCTTGCCCGCTGCTGAATACTGAATCCGGAAATAACTTGAGCCTTGTTGGCATCGAATACTTGGAAGTCTTCTTTTTTCAGGTTGCCAACGGCCCGCCCGTGCGGGTCGCGGACTACCACCGGCACCAAAACCGCGTTCACCGCGACGCGAATCCTAGTGTCGCTTCCTGAGGGGGTTTGCGCGTTCTGGTGTGCGGCGCGGCAGGTCGACAGCAGGAGCGCCCAGAGCAGCAGGGTCGCGGGGAATCCGATCGCGTTGGCCTTGGTACCGATATTAGGATTCTACCCTGCGAAACTTTCTCCCAGGAGAATTTCGGCGGTAGACTGTCGGCTATCGACTGTCGGCCGCACCGTTTGCTACAGTGTCGATTCGACTTCACGGAGACAATCATGCCCATTCCGAAAGATCTGCTGCACATCCTCGTTTGTCCGGCGTGCAAAGCGCCGGTGAAACCCACTCCCGACAACAGTGGGCTTAAGTGCCAGGCCTGCCGCCGCGTCTATCCCGTGCGCGACGATATTCCTGTGATGCTGGTGGAAGAAGCTACCATCGCTGCGGAATGACCATCGCGGAAACCGGAAAAAAACATTCATGCCCACCAATCTTTCTGAGTTCGTGCCTCGCCTGAAACGACTGGTGCCGCGCCTGCGCGGAAAACGCGTCGGCGTCGTCGGCGACGTGATGCTTGATCGCTACCTCTGGGGCACAGCGTCGCGCCTGTCGCCCGAAGCCGCCGTGCCCATCGTGGATTTTGTTGAGCAGAGCGAATGTCTCGGCGGTGCCGGGAACGTCGCCGCGAATCTAGCGACGCTCGGTGCGCGCGCAGAAATATTTGGCGTCATGGGCGCCGCCAAGAACGGCGACGAGCCGGGCGAAGCCCTGCGCGATTGCCTCCATAAAGCGGGCATCATCGACAAACTTGTATGCGATCCGAAGCGCATTACCACTGTGAAGACGCGCATCATCGCTCGGCATCAACACATCGTGCGCGTGGACCGCGAGCGCCGTGAGCCTCTGCGCCCGGAGGTTGAAGAACGTCTGTTACGATCGCTCTTCGCAGCGCTCAAGCATCTGGATGCGCTGGTGCTTTCCGACTATGACAAAGGCTTGATCACCGACGAGTTTGCCGATCGCGTGCTCAGCGTCTGCCACCGCCTGGAGGTGCCGGTGTTCGTGGGGCCAAAGCGATCGCGCCTGTATGCGTATCGCGGGGCAAAAGCGATCGTCTGCAACGCCAAGGAAGCGGGGCTGTTCGTGGCCCGAACCCTGAGCGATGAAAAATCGGTCGAAGAAGCGGGCCGCGCGCTGCTGGCGCATTTCGGGTGTGGCGCTGTGCTTATCACTCGAGGCGAACAGGGCATGAGCCTGTTCGAGGAATCCTCGCCGCGCCATATGAATATTCCCGCGACAAGTTTTGAGGTGACCTACGCGCGCGTGGGCCAGCCGGGCGTCGACCGTGGGTCCCACGGCCGCCAGGTCTTCGACGTCACCGGCGCCGGCGACACCGTTCTCAGCGTCCTGGCGCTGGCGGCCGCCGCTGGCGCGCACTTACGCGAAGCCGCGATGGTGGCGAACGTGGCTGCGGGCGTGGTCGTCGGCAAATTAGGAACGGCCAGCGTGCGGCCGGACGAGCTGCTTCACGCCCTAAACGAGATCCAGCGATAACAGAAGACGCTTCGGCGGCACGGACTTCGGGATGCGTCGGGTGTGCGCCAGAAACTGAACCAGGTAACCCGCTCTAGGGCGGGAACGTCAGCGACTTGTCTTTGGACACCACCCAAATCCCAATCACCCGCGTTTTCTGGCTCTGCTCCTTGGTAGTCGTGTCGGCAGGATTGGGCATCGGCGAAAACGGACTGATCGCCACGGCTACCTCCACGGCATTCGAGCCCGCGGGCGAAGCCTCGCGAAGAATGCGGTAACTCTTCACCGGCCCGAAATAGCCATTCGGGCCCCAGTCCGCCAGGAAGTCCTCCATTTTGTAGCTGGGTTTGGGCTGCCAGAGTTGATAGGCCCTGGCGGTATCGCCGGCGACCACCGCGTCGAAGAATCGGGCCACCGCTCGTTTTTCCGGATAGAACCGAAATGCCCACCACAGGGAGACGACGGCGACCAGCACGACTGCGGCAATGGTAAAAGCCAGTGGTCTGGATTTGTGCGATGTTTCCGGAGGCGGATCAAGAAGTGACACGTGAGGTCTCCTGCCCTGCGAGCGTCAGAGCAGCCGCTCGAGCGACGCGACGAATGCGCTGCCCTGCGACACTCACACCGTAGCAAAATTCAGGCGCGCTCGTAAATGTTTTCGGTGAAACAACGAAATTTTATGGATGGCTCGACGTCAAGGCGTCCGGTAGCGCCGCCATCTGGCCCGCTCCTGCTTAACCCTGCAGTGCGCCGGCCGCACCTTCGGGCAGTTCGATCTCGTATTTCGTGCGCGCTTTCTCGGCGTGTTGTTCCAGCGCCAGCGCGATCAGCCGGTCGATCAATTCGCGAAAGGGGATTCCGCTCGCTTCCCAGAGTTTGGGATACATACTGATCGACGTGAAGCCCGGGATGGTGTTCACTTCATTGAGGAACAGCTTTCCGCTTTCGCGTTTTTCCAGGAAGAAATCGACGCGCGCCATGCCGCTCAGCTCCAACGCGCGAAACGCCGCAACCGCCAGCGATTGGATCGTTTTCACTTGCGGGGCCTTGAGTTTCGCGGGAATCAGCAGCTGCGTGCCGTCTTCCAGGTATTTCGCGGTGTAGTCGTAAAATTCGCGGTGCGGCACGATCTCGCCAGGGATGGAAGCCTTCGGTTCGTTGTTTCCCAGCACCGAGACTTCGATCTCCCGCGCGACCATCGCTTTCTCGACCAGAATCTTCATGGCGAATTCCGATGCCAGATTCAGCGCCGGCGCGAGTTCCGCCCGCGAGTGAACCTTGGTCATGCCTACCGATGAGCCGAGCGTCGCCGGTTTGACGAACACCGGATATCTGAACTTTGCTTCGATAGCGCGCTCTGTTTTTTTTGGATTTCTTTCCCAATCGTGGCGGTGAACGGTGATCCACGGCACGACCGGAAGTTTTGCCACCTGCAACAGTCGCTTGGCGACATCCTTATCCATGCCGATCGCCGAGCCGAGCACGCCCGCACCAACGAACGGAAGCCCGGCGAGATCGAGCAGCCCCTGAATGGTGCCGTCTTCGCCGAACGTTCCGTGCATCACCGGGAAAATCACATCGAGGCGTTGGCCGCTCCCACCACCGTTGAGCGGCACAAGAGACGCGTCCGTGGGATCGGCCGTCATCATCACGGCATGACCATCGCGCAAGACCTCCGGCAGCATCTTCTGCGCGCCGGCCCCGATGCGCCAGTGACCCTCTTTGGTGATGCCAATGGGCACCGCCTCGTATTTCGCGGGATCAAGCCCGCGAATCACGGAAGCTGCTGATGCGAGAGAAACCTCGTGCTCGCCCGACCGGCCGCCAAAAAGCACGCCGATGCGAAGACGCTTGTTTGGAGTTGAGGAGGTCACAGGAGAATCCTATTAGGGGTTTAGCTGCCGGCGATCTTGGCCGACAGTTGCCAATCATCAGTTATAAGGCAAAATAGGTCCCGCCGCCGTTCAGGACCTTCGGAAGGTTCTAGAACAGACAACGTTCGGAAAAAGAAGGATGCGGATGGGACCTTTCCAGCGGGCAATCGTCTATGTCGATATTGTCGGGTGGGAATAGCCCAGGAGAGCGGATGTCACCGCAAAATCGCGACACAAGTGGACTGCCATTCCTGGAAGTTCTGAAACAAGACGTGCGATACGCCGCCCGAACCTTGCGCCGCGACTACGGTTTCGCCATTTTCGCGATCCTCATCGTGGGGCTCGGCGTGGGCGCGTGCTGCACGATTTTCTGCGTGGTGAACACACTGCTGATTCATTCTTTGCCGTTTCGCAATCCACAAAGACTGGTCTGGATTGCCAACCACGACGATGCGACCGGAGATATGTCCACCAAGACCACTCAGGTCGATCATTTCCTCGATTTGCGCGAGAAGAATCAGTCGTTTACGGACATGGCGGCGTACATGGCATTTTATGGCCTCGGCGACGCCAAGTTGATCGGGGAGGGCGAGCCCGAGAGGCTCACCAGCATTCCCGTTACCCAGAATTTCTTCACCCTGCTCGGAATTGCGCCGAAGCTGGGAAGGCAATTCAGCGCGGAAGAATGCAAATGGAACGGGCCGAAGGCCGTGATGCTGAGCGATGCCATCTGGCGCCGCCGATTCGCCGCCGATCCGAATATCGTGGGTCGCGCGCTGCCGTTCGATGGCGGACCGGCGACCGTGGCGGGCGTATTGCCGGCATCGTTCGATTTCGGCACCATCTTCGCCCCGGGCACCAGGATCGACATCTTTGAGCCGTTTCCGCTATCGCCGGAAACCAATAAGTGGGGCAACACCTTGTCGATCGTGGGCCGGCTCAAGCCTGGCGCGACGGTGAAGAGCGCGCAGGCGGAAGTGACCGTCCTCGGCAAGCTCGACAAGCAGGCGCACGCCGAGCGGAACGATTTTGATCCCATCGTTTGCGGGCTGGCCAAGCACGTGAGCGGGCGCCTGCGTCCGGCATTGTTCGTCTTGGCCACCGCCGTTGGTGTGGTAATGCTGATCGTATGCGCGAATCTTTCCAATCTCTTGCTCGCACGTGGCGCGACACGCCAAAAAGAGTTTGCCATTCGCGCAGCTCTGGGCGCCGCCAAACGCCGATTGATCCGCCAGATGCTGACGGAAAGCCTGATGCTGTCTTGCTGCGGAGCAGTCGTTGGGCTGGTGCTGGCTTTGGTCGGAACCCGGGTGCTCTCGCATCTTTCCTCCGTAAGCATTCCGCTGCTGGGAGAAGTACACATCGATGCCAGCGTGCTGGTATTCACCTTGCTGATTTCCGTGGCCACCGGATTGGTTTTTGGATTGGTGCCGGCACTGCAAGCACGAGACCTCAAGCTCTATGACACGCTCAAGGACTCTACCCGAGGGTCGAGCCAGGGGCGCGGCCATGCTTGGATTCGCAACGCTCTCGTCGTGTCCGAGATCGGGCTGGCTTGCGTGCTGCTGGTTGGCGCCGGCCTGTTGATTCGCAGTTTTCTGCGTGTGCTCAATGTTGACATGGGCTTTCATCCGGAACGCGCCGCCGCCGTTCGAATCGATCCAAGCTCATCGTACAAAACTCAGGAGCAGCGCAACGCGTATTTTACCGAAGCCCTGCATCGTGTGCTGGACGTGCCGGGTATCCAAGCAGCGGGCCTTTCCGATGCCCTTCCGCTGGGGCATAACCGCAGTTGGGGCATCGCGGCGAAAGGCGTGGTCTATACACCGGAAAATTATCCCAATGGTTTTCCGCGCATCATAAGCGACGGGTATTTCCACGCCATGGGCATTCCGCTGAAGAAGGGCCGCGATTTTTCGGAGCGCGACGACAAGAATACGCTTGCGGTGATCATCTTGAACGAAACGTGTGCGCACAACCTGTGGCCCGGCGAGGATCCGATCGGACGGATCGTTGCTGAGGATGTCGACCGCACGGTGGTGGGGGTGGCGGGAGATGTTCATCACATGGCGCTCGAAGAGGGATCGGGCAACGAATTTTACATTCCGATCCGGCAGACCGGAGATTACGGCTCTGTCGATCTTGTGGTGCGCACCTCCATGCCCACAACCGAACTGGCCGGCCGGCTCCGCGAAGCTCTGCGGCCGATCGAACCAGATCTACCCACGCAGAATCTGAGGACGTTGCAGACTCTGGTAGATCGAGCGGTATCGCCACGAAGATTCGTGGTGATTCTGCTGGGCGGATTCGCTGGATTCGCGCTGGTACTGGCATCGTTGGGAATTTATGCGGTGATCTCGTACTCCGTGAGCCAGCGCACGCAGGAGATCGGCATTCGCATGGCACTGGGCGCCTCCGCGGAGATGCTGCAAAAGAGCATCCTGTTGCAAACACTGGGACTCGCAGGAATCGGCATGGCGGCGGGAACCGCGGCATCCTGGATCCTGGCGCGGGCTCTGAACGGTATGCTGTTCGGCGTAACGCCAGCCGACCCGGTGACCTTTGCCGCCATGGGAGTCATTTTGGCAGCTGTAGCCGGGCTAGCCGGATACCTGCCGGCGCGCAGAGCGTCCCGGATCGAGCCCATGTCCGCATTGCGCACAAGTTGAGCAGAGTCCGCACCCGGCGCGGCATGGGGTGCTCTTGCAAGACCTTTCGTCTCAGAGAATTTTTTGCCCGAGCGCGGAAAGCACCAGTTCCACACCCAACAGAGCCGTGCGGTTGTGCTCGTCGAGAATAGGATTAATCTCAACGATCTCCAGCGAAACCATCGCATCGCTGTCCGCAATCATCTCCATCGCAAGATGCGCCTCGCGATAGGTAACGCCGCCCCGCACCGGCGTGCCCACTCCAGGCGCGTCGGCAGGATCGACAAAATCCATGTCCAGGCTGACCGCCACGCCCGCCGTGTCGTCCATCGCATATTTGAGCGCCTCGGACATCACATCGCGCATCCCGCGCTCATCGATATCGCGCATCGTAAAAACGTGAATCCCCGATTTCTTCACGATCTTGCGCTCCTGCGCATCCAAATCCCGCGCTCCGACGATCACAATATTCCCGGGCTCTGCCTTCGGATGAAACCCCATCAGATCGACCAGCTCCGGCGCTCCATAGCCCATAATCGCCGCGAGCGGCATCCCATGCACGTTCCCGGAAGGCGACGACTCCGGCGTGTTCATGTCGCCATGAGCGTCCAGCCAAAGATACCCAATCTCCTTTTTCTCCTTGCGAAAGTGGGACGCGGCTCCCGCGGCCACACCAGCCGCAATCGAGTGATCGCCGCCCAACACCACCGGCAGAAAACTCTCCGCCAGCGATTTCTCCACCGTCTTCGCGATGTCCAAACATGTTTCCGCGATCTCCTGCAGATACTTAGCCCGCTTTTCCCCGACCGGCATCTCTTCCGGTTGTTTTACTTCGAGGTTGCCGATGTCTTCCACCGTGACGCCAAGTTTCTTGATGGCCGCCTGAAGCCCAGCTCCTCGAAGCGCCGAAGGCCCCATATCCACGCCGCGCCGGCTTTGGCCGAGATCCATGGGTACGCCAATGATCCGAACTTTGTGAGACATAGGAAGATCCTGAGTTGCGGTGACTCGTGAGTCGTGATTGGTGACGGGCAACACCCGCAACGATCGGGGCGCACCAGTCACGAGTCACCATTCACCCGTCACTCTAGAAATGCGAGAAAATTAACGAAATAGCGGGAACCAGCCAACCACGCCAAACGGCAACTACCCCGAACTAAGGATACACGCGATAAAGCATCCGCGGGAAGGGGATGACCTCGCGGATGTGCTCGGCGCCGCAGATCCAGGCCACAGTACGCTCTAGTCCCATGCCAAAGCCCGAGTGAGGCACGCTGCCGTAGCGGCGCAGATCCAGATACCACTGGAACGATTCTTCGGGTAAGTTGTGCTCCCGCAATCGCGTAACCAGCAAATCGTAATCGTGAATGCGCTGGCTCCCGCCAATAATTTCGCCGTAGCCTTCGGGCGCGAGCATGTCAAACGCCAGCGCCAGATCGGGCCGCTCGGCATCCGGCTGCATGTAAAACGCCTTAATGGCCGCAGGATAGCGGTGCACCATCACCGGCCGGTCAAACTCGTTCGATACGATGGTCTCCTCGTCCCCGCCGATGTCGTCCCCGAACTTCGACGCGTTCCCATGCTTCTGCAGCACCTTGATGGCGTCCTCGTAGCTGATCCGTGGAAACGGCGCCTTCACGTTTTCCAGGTTCTTCGTATCGCGCTTCAAAGTTTCCAGCTCGCGCGACTTGTTCTTCAAAACGGACTGCACGATCGCGCTCACCAGCCCTTCGCCGAGCGCCATCATGTCAGCCAGATCGGCATACGCCGCTTCCGGCTCCAGCATCCAGAATTCCGTCAAGTGACGCCGCGTCTTTGATTTTTCCGCGCGAAATGTAGGACCGAACGTATACACCTTACCGAGCGCCATCGCGGTCGCTTCGATATACAACTGCCCGCTCTGCGTCAAGTAAGCCTTCTGGTCGTCGATATAATTCACTTCAAAAAGTGTGGAAGTCCCTTCGCAAGCCGCCGGCGTAAACATCGGCGCATCGGTCAGCGTATAGCCCTGGCTGTCCATGTAATTCCGCGCCGCCCGCTCGGCCTCCGCGCGAATCCGCAAAATCGCCGCCTGCCGCGGCGTCCGCATCCACAAATGGCGGTGATCCAGTAAAAAGTCGACGCCATGCTCTTTCAATTGAATGGGGTAAGGCCGGCTCTCGGAAACCCTCTGCACCACCTGGATCTGCGTGACGCCCATCTCATACCCGCCGGGCGCACGCTGCTCGGCGCGAATCTTCCCCGTGACGATGACACTCGACTCCTGCGTCAATCCTTTCAGCGCCGCAAATGCCCCGGGATTTTCCTTCAACGCCACCACGCCCTGAATAATTCCGGTGCCGTCCCGAAAAATCGGAAACAAAAGCTTTCCCGACTCGCGCAAGTTGTAAAGCCACCCGCGAATGGTAACTTCCTGCCCGTCATATTTCCCGGCATCTTCAATGGTGATGATCGTCATCGGACCTTTCGCGTCCTGGCGTTGAATCGCTTCGCCCCCCGGCTCCATCGCGGGAGCGTGCAGAGTGTCGGGATGTGGCATTATTTGGTCCTCCGCGGCAAAGACTACACCACAATAGAATATCGCGCTTCACACCCAAGATGCGAACCGAGACTCTGCGCGCAAGGTTACGGCAGCCCGCGTTGCTAGTCTGGAAGGTAGATGCAGGGGTCCTCGACAGTTTGTGCCGCGTGCAGTGGAAAGCAATAGTTCCCGGCCCGGTGATACCACTTGTCGCTTCGGCGCGTCGCCCCGTCCTGGTTCCGGCTTGCTAGCGAAAATCTCGCGCAGAGTTCGTATTGGCTTCCATCCTTGCGGTGATACACATAAGCGGCGCGCGTGATGGGATCTGCCAATGCAACACCAGGCGAACTCGTCGAGATGCTCAGATAGCTTGCTGCTGTCGGAACGCCAGCGGGCGTTGATTCGATTGCTCGATTGAAATAAGTCCTTGGCTGTCCGCGCGCAAGGTGAACTCCGCGACCTCGGGGTTGGCTGGCACGGCCGAAATTGTATATCAGGCCGGTTAGCGGAACGATGGCGATGAGGGAGCGCCCCTGCGTCTGTCGCCAATGGGCGCCGATTGTCCGCCTAATCTGTCACAAGCCTGCGCCGGGAGGAATACATAACCCATTGCATTTCAATCAGTTATCGTTATGTCCGGCTCGGCGGCAAACGTGCTCGCACGTTCAAGACAACTGTGCGCGGCTCGCAGCGCCAGAGCGGGCAGGTGCATCGAACCAAGCGTCAGCGCGTTTTGGCTCGGGCCAGCCGCGTGATTCGGGTTGCGCCGGTAAGGGTTGCGTTTGTAAAGTTCGATGGAGGCACGAAATGTGGAAGTCCGCCGCTGTCAAAACTTTGGTTTTCGCCTTAGCCTGCTCGGTTGCCGGCGCGCCGAATTTCGCGGCGAGCCCGCGCGGCAGCCACGGCTCGCACGGTGGCGGATCTCATGGAGGTGGCGGAGGGCACTTCCACGGCGGCAGCGTCCACGGCAGCAAATCCCACAGCAGTAGCATCGGCCACTTTGGCGGCAACAGCGGAAGCCGCCGAAGCGCGTTTTCGGGTATGCGGCAATCTTCGGCCACCATGTCAAATCGCGGACCGGGGTTCTTTTCCTCCCCTGGCCAATATCGCGGCTCCGGGTCCGCTCCGGACTTCGCAAACAGCGCAAATCGCGCCTATAGCGCGCGGGCAAGTTCGGCAGCCTATTCCGCGCCACGTGCCAACTCAAAAGGAAACTGGAGCAATTCGAACCGAGCAACAGGCGCATTCGGATCCGATCGCCCACCGAGCCCGCGGTCCACATTCCGCGCTACAACCCAGGGAAGCAGTGCAGGATCTCGAAACGCTTTCGACCGTAGCTCGGGATATGCCTCCTCGTTCGGCGCAAATCGCCCTCCGAGCGTCCAGCGAAATTCCTCCTACGGCTCCGCGCGCGAAGGATGGGGTTCCGGTCGGGGAACCCCGTCGGGGCGAGTGCTCTCGACAGACGTAAATCGACAGGTGAACCGAGGCGGTTCTTCAGCCTCGAGATTGGCGCCGCGAACCACCGCCGCCTTCGGGCGTGAAATGAATCGCGCAGGCGCGTTCGAGGATAGGCCGCCCTCCGCTCGTCCGAACACCAGCAACGTGTCCGCCCGCGCCAATTCGTACCTCGCGAACGCCTCGTACAGCAACATGAACCGCGGCAGAAACAGTTTCGGCAACTCACGCTTCGCAGGCGCGGGTCTGACGAGCACCTCGTTTTCAGGCGTCGGTTCGGGACGCTTCACCGGCGTACGCTCCTCGAATTTCGGACGCAACGGGTTCGGTGGCAGCGGGGTCGAATCCAGCCGCTTCGGCTACAACAACTTTGGTCGCGGCAATTTCGGCTACAGTGGCTATGGTCATCGAGGCTTTGGCTACGGCGGCAATGACTTCTGGTTCCTCCGCGATCTGTTCGGCCTCGCGCTGGACCTCGGCGGTTTCGCCTGGAGCCCCTGGGCTCCGGTAGGCCTACTGGGCTGGGATTTGCTCAACAGCGGAATTCAAGCCCTCGACAGCCTGGACAACAACGGCCAGCAGTCCTACTCAAATCAGCCGCAACCCTACCCCGACGACCAGCAGCCCCTCACTCCACTGTGCGGCGCCTACTATTCGGACGAAAATCCCGGCTGCCAGCAATAAGCAAGCGGCACTAGGTCATCCCGTCTGTGCACCAACGGGAAGACACGGCGTTATGCGGTACGGGTAGTAAGGCGAAAAGCGAAGTGTCGCACTGCAGGCATTCGACCAGGATGCCCGGTCTGGGGTTCGGACCTGGCTACGAAATAGTTTCAACCGAGGAAATACCAAAAGCGGCCAGACAGGAATTTTCCAGCTATCCCCACTCCACTTCTAAACGGTCCAACGACTTGCGCCCTCCGCCAAGTTGCTCTCGTGTCGAAGGAGCTTCAGGGCCGATTTTCTCTTTGAGTTCCAGCGTCAACGGCAGATTCTCTTCAGGCGCGGTCTTGAGCAGCTTAACCGCAGCCGCCCAGTCGATTGTTCCTTCGTACGGCGGCAAATGTTCGTCCTTTTCCCCATGATTGTCGTGCACGTGCACGCCGGTGACCAGTTCCCGCAGCGGTTCAAAGCTTTCCGCGATCCGATTTTCCTCCGCGCCATCCGCCAGGTGCGCGTGCCCGATATCAAAGTTAAAGCGCAGCCCCGCAAGTCGCGTCTCGTCGACGAACGAGCGCAAGTAAGAGGGCGCTCCCATTTCGCTGGTCGTGTTTTCCACGCAAATCGTGACGCCCAGATGCCGGGCGTGCAGGATCAAATGCTCCAGCGAACTGAACGCGGCGTCGCGTTTGCGGGGGTCCGTGGTTTCGCGCGGACCGCCCATGTGAAAGATCATTCGAGAAAACGGGACCTCTTCAGCGACGTCGATCGCGCGCTTCAGCTCGTCCATCGCCTCGATCCTCCGCACGCGCTCGACCTCGCAGATCGAAAGCGGCTGGCCGCCCTCGCGCGTCGCGCTCAGGTCACGGCTGGTAGGTGCGTGTAACGAAGCCAGCTTGAGCCGGTTATCGGCAAGAGCACGCCCCATCTCCTGCACCTCAGACTTTGAAGTGTAATCGAAGTGGCTTCGCGAACAGAAAATCTCCAGTCCTTGAAAGCCCGCTTGCGCGATCTGCCCAAGAAGTTCGCGCGTAAGTTTACGAGAGATAAAGATGTAGGTTGAGAGCAGTCTATCCATAGATTCGCCTGGGATATTATCCACGAGTTTCGCCAAGCGGCCACCGGCTTCGTTGGCGGAGCGTGCGAGAGAACAAAGAGAGGTTGTAGGGGGCGGGTTTTAGACCCGTCAATGGAGATCAATATCCGACGGCAGCACCATTGTCGCGCGGGTCGGCAGCGCCCATCCGTTCGCCGGACTTGGGATCAATGCCGATTGCGTTCACCAGTCCGATGTGGCCGCGACGCTTGGTTTCGAAGCCGCGCGCCTGCAATTCCTTTTCGACGCTTGCGGAGAAATTCTGTTCCATCAGAATTCGATCGGGAAGCCACTGGTGGTGGAAGCGCGGCGCGTTAATGGCAGATTGCACATCCATTCCCAGCCGCATCCAGTTGATGACGTTCAGCAGGGTCGCGGAAATGATCGTCGGCCCTCCGGGCGAGCCGGTAACAAAGCTGAGCTTCCCGTCGCGCAGCAGCATCGTCGGCGACATCGAACTAAGCGGGCGATGGCCCGGCGCAATGGCGTTCGCGTCCGACTGAATCAAGCCAAAAAGCGCGTTGGGTACGCCGGGCTGCGTCGTGAAGTCATCCATTTCGTCGTTGAGCAAAAATCCGGCGGGACTGGTGACGTGCGAACCGTAGCTGTCATTCAGCGTATAGGTGCTCGCCACCGCGTTCCCGGCCGCGTCCACCACGGAAAAATGCGTTGTATGGGGACCATCGTTAAAACTCACGGTGGTCGGCGGCCCACTCGCGGCGGAAGGCGCGCCACAAGTGTGGGGCGTTCCGGCCGTCACAGTTTTGCTCGACGACGCATGTTGCGGGTCGATCGTGGCTTCAAGTTCCCGCGCGTAGCAAGGTGCGGTCAAGCCGGCAACCGGGACGTTCGAATAATCCGGGTCGGCCAGATACGCCGCGCGATCCGCGAACACTCGGCGCATGGTTTCCGCCACCATGTGCACGCTTTCCACGTCGTCCCAACCCTTCAGCGGCACGTTCTTGAGCATATTGAGCGCTTCGATGATGGCCACTCCGCCAGAACTCGGCGGAGGCGACGTGAGAACCTCCCATGCGTGCGCCATACCGTCGCGATCACCTGTTTCATATTGCGCGCGAAGCACTTCGCGAACTCTTGGTTTGTACTGCGCAAGGTCGTCAAGCGTGATGAGGCCGCCGTTGTGCGTGATGTCGTCGACCATCACGCGCGCGGTTTCTCCACGGTAGAACTCGGCCGCGCCGTTTTCGGCGATGCGCCGAAGGGTCGCCGCAAGCTCCGGCTGGCGCAAGGTATCGCCCGCGTGCAGCATCCTGCCGTCGTTCAAGAAAACGTGCTTGCTGACCGAAAACTGCTGCAGGCCGGATTTTTCTTCCTCCAATTCGCGCGCAAGCTTCGCGCTGACGGGATAGCCTCCGCTCGCCAGCCGAATCGCCGGTGCCATCACCTCCGCCAGCTTCATCGTGCCGTAAGTTTTCAGCGCCAGTTCAAGTCCGGCCACCGTCCCCGGCACTGCCACCGAGCGGTATCCAAGAACCGAACCCACAACGTTGTCGTTAGCAATCAGCTTGCCGTCCGCGCCAATGTACATGTCGCGCGAGGCTTTGCCGGAAGCGACTTCGCGGTAGTCCAGGAAATTTGTCCGCCCGTCCGCGAGCCGCACCAGCATGAAACCGCCGCCGCCAATGTTCCCGGCAGCAGGCTCGACAACCGCCAGCGCAAAGGCCACAGCGACCGCCGCATCCACCGCGTTTCCGCCGCGCTTCAGAAGTTCGACGCCCGCTTCGGATCCCAGCTGCTCATCGGTCACGACCATGCCGTGGGCCGCCCGCACCGCCTGCTTCGGCCATGGTTCTGGCTGCATCGTATGCGGGCGATACTCTGCCGCTGTCTGTCCGCGCGTCGATGCGGTCGCCAGCGGCAATGCCAAACCCAGGATTAGAGCGCAATCCCGTGTCGCTGAGTGGAATTTCATTTGAGACGAAAGACAGTAAGGGATTCGCCAGGCAGCGTCAAGGCAAGGGGCACGCTGCACCGGCGTTCTACGGCGCTACTTTTCGCCGGTGAAGCCAGGCGGCTGCGTAGCGCCACAAAAAAGGAAATACACGGAAGTGGCCGATGCCGCGTGCTGTCATTCGGCGTCTGGTGCCGGACAAGCCTTGTATCGGCAGGTACGCAGGAAATTGTAGGTCACCGCGAAGATTGGTTGAGCCGTTGCTTACCGATTTTAAGAGCGGTCACTCCATGCGCCGTTGGCCGGGGCCAACTCGCCGCCGACGGGTTAGCTTTCGCTCAGGAATTCGACCGTTGGCGGGCCGGGCAGCAGGCCGGCTTGCGTACCCTGCTCGATCAGTGCGGTGACGGCGCGCTTGCCGCGTTCGCCGTAACCCATGGTCCATTTGTTGACGTACATGCCGATGAATTTGTCGGCGAGTTCGGTTTCCATGTCGCGGGCGAACTGCATGGCGTAGTTCAACGCTTCTTCGCGGTGCTCCAGGCCGTAAGCGACGCTGTCGCGGATGGTCTGCGCGATCTGGCTGCCCAGCTCCGGGCCCAGAGCGCGGCGCACCGCGTTTCCGCCCAGCGGCAGCGGGAGCTTGGTGCGCTCGTGCCACCACACGCCGAGATCCAGGACGCGGTGCAGCCCCAGCTGCGGAAACAACAGCTGGCCTTCGTGGATCAGCAGCCCGGCATCCACAGCCTCGGCTTGCACGGCGTCGAGAATCTTGTCAAAGGGCATGACCACCGCTTCAAAGTTAGGATCGAACAGCTTCAGCGTGAGGTACGCCGTCGTGGTCAGGCCCGGGACGGCGATGCGCTTGCCCGCCAGCTCTTGCGGGCGCATGGGTTTTGCGGAGACGACGATCGGCCCATAGCCTTCGCCAAAACTCGCGCCGCAATCAAGCAGGACGTACTTATCGCGTAGCGTCGGGTACGCGGCAAAGCTGACGGCGGTGACGTCATAGGTTTCCGCCAGCGCGGCGTCGTTTAGCGTCTGAATGTCGGAAAGGACGTGCGTGTATTTGTAGCCTGGCGTGGCGAGCTTGTGGGTGGCCAGGGCGTAAAACATGAAGGCGTCGTCGGAATCGGGAGAATGCGCGAGCTTGATTTCCAAGGTTTGCTGGACGGTCTTGGAGGTTGCTGTCGTGCCGGACATAATTGTAGTCGCATCCTCTTTCTTTGTCGGGGTGAACTGAGCCCAGGCGATGGCTGTTCCCGAAACGAAGCCTCCGGCAGGGGAGGCGCGATCCGGAACAAAGAGAGAGGTCCTGACGGCGCGAGGACCTGCGTCGTACGTGGCCGGGGCTGAGTTTCCGCACCGAGAGACTAGCACATCCGAAGGTTGCACAAAAGAGGGGCAATCGAGCCAGCCCGGTCGGCAACGGCCTGCCAAAAAAATCGCCGGAAACGGCACTATCTTGCCAAAGTTTCCGCTAAGCGTTCCAATAGGGCGCTGGCGGGCTGCGAAACCCGCACGGCAGCCACGGGTGCAAGTACAACCAGAAAGCTCATACTGGTGGGCCGCTTGCCAGTGACGCGGGCCGCGAGCCGGCCGCGCAAAGGAAACGGGGCGGCGGGACTGCACGTCGGTTAGGAGGAGGGCCAAACCGTGACCGTAATCTGGCTGGCGGCGTTGCTTCTGGGTTCGGTGTTTGCCATCGCGGGCGGACCGGGAGTGAAGCGGAAGTTGCTGAACGTCGTCGTGATCCTGGCTTGCATGGGCGTGGGTTTTGGTCTCGGGCATGCGGCTGGCTTAGGGAGTAAAAACTTGGGACGCAGCCCCAACGCAGCCATACCTTTGTCGATGATGTTCGGAGTCGCGGGAGCGCTCGGATGCGTGTGGCTGAATAGAGGGCGCGAGGATTGAAGCGCTAAGAAAGACCAGAAATTTCGGCGGCGTCACGCGATCCATGCAGAAAACGCCGACCACCAGCACCAGCCTGTTTGGCCACGTCGCAGCGGAGTGGTCAGGTCCCATCTCCAGGGACGTGGCGACAGAAGCCGCAGGAAACTTGAATGCGGGCACCCACAGGAGAAGGTTGCTGTGCCATGCCAGTTCCAGGTTCGGATCGCGAAAGCCTACGCTATAGCCCAAGGCGAACTAACCCTTGAAAAGCACAAGGGCACGGCGCCCGCGAATCGAATCCTAGTCTGATCAGGAAGCTGACCGACGTGAGGTCTGCGCGTCGGCCATGGCGTTTAGCACCCAGGTCCAGCCTTCTTTGTGGCGGCGGCCCATTTCGTCGTCGGGGACGCCGGAGTGGCGAAGCGTGACTTCGGTCTCGTCGCCTCGGGATTCCATGGTGACGCTTACGATGGACTCGGCGCCTTTGGTGGCTTCTGACATCCAGGTGTACTCGACGACGTGAGGGCGATTGATCTTGAGGAAGCGGCCGTAGTGCGGCCAGATGCGACCCTCGTGTTTCACGGCGTAATAGAACAGGCCGTCGACCACCGAGTTCAAGATTGCGCGGTCGGCGCCAAACCACGGTCCGCCGGGACTGTGCGGGTCCATCCAGAGGTCGAACACTTTTTCCGCGGGTGCGGGAATCGTGCGGGCGACGGTGATTTCGGTAAACGTCATCGGGATTTCTCCTTTTGGTTTGCGAAGAATTGCTGAAGGCGGTCGAGGCGTGTGTTCCAGAACTGTTCGTAATTGAGGATCCAGCGGGCGACATCACGCAGAGGTTCCGAACGCAGCTCCAGGGTGTTTTCGCGGCCGCGACGGGTGCGGCGGACGAGCCCGGCTCGTTCGAGTACGCGGACGTGTTTGCAGAAACCGGTGAGCGACATGGAGAACGGCTCGGCAACGTCGGAAATACGCGCGGACCCGCGGGCGAGGCGTTCGAGGATGGCGCGGCGAGTGGGATCGGAAATGGCAGCGGAGACGCGATCAAGATGAGTGGCGGCGGAATACTGAACCATATGGTTCAGTATAGTAGACAAGGATAAGGAATGTCAATTCATCGTCGGGCGACGGCGAGAAATGTTGCCGGCCAAAGGCCGTCGCCATGAGGAGCTGTCGCCGTGGCGGCGTTCAGTGCGGACAGCCTGGAGGGAGGAAAGCAGCCAGCCTTTTAAGTGCCAGAGCGAGGCAGAGCGAGGAGTTGTGCTTTGTTGGCAGGATGGCCGGAGGTATACTTGGCGGCGATTTGTTGTCCCACCTGAACGACGTCCTCTGAGGTCATACGCGAGCGTACGCGGTTGGAGGCGCGATGGTATCCGGGCATCGTTGGTCCTTTGTGAGGAGTGGCTTCCCGGTGTGGGGAGCGCTTGTGCTGGTGTGCGCCGGAGCTTTGCCTTTGGTGTCGGACGAGGGCCGGGGAGCGCAGGTTGTGGTGGTGAGCGTCAGTGGGGATTGGACGCCGGTGTGCCAGGCGGTGGGGAGCGACTGCAAAGCGGTGGGGGATTCACGTCGTCCGGTAAGATTTGGAGAGACGCTCACGGTGGGAGCGATCTGCTTGTTTGGTACCGAGCACGGTTCGCTTGTACTGAAGTATGCGACCAAGGGCGATGACGCCTTGTATCCGTTTCCATGCGATAAGGCGAACCTCAGTCGGGCGCCCTCGTGTTCGACGTCGATGCAGCAGCCTTGCTCAGTGGACCTCAGGACGGTTGGGAAGACGCAGGGGCGTGCGGCGGCATTCATGGCAACGATTTCCGCCGCCTTTAGGCGGATGACCCAGGCGCAACCGGAAAAATACATGGTGGCGGCCAGCCGCGGCGCCGAGGCGGAATTGGCGGATGCCGTGGTGCCACTGGAGAACGGGCGAATCGACCTGCGGGCGGCGTTTCGCGATATGGATCCGGGGACGTACTACGTGGAACTCGCGCCGGTGTCGTCTCTGGCTTCGCCGCAAGGCCCACCGGTTCGCGTGAGCTATGCGAAAGGGCAAGCGGTGGATGCCGCGGCGCGCGGGGTGCGCGGCGGTTTGTACAGGTTGACGCTGGTGGCCGAAACAGGAGGGCCTGGTGATTCCGACTGCTGGATTTTGGTGGCGGCGCCGCCGGAATACGCCAAACAAGCCGCCGCTTACAACCAAGCGGTGAGCGAATCGACGAAATTGCCCGCCGAAATGGATGCAGGAGCCACGCGGGCGCTGCTGCGCGCGTACCTGGAATCGCTTGCGAACCCGAGGCAAGAAAGGGCGGCGCAACCGTGAGTATAGGGCGATCGTTGAAGGTGACGCTGTTGAGGGTAGCGCGGGGGAGTGCGCCCGCGAGCGAGGCGGAAGAAAAAAAGAGCTTTAAGGGATTTGCGAGCAGGATCCCGAAGGCCATTGTCGTGATTGGCGTGGTGATGGTAGTCGTGGCGAGGATGGAGCATCTGGGATGGCTTCGCGGCTTCGAGACTTCGCACCTGGATACGCTGATCCGGTTGCGGACCGGGGAGGTGTCGAAAAAAATCGTCATCGTAGAGATCAGCGAAGAGGATTATCAGCAGAGGTTCGAGGGGACCAGTCCACTCGATAAATGGAAGCTGCTGGGGCTCGTTCGGGCAGTCCAGAAATACAATCCGCGCGTGATCGGCGTGGATATTGATACCAACGACTGGAATGCGGCTTGCCGGAGGGGGCAGGGAGGCGCTCAATGCGCCCGGCAGTGTGCGGAATTCGATAAAGCGCTGGGCGAATTGCGTGCCGCGGCGGAACCAGATCCAGAAGCAGGGAAAAGTGGCACGACTATCGTTTGGGCCGCAGTGCCGAGAACACTGGACCCGCCGCTGGAGCTGAACCCTGGGTTGGGAAGCCAGCCGCTGGGTTCGGACTGGCAAGGAATACCACGATTCCCGGTAGACGAGGATGGGTTGGTGCGGCACTTCGATGGCCGCGTGGAAATCAAGAAGAGCGGCGACGAATGTCCCGGAGGCGCGGACAAAGTCGGCGAGGCGTGTTACCTACCCACATTTGCGCGCGCCATTGTCGAAGCGTACAGACACAAGCCAAAGACAACGGCGGACGAGCAGGTGGTCTTCAATTTTCATGGCGACCGCTATCAGTTTCCGATCATCGATGCGAAACAATTTTTCCCCGAGCAGGTCGCGGACGAGAAGCGAACGAAGGAAGAAGTCGCCGGCGAGAATGCAGCCATCGAGCAAGGCCGGGCGGGGCAGTTTGCTGGCAAGGTGGTTTTGATCGGTGGCGGTTTCCCGGAAGCGCGAGACGAATACTTTACTCCGCGAGGGCCGATGCAAGGGGTCGAGCTGAATGCGCTGGCTATTCAAACCGATCTGTATGGTGGAGGAATCCATGACTTCACAAGAGGTTGTGAACTGCTGATCGATTTCGCGGTCGGCTTGTTGGTAGTAGGAATGTTTTATCTCTACGAGCAGCGGCCGTGGAAGGCCGTTGGCATGAGCCTCCTGGTGGTTCCGGTCGCTCTTGCTTCCAGCCTGGTTCTGTTCAATTCCCTGGCGTACTGGTTCAATTTCATTCCCGTGGCCGCCGGCGTGTTTATTCACCAGTTGTATGAACTTGCAGAAGGCGGCACCGAAGCGCGGGAAAAGTTGCGCGAACTGCAGCGCGAACAGGAGCCGTTGGAAGTGCACGTTGCCACCGCCGAGGAGGTCACGGTGGCCGAAAACGCCGAGGCGGGTGGGACTAAGGAAACGCTGAGTGTAGAGAATGCGAAGGCGAAGCGTGCGGCGAGTGGCGCTGACTAGCCGCCCGACGATGGGAGGCCGATGATGATTTCGGCGCCGCGTTCGCTGTGACTGAAGACCGGAGTCTGCTTGCGCTGGATCGAGCCGGCCGCTTTCGAAACGTTCTGCTTCAGCGACATATAAATCTGCTCGATGGAATCCTGGCCGCCGTCCTTTCGCAGTCCTTCCAATAGAAAATGCGTGAAGTAGCCGTTGGAATAGGGCTGGCCCTCGTAGGATTTTTCGTCCGGCGAGCTGGAGGTGACGATGGCGCGGCCGATGCCTTGACGAATGCGATCGAGCGCGTCGCCAGAGGCGGAAGCGTCCGAATGAGAGGAGCTGACTGGCGCGTTCGCGGCGGCTGCGGCGCCGCTGTGGCAGGTGTCGAGCAGGATGACGGTGCGTTGGGCCTTGATGCGCGAACGGACGATGTCGGAGATCTGGACCATTGGCAGCGCGGTGGCGAACAAATTGTCTTCGGGCTCGATTTCGGTATCGCTGGTGGCGATGTAATTGACCTCAGCAGTGTCTTTGTTGCGCGGAGTACCGTGGCTGCTGAGAAAAATCACCGCCAGGTCGTTGGGGTCGTTCGCGCTGCGGGCGAGCCAGTTGAGTTCCTGCTTGAGCTGGCGCGTGCTGACTTCGCCGTCGACAAGAGCGTGCACATTCGAGGCTTTGAAGCGGCCGACGGACGGATCGGTCAGCGCCGCGGCAAAATCCTTGGCGTCCTTGCTGGCGAAATTCAAGCGGCCCAGACGCTTGTCCTGGAACCTCGAGATGCCGACGACCAGCGCCCATTTTTCGTGCACGGGACCTGCGGCAGCTTTTGGCGCACCGGAAGAGGTCGCAAGTTGGAAGGGATCCGCGCCCTGGTCCATCGCTTCGGAGCCGAACATCTTGGCTTTTTTTAGCGAGTAGTCGGATTTGGAAGACTGGCCAAGTTTTTTCTCAAACACGGAGCGGTAATACCAGGCATCGCCGGAGTTTATGCACACGTCGGTGGCGTTCTTGAGGAGTTGCAGGCCGTCGCCGGCTTCTTCATTTGTGCCGGTCTTGATGCGCTCGAGTGCTTGCACGACCAGGTCTTTGGCGAGATTGCATTGATCTTGGGCCCTCGCGCAAGGAACAAACGGCGCCAGGATGGCAAGTAGCGCGCCGATAATTTTTCGGATGGAGGGCCGTGGCATCAAGTGCCTCCCGGATTGGACGCGTGGCGATTGGATATCTTGGCGCGGGCCCGCATGGCGGCAAGAACAGCTTTGCTGACGCCGCCATGAGTCAAGGCAATGTTGCCGTCCGGGGACAAGTCGAAGTCGACCGCAGCGGCATCGTGAATGCTGGCGATAATGGTGTCGTCGTCGACGTGTTCCTTGGCCATTTTGATGATGTCGTCGTTGGTCAACGCTTTGACGGGCTTCGCCGGCTGGGTCTTGGCGAGCGTCTTCGCGGGACCAGCGGGGGTCCTCGCCGCGCCAGCATCGGCATTGGCTTCGGTTGAGGGCGGTGTTTTGGCGTTCGTGCCGGTGCTGTTATGAGTTTTGCCGGGTGCCTTGTCGGCTGTTTTTCCCGCCCCCGCATTGCCTGAGGAAGCTGCTCCGCCGCCATTCGCAGGAGGCGCGGAGCTAGGGGTTTCGGACTTCGCCGGCCCGGAATTCTCCGCCTCGAACGCTTTCCTTTCCCCTTCGAGCTTGCGCAGATAGCTCATGGCGGTCTCGATGCGCTTTTGCGGCTCGATAAAATTTTTCTCTTCGGGCTTGGCATCGACCGCTTTGCCGTAATTGATGGCGGCCTCTTGCAAGGATTTCTTGGCAGCCTCCTCGCTTTCGGATTGGTAGCCGATTGCTTCGTAGGCAACACCGATGTCGTAGAGGCGATAGGCGTCGTCTTTGGTCTTGGGGAAAGGCGTCATCTGCTCGAGTTGTTCGAGATAGCGGGTCCAGAGGCCGCCCTCGGCGGATTTGTTGGCGTCGTCCAGCTTGCCACGCGCGAGCAAGACTTCGATCGTTTCGTTGGTGGTGGTGATTCTGGGTACGATCTGATCGACAGCTTCGTCGATCAGCTTGTTTTGAAGCTCGGTGGGAGAAGGAGGGCCGCCCGGTGCCTCCGTCTTCTTCCCGAACATGCGCTTGAACGGGCCTTCCATCTTGTCCACCGTCGACTTGTTGACCGGCTGGTTGGTCGCCGCTTCGAAGTCTTCGGAATATTTGGTGGAGACGTTCTTGGCATCCAGCTGGTGGCGGCTACGATCATGGGCCTGATAGGAGACATCCATGGTGCCGCGGTATTTTTTGTACTTGACGGGGACACTGGCCAGTTGGGTTTGCTGTTTGCCCTGGGCGTTCGGAGGGGTCTTGACCGTCGTGGTGACATTCTGGACGTAGTCCTGCTCGGGCGGCATGTCGAAGCTGGTTACCTCGCAAACGATGATGAGTTCCGGCGATTTGTCGTCTACCTCGAAATGCGGATTGCTTTTGAGAATCTCCGTCTCGAGACGGTCTTTCAAGGTGGAAGCGAGGTCGGCGCGCTTGGGGTCTTTCGCGGTCACGCGGACCTGAATTTTCGTGCCGGTAAAGCGGATGACTGCGGGTAATCGGCGGTGGAGGGTGATTTTTTTCTTCAAGCCCAATTTTTCGAAACCTTGGGCGGCGGCACCCGGAGCGAACAGAAAACAACAGGCCACTACAAGGACAAGGGAGAGGCGAAACGCGTGCGGAGCCCTGGGCATACCAGCAAGGTCCAGTTATCGGTAAGGCAGTTCCCGTTTCGGGACAAACGGTTCTATTTGCCTGGTCGAGCGTGAATCCGGAACGCGAAGCCCTTCCTGAATGGGCAGGGCGAAGCACTGGGTCACGCGATGCGCGATGCTAGCAAAAGCGCTGCGCGAATAGCAAGCACTGGAACGTCCCGACGGATCGGAGGTGGCGCTCAGAGGGCGGAAACGATGTGGGCGATGGCGTCGTCGAAGGTGGTTTTGCCGTCGAGATAAGGTTGCCAGAACCGTTCAAGGAGCTGCAGGTACTCGTCCCATCCGCGTTGATAGAGGCGTTCGCGGAAGGCGTAGGGCATATACTGTCCGCCGTCGGCGCTGGCGTTTTCGGCATTGACGATCGGCTTGATGACCTCGCCGGTGGTATAAAAAACAAGCGCGTGCCACAGGTCGCGCGGGATGGCTTTGTCGCGTTGGCGGCATTCCCGATTGATGGCGAGCTGCACGGGTTCGGCGATGCCGTTGGAGGCTTCGTGGAACAAGACCTCGAGCGCAGAGTCGCCCTGATTGCGGGGATCGGTGCTCGAGATGAGTACACGCAAAGGATCGAGCGTGGTGTAGGCGCCGGCGTAATTTGCATAAGCGGAGACATCGACGCGGATGCGTTCTTTGGGCCATTGCGTTTGGTAAATCTCCGCCAGCCGCTGCGATAATTCCACACCTTTCACACGCACCAGCGGCGAAACACCTGCGATCCATCTGCGATTGGCGCGATCGTGCTCGGGCCACTCGTGGGCGCGATACACCGGCGCGGCAGCGTCGAGGATGCGAGTAAGTTTTGGCGGCAGCCCGGCGTCACAGGTCTTCTTTTTCGCACCGGAGAGTTCGTCGCATTGTTCGAAATCGCCGAGCTGATTTTTCAGTAGGATCAGCTCGGTGTTGAAGAGCAGATCTTTGTCCTGATAGTTGGCGGCGTAGTAGGAAACGGCGGCGTCCCAGGCGAGTTGTTCGCTGGGGGTGCGATGAGTCGTGGCGCCCGTCCCGGAGGGGCTGCCTCGGCCATCGCGGGATTGCCTGGCTTGGCCGTAGAGCGTGTGATGAAGATTGATCCAGAAACCGCTGTGCAATTCGAAGACGGGAAGCGCACCATATTGCGAATCTACCTGCGGCTCGGCGGGTGCAGCTTGCGATGGAACAAGCAGCGCAACAGCGAAAAGCACAAGAATGAGATGCTCGAACCTCAGTCGGCCCCCAAGCGGAAGTACGATGGTAGCGCCAACTCCGCGGTGGCACAAATATTGCGCGAGGATCGATTTCCAATGAACACGCAAGCCTCGGGCCGAGGATTTGGCCGCAGAGTTCCGAAAACCCTCGAGGCCATCAAGTGGCCTTTCTGGCGGCCTCTTGCAGCCAGCGATCGAGGATGGCGAAGTGTTTTTCCTGCGGATTGCTGCCCCAGTGCACGCCCATGCCGAGTCCCGGGCAGATGTAGACCACGCGCGCGGGGGTCTCGAAGATGTCATCTCCGCTGCGCAACTGAATTTTCACCTGGGTTCCCGGCGGCAATGGACTCAGCGTGTCGATATAACAGCCGCCGCGGCTCACCTCGGAGGAGCGCGCGCTCAAAGCGGTGGAGCTGATGGGTTCGGTCACTTCCGCGACCAGCGTCAGGGCATAGCGCGGCGCTTCGCGTCGATCCTTCATCGTGTCTGCCATTTGCAGGGCTCCTTGAGTGTGCTGCCCTGAAAGACCCTCAGGCTGCGATCGCGGCTCATGGCGCGCATCGCACCGGAGAGATGAACCTGGATTTATTGTGGGAGCAGCTGGCGCTCACGGCAAGCGTGAACCGCAACCAGGCTCCCCAATGCGTCAACCGGCGTGTGGTGCGAAACTTACTCCACTTTTGGATCCGCTTCGCTTCCTACAGCGCCTTGACGATCCGCGGCGTGGAGCCCGCCATTGGCATCCCGAAAGAAGGAGCGGCGACCGGTGCGCCCGTAGGTTTGCGGCGTCGCCGCCAAGGCGAATTTCGCCGGTGCGCCGAGCGTGCTGGCGCCCAGAATGATGTAGCGGAAGTTGTAGCCGCTCTGCGACCCCGCGGCAAGATCCGCATCCAGCAGGCCCGCGGCTTGCGCGCTTGCTGCTCCATGCTTCGGTGGACCAAGACTCGCGAGCGAGTCGGGCAAACGCGTGTAGGCTCGACGGTAGGCTTCCACTGCGTCGGCGATGGTCTTCAGCGCCTCGAGCGCTGTTCGCTCGGTGGACTCCATTTGCGCGGCATCCCATTCAGCGGCTAAGGAAGGCAGATCGAGCAGTACGAGCCCGACCGATAGGAGCTTCCACGCGCCGTTTTCGCGGACGAGTCCCATTTTCACGTGCATCACGTTCGCGCCGACGGTGTCGGTTGCATCTCGGATTTCGACGGGCAGGAAAGCAAGATTGTCGGCGATTTCCGGGCCCCCGATTTGCACCTCGGCGGCGCCTCCGGGAGTTTCGCAGCGCACCAGCGGCCTGCCGGAGGTGCCCGCGACCAGGGAAGGTTTGCCCGGTTCATCGAGGAGCACGAAGCGCTTCATCAGCGCGACGCGCGCGCCCGGCGTAAGAGTGGCGAAGGTTTCGGCATTTCGCGCGGTAAGGAATTTCGTGAAGTCAGTTTCGCTTTGCGAGCAGGCCGCCGAGAGCGCTTCACGGAGCGCGAGGCTCGGCCCGGTAAGCGCGGTTGGCGGGCCGCCGCTGGGCCTCGAACTGGATTCCTGCGCGCGCACATTGCTGACGAAGATGGCGGTGCAGAGTAGCGCGAACGTGGTGAGGAGGAGAATTGGAGCGCCACGCGCCAGGCGAGCCGAGTTCACATTAGTCCTTCGCGGCGCCCAGAATTGCCGCCAGATTTTGCGTAAATACCGATCGCGGCATGACTTCGTCGCAGCCCGCGGCGCGAGCCTGGGCCGCAAGATCGGTTTGCACATGGGAGAGAAATCCAATCACGCGCACGCCATTTTTGTTTGCGCGCACACGCTCGATGGCCTGAATCGGCTGGCTGCGCGCGTTCAGGTCCACGATAACGAGCTTCGGCATGGTCTCCAGCAGCGCCTGTAGGGCGTCGCTGTTCGCGGCCACCTTCAACTCCAGGCCCAGATGCTTCGCGGTTTCCGCAACTTTCATCTGAAAAAATAGATCGTCCATCAAGGCCACTACTGTTGCCATGCCGTCCGCCTTTCATGCGGTATTTTCTTGGAGGCTGCTCTTGTAGGATGCGCGAATCCTGAATCACGCTGTAATGGGTGATGGTAAGGAAAAGTCAAAACCGGACAGCGGCGAGGTGTAAGACTCGCATTGATTTTCGCACGGCAACCATCCGATGCGCCGCGGAAATCAACGCCGCAAGCCTAGTGACCGCCTGCGTCGCTGTGTGCGCCGACGGTGTCATCCGGCACGGCGCCCTTGCGGCCTTTGACGCGATCGTAGACCGAGATTTGGCTCACGGATCCGAGCGCCTCATTGTAAAAGGTCGGTACCCCCAGTGTCGTCCGCAATTCTTCGTTGAACTTTCGCAAATTCTGGAGGTGCTGGGCCAGGGCGGGCAGTTTCTGGCCGTCATCGGTCAGCAGAAATTTCTGGTAGCCGGCGTCCCACAGGCGCGTGAATTGGCCCTTCAGCATGATGGTGGGGGAAACCGTCATCTGGTACAAGCCGTCGGTTCCTTTCCGGAACTCCGCGCCGCATCCATATTTTTCCACGCGCACGACGCCGCGCGTGCTGCCCACGGCGAAGCCGAGCGCCGCCATCCCCTCAATCGCTTTCGGTGCAAACCGTTCTTCGACGTTCCACATGGGCTTTTTAGGGTAATGAATGAATGCGCGTCTGTAAAGGGCGGGGTCAGCCGTGCACTATTTGAATCCGGGCAGGATATCGTACCCGCTGGCCTCGGCATCAAATGGAAGAGTAGAATGGGCGCTGCTACACAGCTTGCAGCCGCCAAGGCCACCCAAA